>Ga0268298_10002475_pt1 | contig 20184 bp, 18 predicted proteins | sample WWTPWeurt_MetaG_FD_194462 | JGI IMG/M metagenome (GOLD analysis project Ga0268298, IMG submission 194462) | Activated sludge microbial communities from WWTP in Nijmegen, Gelderland, Netherland - WWTP Weurt | ecosystem: Engineered > WWTP > Aerobic digester > Activated sludge | place... | reverse complement strand
GGACGAGGTGTTGGCGCAGTCGCTCGATCACGAATCTGTCCTCATCGACCTCGTTGAAGGCCGCATAGAGGTGGATCGGCTCGCCCTCACCACCTTGGGTCCAGAGCGTCTTTCCCAGCCGTCCCGGATTGCAGGCGATCACGGCGTTCGCGGCCTTGAGGATGCGGCTGGTCGAGCGATAGTTCTGTTCCAGACGCAGCAATTGGGCCTGGGGATACTGGTGACGGAAATCTCGCAGATTCTGCACCTGGGCGCCGCGCCAACCATAGATGGACTGGTCGTCGTCGCCCACCACGAAGAGATTGTCCCGCTCCCCGGCCAGCAGGCGCAGCCAAGCATACTGAATGCTGTTGGTGTCCTGGAATTCGTCCACCAGGATCTGCTGAAACCGTGCCCGATAATGTTCCAAGAGCTGGGGATGCTGACGCCAGAGTTCATAGCTGCGAAGCAACAACTCGGCAAAATCGACACATCCCGTCTGCCGGCAGGCGTCTTCGTATTCCTGATAGATGCGTTGGAGTTGTCGCCGGGTCGGATCTCTATCCTCGGCCTGCTGCGGGCGACGGCCGGCATCCTTTTCGCCGTTGATGAACCATTGGGCCTGCTTTGGTGGCCAACGGGTCTCGTCGAGATCGAGGTGTTTCAACACCCGCCTGACCAGCCGCAATTGGTCATCGGCATCCATTACCTGGAAGTGATCGGGTAAGGCCGCCTCTTTCCAGTGACTGCGCAACAGGCGGTGAGACAGGCCGTGGAAGGTACCGACCCACATTCCACCTATGGGTAGGCCGAGCAGGGTCTCGATGCGGCCACGCATCTCGCCCGCCGCCTTGTTGGTAAAGGTCACGGCGAGGATTGACCAGGGCGAGAATCCACAGACCTGGATCAGCCAGGCGACACGATGCACTAAGACCCGTGTCTTGCCACTGCCCGCCCCTGCCAAGACCAATACATTTCCCGGCGGGACGCTGACGGCCTCACGCTGGGCTTCGTTCAAGCCGGTCAGAAGAGTGGAGACATCCATTGCTCAGATCCGAAAGAGATCTTGAGGCGACGGGCCTGGGGCCGATACGGTAGATAGAACAAGACTGGATGGTTGTAAATATGTCATTGATAAATAATACTATTATTGGCTGGCCTGGACCAACAGGACAGCACCATGATACTGGTTTCGGTTCGATTTTGCCTCATCGGCAGCTTGTGGGCTGGTGCCCGCAACCGTCCCCGACTTCGGAGCCCGAAGCCGGGTTGAGAAAGACTCTGAGGTTGGCCAGGAGAGACAGGGGAAACGTCCCGGCTGGCTCGTCAACTTCTAACCTTCCCGGGCCTGGGCACGTTTACCCGGTTCTCTGTTCTCATAAGGAGAACAATGTCTCCTCAGTAGATATATTGTTCTCGAAATAAGAACGGTAAATGAGTATTTTCAGCCCAGGCCCGGCGCCACTGTAAGCTCAAACCAATTCTTGCTGGACCTTTCTCTCATCGTCGGATTCGAGCCGACGCCCGCAGCACCCTACCGAAAGCGGCGATGGACGGCTGGACCAAATCGCTATTCAGCCCAAACGCCTTGGTTAGAAACCATGCAGAGCGGCTTTCTAGGCGCGGACGTCCCGACAGGGTTTCAAACAAGCCTTAGGCGATTTCCGGCAATCGCCTTACTCGACTGTCACCGATTTGGCAAGATTCCGCGGCTGATCCACATCCGTCCCTTTGAGCACGGCCACATGATAAGCCAGAAGTTGTAAGGGTATGGTGAAAAGGATAGGGGCCACCGAGTCGGGGCCATGGGGGAGGGGGACCAGGGTGATCCCAGGAGCGGTACGCAGTTGTACTCCTTCGTCGGCGAAGACAAAGAGTTCCCCTCCCCGGGCGCGGACCTCTTCGAGGTTGGACTTGAGCTTTTCCAGCAATTGGTTATTGGGCGCCACCGCGATGACCGGCATCTCGGCATCGATCAAGGCCAGGGGGCCATGTTTGAGCTCCCCGGCGGCATAGGCCTCGGCATGGATATAGGAGATCTCCTTGAGTTTGAGCGCCCCTTCCATGGCTACCGGATATTGTTCCCCTCGCCCCAGGAAGAGGGCGTGTCTTTTATCGGCGAAGCGCACCGCCAAACGCTCGATAAGGGGGTCCAGATGCAAAACCTTCTCCACCAGGGCGGGCAGTACCCGCAGATCCCGGACCAATTCGCTTTCGACCGCCCGATAACCCTCCCGGTAATGCCCGATCGCGGCGCATAGCAGGAGCAAGGCGGCCAATTGGGTCGAAAAGGCCTTGGTGGAAGCCACACCGATCTCCGGACCCGCATGGGTCAGCAACACCAGGTCCGATTCCCGCACCAGAGAACTCTCGGGGACATTGCAGATCGCCAGGCTCGCCATATAGCCGAGCTGTTTCGCCAGACGCAGGGCCGCCAGGGTGTCCGCCGTTTCACCGGATTGAGAAATGGTGACGAACAGGGTATTGGGCGGCACGATGTGGCGGCGATAGCGAAACTCGCTGGCGATTTCGACCTGGCAGGGTACCGAGAGATTGGACTCCAGCCAATACCGCGCCACCGAACCGGCGTGGAAACTGGTACCGCAGGCAACGATCTGTAGGCCCTCAAGCGCCGAAAGAATCTCCTGCGAACGCGGACCGAGGATACCTGGAAGCACGGCAGATCCAAGCAGGCGACCTTCCATGGTATCGGCGATGGCCTGGGGTTGTTCGTGTATCTCCTTGAGCATGAAATGACGGTAGCCGCCCTTGCCGGCGGTATCGGCCGAAAGCTTCGAGGTCTTGATCGGGCGTATCACCGGATGAGCGTCCCGGTCGAAGATCCGCACCCTGTCCCGGCTCAGTTCAGCGATATCCCCGTCTTCCAGAAAGATGAATTGCTGGGTTACCGGCAAAAGGGCAAAGACATCCGAGGCGATGAAGTTTTCGCCGATACCTACACCGATCACCAAGGGACTCCCATTGCGGGCCGCCACCAATGTCTGCGGATGTTCCAGATCGACAACGCCGATGGCGTAGGCGCCCCGAAGTTCCTGAAGACTGTTGCGTACCGCGGTCAGAAGGTCGGGGGCGGTTTGCAGCTGATCGAAGATCGAATGGACGATTACCTCGGTATCTGTTTCCGAAGTAAACACATGGCCCCCCCGGAGCTGGGCGTCCCGCATCTCTTCATGGTTCTCGATAATGCCGTTGTGGACGAGCGCCACCCTGCCGCCACAGAGATGGGGGTGGGCATTGCGCACCGACGGCTCGCCATGGGTGGCCCAGCGGGTATGGGCAATGCCTAACACTCCATGGGGCCAGTTGTCTTCGAGCGCGGCTTCCAGCTCCCTGACCTTCCCCTGGGTACGCTCACGAAAGATGGTCCCATCAGTGTCGATGATGGCGATCCCCGCCGAGTCATAGCCACGATATTCGAGCCGTTTCAGTCCTTCCAAGAGCAGGGGAGCGACATCTCGTTGGGCGATGGCGCCGACTATTCCACACACCTTCGCTTACTCCTTGGTTGGTTTTTTTTGCGGGCGACGCCAGCCCGGAACACTGGTCTGAGGGGCACGGGACAGACTCAGTTGATGCTCCGGGGTGTCGGTGGTGATGGTCGAACCGGCGCCAATGGTGGCCCCCACCCCGACGGAAACCGGCGCGACCAACTGAGTATCGGAGCCGATAAAGGCCTCGTCCCCGATCCTGGTCACATGCTTATAGGCGCCGTCGTAGTTACAGGTGATGGTGCCGGCACCGACATTGACATTCCGTCCGATCACCACATCACCCATGTAGCTGAGATGATTGATTTTACTGCCTGGACCCACAGTAGCCTGCTTCAGCTCGACGAAGTTACCGATATGCACCTGCTCGGCCAGCTCGGTCTGGGGTCTTATCCGGGCGAAGGGGCCGATCCGACATCCGGAGCCAATACGGGCCGAATCGATGAGGCAATGCTCCATGACCCATACACCCTCGGCGAGGGTCGAGTTGATGATCTTGGAATAGGCGCCGACACGCACTCCATCTCCAAGGCTGACCTCACCTTCGAGAATGACATCGATATCGATCACTACATCCCGTCCGACGCTGAGTTGGCCGCGCAGATCGAAGCGCGCCGGATCCATGAGCGTGACTCCCTGCTCCATCAGGCGACGCGCCTGCGCCGCCTGATAGGCTCTTTCCAACCAGGCGAGCTGAAGGTGATCGTTGACCCCTTGCATCTCAAGTACGTCTTCAGGCTGTATTGTCTCGACCTCGATACCCTCATCGACCGCCATGGCCACGATATCGGTCAAATAATACTCGCCCTGGGCATTGGCTGGGCGAAGCCTCTGTAGCCAGGCCTCAAGGCGGCCAGCCTCGCATACCATGATGCCCGTGTTGACTTCTCTGACGGCGAGTTCCTCCGGCTGGGCATCCCTTTGCTCGACGATGCGCATCACTCGCCCTGCGGTATCCCGGATGATGCGCCCATAGCCGCTTGGATCAGTAAGATTCGCCGTGAGTAAGGCGAGGGGAGCTGTCTCAGAGGATTGCAACAAGGCAGACAGGGTGGTTAGCGAGAGCAGAGGCACATCCCCATAGAGAATCAGCACCTGGTCAAGCCCGTGGAGGGACGGCAAGGCTAATCTCAGCGCATCTCCGGTTCCCCGTTGCTCGTCTTGCCTGATCCAGCTTAGATCCATTGCCCCAATGGCTTGAGGGACCTGCTCTCCACCATGCCCATACACCACCGTGATCCGCTCCGGACTCAAGGATCGCGCTACCTCCAGCACATGCTGGAGCAACGGACGTCCGGCCAGGAGGTGGAGGACCTTGGGGAGCGAGGAACGCATCCGCTTTCCCTGCCCAGCGGCAAGTATAACGACGCCCAGCTTCATCACCAGCATGCCACTCCCGAACAACAGAAGATCCTGGGCGGAGCCCGATTGGGGAGACCCGCCTTATTGCCCGTCAATACTGATTGTCAATTGAGTGTCCAGGAAGCTGGATGGGTGGCGCTCAGAAGCTTGCGGTCTTCGTTGGTCGCTGGCCTGACTTCGAGGATCCTTACCTTGACCTTGAGCGTCTTGCCGGCCAAAGGATGATTGCCGTCGAGCGTCAGTTTGCCGTCCTGGATACGGGTCACATAAAAAACTCGAATCTCACCGGCTTCGTTTTGCATGGAAACCTCAGCCCCGAGATGACGGAACGGCGGTGGGACATTGTCGATATCATCCGTGTAGGTAAGACTGGGATCCCAGGCTCCGAAAGCCTGCTCCGGGGAGAGGAGGATATCCACCGAATCGCCCTCTTTTTTGCCGGTGATCGCCGCATCCATGCCTCCAATCAGCTCGACCTCACCTCCGAAGATATAGCTTACTGGTAGATCGCTCTGCTCGACGACATGGCCATCGCTAGCGGTGATGCTATAGGTGAGGGAGACAAACTTCCCTGGTCCAATGCCGTCATGTTCCATAAGCATCTGAGAACAAACAGAACTCTGCCCCAAGCCGAGGTTGATTGGCTTGGGCTATCAGCCGCCCTTTATACGCCTTAGCTTTTCAATCGTCTTGAGCTTGGCCACAGCATCGGCAAGCTCGGACTGGGCCTTGGCATACTCAAATTCGGCCTTTTGTGTAGCCAGTATCGACTCGGCCCGTCTTTTCGCCTCCAAGGCGGCGGCCTCATCCAGATCACGCGCCCGCAAGGCCGTGTCGGCCAGTACCGTCACCACGTGCGGCTGAACCTCCAGCATCCCACCGGAAACGTAGAAATACTCCGTCTGGCCTGGTTCGACTTCGACCCGTACCTCGCCTGGTTTGAGCCGCGTGATCATCGGGGCATGACGCGGCAGTATGCCGACCTCACCCAGCTCGGCCGGGGCATAAACCACCTCCGCCTGGCCGGAGAAGATTTCCGCCTCGGCGCTGACCACATCGACGTGAATCTTCATCGCCATGGAAGTGGACTCCTAGCCTCTGGTTACTGGATCAGACACGCTGGGCACGCTCCACGACCTCGTTGATGCCGCCCACCATATAAAAGGCCTGCTCGGGCAGATGATCGTATTCACCGGAGATGATGGACTTGAAGCCAGCGATAGTATCTTTCAGGGAGACGTATTTTCCTGGCGAGCCGGTGAACACCTCGGCGACAAAGAATGGCTGAGACAGGAAGCGCTGGATCTTGCGCGCCCGGGCTACTACCAGTTTGTCCTCCTCGGAGAGTTCATCCATACCCAGGATGGCGATGATGTCTTTGAGCTCCTTGTATCTCTGCAACAATCCTTGAACGGTACGGGCCACGTCATAGTGCTCTTGCCCGACGACATTCGGATCCAGGATACGGCTGGTGGAGTCCAATGGGTCGACTGCCGGATAAATACCCAGCTCAGCGATCTGTCGCGATAGCACCAGGGTGGCGTCGAGGTGAGAGAAGGTCGTCGCTGGTGAAGGATCCGTGAGGTCGTCGGCAGGCACGTAGACGGCTTGAAAGGAGGTGATGGAGCCGGTCCTTGTCGAGGTGATACGCTCCTGCAGCACACCCATCTCCTCCGCCAGGGTCGGTTGGTAACCTACCGCCGAGGGCATGCGCCCCAGCAGGGCGGACACTTCGGTTCCAGCCAGGGTGTAACGATAGATGTTGTCGATGAACATCAACACATCACGACCCTCATCCCGGAAATATTCCGCCATCGTCAAACCTGTGAGGGCCACCCGTAACCGGTTGCCGGGGGGTTCGTTCATCTGTCCATACACTAGGGCCACCTTATCCAGAACCCCGCCTTCCTGCATCTCATGATAGAAGTCGTTGCCTTCGCGGGTGCGCTCGCCAACCCCGGCAAACACCGAATACCCCGAATGCTCAACGGCGATGTTGCGGATCAACTCCATCAGCGCCACGGTCTTCCCCACGCCAGCGCCTCCGAACAGCCCGACCTTCCCTCCTTTTGAGATCGGCATAATGAGGTCGATCACCTTGATACCGGTTTCCAAAATTTCCGTGGCGGCGGCTTGATCCTTATAAGCCGGCGGCGACCGATGGATAGACGAAGTGAATTCGGATTGCACCGCCCCCTTGCCATCCACGGGTTGTCCAAGCACGTCCATGATGCGCCCGAGAGTCGCTTTTCCCACGGGCACAGAGATGGGTTGCCCGGTATTGATCACCTCAAGGCCCCGTTTCAAGCCATCGGTAGAACCCATAGCGATGGTGCGGACGACACTGTCCCCAAGCTGCTGCTCCACCTCAAGGGTTACGCCCATTGAAGGAATCTTGAGGGCATCGTAAACCTTCGGCATCAATCCACGCGGAAACTCCACGTCGACAACTGCGCCGATGATCTCCACCACTTTACCGGATGTCATATCTCTTTCCCCGTGCTGTCCTGGTGACAGCCAAAGCATGGTTCTGAAAGCTGATTTGTGATGTCAAAAAAGCTATACCGCAGCCGCTCCACCGACGATCTCGGCGATCTCCCTGGTAATAGCGGCTTGACGCACTTTGTTGTAGACCAATTGCAATTCTTCTATCAAGCTACCGGCATTATCGGTCGCGGATTTCATGGCCACCATGCGCGCCGACTGCTCGCTGGCGCCATTCTCAACTACGGCTTGATAAACCAAAGACTCGATATAGCGAGCCAGGAGTTCGTCCAGCAGCTGCTTGGCGTCCGGTTCATAAATGTAGTCCCATCGATACCCATGGTGTTCCTCTTCGGCGACAGGAAGCGGTACCAACTGAAGCAGGGTCGGCTTCTGGGTCATGGTGTTGACAAACTGGTTGAACGCCACATAGACCCGATCCACCTCTCCGGCCATATAGGCATCCATCACGGCCTTGACAGGGCCGATGAGATCGACCACCCGTGGGGCATCCCCCAGGTGAACCGCCTGGGCACGAACCCGTCCGCCAAATTTCCTGAAAAAACCCAAGGCCTTCATCCCGATAGTACAGAACTCCATTTCGATCTTTTGTTGGGCGAACACCTTCATCTCTTTTACCACCATGCGAAAGAGATTATGGTTTAATCCTCCACACAACCCTCGGTCAGTCGAGACGACGATAAAGGCCACTCGTTTCAGGGGACGGCTCTGGTCCATAAAAGGGTGGTGGTATTCCGTCTGTGCCTGGGTGAGATGACTGATGACTTGGCGAATCTTTGCGGTATAGGGGCGCGACCGGGTCATTCGATCTTGCGCCTTGCGCATTTTGCTCGCCGCCACCATCTGCATCGCCCGAGTTATTTTCTGGGTGTTTTTGATGCTGGCGATCTGGGAGCGAATTTCTTTTGTTCCCGGCATGGACCTTTCCTTCGCTTGACTGGGACGGCTACCGTACTACCAGGAGTGATTGGCCTTGAAATCCTTCAAGGCGGCATGAAACCCCTGGGCCACTTCAGGTGTGTAGTCTGGGGTCTGGTTCACCTTGGCCAACATCTCTCCATGCTGGGATTTCATATAGCTTTGTAAGGCTTCTTCAAAACGCACGACCTTTTTCACATCTACGTCGTCCAGATAGCCTTCATTGGCGGCAAAGAGAGAAACGGCCATCTCGGCCACGCTCATGGGCGAGTATTGCTTTTGTTTCATCAACTCGGTGACTCGGGCGCCCCGCTCTAGCTGTTTACGGGTCGCTTCGTCAAGATCCGAGGCAAATTGCGAGAAGGCCGCCAGTTCGCGGTATTGGGCGAGAGCCAGGCGTACACCACCGCCGAGCTTTTTGATGATCTTGGTCTGAGCCGCACCGCCAACCCGAGACACCGACAGACCGGCATTAATAGCGGGACGGATATTGGAGTTGAATAAGCTGGTTTCCAGAAAGATCTGCCCATCGGTGATGGAAATGACATTGGTAGGGACAAAGGCAGACACATCGCCCGCCTGAGTCTCGATGATAGGTAAGGCGGTCAGCGAACCCGTTTTCCCCTTCACCTGACCATTAGTCAATTCCTCGACGTATTGTTCATTAATCCTGGCGGCACGCTCCAGCAAACGGGAATGAAGGTAAAATACATCGCCCGGATAGGCCTCGCGTCCAGGGGGGCGACGCAATAAAAGTGAAACCTGGCGATAGGCCCAGGCCTGCTTGGTCAGATCATCGTAGATAATGAGAGCATCCTGGCCACGATCACGAAAGAATTCGCCCATGGAACACCCGGAATAGGGGGCGATGAACTGCATGGCGGCCGATTCAGAGGCCGTCGCCGCCACCACAATGGTATGGGCCATGGCGCCATGCTCTTCGAGCTTCCGCACCACCCCCGACACGGAAGAGTTTTTCTGGCCGACGGCGACATAGATACATTTGATGCCCGTGCCGCGCTGATTGATGATGGTGTCGATCGCTAAGGCTGTTTTTCCGGTCTGGCGGTCGCCGATGATGAGTTCACGTTGGCCTCTACCGATAGGAACCATGGAATCGATCGCCTTCAGACCGGTCTGCACCGGCTGGGATACGGACTTACGGGTGATGACGCCCGGGGCCACTTTTTCGATCGGCGAGGAAAAAGTAGTTTCAATAGGGCCCTTGCCGTCGATCGGCCGCCCCAAGGCATCCACTACCCGCCCCAGCAAGCCTTCACCGACAGGTACTTCCAACACCCGTCCGGTACATTTGACCCAATCGCCCTCAGAGAGATGTTTGTAGTCGCCAAGCACGACAGCGCCGACGGAATCTCGTTCGAGGTTTAATGCCAAGCCGAAGGTATTGCCCGGAAATTCCAACATCTCGTAGGACATCGCCTCGGAAAGCCCGTGAATGCGGACGATGCCATCCGAAAGACTCACGATGGTCCCTTCGGCACGGGCCTCGCTTTTTTGCTCAAAGCCGGCGATTTTATTTTTGATGAGTTCGCTGATTTCAGATGGATTGAGTTGCATGCTGGCTTCCCGTGTCTCAAATACCTAGTTCGCTGGCCAATCTCTGTAATTGCCCTTGCAATGAATGGTCGATAACCATGTCGCCGACGCGAATCTTGATGCCGGCAATCAAGGATGGATCCTCTTCGGCGGTTATCGAGACCTCGCGACCAAAGCGCTTTGACAGGACTTCCTGGAGTTTTTCCTCTTGATCGTGCGTCATAGCGAAAGCGGACGCCAACTTGACCTGGAGCGAGCCTTGATGAGCCCGCTTCAACTCGGCATAAAGTTGCGCGATGTTGGAGATCAGAGCCAATCGTTTGTTCTGTACCAGTAGCCTGAGGAAGTTGATTCCTTCCCCATCGAGATGATCCTGGCCAATGTCCACCAACAACGCTTCAAGTTGGCTACGATCGACCTTGGGATCATCGATCTGGGCGAGAACTTGCGGATGGCTGACGACTTCCGCCATAAAGTCCAACATCTCGGACCACAGCTCGAGTTGGGCTGTCTCGATGGCTCGGTCAAGTACAGCCTGGGCATAGGGTCGAGCGATGGTGGCATTGTCGGTCGACATGGTTCAATAACCTCAAAGCTCGGTGGCAATGGCGTTGAGGATATCGCTGTGGGCTTCGGCGTCTACTTCCCGTCGAAGGATCTTCTCCGCACCGGCGACAACCAGCAGGGTAACCTGGGTGCGCAACTGTTCCCGCGCCCTCGCCACCTCAAGCTCGATATCCGCCTGGGCTGCTGTCAGTATACGCTCGCCTTCGGCGCGGGCCTCCTCCTTCGCTTCATCGACGATTTCAGCCGCGCGTTTTTGGGCCTGATTGATGATCTCTGCGGACTTCGCCTTGGCATCCACCAGCAGTTCAGCGGCCCGCTGCTTGGCCCGTTCCTGATCGGCCTTCCCTCTCTCGGCCGCCGAAAGCCCCTCGGCGATCTTTTGCTTACGCTGTTCCATGAGGTTGGTCAGTGGCCCCCAGAGAAAACGCATCACAAACCAGACCAGGATACCGAAGGTGATGATCTGTGCGATCAAAGTGGCGGTGAAGTTCACTTGGACCCTCCTCTGCTCTGAGTACCCAGCAAGACCAAGCCGATGGGCTTACGCAGACTCAATCTGTGTTTTTCAGTGCCCAATAGCCGCCTTGAATGCCCCGATGAAGGGGTTGGCAACGGAGAACCACATGGAGATACCCAACACGATCATGGGGAAGGCTTCCATCAAACCACCCGTGAAGAGCATCTGCCCCATGAGCTGGGGTCTCAGCTCAGGTTGACGGGCAATACCTTCCAGATATTTGGAACAGATCAACCCCCAACCAAGTGCGGAGCCAAAACCAGCGGCAGCCAAGATAATTCCCACACCAACAGCGGTGGAGGCATAAATCTGAGCGAGTGTATCAGGGGTCATCGAGATTCTCCTTGGAAAGACAAAGCTACAGACGGTGGCGTGTGGAGTTCCAGCAACAAGCAGGCTACTGAAATCAGTGGTGTTCCGGCTCGGTGTTCGCCATAGCCAGAAAAACCGTGGTCAAGATCATGAAAATAAAGGCCTGCAAGGTGATCACCAAGATGTGGAAAATCGACCAGAAGGTGGCCAAAGCGATCTGAACCGGTAAGAGCACCCACAAGAGAGTGCCAAAGGCACCAAGCATGGCTAGCAACAAGAAAATCAACTCGCCCGCAAACATATTGCCAAAGAGTCGCAGGGCAAGACTGATAGGTTTGGCCAGCTCTTCGATCAGGGTCATGACGATGTTGAATGGGATCATCCACTTCCCAAAGGGGTGGAAAAGAAAGGTCTTGATATAACCGATGAAACCTTTGGCGCGGATATTATAGAAAATGATCAAGCAGAAGACAGAGATGGACATACCGAAGGTGGTCCCAAGATCGGTCGTAGCCACCACCTTGAGATAAGGGATACCCACAGCGCTGGCTGTCGCCGGCAGAAGATCTACCGGCGCCATATCCATGGCATTCATCAAAAACACCCAGCAAAAAATGGTCATCGCCAGAGGACCGACTAAAGGATCCCGTGTCGGGAAAATTCCCTTTACCTGGCCGTCGACAAACTCATACACGGCCTCAAGCAGGTTTTGCATCCCTGTAGGCTTATCTAAGCTGAGATTCTTGCCGACTTTGTAGGAGAAGTACATGATCAGCCCGGCGGCAAACCAAGCGAAAAACAAGGTATCCAGGTTGAGTGTCCAGAACCCGCCGTCCCCAATGGAAAGATTGTGGAGGTGGTGCTGGATATAGGCCACCGGATCCGAAGGAACAGACGAATGCTCGACCTGACTCACTTCATTTAGCCTCGATACTCAGGATGTTGATTCAGCCGTAAGTGCCACAAAAAATGCCATGAATCACGCCAAGAGTCGGCTGCATGGATAACCGAGATAGGTCACAGCCAAACCGACCAGCAAGGGGACAGGGTCGAACCCAAACCACGCAAAGGCAACATAGAGAGCCACCAGGGTAAATACCAGACGCTCAAGCAAACCGAGCATCATTGAGGCCACATCTGTCATCGGATTCAGCGCTAGCCTTTTCGTAGCCTGACGCACCCGCCGAGACATGAGCAGGCTGTTCATAATTGTTATTAAACCCCCATAGCCCGCGGCTGCCGCCTGATCGACTCCACCCATCAGGCCAAAGGCAATTGCCACTATTGCGACCAGTATCGCTTGTGCACCGATGAGACGCCGCGCTTCATCTTTCATTACGGCTTGAGGCTGTCGCCCTTCGTTCATGCGCGACGCAGTATAAAAGCACATGAATGTCAGGTCAAACGGGTTATATGCTGCGACTGCACATTTTTGTTCAACGGATATGCTCGAGGATACCTTCCAGTTCTTCCAGGCTGTGATAATTAATTACCAATTTTCCGCCCCCCTTGGCACCATGCTGGATATCGACTCTGGCCCCCAGCCTCTCGCTCAGGCTCTCTTGCAGGTGCAGCACATTGGGATCCATACCCTGGCGTCCCTTGGTCTTTTGGGTAGACTCCGCCGTCAGTTGCAGTCGTCTCACCAGACGTTCGGTTTCCCTTACCGAGAGGCCATGCTCGGCGACCTTCCGGGCCGCTTCGCTCTGTGCCCGACCCTGCAACCCAAGCAGGGCACGGGCATGTCCCATCTCCAGGTTACCCTGCTCGATCATGGTTTTGACATCCTCATTAAGGTCGAGCAGCCGCAGCATATTGGTTACCGAGGCCCGCGATTTGCCGACCGCCTGGGCTACCTGCTGATGGGTAAGGGTGAATTCCCCCACCAAACGCTGGAGCGCCGAGGCGGCTTCCAGGGGATTGAGGTCATCCCGCTGGAGATTTTCAATCAGACCCATCGCCATGGATTCCTGATCCGAGGCCTCACGAATCACCACCGGCACCTCGTCCAAGCCGGCCAACTGACAGGCCCGCCAGCGTCGTTCGCCGGCGATGAGTTCATAACGGCCGCTGTCGACAGGACGTACGACCACCGGTTGCAGCACCCCGTGGGTAGCGATGGACTCGGCCAGTTCCCGCAGACTCTCGGGATCGAAATCCCGTCGCGGCTGAAAACGGCTGCGTTGGATCAGATCCAGGGGGAGGTGGCGCGGTGGTTCCCCATTGAGAGGTTGGGCAAGTTCATCCGCCGTCGATTCCTCGGCATGACGAACGGCGCCCAGCAGCGCATCCAACCCGCGTCCGAGTCCACGTTTCTTGATATTCATGAGTGGATGACTCGGCAAGGTTATCGGGGGGTGGTCAGGTTTTTATGGTCCTGACGACGGAGGATCTCACTGGCCAGGGCAAGATAGGATACCGCCCCGCGCGAGGCTCGATCATAGACCAACACCGGCTGTCCATGGCTGGGGGCTTCGGCCAATCGCACATTGCGCGGGACGATGGTGCGATAAACCTGATCGGGAAAGTGAGTGATCAATTGAGCTGAGACCTCGTTCGCCAGATTGTTCCGATTGTCGTACATAGTGCGGAGGATGCCGTCGATCTCCAGGGCTGGATTCAGTTTGGAGCGAATGGTCTGGATGGTGTTCACCAGCGCCGACAAGCCTTCCAGGGCGTAATACTCACATTGCAGCGGGATCAGCACCCCGTCCCCGGCCATGAGGGCGTTCACCGTCAGCATGTTCAATGAGGGTGGACAGTCGATGATCAGGAAATCATAACGGTCGCGGACGCTGGCCAGGGCCAATCGAAGTCTCTGCTCCTTACCTGGGAGGCTCAGGAGTTGGACCTCCGCCGCCGTGAGATCGGCGTTGGCGGGTACCAGATCCATCCCCCCCTGCAGGGCCTTGACAATGACATTGTCGATTCTGGCTTGGCCCAGCAACACTTCGTAGGTGGTCTGTTCCAGATTGTACTTGTCGACCCCACAACCTGTGGTGGCATTGCCCTGGGGATCGAGATCCACCAACAACACCTTGCGCTTCATGATGGCAAGGGAAGCGGCCAGGTTCACCGCCGTAGTCGTTTTGCCGACACCGCCCTTTTGATTGGCGATCGTGATTACCCGCCCCATGCCTCAAGATCCGCGATTCAGTCTCATTTCGTCCGCAGCAACACCAGATGGCGTTCCGCCTCCATCCCCGGCACCCACACCGGCAGGATGCCCTCGATCCTCCAATCCTTTCCCACCTGTTCGATCTCATCCTTCGGATAACGCCCCTTCATGGCGATCAGCAAACCGGTTCTGGCCTGGAGCAGGGGACGGGAGAGGGACAGGATACCAGAAAGCGAGGCGAAGGCGCGCACCACCAGGGTGTCGAAAGGTGACTCGGGCCGGTAGTGTTCGGCCCTGATGGTCGCCACACGGACGTTCGGCAACCCCAAATCGGTGATGACTTGGCTCACGAAGCGCTGTTTCTTTTGATGGCTATCGAGCAGGGTGAATTCATGCGACGGCGAGGCGATCGCCAACGGGATGCCGGGTAAACCCGCTCCTGTGCCCAGATCCAATACCCGGCGACCCTGGAGCAGGGGAAGCAGGGTCAGGCTGTCGAGCAGATGGCGGGTTATCATCTCTCCCGGCTCCTTTACCCCCGTGAGATTGAAGAGCTGATTCCATTGGTGGAGCAGGAGGATAAAGTCCAGCATCTGCTGTTGCTGCGGGACATCCAGGGAGAGGCCGAGGGCGGCGGCCCCGGCGGCGAGCTGGTCATGCCAGGGGCCGGAGGGATAGGTTGACTGGCTCATCATCCACGGCGTCGCTTGAGGTGGATCATCAATAGCGAGATGGCGGCTGGCGTCACCCCCGGGATACGGGCCGCCTGCCCGAGACTGCCGGGTCGGACGCGGAGAAACTTTTCCCTGACCTCGGTGGAAAGGCCATGGACCCCGGCATAGTCGAAGTCCAGGGGAAGCTGGATGGCTTCTTGGTGACGCTGACGTTCGATCTCTCCGATCTGCCGGTCGATATAACCCGCATACCTGGCCTGCACCTCGAGCTGTTCCGCCACCTGGGGGTTGTCCACGCCGGGCCCGATTCCAGGCAGACCGACCAGATCGGCGTAGCCGAACCCGGGTCTGGCCAGCAGATCCAGGGCCCGCAACTCCCGCGACAGTCCTTCCTCGTGATGTTCCATCAAGACCTTGGCCGTATCGCTGCCAGGCCGGATCCAGATCTCCCGCAGGCGTTGTTGTTCACGTTCGATGCCTTCCCGTTTGGCCTCGAAGGCCGCCCAGCGGGTCTCATCCACCACCCCGAGTTGACGCCCGACCGGTGTCAGCCGCAGATCGGCGTTGTCCTCCCGCAGCAGCAGGCGGTATTCGGCCCGACTGGTGAACATGCGATAGGGCTCCTGGGTGCCGCAGGTGATGAGATCGTCCACCAGCACCCCCAGATAGGCCTCGTCCCGACGCGGGCACCAGGGTTCGCGCCCCTGCACGGATAAGGCGGCATTGATCCCGGCCAAGAGTCCCTGGGCTGCGGCCTCTTCGTAGCCCGTGGTGCCGTTGATCTGTCCGGCGAAGAACAGGCCCCGGATCGGCTTGGTCTCCAGGCTGGGCTGCAAATCCCGGGGATCGAAGAAATCATATTCGATGGCATAACCCGGCCGGGTGATGCGCGCCTGCTCCAGACCGCGGATGGTTTGCACCAGCCGATATTGAATATCGAAGGGCAGACTGGTGGAAATGCCGTTGGGGTAGACCTCGTTGGTCTGGAGTCCTTCGGGTTCGATGAAGATCTGATGGGAGGTCTTGTCGGCAAAGCGGACTACCTTGTCCTCGATCGAAGGGCAATATCGCGGTCCTATTCCCTCGATCACCCCGGTATAGAGCGGCGAGCGGGACAAACCGGAGTGGATGATGGCGTGGGTGGCTTCGTTGGTATGGGTGATGTGGCAGCTCACCTGGCGGGGATGTTCCGCCGCCGAGCCGAGGAAGGAAAAGACCGGCACCGGCACATCGCCCGGTTGTTCCTCCAGTTGGGAGAAGTCGATGCTGCGGGCGTCGAGGCGGGGCGGCGTTCCGGTTTTCAGACGCTCCACGCGGAAGGGTAACTCCCTCAGTCGCTTGGCCAAGCCGATGGAAGGGGGTTCGGCGGCGCGACCGCCGCTGAAATTGGTCAGGCCGATATGGATCTTGCCGGCGAGAAAGGTGCCGACGGTGAGCACCAGGCTCGGGGCGTAGAAACTCAGCCCCATCTGGGTGGTGACTCCAATGACACGATCACCTTCGAGCAGCAGATCCTCGGCGACCTGCTGAAAGAGATCGAGGTATTCCTGGTGTTCCAGCGCCTGTCGAATCGCCACCTTGTACAACATGCGATCCGCCTGGGCCCGTGTCGCTCGCACCGCTGGACCCTTGCGAGCATTGAGGAGGCGGAACTGGATGCCGGCCGCATCCGCCGCCTTGGCCATGATCCCGCCCAGGGCGTCGATCTCTTTCACCAGATGGCTTTTGCCGATACCGCCGATGGCCGGGTTGCAGCTCATCTGGCCCAGGGTCTCGATATTGTGGGTGAGCAGCAGGGTGCGCACGCCCATACGCGCCGCCGCCAGCGCCGCCTCGGTTCCGGCGTGCCCGCCGCCGACGACGATGACGTCATAGGTCTCGGCATGAAACATAATAAATTCGGGTCTCCAGCAAGATTGCGGATGGCTATTGTATCCGGGACATCCGGCACCGACATCCCGTGCTCTATTCTTCATGGCCCTTATGCTCAGGGGATCGATGGCTGAAACCTGAGCCGGGTTCGGTCATGACCGCGAGAGGCATGCGGGTCGTCGGGTCGGCCCCGTCTACTTCCGAGGCTCCCGGGCCTGGGTGCTGGTGGCCGATTTTTCGTTCTCAAAAAGAGAATAAAATCCTATTTATTGACTATATTGTTCTTGATAAGAGAACAATAACGGCCATTTTTCGCCCAGGCCCGGCACCACTGAACGCGAATACTCACTTTGTTGGGTCTTACTCTCAGCGGCCAATTCGGGGTCGCTACCCGAGCCCGACGGCTCGGAAGCCTGAACTCTCTTCGGAAAGGGTATAAGCTGTCGCTCAACCCCAAGGGTGGTTTCGACGCTTGAACCCATGACCAGACCAGCTTCACATCGAGGAACCAGTCAACCATGAAATCGCCTTTCGAGCCGGTCATCGCCCAGGCGGGCCGGATCATCCTCGGCAAGGAGCGTGTCATCCGCCTCGCCCTGGCCTGTCTGCTTGGCCGCGGTCATTTGTTGATCGAGGATCTGCCTGGGGTCGGAAAGACTACCCTGGCTCATGTGCTCGCCCGGATTCTGGGTCTGCAATATCAACGCATCCAGTTCACCAGCGATCTGCTCCCGGCGGATATCGTCGGGGTGTCCATCTTCGATCGGGAGCGGCAGGATTTCCGTTTCCATCAGGGGCCGGTGTTCGCCCAGGTGGTCTTGGCCGACGAGATCAACCGGGCCACGCCCAAGGCCCAAAGTGCCTTGCTGGAGGCCATGGAAGAGCGCCAGGTTACCGTGGATGGGCAAAGCCATTCCTTGCCGGAACCCTTTTTCGTCATCGCCACCCAGAATCCGGCGCATCAAGTCGGCACCTTTCCCCTGCCCGAGTCCCAGCTCGACCGGTTTCTGATGCGCCTGGACATGGGCTATCCCCATCGGGCGGCGGAACGGGCGTTGTTGGCCGGTGTTGACCGGCGGGAACTCCTGGCCGAACTCCAGCCGGTCCTTTCCGTCGCCGAGGTGCTGCGGATCCAGCAGGAGGTCAAGGCGATCCGGGTGGCGGACGCCCTGCTCGATTACTGTCAGGATCTGCTCGATTTCAGCCGCCAGAGCCCACGCTTTCGCCACGGCCTTTCCCCCCGGGCCGGGCTGGCCCTGTTGCGCACGGCCCGGGCCTGGGCGCTGCTGAACGGACGGGATTTCGTGCTTCCCGAGGACTTGCAGCAGGTCCTGCCCGCCACCGTCGGCCATCGGCTTCAAGTCTCCGCGGAATTGACGGCGGATGAAGCCAGAGCGGCCACCCGCCATTTGATCGAATCCGTGCCGCTGCACTGAGAGGTTGTGAAAAAATCTGCTACGCATCCCGCTAGCGGCGGTGGGCGGGGCTCGCGCCTCGCCGATCTCTTCGATATATCTCGTCGCGGCACGCGAAACCCCAGCGTCGCCCAGGAAACAGCCGAGACCCCATGAACTGGCGCCAACGCCTGCAACAACTCTTTCGCCGCGCCACGCCCGACCGCAACGGCTGGGTGCGTATCGAGCCACGCTTCATCTATATCCTGCCCACCCGGCAGGGATTCATCCTGGCGCTGTTGATCTTCGGCATGCTGCTGGGTTCCATCAATTACGGCAGCAATCTGGGGTATCTCTACACCTTCATGCTCACCGGGGTCGGACTGATCACCATGCTCCATACCTGGCGCAACCTCCTGGGGCTCGAGATCGGTGGTGTCACGGTGAAGGCGGTCTTCGCCGGTCAGGAGGCGAGGTTTCTGGTCGCGGTTCGCAATCCGGAGGCCAGGAGGCGACCGGCGCTGGAACTCAGTAGTCCGCCGGGGGCCGGTGGTCGGGTCGATCTTCCCGGTGGGGGCCAGGCCCAGATCGAACTCCTGATACCCAGCCACCAGCGGGGTGAACTTCCCTTGGGTCGGCTCCGCATCGATACCCGGGCGCCCTTCGGGTTGTTGCGGGCCTGGTCCTATCTGGATCTCGGGGCCAGTTGCTTGGTGTATCCCAAACCGGCCAGCCAGGGGGAACCGCCGCAGGGCCCGGCCTATGCCGGCAGCCATCATGGCGATCGCGGCGTCGGCGCCGACGATTTCGTGGGGCTCCGTAACTACCGTCCCGGGGATTCGCCCCGCCATCTGGACTGGAAGGCCATGGCCCGGGAGCGGGGGACCCTCACCAAGCAGTTTGGCGGCGATCGGGCGGAACAACTCTGGCTCGACTGGGATCAACTCCCACCCCTGGACGCGGAAACCAAGTTGAGCCTCCTCTGCCGCTTTCTGTTGCTGGCCGTGGAACGAGGGCAGAGTTACGGCCTGCGTCTCCCCGGCAGCGAGATCCCCCTTGGCCGTGGCGAGAGCCACCTGCACCAATGCCTGACGGCCCTGGCGAGGTTTCCCACCCATGCCGCCGCTTGATACCCAGGCCATTGCGCGCCCCCTCCTTTTCAGTCTTCTGGCCTTGATCCTGCTGGCCGGCCTCACGCTCATCACCGAGTTATCCCTCTGGGTCTGCGGTTATGCCGCCGCCGTCATTCTCTTGCGTATTCTCATCCTCTTTCGCACCCCCGCAGCCCCCTCACGCTGGCTGCTGGTCCCCCTCACTTTGATCGGGATACTCATCGTCCTCATCCAGTACCGCACCCTGTTCGGGCGTGATGCCGGTGTCTCCCTGCTCAGCGTCATGCTGGCGCTCAAGCTGTTGGAGAGCCGAACCCAGCGGGATTTCTACCTGGCGATCTTTCTCGGCTTCTTTTTCATTGTCTGCCAGTTTCTTTTTCACCAGAGCATGGAGGTGGCCGCCTACTTGATGCTGATCAGCCTGGGGTTGTTGTCCCTGCTGGCCGAGATCAACCAGGTCGGCCAGGGTTTCACCCCCCGCCAATCCCTGCGCCTGGGACTGACCGTCATGCTGCAAGCGCTGCCCATCACCCTGGTGTTGTTCTACCTTTTCCCCCGTTTGGCCGCCCCCCTTTGGGGGTTCATGACCGATCGGCAGGGCGCCACCACCGGCTTCAGCGACCGACTTTCTCCGGGCTCGGTCAACCGTCTGGGCCTCTCGGACGAGATCGCCTTCCGCGTCGATTTCCAGGACCCAGTCCCGCCACCCCAGCAACGCTATTGGCGCGGGCAGGTGTTCTGGCTGATCGACGGCAAGGAGTGGCGCACCCCCGAGAGCAAACAGAGCC
>Ga0268298_10002474_pt1 | contig 20187 bp, 11 predicted proteins | sample WWTPWeurt_MetaG_FD_194462 | JGI IMG/M metagenome (GOLD analysis project Ga0268298, IMG submission 194462) | Activated sludge microbial communities from WWTP in Nijmegen, Gelderland, Netherland - WWTP Weurt | ecosystem: Engineered > WWTP > Aerobic digester > Activated sludge | place... | reverse complement strand
GAGCTCCTCGGGGGCCATCTCGACCCAAACGGATGGGCCTTTTTGGACTTCGAGCTCGATGGAGAAAGGAGTGAGGCGCCGGAGCAGCGGTTCCAGGCTGCGTACGCCTTGCGCGAGGTTGAACTTGCTCGTGGGCAGTTCTTGATTCGTACGAAACGCGAGGAGTCGCCGCACGATGGCCGCTCCTCGTGAGGCGGCCTCTTCGATGGCCGCGGCGTCGGGTGTCAATGGGCTGTCCGGAGGCAGCTCTTCGAGCAGCGTGCGAGCCGACCCTCGGATGACCGTGAGCAAGTTGTTGAAATCGTGGGCCACGCCCGCGGCCAAGTGCCCAATGCCGTCGAGTCGATCCTGGACGCCGATCCGGTGTTCGAGCGCGATGCGCTCGTTGGTCAAGCGCTGTCGGATGGTGTCGGTCGCGTAGCTGAGCAACGTCGTGACCACCAGGAACCCCGAGAGTGGAACGAGCGGTTGCCAGTTCTTCGAGATCCCGGGGACTCCTAGCTGGGACGCCAAGCCAATCGCAACGTATTGCAGCAGGACCAGTGCGCCCCAGCGGTACGCCGACGCCGAGCGACCCGTCATGGCGAGGTAGAGCGGAATCAGCGCTCCCCACATCAACACGGTGGGCATCACGCCGCCGTGGACCCAGGCTACGGCGAAGAGCCCGAGGTAGGGGGCGGCCGCCGAAAGTGTGCCGGCGAGGTTGGTGTTTCCGTGACGGATGAGCCAGGGCACGAGGAGGAACCCGGCCCCCGCCGCGAGCAGCGCGGCGCACGACAGCGGCTGACGGAAGAGGAACCACTCTCGGGCGCCGAACGCGATGCCCACGGCACCGCCCACGAAACCCACGAGCACCAAGAGGCGCGTGCGCCGGACGAGCTCGGGGTCCCGGGACGGGGACGGAGCTGCGAAGTAGTCGGCCCAAGTCAGAATACGCACGTCGGTGGCACCCGACCGAGCGGGGTTCTGATCCGATGTTGCCGTCCGGTCACTCTTGGGAACGGCTTTTCGCTCGGACACTAAAGGCCCTCGCACGGCAGCGTGAAGTCCGGCTTGGGCGGAACGATGGTCGCGGCCTGCTTCAGGAAGAATTCCGCCATGAAGCACGAGTACTGGTACTTCACGTCGTCCCGCCGCGAGTAGATGGCGTGGCCATCGGGGACCTCTCCCGGGAGCCCTTTGGGCGCGAACTGGAGCACTGCTCCCGTGTAGGCAGCGCCGCTCTCGCTCTTCAGGTTGTTGGTTAGGGGTAGCGAACGAAGGCCATCGAGCCCCGCCAGGGCGAGCGCGTCCTGCATGCTGCTCCACTCCGCGTCACCCGCCTGCGGGTGCTGGAACGCGAGCGCCATGGCGTCGTAGGTCTCCTGAGCGAAATACGAGTCCTCGGGAGCCACCGGCTCGTACACCGGCCGGACCGGGTGGTTCGGAAGCGGCCTCTGTGCGACACGCGGGACGTATACGATGGGGTCCGCTGCTTCGAGGGCGCCCGCGCCGATGGCGAGCACTGGATGGACGAAGCTCAGCGGTTCCGTTCCGCCCAAGACCAGCTTGAGCAGTCCGGGGAACGCGCCGTTGCTGAGCGGCGTGTGGAAGATGAAGTGCGTCCAGTGCCCACCGGCCCCCGTCGGCACCAGAGCTTTGAAGTGAGGCTCGGTGGCGGCGACGATGTTCGTGTACATCCCGCCCATGGACTGACCGGTGACTCCGATCTTGTCGACGTCGAAGCGATACGCCGTCGCGCCGGCGGGCAAGCTCGGTCCGGTGCACGAGCCGAGTGCGCTCGGGGGGATCTCGAGCTTCTCGAGGGCTTCGAGGAAGAGCCGGATCTCGATCTGCCCCTGGCGAAACGTGTCGCGCAGCGCGGCGAGGTTGTTGGCGTTGAGGTAGGCGGTCTCGCTGGCGCCCGGGAGGCGCTCGGGGTTCACCGGCATGGCCATTCCGGCCATGGCAAAGCCACGATGCGCGTAGGGGAACGCGGGGCCGATGGGGAGCCCGGGTTTCCCGTCGGCGCCCACGGGGCGCACCATGGCGATGCTGAAGCCGCCCGAGCCGTGCACGTTCACGAGCAGCGGATAGCCGGACGCCGGCATGGGAGACTTGGGCAGCACGATCTTGAACGGAGCCTTCTCTTTCCGTGTCTCGACGGGGCGGCCCTCGGAGTCGAGCTCGATGCGGCCGCCCGTGTTGAAGGGCGGCGTACCCGTCTGGAACTCGGGCATCTCCACGCTACCCGACAGGATGCAGAGCTCGGGCGCCTCGGCGTCAGGATACTCTGCGAGATCGGACAGGACGACGTCGTACTTCTCCAGCACCTTCTGAGAGAGGCTCTCGAGCTCGGCCACGACGTCACCCGTCGTGAACACCGTTGCTGCCGCGACGGCCTTTGCCGCCACGCCCAGCGTCTCGAGCGTTTCGAACATCGGCGCGTAGAGCTCGTCGGCGCGTTTCTCGGCGTCCCCCTTCGGGCGGTGAGCCGCGAGGCGCGCGAGTGCGGGCGGAACACCGAGCTCCTTCCCGTCCGCGTCTTGAGCGCTCCGCAACACGACGAACGCGTAGCGAGTTTCGGCTCGGAGCACGAAGCCGGGCCGCGGCGCGAGCGAGAGCAAGTTCTCCGGCACGTAGGGGTCCGCCGGGCGCGTCTCGGCGATCACCGGAATCAGCCGGCCCCGCTCCTTCGAGCTCGCGTCGATGTCCACGAGCAGGAACGGCGAGGCGACATCGGCGGCGACCAGGTCATCGAGTGAACGCGGCGCTACGGGCCCTTCGAAGCGGAAGTGCGCCACCGGGATTACCGGAAAGCCGACGGCCTCAGCCGCGTTCTGGACCAGACCGTCGACGACGCCGAGCTTCTTCGGATTGGGAAAGCCCGCCAGCTCGGGGTGACCGAGCGCGTCGACGCGCAGGTCGCTCGGGTACGGGGCGTCGAAGAAGTGCTCCGCTAGCGTGAAGTCAGCCGACCAGTCGAACGCCACTCGCGTGCCCGGCGTTCCATCGGAGGCTCCCGTTCCCTCGTCGCCGCCGCCACAGCCCGAGAGGAGGGAGAGGGCGCAAACGAGGAAGGCGGAGCGCGGTCGTGTCACCCGAGCAGCATAGCCGCACTCGCGATTCGACGCGACGCCGCCGGGGCCGCTCAAACCCCGTAGCTCATGCTCATCGCGGCGCGCACCTCGGCGAGCGTGGCGTCGGCGACGGCGTTGGCCTTGGCGTTGCCTTTGCCCAGCACGCTTTGGACGACCGCGCGGGCGTCCTTGGCGAGCTCGGCCCGGCGCGCGCGGAGCGGCGCCAAGGTGTCGTTCAGTACGCTGGTGAGCTCGTTCTTCAGCGCGCCGCCGCCGCCGTCCCCGATGCGCTCGGCGATGGCCTCGGGCCGCTCACCGCTGCACAGGCTGATGAGCAAGAGGAGGTTACTGACCGCGGGGCGGTTCACTGGGTCGTACGTGATGCGTCGCTCACTGTCGGTGGTGGCGCGCTTGACGGCCTTGGCGGTCTCGTCGGCGCTGGCCTCCAGCGTGATGGCGTTGTTGCGGCTCTTGCTCATCTTCTGCGCGCCGTCGAGCCCCAAGATCTTCGGTGCTTCGCTCAAGAGGCCCTCGGGCTCCGGGAAGATGGGCCGCTTCTTCGCGAAGCGCTGGTTGAAGCGGCGCGCAATCTTGCGGGTGAGCTCGAGGTGCGCGAGCTGGTCGCGCCCGACCGGCACCACGTTGCCTTTGCAGAACAGGATGTCGGCGGCCTGGTGTACGGGATAGGTGTACATCCCGGCGTTCACCGTGGTGAGCCCCGCAGCTTCGATCTCTTCTTTCACCGTCGGGTTGCGATCGAGCTCGCCCATGCTGACCAGCGTTAGGAAAGGCACGAGCAGCTGGTTCAAGGCCGGCACGTGGCTGTGGGTGAAGATGAAGGTGTGCCCCGAGTCGGGGTCGAGCCCTGCAGCCAGGTAGTCGAGCACGAGCTCCTCGACGTTCTTCGGGATGGCCTCGGTCCCCTCGCGATCGGTGAGCACCTGGTAGTCGGCCACTACGATGTAGACCTCGACTCCGAGGTTTTGGATCCTGACGCGGTTCAAGAGCGAGCCGAAGTAGTGCCCGACATGGAGCGCGCCCGTCGGGCGATCGCCCGTGAGCACGCGGAACTTCTCCGGTGCGTTCTTCAGGCCCTCCTCGATGGCGGCGGAGCGAGCCTTGGCGGCGTCGAAGGAGCCCTCGCTCCGCTCGTCGTCGGATGCCTCGGGCGTGGTCGATACTTTGGGGTCGGCGTTCACGCCCGGGACTATAGCGTGACGGAACTCCTCGCGAAGAAGTCCGGTCGTCGCCCGAAGGCCAGCTCCCGTGGCATTCTTCCCGCATGAAGGCCCACGCGATCTTGGTCCTCGGTCTCTGGTTCGTCGCGGCGTGCAGCGGCGACGACGGCTCGTCATCCGGAAACACCGGCGGCGCGGGCGGTGCGACAGGTGGCACCGGCGGAGCTGCGGGCGGAGCGGGCGGAGCCATGGGTGGGGCGAGCGGAGCCACGGGCGGGGTGGGCGGAGCCTCGGGTGGGACGGGCGGAGGAAGCGGGGGCGCTTCGGGCGGCGCCGGCGGGACGAGCGCGGCGGGTGGGACGTCGGCGGGTGGAGCGGGCGGAACGTCGGGAAGCGGCGGTGCGCCGAGCGGCAAGTGGAGCATGGGCTACTACGCGATGTGGGAGTCGAACGCCTATCCCGTGAGCGCTATCGAGTGGTCGGGCATGACCCAGATCGCGGTCTCGTTCTACAAGCCCGCGAAGCAAGCTCCGCTCTCCATCCTCGGCGGCAGCGCAGCGACCGCCAAGCAGATCGTCGACGCGGCTCACGGCGCGGGGGTGAAAGCCATCGCGTCCATCGGCGGCGCGGACTCCGAAGCGGACTTCAAGGCCGCGACGAGCGCGGCGAACATCGATGGCTTCGTGTCGGCGCTCGTCGGGCTCATCGACTCACCGGGCTACGATGGCATCGACATCGACTGGGAGCCGCTCGCGCCGAGCGACCACGCTGCCGTGATCCAAATCGCGAACAAAGTACGCGCAGCACGACCCAACGCGCTCATGACCATCCCGGTCGGCTACCAGAACGCGAACTTTCCCGACGACCTGTCGGGCTACGCCGGCATCGCTCAAGTCTACGACCAGCTCAACGTGATGTCGTACGGCATGTCCGGCGCCTGGAGCGGGTGGAAGAGCTGGCACTCGAGCCCGCTCTTCCACCAAGAAGCGTCGACGCCCGTCAGCATCGACTCCACATTGAAACTGTACGCTGCCGCGGGCGTACCGAAGGCCAAGCTCGGCTTGGGCATCGGTTTCTACGGCCTCTGCTACACGCCGCCGGTGACCGGCCCCGCCCAGGCACTGCAAGGCTCGAGCATCGCCGCGAGCGACGGCACCATGTCGTACGCCCACATCATGGGCCAGTACTACGACGCCAACGCGCGCAAGTGGGATGCTCAGGCCAAGGCGCCCTACCTCACGTTCGCCACTGGGCACGCGCCCGATGGCTGCTCGTTCATTTCCTACGACGACGCCGAGTCCATCGCCGAGAAGGGCAGCTACCTGAAGAGCCAGGGCTACGGTGGCGTCATCATCTGGGAGATCAACGAGGGTTATCTGGCGAGCGCCGCGCTGAAGAACCCGCTCCTCACTGCCGTTCACGATTCGATCCTGAAGTGAGGGCGATCTTCCAGCCCACTCGACGGACGGCCGTCGGTTTGATAGCAATTAGCTATCAAAACAATCAAAATCATGTCTTAGACGCTATGACGGCGGGTGACCAAGCTACGGGCACGAGCGGCCGAAAACCCCTGCCGCCGAGGAGAGCCCATGTCCAATTCCGCGAAGTGCCCCTTTCACCACGCCGCCGGAGGCGGCACGTCGAACCGCGATCTGTGGCCGAATGCCTTGCCCCTTCGCGTGCTGCGTCAGCACTCGTCGCTGTCCGACCCCATGGAGCCGGACTTCGACTACCGAAGGGAGTTCGCGAGACTCGACTACGCGGGCCTGAAACGCGACCTCGCGGCGCTCATGACCGCCTCGGAGGACTTTTGGCCGGCGGACTTCGGTCACTATGGTCCACTCTTCGTGCGCATGGCGTGGCACAGCGCCGGGACCTACCGCACGGCGGACGGTCGTGGCGGCGGCGGCAGCGGCAGCCAGCGCTTCGCGCCGCTCAATAGCTGGCCCGACAACGTGAACCTGGACAAGGCGCGCCGGCTCTTGTGGCCCATCAAGCAGAAGTACGGCCGGAAGATCTCCTGGGCCGATCTCATGATCTTGGCCGGCAACGTGGCCCTCGAGAGCATGGGCTTTCGCACCTTCGGCTTCGGCGCTGGGCGCCGCGACGTCTGGGAACCCGAACAGGACGTGTATTGGGGTGCCGAACGCCAATGGCTCGGCGACCAGCGTCACTCGGGCGATCGCGAGCTCGAACGCCCTCTGGCTGCGGTGCAGATGGGCCTCATCTACGTGAACCCGGAGGGCCCGAACGGCAACCCGGATCCGCTGGCAGCGGCGCGTGACATCCGCGAGACCTTCGCGCGCATGGGCATGGACGACGAGGAGACGGTGGCTCTCATCGCCGGCGGTCACAGCTTCGGCAAGGCTCACGGTGCGGGCGAAGCCAGGCACCTCGGGCCGGAGCCGGAGGCTGCGCCGCTCGAAGCGCAAGGGCTCGGCTGGAAGAACGACTTCGGTTTGGGGAAGGGCGCCGACACCATCACGAGCGGGCTCGAAGTGACCTGGACCCGAACGCCGGTACGCTTCAGTCACGACTTCTTCACGCACCTCTTCGGCTACGACTGGGAGCTCGAGAAGAGCCCAGCGGGCGCCCAGCAGTGGAAGCCCAAAGCCGGGGCCGGCGCGGGCAGCGTGCCCGACGCTCACGATCCGTCGCGACGCCACGCGCCTGGCATGTTGACCACGGACCTCGCGCTACGCTTCGACCCGAGCTACGAGCAGATCTCGCGCCGATTTCTGGCGCATCCAGACGAATTCGCCGACGCATTCGCGCGCGCCTGGTTCAAGCTGACCCATCGCGACATGGGCCCCGTGGCGCGCTACCTCGGTCCAGAAGTCCCCGCCGAAGCGCTCATCTGGCAAGACCCGCTGCCGGCGGTGGACCACGAGCTCGTCGACGAACACGACGTCGCCGCGTTGAAGCGGGAGATCTTGGCTTCGGGCCTCGGCGTGGCTGAGCTCGTGACGACCGCCTGGGCCTCGGCTTCGACGTTTCGCGGTTCCGACAAGCGCGGAGGCGCCAACGGGGCACGGATTCGGCTCTCGCCTCAGAAGGATTGGGAGGTGAACCAGCCCGCTGAGCTCGCCAAGGTCCTGGCGAAGCTCGACGACGTGCGCGCGAAGTTCGACGCCGCCCAGGGCGGGAAGAAGAAGGTCTCGCTCGCCGACCTGATCGTCCTCGGCGGCGCTGCGGCCGTGGAGCGGGCTGCCCGGGACGCCGGCCATCCGCTGACGGTGCCGTTTACGCCCGGTCGCACCGACGCGAGCCAGGCCGAGACCGACGTCGAGTCCTTCGCCGTGCTCGAGCCCATCGCGGACGGCTTCCGCAACTACCAGAAAGCGCGCTACACCGCGCGCGCCGAAGCGCTGCTGGTCGACCGGGCCGAGCTTCTCGGTCTCACAGCACCCGAGATGAGTGTGCTCGTCGCTGGAATGCGTGTGCTCGGGGCCAACTTCGCTGGAGCGCGCCACGGGGTCTTCACGCAGCGTCCCGGCGTGCTCACCAGCGACTTCTTCGTGAACCTGCTCGACGGCACGACCGAGTGGACGCCGGCTTCGAAGGAAGCCGACGTGTACGAAGGTCGCGATCGGACGACCGGCGAGCTCCGCTTCACCGGCACTCGAGTCGATCTCGTGTTCGGCTCGAATTCGGAGCTTCGGGCCATCTCCGAGGTCTACGGCAGCGCCGACGCCGGCGAGAAGTTCGTGCGTGACTTCGTAGCCGCGTGGGTCAAGGTCATGAACCTCGACCGCTTCGACCTCGAGAGGTGAACGTCACGGTGCGCATCGGCGGAGGTGGATCTCGGTCATGCCCGTGCTGCTGTTCACGAGGTTGCCTCCGACCGGCTCCCAGTCACCCGTGTTGAATGCGGTGTTGTACGCGGGGGCTTCGATGACCTTGAACTCCCACTGCTTGCAGTCCAGCGGGTTCGCCCGGGCCTCCGGAACCGGGCCGTCGTTCGGAGTAGGTGCGTCGATCAGGCCCGCGTCGGCCAGCAGACGAGCGCCGCTACCCGCGGTGCAGGCTGCCACGATGCCGTAGATCGCCAGAGCCCCAACCAAGGATCCGAGGAACGTGTCGATGCGCATGCGGAGAGGATAGCCGATGCTGAGGAGCGTGCGTCTTGCGCAGATCGTCGGCTCATGGCTCTTGCTCGACGAGCAGGGACTTCGAACCGTGACCGCGCGGGGGCGCGCTCGTTGCCCGCACGGAAAGGTCGTCGAACCAGGCGGTGCTGGAGTGGTAGCAGAACTGGCCCTGCGGACAGGTCGAGGCCACGTCCAGGCTCAAGCGCAGGAACTCGACACTCTCGGTCGGTACCAGTTGGTCGAACGACAATCGCTGCCAGGTTGCGCTCTCCGCGTGGGGGAAGGTCGGGGCCGCACAGGCCACTACGCTCCGGGCTGCATCGAGGCACTGGATGGAGATTCCGACGCGGCACGGGCCTCCGCAGGCGGAGCGTACCTGAGCGCTCACAGTGTACTTCGTACCGCGAACCACCCGTACGTCTTGGTAGATCCGATCGTCGAATCGCGTCCCGTCGATGAGGGAGCTCGTCATGCGCGCGGCGGTGGAGCCCTCCGCGTGCTGGGTGTGATCCATGAAGCCGTTGCCCATCAGGAACGGGAAGTATGCCCAGCCGTCGGCGACGGCGTTAGCCGTCGTTGCGTCTTCGTCTTCGACGGATAGATCGAAGTCCGTGCCCGCATCCATTTCGAACGAGGCGTCGTTCACCAAGTTGCCACCCTGTCGCAACGCTTCGGCGGCGAAGCGCAGCGAAACTGTGCCGCTGACGGGCACGGTCACCGGATTCGACTGGAGCGGAACGCCAGCGTCGTCCGCCGTACCAATGCCCACTGAGTAGGTGCCAGCCGGGAGCCGCGCCACGTGAAATCGACCGCCCGCGTCGGTGTGAGTCTCGAAGGCGGAGCTCGTAGTGCTTGCTCGTACCCGGGCGCTGCGGAGCGCGTAGGGGTCGACGATCGCGACATCCGAGCTCTCGTCGAGCGTTGGAATGTGGGCGGCCTCGAGTCCGCCCGTTTCCGAGAAGGCAAAGGCGCCGGTGCCGAGCAGCAATAGGGGGATTCGCAGCACCTGATCGAGTGTGCATAGGTCCGGGCGACCGTCACGATTCGCGTCGCCCAGGGCCAGGCCGTAGAGGTTTCCCTTCATACTCGAAACGTCGTCGTCTCCCGTGCCGAGGCGCCGCTGGTACCGGGTGGTCCAGGTGCCACCTTGCCCCCGGTTTTCGATCACGTACAACGTGTCCTCGTTCCAGAGCGCTTCACCCGGCAGGTCATCGAGGTGCCGGAACGTGACGGCGACATCGTCGTCTCCATCTTGGTCGAAGTCGGCGCTGACGAGCTCCGACTCATCGAGCAGCGAGCCGATGTCCGTGCTCTCGACCGAAAACCAAGTGGCTTCAGTTGCGGTGAGCGCCAGCAGCCCGTTTTCGACGGCAAACCCGTCGGCTCGATTCGCGCTGACGATCAGGTCGTCAGTGCCGTCCGCATCGAGCTCCGCGCGTACGAGTCGCTTCGGTACCAGATTGGCGGGAAAGTCGTCCCAGATGGGTGCAGCGAACTCCAACCCGCCAAGATTTTCGAGAAAAACGAGGCTCCACACTACGTTCGTGCCGTCGATGCGTCCGGTCAGCACCGCGAGGTCCCGATCGCCGTCCGAATCCAGATCGGCCGCCTCCAGGTCGACGATCCCTGCCTGGACGCCGGCGCCGAAGGTCGAAAGCTCACTCACTTCCAGGCCCGTCGTGCTCGCGCTCACGAGGACCACCCGCCCGGAGCTGCCCGGGTCGCGGGCGAATGCCAACTCTTCCTGTCCGTCACCGTCGAAGTCGGCGGTGATGGCGCGAGGCTCCGTCTCCACGCTGGGCCCACGTTCGTCGAGGAGCTGGAGTGGGCTGAATGCGCCCTGACCCAAGTTGTCGAAGCTCAGTAGCTCGGGGTAGACCACTCCGCCTTGCGTGCGATGCGCGATGACTCCGAGGTCGCCGTAGCCTGGGCTTGCTTGTGGACGGTCCCAAACGACGAGGCTCCGCCCGAGCAAAGTCCGACCCTGCGAGACCGTGGGCAGGTCTCTCACGATCCCACTCGATTCGACGAGCGTGACGGCGCCGGTGCGCGCTATGGCCAACACTGAACGCCCTTCGGGTGCCCCCAATTGGCGGATGCGCCCTGCGATCTCTCCCGCCTCCGCGTTCTTGGCCAGGCACAAGAGGCAGGCGAAAACGTACGCGCGAGACCACTTCACTGGGACGCTCCCTTCTTGCCTTGCGGCGCCAGCACGAAGGGCGGTGGTGCTCCGTATTCTACGGCGCCGATGTCGACTCGCGCGCCTCCGCCCGCAGGCGGTGAGTAGGTGGGGTCGCCGGCATCGATCAAGGGTGAACCTGGGGTGAGCGAGAGGTCGTCGAGCACGCGCATCCGAAAGGGCGGCTTGCAGTTGGAGCGCGCTTTCGGAAAGCCCGGACCGAGCGATTGGACGCAAGCGTAGTCGGCGTTCTCGAGTTGCCCGAGCTTGGCGTGGGGCGTTCCGAACAGCGGATCGATGTGGTGGAGCGAATGCGGGTCCTGTACCAAGAACGGCTTGTCGGCTTGTTGTTGCCACTCCGCGAGCGAGTAGGGGCTCTTCGTGTGGTCAGCGATCCACTGCAGCGTGGCATCGTCGTACGACCAGAAGGCCCAAAAACCGCCCGCCGCTACGCTCGAGTCGCTGTTCTTCCAGATCGCGCACGCGTTGTAGTCCGAATCGATGGCGTCCGAAAATTCCGGACCGGAGTAGAAGCAGCTGGCGCTCGGGCCACCGCCGCGCTGAACGAGGTTGTTGCGGTAGAGGATGTGGTCTGCGCCGTCGAAGCTGGGGTCACTCGGACAGTGGGTCTGCGCCCAGATCGGGAGTCCGATGTTGGTGTTGTTCTCGAACACGCCTGACGCGCGCGTGGCGCTGGAGCAACTCGCGTTGATGTAGGGAGCCTGCTGGCCGGTCGGGTAGAACACGTTGCGGCGCATCTGGAAATTCTCGTTGCACAGCATCCCGAGGTGCTCCTGGCCGTGCATGACGAGGTTGCCTTCCATCACGCAGCCGCTCGAGTCGCCGGCGCTCTGTAGGTTGTTTCGCCCGCCGTACACGAGGCTGTCACGTAGCGTCACATCATTGGAGTCGTAGACGGTGACGAGGGTCGCCCGGGTCTCGGTCTGTTCATTCTCGTTGAGTCGATAGGCGTCGAGGTTGATCGACCAGATCTCGGAGCGCTCGATCAAGGCGCTGTGACTCCGATACAGCAGGAGCCCCGAACCGCCCCGCGGGCTCGTCACGAGCCCGCTGTCAGTGCGTGGGTCGACGAAGACGAGTGAGTTTCTCAGGACGAACCCCTGATTGTCGCGGGCTCCGATCCCGCCGCCGTCGCGGCTGTAGAAGCCGTCGAGAACCCAGTAGTTTCGATCGATCAAGAGCATCCCGTTGGTGATGAAGACCTGGCCGTCATCGTCGTTCACCTCGTTGCCAGCGCCGATGATCTGGCTGGCGCTGGAATCGGCCAGCAGCCAAATGGGTGCCTCCGCGCTTCCGTCGTGGGCGGGGCGCGCGACGACCTGGCCCTCGAAGGGCGCGAGGGCGTTGTCGGTGTGCGGGCCGCTCGCGATGTCGTAGGTCCCCGGCGCGACGTGCGCGATGTCGCCGGCCACCAGTACGACGAGCGCCTGGTTCAGAGTGCAGAAGGGCTGAAGCTTGGTCCCAGGGCCATCGTCGGAGCAGGAGCTGGAAGCGACGTCGACGTAGTAGCTGTGTTCCGGATCGGGAGGCGGCGACAGCGAGCCGCCAGCGCCGGCCAGCGCTCCTCCCCCCCCGGCGCCGCCAGCGCCGGCGAGTCCACCGCTGCCTCCAACTCGGGCCGGGGGCGACGCCGGATCGGGATCGCCGCCGCATGCGCAGGTGAGGAACAGAAGTCCGAACCAGCTATTCTGCATGTCACTTGCCTTTCGCCAGGCGAAGCACCTCGCCGGAGCCCGAATTCGTCCAGTAGACCGCGCTCGCATCCGATGCGACGCCGCCGGGTTGGTCCAGATCGGTAGCGAGTGTCTGTGTGGAGCCCAGGGAGTACGGTGTAGGCAGGCGCCGCAGGTTGCCGGGGTTCGCGCGGTTCACCCAGAAGAGAGCTTGCCCGTCGTGTGCGAAGCCGAACGGCCCCTGCTGATCCGAGGCCAAGAGCTTCGTTGAGCCATCCCAGAGCCAGACCTGCGAAAGGACCCCGTAGTAGTATTCGTTGCCAACGGCCAGCGCGGCACCGGTGGGCATGGATGCGTCGGCAATTGCCTGGGGCGTGCCGCCGGTCTTCGGCATTCGGTAGACGGCGCTGCCCTGTTGCCAGAACACGTGGGTACTCCCCGCCGCGACGGCCTGGATCGGTCCCCCCGCGCTGTTCTGGACGATCGGTACCTTCGTACTCCCATCGAGGGCGAGGCGGTAGAGGTAGCCCGATGCGCCGCCATAGTAGATCAGGTCGTCGACGACCATGGAAGTGATGTTTCCCGCGACCAATAGCTCCGGTTGCCCCTTCGGGAGCTGGATTCGCTGGATTCGATTGGACTCGTACCAATAGAGATACCCGTCGTGGACGCTGAGCCCGAGCGGTGCACTGAGCGACGTCGCGAGAGTCTCCACGGGTGTCGTCAGATCGAGCGCTCTCGCGCGAATTTGCCCGTTGCTCGTGAAGTTGCCCCAGTAGACGTGCGTCGAGCTCAGCGCGACCGATGTCGGTGAGATTTCGTTCTTGGCGAGAGCCATCGGCGCGCATTTGCCTGCCTCACACGCTCCGCCCAGACAGCTAGCGCCGCAAGAACCGCAGTTTTCCCCGTGTGTTTGCAGGTCCACACATGCGCCCCCGCAGATCGTCAGACCGGAGCCGCACGTCGCTTTGCAAGCGCCCTGAGAGCAGACGGCGCTGGTGCCGCATGCGTGCCCACAGGATCCGCAGTGGAACGGGTCGCTTTCCGTGTCCGTTTCACAGCCATTGGCGGCAAGCGAGTCGCAGTCCATTCGACCCGGTTCGCACGTTCCGACGACGCAACTGGGACCACACGCGGCCGTTGCGTGCGGCAGAGAGCAGCCCGCGCAAGTCACTTCGTCGCACCCCGTCGCCGGGTCGTCGAGCGGCACGCACTTGCCGTTGCAGTCTTTCTCGTCGACGCCGCAGCTCCAAGTCGCGTCCGCGACAGCCGAGCCACCGGAACCGGCAGTAGCCTCCGCGCTGGCATCGGCGCTGTTGCCTCCGGTTCCGGCGGGGTGCCCGGAAGCGTATTGGTCGAGATCGGTGGTCGAGCACGCCAGGAGCAGCGCGCCGAAGCCAGGGGCTAATCGGGCTCTTCGCAGCATGGGCTGGCCGACTGCAGCCATCGTGCCGCGCCGAACCCGATGGAAATCGCACGTGCGGCGTTGCCCCTGAGGCAACCACATAGGCGTAGGGGCCCATTTCGGTTGCCGAACGGGATACGTGCGCGTTGAAGTCCCAGGGCTCGCCAGCTACTTTTTGGAAGATCCGTGTCCGGCCGAGTCGTCGGTGAGCGCTATCGATTGATCGGGCCCCTGGCGAGCGGGGGCATGGGGGAAGTGCATCGTGCCGAACACCTGGAGACGGGTCGCGTCGTGGCACTGAAGCTGGTCCGAGAGGTTGGCGACAGCATCGAGCAGCGTGAGGTATGGCTCGAACGCTTTCGCCGCGAAGCTCGAGCCATTGGCAGGCTCGATACTCCCCACGTCGTGCAGGTGCTGGATGCCGGGCGTGACGCGGAGTCGGGCGCGCCGTTCATTGCCATGGAGCTCCTGGAGGGGCAGGACTTGAAAGCAGTCCTGGGCTCGAATGGGATCTTGCCGCCCAGCGTCGCGCTGCGACTCGTGGGCCAAGCATGCCGGGGGCTCGCCAAGGCCCACGCGGCGGGGGTGGTCCATCGCGACATCAAGCCAGGCAACCTCTTCATCGCCCGCCAGGCCGATGGAGGCTCGCTGGTCAAGGTCCTCGACTTCGGCATCGCCAAGCTCGCCGAGCACGCCGTGGGAGAGGACCTCACGAAGACCGGACATCACCTTGGGACGCCGCGCTACATGTCCCCCGAGCAGGCCCAGGGGCTGAAGAACGTGGACGCACGCAGCGACGTCTGGGCCCTGGGAATCGTGCTCTACCGTTGCTTGGCGGGGGTGACTCCGTTCGATGGCTACTGCGCGCCTGGTCAACTGATAGTGGCGATTTCGACTCGTGACGCGCCGCCGCTCAGCTCGCGAATCTCGGGCCTTCCCGAAGAGGTTCACGCTCTCGTACATCGATGCCTCTCGCGTCGGCCGCGCGAGCGGCACGCCGACGCGGGTGAACTCCTCGTTGCCATCGAATCCGTGGTGGGCTCCGATCTCTCGTTGCAGCCCGAAGAGCTGATCGCGATCGAGCGAGGGGTCTCTCGGAGTGAACCGCCCCCGACCGAAGCCATCCTCCCTTTGTCCGAAGGCACCGTCGCAGCATCGGCTGCACCTGCTCTGAAGGACCCAACCGGCGCGCGAGCCAACTGGCGTGTTGGTGCACTGTTCGCCACGGCCAGCCTGCTCTTGACGGCGGGCGCTCTAGCGCTCCGCGCGCCGTCCTCCTCCGCCCGCCTGACCTCGGTCCGGATGCCCGAGGTCGCGCCGATTCCGCGCTCGCCTCCCGTCGCCATCCGGGTGCCGCGGCGGACCCTTGCGCTCGTGAACGTGACGCCAACCTCCGCTCGGGTCAGCGTGAACGGCGCGCCGGTCGAACTGCAGGGGGGGAAACTGACGCTCGAGGGTGAGATCGGAAGCGTGCAGAACGTGACCCTGGAGCATCGAGGCCAAACTTCGACCTCTCGAGTAGTCCTCTCGGAAACGGGAGCGATTCCGGAGAAGCTCACGCTGGGTCCCAGCGCACCGCCGCCCAAGGCGAGCAGCGCTGAGAAGCCCGCCAAGCCTCCGACACTCCCGCCGCCTACGTTGGCTCCCGCTACCGGCGCGGAGTGGAACTGAGCTCGGGACACGGCGGCGAGCTCTTCACAGCGATCGTCTCAGCCAGACGCCTGCGGAAGCGAACCAAAACACCGACCCGGTCAGTGTCTCGCCCGGAGCGTAGCTCGCCGTGACCTGGCCCGCGCGCTGGGTGAATCCCTCGGTGGTAGGCGCGCTCAACGGGATCAGCATCGGCAGCGACAGCGAGAGCCCAACTCGCCAGCGTCCGAACGCTCGTCCGAGACGGCCTTCGGGTTCGATCGCCGCGCACACCAGGGAGGAATCGAAGCGTTTGGTCGCCAGGGGTGACGGAGGAGAGTTCACGCTCCCACTTCGCGAAAGCCGAACGTAGCCGAGCCACACGCCGGCGCCGAGCGCACTCTCGAACACCCACGAGCGCCCCCATGCATAGCTCAAGCGTGGACCGAACCCGAGCGCGTAGAGCGCCGTCTCGTCGTCGACCACGGCGGTGGTCGGAGTGGGGCCATCGCGCACCTGGTCGAGGTTGCGATCTCGATACGAAGCTCGAAACATGTTTCCACTCGCCTCGAGCCCGAAGCCGAGCCCCGACGGCGTGCGTAAGAGACCCGAGATCGCCACCCTCCCGCCGCGTGGCAGGTCGCGAGAACAGGTGGCCGTGCAGGTCTTGTCGAGATCGCCGCCGAGCCCGGGGCCCAATCCGACCCCGAGCTTCGCGTCGAGCTCCCAATTGGGAGCCTCCACTTGGACCCGCACGCGGTCGAGCTCGAGCTTCACACTGGCGTTCGACTCGAGCGCGACGCTACGCCTAGCCGTGAGACGGTCTGCGGCGCGAGCCACCACTTCGTAGTTGCGGCACGGCAGCGCCGAACTCCAGCTGCCCCGGCCGATGACGACGCCGTTCAGCAACAATTCCGCGCTCCGCGGCGTCGCTGATACGCTGAGCCGGCAGGGCGTCGCCACAGCGTCCAGCCGCAACGCGGTGCCCCGCCCGCCACGTAGCATGACTGTCATTGGCACGGTTCCGCTGTCGCTGCCCGTGAGCTGCACTGCGTGCGTGCCCGGTGCAATCAGGCCCGACCACGGGGTTGTCCCCACGCGATCGCCGTCGACCAGGACGTCGAGTTGGCGACCCTGACCCTCCCGCACCGCCAGCTCCGCAACGGAAGCGAGCCGCGGGAGCTCGAGCTCGAGCCTGGCAGTCTCGCCGCGTTCCACCAACACCTCGCGCTCCACCGGTTCGTAGCCTTGCTTGAACGCGCGCACCTGGTGGGCTCCCGTGCCCACGCGGAGCGGCCTCCCGAGCGCGTCTTGGGCGAGGTTCTTCCCGTCGACGGATACTGTACTTCCGCCTGGACGGACGTGGACCTCCAGGGCGCCGAGGCGCCCGAGCAAGCGAGTCAGCTCGGTCTGCACGGCGCCCCGCCGCTCGACGGGGAGATCGTCGAACGTGAGCACTTCCTCGAGCCGCGCCGCAGCGTCGGCCTCGCGGCCGAGTCGAGTCAGCGCCACGGCGCAGTTCAGCGTGTTTTGCCAGGATCGAAAGGTCGAGCGAGAGGTCTCGAAGTATTGGAGAGCGCGGAGCGCGTCGCCGGCGTCGAGCGCTGCGATGCCCTTCTGGTACTCACTCAACGCGTGGGCACGCGCGTCGGCATTCTCGTCTGCCGCAGACACGGAGGAGTAGACGACCCCTGCGCCCACGAGCAGGGCAAGGCTCCACCCACGCACCCGTGCCCACATCGCCGCCGGCTCTCTCGTCATCGAATGAACTCGCCAGCATCGTAGCGCCTTGCACCCTGCGTGCGAATCGCCGAAGGATCGACGAAGCGTTCCCTGTTCGCGCGGGGGCCAGTATCGTGGGGCAATGTCGCGGCTCGCGTTCGGCGCCTTTGCGCTGGCAGTCATGTCCGCATGCGCCCCGGAGCCTCCCACAAGAGAGGCACCGGACGAGCCGCGCGCGGTCGAGGCACTGGCCCGCGCGAGAGAGCTCGCGCGCGTGAGTGCGCCGGCGCTCTTCCAGCCCATTGGTCGCGCGCCGACACCGCTCGAGCGATCGAGCGCGCGCTTCGAGCGTGATGCGGACGCGTTCGTCCACACGGACACGAAGGGCAGTGTGCGCTTGCGCTCGGGAGGGCGCATCGAGCTCACGAATGGGCGGGGCGTGACGGTGGGCGTCACCTTGCCCCTCGCGGGTGATGCCCCGGTGGAGTGGGCCGAAGGCGTCGCGGTATATCGCGGCGATGCCCCGACCTTCCTGCGGCGGAGCGCAGCGTCGGTCCAGGATTCCACCGTCGTCACCAGCGCTGCGGTGCACGAGCTAGTCTATCCAATCACGCTGCCGAGCGGCGCACGCATGGCGCAAACCGACCGCGGCCTCGTGGTGTTGGCCGACGACGGCGGACTAGAGCTTCGGATCTCCGACGCTCGAGTCGTCGACGCCTCTGGTCGGGAAGTGTACGCACAGCTTGCGATCGGAGGTTGTGACCTCGGAAGGTCCTGCCAGGTCGTGGTGAGCTGGTCGCCGTCCCTGAGATACCCCGTCTTCGTCGACCCCACCTGGACGATCCTGGATGGCTGGACGCGGATGTGGAGCCAAACGGACAAGACCGCAAGGCCGCGACTGGGTCACCGCGCCGTGCGGCTGAGCGAAACCCAAGTGCTCGCTGTCGGCGGCCATCTGGGCGACGTTCCGCAGAGCGAGTTCCCCAGCGTGCCGGGCGCAATCTTCGTCTTCACGCTGTCGGGCAATACGGTGCAGGCCGAGAACGACGGGTTGGTGCAGGCTCCGTCGGCACTCCGGTCGCGCTTCCCGAGCGTGCTGCGCGTCGCGACAGGCGACATTCTAATTACTGGCGGGCTCGGCGGTACGTACTCGGGTGACTCGCTCACTCCCTACATCTTCGACGACACCTACTCTCTCGACACGTCGCTGAAGTTGACCAAGCTCTCGTCGAAGAGCACGGCTCGCTACGCCGCAGCGGTCGGCGAACTCGGGGGCTGTGCTTACGCCATCGGCGGCTCCGACGCGTCGTTCGAGCTGAACGCGGTCGAGCGTTTTTGCCCGGGTGCTCAGAAGTGGGAGAAAGTCGAAGTCGCTCCCTCACAGCACGAACGCGCTTTCGCAACCGCGACGCCGGTAGCCAATGGGCTCTTCGTCGTGGGCGGCAAGCCTGCTCGTCCCGAACTCTTGTCGCTCGGGACCGGGTCGAAGTTGAACGCTGCGTCGATCGACTGGCCAGGGACTTGCACCAAAGCGGCGTGCGAGACTTTCAGCAGTGGGACGTCGCTCTATCACCACTCGGCAACGGCGCTGGCGGGCGGAAAGGTGTTCCTCTCCGGAGGGGTGCATTGTGTGCAGCTGGTGCCCGCTGCGAACGGTCTCGGTTTCACGTGTGACCCAGACCCGAATGCCGCGACTTCCTCGAAGTACACGTTCGTGTTCGATGGTACGCAGCTGAAACCCGGTCCTGAGCTCCAGGTGGCTCGACAGCAGCACGCGAGCGCCGCGCTCGCCAACGGCTGGGTGCTCGTGGTGGGCGGGCAGCATTGCGTAAAGGGAGCTTGCGTGCCGGTTCCCACCGACGCCGTTGCCGAGCTCTGCAACCCTGCGGCCACCGACTGCGAAAAGCTCTCGGCCGAAGTGACGGGGAGCGGCGAAAAGCTGAGTTTGGCCCGCGCAGACCTAGCTGCGACGACCTTGGAGCAAGACCGCCGGGTGCTGGTGAGCTTCGGGCAGGACGAAGGAGGAGGCGACGTGAGCGGGGAGCCCGGGGCCTTGTTCTCCTTGAGAGATCTCGGGAAGGCGTGCGCCGCTGGATTCGAGTGCGTGAGCGGCTTCTGTCAAGACCAACTGTGTTGCGAATCGGCCTGCGACGGGCTTTGCCAGAGCTGCAATGCCGCGGGGAAATGCGGCCCCAGCGCGGCCGGAACGCCCGACTCCGCCTGCGCGGAGGAAGGCAGCGAGTGCGGTCATTCGGGCGCCTGCGATGGCAACGGCGCATGCACCCTCAAGCTGCCCGAGGACGCGCCGTGCGGTACGCAAGCGACGTCGTGTAGTGGAAACGACTTCGTCAGCAAACGCTGCCACGCGCGAGCGTGCGAGAGCACCGTGGTGTCCTGCAAGGGCGCGAAGTGCGTAGCTACCAAAGGTTGTAGCTCCGAGCCCTGCGATTGCGCGGTTGGCTACTACTGTTCGGACGGCCATTGTCTGCCGAAGGTCGCGGTGGGCGCCTGTTCTGGTGACGAGGCCTGCGTCTCGAATCACTGCGTGGAAGGGGCATGTTGCGACACGGCGTGTGACGGGGCGTGCGAGACGTGTGCAGGCGGGACTTGCCGGCCCCGTGACGTTGGCTTCGACTCGCCGCTATGCGAGGCCGCGCTGTGCTCGGGCAGCGACGGCCAGTGCTCTTCCGCATGCAACTCAGCGAAGGACTGCAAGCCGAGCTACACCTGCTCGAGCAGCGGCAAGTGCGTGAAGGCAGCCGAAGATGAGGATGACTCAGGCTGTGGCTGTCGCTTGACGACGAGCGAGCCTGTGGGAGGTAGCTCCGGTCTTCTGATCGGACTCTTGGGCCTCGCACTGCGGCGGGGTCAGCGTAGACCGTGCCGCTTCAGGAGCTTGTAGAGATAGACGCGCCCCACGCCCGCGGCCGCGGCTGCTTTGGTCGTGCTGTTTCCGTGACGTTCGAGCTGTGCGCTCAAGTATTCGCGTTCGAACGTCTCGAGCACCTCGCGGCGGGCTTGGTCGAACGGCAGGTCAACCCGTGCGGCGCGACTCGGCTCGGAAGCGGTCCCGTCCAGCGTCGTAGGTAACGGTTGCTGGAACACCATGCAGCGCTCCAAGTGATTTCTCAGCTCGCGGACGTTGCCAGGCCAACTCGAGCGCTGGAGGTGTGCCAAGAAGTCGATGTCGAGCAACTCGTCCACGAGCGTTCGAGAGGCCCCGAGCGCAG
>Ga0268298_10002473_pt1 | contig 20192 bp, 12 predicted proteins | sample WWTPWeurt_MetaG_FD_194462 | JGI IMG/M metagenome (GOLD analysis project Ga0268298, IMG submission 194462) | Activated sludge microbial communities from WWTP in Nijmegen, Gelderland, Netherland - WWTP Weurt | ecosystem: Engineered > WWTP > Aerobic digester > Activated sludge | place... | reverse complement strand
GTGGGGAGGCAAAGTATCCCTCGAAGTTGAGATGGATTCCCCAAGTAGTTTGATCGAGAACGGTTGAATGATTCTGCATAGGAGCCTGCCTGTAGTGGTGAATTGACAGGATCAGTATAAAGCAGGCGTGCTCTGGGATCGGACAAGCTGTCGGTAGATAGAAAAAAATGGATTGATTGTTTACGGGAATGTTTTTAACGAAAACACCCCTATACGTAGGGGTGTTCGCTCGTTTCTGGATGGTTTGTTCTCTATTTAGCGGGTACAAAATTTTGCGGCCTGAATTTATACCCGTATACATGATATATGCCACGCTGGATTGATCCGATTGCGGCTTTGAGGGGTGAGTCCCTGTATGGTTTTTGCAAAGTCGCCTGACAAAAATCTTATTTTAGACGGATGGCAAGGAAGCCACGGAAAGATCTTTAAAAATCCGTTCATTCCATGAATTCCGTGTACGAAGAATCCGCTCTTCCTGACCTTGCAAAAACCATGTGAAGCCCCGTTAAAGTTGTTGACATTTTCACTAACTAAACTATAATTATCACTATCGTTCAGTTTGCGTTTGGCAATGGAGGAACAAAAAATGACTACATTACACATGGAAGTCGAGTCAGCCCGCAGCACCCAGAACACAATGAACAATACACATGCCCAACTTGAGCAAATGGTGCAAAGCATGAGTAGTTCGGTAAATGGACTGCAACCATCATGGTTGGGTAATTCTGCCACTGAATTCTTCGGCGAATATGAGAATTGGAAGTCTTCCATGAATACCCTGTTGCAGAACCTCCAAACTCTCAGTACAAGGTTAAGCAGTGAAATCACCGAATGGGAACAGATGGCGAGCAAGCTGTCTTGAAATTTGGTTTTCCAGTGTTCCACCTGCTTTGGATTATTCTATTCTAGCGCAGAGACAAAATCATATTGTTGGTTCTTAACTTCCCGCAATCGTAGGAAGTTAATGGGTTGTTGACGCAAACCGCGTAACGGAGCAATGTTCTTTTGGCTGACCCGGTAGTTCGCACTCTTAAGGTAAAAGATAAACTTGCGACTTCCAGAGAGCTGTTTGTCATTAAACCGCGCGAGCCGGGGGATTTGCCCGAACAAACCGTAGAAATACCCTCCCCTTCTTCTCCGCTTCCGCAGACTCCCGGGCAGTTGAACATGCTCTCAATGATCCTGCCGCCGGTCATCATGATGGTCGCTTCTGGCGCCTTAATCGCGTTCATGGCGGGGTCAGGCGCGCCTTCAGGCACGTGGGTTTTTTACCTGATCATGCCCTTGATGGGAATGGGGATGCCGCTTGCCAGTTTCATTTCCCATAAGAACCAGGAAAAGAAATATGCTGAAGCCATTCAAGTTCGCGAGCAAAATTACCGCGAAAAATTGCGAGAGACGCGATCGGTGCTCGACGAACTTACATCGCGTCAGCGCGAGGTCTTGGGTCGTGATTATCCTCTATTAGCGCGGCTGAAGAAAATCGTTCTCGACAGGAGCCACCAGAAACGCCTTTGGTGGAGGCGAATGGCAGACCCGGATTTTCTGTCTCTGCGAATGGGAACCGGGAATGACCATCCTTCTTTTTCTATCACGCCGCCTAGGATGATGTCTCCTGACGATCCTTTGTCACAGCTCGCCCAGGAAACCCTTGAAGCATATAAGGAAATACCGCAACTCCCTGTTTTATTAGATTTGAAAATGGTAGGGAGCGTTGGGTTGGGAGATCGAAACGGCAATATGGTTTATGGATTTGCGCGAAAGCTGGTCCTCGACGTGATTGTTCATCACTCGCCGCAGGATGCCCAGCTCGTCGTTTTGGGCGATACACATGAAGCGCAGGAACACTGGGAATGGCTGAAATGGACGCCGCATACACGAGCCATTTATCAGGGAGAATCCATCCGTAGGCTGACTTTCGATGCGGACGTTGCCGATAAAACCATCGAATGGCTAGTAAAAGAATTCGACAACCGCACACGTAACGAATCTGTTATCAGGAGGAAAGCCAGCCGCTCATCCATTGTTGTCCTCTTGGATGATTCCGGCGCGATTCGACGGTCAAGGGAAATCGGACACCTCGCAGAGTCGGGTAAGAGCGCGGGCATTTATCTTGTGTTCATTGGAAAGAAAGATCTGCCGAAGGAATGTCGAGCGAAAATTGATCTTTCCGAAGACGGATTCAATTATATGGAAATGTTTGCCGGGGAGCGGGGCGGCGCAAAAAAGCACGGCGAGGTCGAAACCGCAAGTATGGTGGATTGTGAACGCATCGCCCGTACATTGGCTGGCTTGGAGATTTTAGCCGGGGAAGCGGCAAGTGCACTTCCAGAGACTGTGCGATTGTTCGATATTTTGGAACCAGGTGGGCAAGTGTCGTTCGAAACAATAAAACATAATTGGATGGCCACCAGGCGTGATGATGAATTATTACAAATCCCGTTTGGTCTTCAGAAAAGACAAAAAGGGCTTGAGCCTGTTCTATTAAACCTCCTTCCTCCACGACCAGAGTACCCCGGTATTGGTGCTTATAACACTATATTAATTGGTTTTGTTGGAAGTGGAAAAAGTGAATTTATGAAGTCTCTGGTTCTTTCTGCGGCCTATAAGTACTCGCCGCGACTATTGAACTTTTTTTTAATGGATTTCAAAGGTGGTATTGCTTTTGATGTTTTTAAAGCCCTTCCTCATGTTGTAGGTGTAGTTACGAACAAAAACCCTCTACTGGTAGAGAGGGCGTTAACCTCGATTGAAGTAGAGTTTAATCGCAGGACAGATGAATTTACGAATTTGTCTGTGAACAATATTTGGGAATACAACGAAAAGTTCTTTAATAATCCACTGCCGCATCTTCTCCTTATTTTGGACGAGTTTTCGGTTGGGATGAGAGATTTTCCTGCCTTACCGCAATTCCTGGAAAATGTGGCTAGAAGGGGTCGGGCATATGGGCTTTATTTGTTCCTGGCAAATCAAAATGTAGTCACCACTTTTGATCGCCTCCTTGATCATGTAGGTTGGAAAATTGCGTTGAAATTAGCTGATCAAAAAGAAATGGATTTCATAGACCGTACAAAACCAAAGGCAGAGAGAACCGGGCAAGGTTACCTGCGCTCACTGCATGACGAAATATATGAGTTCCAAGCTGCTTATGCCGGATTCTCAATTGCAGACCCCGGTGAGATCGTTGAAGATACATTTCATATCTATCAGGTCGAGGTAGATGGTAGATGGCAGCCGATGTACTCGAACGCTCGCCGCCCCAGCTCAGGAGGTTTTGAAATCCGCCGACCCAAGGAACAGGATTTCCTGATCTCTGCCATGAAAGAGTTATCCAGTGAAGTGGAAGCTGCTCCACGTATCTATCTAGAACCGTTGGAACCGGATTTATCCCTTGAAGAGGTCTTGCAAGACTCGGAAATCCAACGCATTTTTATGGCTGGGGAGTGGTCTCTTTCCAAATCCGATAAAGGGCGTCTGGTCGCACCAATTGGCTATACCGACTCGATTGAAGAGCGCGTTCAGGCTCCCCTTCAAATAGATTTCGAAGACCAAGACGGGCATTTGTGGCTTATCGGAGCGGCGGCGAGCGGAAAGGCAATGACAATCGAGACGACATTGCTTTCCCTGGTGCTAACCAACACGCCGGAGGATGCCTGGTTTTATTTGATAGATTTCGGAGCGATGGGACGCCTTCAACATTTGAGTTCGCTTCCGCATTGTGGGGCGTATATCACGCCAAAAGACTCGGCGGAAATGTTGGACCGGTTGCTCCGTTTCCTTGATCACGAGATGGAACGATGGGTTGATAAAGGGAGACGAAGGGATATTTTCCTGGTCATCAATAATTTTGCTGAGTTCCGTACTCAGTACCCCGATCACGTCGAACGCATTCTTCCTTATATCAATAACGGAAAAGCCGCGGGTATTCACTTGATCATTTCGACCAACCGCAGAGCGGACTTATTGAACAAAATGGCAATCGCCAGAAGAATCGTCATGCGCCTCACCAACCGGGATGAATATTCAGACGCAGTTGGCAACCGGGTGAGCGTTCTTCCTGTCCTTCACGCAGAGGGGCGGGGATTATGGGTGGATGGAAAACCGCTCGAATGTCAGGTCGCTCGCGCCAGAATCGCGCTGGAGGACAACGGTGAATTGGCTGGTCCCGAATACGCATGTGAAGTTCTCAGGAATACGTGGCACGGATCGCTACCACCGCAGATACAAACTCTTTCGGCTCGAATTCCGCTGACGGAATTGCTTGGGCAGATTGATAAGTCGAATCCCAATGAGATGCCCATACCTGTGGGAGTATCATTCGACACTATGCAACTGATCGTTGTCAACTTATTGCGGGAACTTCCGCGATGGTTTGTGCTGGGTCCACCGCGAAGCGGGAAGAGTAATTTCCTCAACTCAATAGCGGAGTCAGTTCATCGGACCGCCCCCGACCTTTGGGATGTGCGTTATGTCTCCTTGCGCAGTCCCCATCGTGGAATGAGGGATGGGAACATCAGGTGCGCTTTCTCCGTCGCGGAAGCGGCTCAAATGGTTGATGAGTTATTAAGCAGTTTCGATGCTTCCTCCAAGCCGGAAAAGAAATTGGTGCTCCTTTTGGACGATCTCGGCTCATTCTTCGAACCCGGACGCGAAACACTGGCGCCTGGAATAATCTTGCATTGAAAGCATCCACCCGCGACGATGTTTTCATCATCGGCGCTGGATTGCCTGATGAATTGCGCCCGCATCAAGGGTTATCCAGACTCGTCCAAAGCTTGAAACAGAACAAAACCGGGATTGTATTTTCAAAAGAACCAGGAGATTTTGACTTGGTGGGTATACAGTTGCCCATTCAATACCGGCGAATGGACTTGAACCCCGGGCGGGGCTTTTGGTGCAGTGGCGGCAAACCGGTTCTGGTACAATCGCCCATGGTCAGGTAAATGATCGAGGAGTGAGGCAAGGAGCCACCTATGACGACCATGCACATGGAAGTTTCGGGAGTGCGAGCAGTCCAGCGCGGACTGGAAGTTGCGGCGAGTCGGATAGAACAACAACTGGCGATCCTGCGCCGCAATAACCAGGGTTTGTACGATGCCTGGATCGCAAATTCCGCCAATGAATACCAAGCTCAATTTTCAGAACTCGAAGCCCAGTTCACCCGAATCGCCAGAGGTTTGGAGGAAATCTCCTCCGAACTTTCGACGGAAATTGCCATTTGGGAAAGTGTGGACAAGACATTCGGATAAACCATCACACGCCGGTTAGAGGAAGCCGAGATGACACTAATTCGCATGGTGACGGAAGAGGTGAGGCAAGTTGCTCACAGCTTGGGCTTGGGCGCAAGCGAACTGGAAGACCTGCCGTCGCAATTGAAAAGTTTATCCAATAATCTTTCTGCGGCGTGGCAAGGGGGGAATGCGGAATATTATGCCGGGGAAATCTTCCGATTGTCGGTGGATTTGGATCAGGAAATCCAAAATCTTCTGAGTTTATCGAGCCGTGTTAATAACGAAGTAAGTGAATGGGAAAGCGCCGACAGCAATAACTCTCATATGGGAACGATCCAGATAAGCCCGTTCCTTCCTGCTACGGGAGCGCTTCTCTCGGCTGCCCCTGCCGCCCTTGTTGCTAGAAATTTGACAGTTGTAAATATGCCGCCCGCTTCCCCAAACACGAGTTTGGTCCGATCCTGGGAGACAGGATTGAATCTGGAAGTTTCGGATCGCTGGACAAAGAAAAGCGGATGGAAAGACGGCGAGGTTGACATTGGAGTGGACGCAAAATTCGATTTGGTGGATGGCGCTCTTATTGAAGGAGAAGATTCGAGCAATTGGGATTTGGGCGGTCACGATATCGGCGGGGCAATTGGCGAGTACGGTATCAGCCAGGGAGAGGCGGGATTGAAGTTTGGAATTGGCACGGATGGGTTTAACGCAGGTGCTTATGGCGAGTATGATTTAGCAGCTGCATCAGGCTCAATGGTTTTGGGAAGTTCAATATTGGGAATTACTCTGAGCGGTGGCGCATCGGCTGTTTCAGCGGATGGATTTATTGGGATCAAATCTGAGGATTTTGTCCCAACTGTTGGAGCCTCAGTTGGTGGATCTTTTGCATCTGGTGAAGTTGGATTGGGAATTAACGTAGCGGGTATAAATGTGGGAGTGGAGGCGGGCTTGTCTGCTGGGATCGAATTTGGCATCAAACTTGGCGGTGAAACTGAAGTTAAAGCTGGACCTTTCAAAATCGGGTTAAATTTCGGAAAAGCCATCACGGATTAGCGGGAAAAATATGAGTTCCAACGAATTTCCCGCATTGCTATCAAGGGCTGAACTGCTGGAATTGGCTGACTTGGCAGGCGCGCGCGCAATAGTGGGTGTGGGTATCCAACCACGTGAGACCGAACACATCCGATCCCGTAAGAAAGAGATAGACCGGCGCTTATCTTCCCTCGGACTGCTCGATGGTAAAAAAATATCCGCAATTCATCGGGAAACGATTCAAATCCTTTTCCATCCAGAACGTGCCTTGGTTGTAGTGCGTGAGCGCCCGGATATCGGAAAACAAATACTAATCTTCCTGAGCAGAAAGGGACGATTTCTTTTGCACAGCTTTCCACAGGAGGGACAACATCGAATCGTGAACATCCGCCCAGAAGAAATAGAAAACTTGCTTGCGGAATGGTTTCCCGCTAAAGACGGAATCTCGAACGATATCGTCCTTTTGTCTGAAGCTCAATTGACAGAATTGATTTTAAATACTTTGAAGGATATCCCGTCCGCACTTTCGAATATTAATCCAGCCATTGCTCTAAGATTGGCGACGTCCATTCAATTGCGAAAATGGAGCGGTTCTTTCCTTTTGCTCAAAATGCAGGAATCTCAGGCAGTAAATGCGGAATCGTGGACCGCATGGAGCGGGGATGATCACACCTGGTTGGCGGAACAGCATGATCAAGTGGGGGTGTTGCGCTTGCTTTGCGGCGGAGATTATGTTACAGGATTACGGCGTCAGATTGTTCGGTGGCTTGGACAATTTGAACAGATCGTACGAGCGTATGCTTTATCTTCAGGGGAGCTGGCGTTTGTGTTGTCCCTTCTCAATCGCCCAGACCTAGCAAATCTTTTGATAACTGGAATTTCGCCACGGGAAACAGAGGATCAATTTGAGAAAGCTGCTCGGAGCTTGCGTGTACGCGGACTGAGTGGGATTTCTTCCAAGGGTTCTCCGCTACTTGTCGCCGACTTTGAGCAGGGATTGACTCCAATGCTTGTCCCCAGCCATAAAGTTCTTGTCCGCACCATTTCCTCGCGGGGAACGGCAACTGCAACTCTCTATATTCAAATTAAACGATCTTTTTGCGCTCATTTCCCAAATGACCAGCAGCATATTCTTGAGTGCGGAAAGATTGAGCAACTACCCGCCTACCTGTTGAGCTTGTTCAAGGAATTTGGGGAGAAGAAAACTTCCGGATCAAAACCCGTCTCGATTTCATTACAAGACCTGACGGCATGTCTTGACCTAAAAAATCGTCTTGACATAGAATCAAACCTGCAGAAAGCTGGATTGACCAAGAGCATCGCGACTCAGTTGTCCAGCGATATAATCCAACACGAATATCGGGCTTCTCTAAATCGGGTTGCCCCGTCTGCTAGTGACAGCGAGAAAGAGGTTAGCGTTCCAACCCTCTTTCTACTCAAAGGCTCGGAACACGATTGGATATTCTCCTTTCCCAATGCTAACGCGGACTCGGTTGGAGTGGTTCTCCAAGCGGACCGTAAACGTCTCTTACAGTATTTCGATGTCATCATGAATTCACCCAGCCGATAAACATTATAAGAAATTGCTCTTGACTATTTTGGAAAGATTTCTTCCATGACCTACGCTGTCGTTACCGTTGAATACAACTCCAACTCCAGAGTTGACGTTGCCCTGCCATTGAACATCCCTTGCCATGTGCTTGCGGATGCCATTGCGGAGGCGATTAAGATCGAGGAGGGGAAGGATTATTCGCTTGTGGTGCGAAGTGAGTCTGGGATTGTCCCTATCCCGGCAGAATCCACTCTCGGAGATGCGGGGGTGTTGGATGGTTATATTCTTCAAATTGTGCCTGGAATAGTGCCTCCACCTCCACCGAAAAAAGGCGCTTATTTGGAAACCGAATCCGGGAAGAGATTCTCGCTAACTTCGGACAGCGTAATGATAGGACGTAAAGACCCCAAACACAATATTTTCGTGGATATTGATTTGACAGATCTTGACCACAAAAAGGTGACCTCCCGCCCTCACGCCCAACTGATGCGACGGGAGGGGAAATGGACGATCATGGATAAGAAGAGTGCTAATTTCACGTGGGTGAATGGCCATAAGCTGGTTGCGGGAGAACCTTACCCATTGAATGACGGGGATGAAATTCTATTTGCGAAGAATGGGGTGTTGGTAAAATTTATTGAAAAATAGCCAATCATTTGTGTGTTCTAAAAAAGTAACGAGTTCAAATCATTTGCGGGAGGTAATATGTCAAAAAAATTCTTATGCAAATTTTATTGTTTACCCCTGATTGTAATTTTTGTAATTTCCGCGTGTTCCAATTTGAATTTTGGAGGAGGGGCAAAGGTTCAAAATCAAGAACTCAAAAATAATGGACTTGAATTAACGATTGCGGATCAATCCATTGTTCTTAACATCAGTGCTCCGGACGGTGGGGATTTGTCCAGTTTGAAAGTTTCAACAGTAGAGTTGATCAATGGATTGATGGTATTTATTTATGATTCAGCAGGGACCTATCTTCCGGAAATCCGTTATTTCACAGCTGAGTCACCATCGCCGATGCGTATTCTATTAAGATTAAGCCAGTATTCCCCTTACAGTCTACATTTTGAACATGAGATTGCTCTTGAAGGTCTGGTAGATGGCAAGGTTTTGGAACAGAATATCTTTCAAGAATTACCGACGCCTCTCCTTTTAGATAGCGAGGTTCATGGTTTATTGATTGCTGCGCCGGAAACTTTAATAGATTCTAGTTCTGTAAGTCTCTATAGAACTTATTTGCCGGGAATCTATTTTGTTGCTCCCACCGGATTAACACAGTTTAAAAACATCGAGAACTTACTGGTAATTACGTTCCTCGAGTTTCCCACAACTTCGCTTTCATCCATTATTGAATCTGAGATGGATTCTGTAAATTTGGTTAATATGGTGGGGTTAAGCTTGGAAGATATTTCTAACTTTCAATATCTGGCTGATAACCAGGATATTGACCCAAACGCCCTCTTGCCATTTGGCGAGAAAACCATACAGGAATCCTATAATGAAATGCAGGAACGGATAATTAAGAGGGTTATTAATGTTGTGCGGATCATTGATCAACCTTGTGGCAGCCCGGATTTGGAAGAAAAGATATTTTCCATGGATCCTGCACCTGGAACGGATGTCAACCCAATCAAGGACAATGTATATCTGTATCGCTGTGAGGAGGTAAGCCAGGAAGAGCTTAAGGTGATCAACATTTCCTTCTCGCCAGATGTGAGTATATGTTCAATACCTGAAGAATTGCCAGGCGTAGATGTGGTGGTTGTGATAGATACTTCGGGCAGCATGCAAGGCGATGGTATCGCTGCTGCAAAATCTTCTGCAGTGGAATTTATCCATCGCTTAGAACAAGACCGGGATATGGTTGGGTTGGTGGAATTCAATAGCGGCGCGAGTGTATTAAGTGCGGTTACTAATGAATTTAGCGCAGTCTCCGGCATGATTTCCGGCTTGGAGGCTAATGGAGGGACAGCCATCGATACTGGTTTGGTGGCTGGTTTTCAAGTCCTGCAAGCATCAAGCCGTTCAAATGTGCCCAAGGTATTGGTTTTATTGTCAGATGGCGGGAGTGACCCGGCAGCAGCCCTTGCAGCTGCAGATTTAATTAAATCCAATGGGGTAAACATCATTACAGTTGGTGTCGGTGACGCTGATCGGGGGTTACTTGCAAGGATTGCAAACACATCCCAGGATTTCTTATTTTCTGGAACACGGGAAGAACTTACAGAAAAATTCGATGAAGCTTTCCAACTGACAAAACGTCCTATCGTTGCCCAGAACCTGACCATTCGATTCAAAGTAAATTCCCATAATTACGACTTTGTGAATAATTTATTGTCAGGTGGAGCGCTACAACCTGCCTATGGAGTGATTGAATGGAAATATGCAGGGGTGATGGAAGGACAAACCTTTGAGCAACAGTTGGTTTTGCGCCCTCTCAATGCACAGAATGACTCATTCGGACAACTTGAAATTTCCTACGATCAATGCGCGGATGGCTCGCTGGAAGTTTTACCAGTCGAAACAGTTACAGAAGCTGAGACGAGATTGATCACTGTCAAGCAAGATGTAATAAGGAAGGGCATTATTAAGACGGGGACTTTAGAAGAGTATGAGACGCAAAAGTTCATTGTTGATACCGGGATTTCTGGTCTATTCTCTGTTGAGGTTGAGGGAGCAGGCAGCCAGCTTTCACCGGAAATTGTATCTGGCAATGGTATCGATTATTTGCGCCCATTATATTCGACCAAGATTAACGGTAAGAATATAAGCCTGTTTTACCTTGAGGATCCAAAACTTTATTGGTTTTACTTGCAAAGTAATGGACCTGAGGATACAGGGGATTTTTCTCTCGACATCCTTGATGGAGAGACGGCTACATTAACTCCAATCCATTTGGACAGTGGACCTGTGCGATCATTAATTCCACCTGAACAAACGGTTGTTTATGATCTACAGGATATTGAAGGGAATGGTTATATTTCAGTTCTTGCTACTCCTCAAGAAGGTTCTTCTCAACCCTATTTTAGCCTCGTAAGCCTAGATGGCGAATACAGTAACAGTATGTACCAAAAAGATTTAGGTACTCAGCAGGATCCAATTTATGTTGAAGTATTTAAGTTGGTGGGAGAAGGACCTTACCGATTAATAGCAAGATCGTATGACAATGAGAACGACATTCAATTCGATTTGGAAGTTCGGAAGGGTGATAGTTTGGGTAAGGACCAAGGCGAAGTTTCAATTAAACAGGAAATTAATGCCAATGTTCCAAAAGATAAGGCGTATTATTGGACCTTTCAAGGAAATCGAGGAGAAGTAATAGACCTATACCTTTCCAAAAACGAGGACGATTATTTGGAATACATGATCCTCGGTGAAGATGGAGCGTATTTGGCGGGTGACTCTTGGTATGGACAGGAGAGCAGCCGAGAGAGTGGTCCTATTGAGATTGATTTAGATGGTCCTTACACGATCGCAATTACGGGCGGTGGATATGTTGATGTAGACATCTCTTTTAGACTTGAAATGCTCGATCTACCATCGGCGGTCATTGCACCTATCACTCCAGATCAGGCATTAACAGCTCCATTAGTTAATAATCGCGAAGACCTGTGGAGTTTTTCTGGAATAGCCGGAGACCCAATAACTGTCAGAGTTTTAACATCCATAGAAGAAGCAACAGTATATTTTGAACTAATTGGACCCGCTGGATCGCGGATCCTTTATTCATCTTCAAATCAAGGGAACGGGCAATTGGGACCAATTGCACTTCCACAAAGTGGTGATTATATTTTGTCAGTAACAACAAATACGCCGCAGCAAGGAGAATATGAAATTAGTTTGAACCCTTCTAATCCTAGCGCCTCATTCACTAGTCAGATCCAAAACAACCCTGCGACTTCATCAAATCAGCCAACCCTCTCTGCAAATATTTTGCTTTATGAAGATAGTGGTGAGCTTTCTCCATGGATCGGCGAAACTCTTGATGCCATGGGAATGCATTATACCAATGTGACCCCGGGTGCCATCGGCGATCTTATCAGTCAGCTGACATCAAATTCAGATTGGGACCTGATCATTATTAGCGCCGAGTCGAAGGATGGAGGCGGATTGCAAGGGGAGGTGTGGAGTCCTGTAATATCTCAAGCTTTAGATAATCAAGCTGCCTTGATCGTTGATATATGGAATCTGGACCAGATTTCAAATGGCAAAGTAGCCGGATTGTTAAGTGCATGTGGGGTGGAATTCCAGCGTGATCTACCCAAGGATCTTTCAATATTCAATCTTGCCCCCGATCATCCGGTTTTCAATGAGCCAAACGATAATATCTCCCTGCTAAACTATTCCAATTATTGGATAAGACAAGCGGGAGATATGATCCGCTTGACACCTGACAGTAAAGCGATAATGTTGGCTGGCTTAAATGAGAGCTTAAGTGACAAGAATGGCGTGATTGCGACTTGTCTGGATGGCAGGATGATCATTCAGACCTTTTCCAATCATGATTACAACGAAGATACCATCAAGGACTTATGGGAAAATTACATTAATTATGTATTGTCAAATCGGAATTAGATCTTCCAATATTTTGCTGGAACGTGTGAATGCTTCAGGCGTAATGACTCATGACCTCGAATTTTGATTTCAAGGGAAGTTTGATCGGTAACTACAAAATCACAGAGGGCCTTGGGTCAGGTGGGATGGCAGTTATTTACAAAGCCTCGGATACTCAATCTGGAAAGTTGGTGGCAGTCAAGTTTCTTAGACCAGCGATCAACAACTTGGAGTTGGCGATTCGGCGTTTTGAGCAGGAATCTAAAGCGCTCACTAGATTATCTCATCCTGATATCGTTCAGCTTGTAGACTATGGCCATCATGAAGGCTGGCCCTACCTGGTAATGGAATATCTGCCGGGTGGCACACTTAAACAAAAAATTGGCAAACCCATCCCTTGGCAAAGATCTTCGGAATTATTAGTCCCAATCGCCAGAGCACTGAGTTATGCTCATAAAAATGGGATTACCCATCGTGATGTAAAACCTTCAAATATCCTCCTTGGGCAGGATGGCTATGCCAGACTTTCCGACTTTGGTATTGCAAAATTAACCGGGGGAGATGAAACAACGGTTGACCTCACTGGAACAGGTTTTGGGGTTGGCACGCCGGATTATATGGCCCCGGAACAGTTCGATGGAAATTCTGAGGTAGGAGTGGATATTTATGCATTTGGAGTTGTTTTCTATGAGCTTATTACCGGAAGAAAACCCTACTCTTCTGCCACCCCCTCCGGTTTGATATTAAAGAAACATAGCGAACCACCACTGACACCTTCACAATTAGTGAGGGATCTTCCACCGGAAGTTGAAATCTTTTTATTAAAAGTTCTACAAATCGATCCCAAGAAACGCTATAAGTCCATGGAAGAGGTCTTAAGCATTGTAACAAGATTTTCCTCTGGCACATTATCTGGCAGCCCAGATGCAAACAGAAAAAAATTTGGACAATGGAGTTGGCGGGCAATCTTAGCCATATTACTGCCCATGTTTGCAATTATTTCATGGTTGGCCATTCCCAATCTCTTTGTGAGGTCAGATTCTGACCAGACCTCACATGCGGAACTGGCAGAGACAGTAAATGTTGAATCTTCAACCGCTAATTCACAAGATGCAATAGTTATGACAATTTCGGTCACACAAACTCATTACCTTTTTCAAGACGAGTTTTCAGATCTTGCCAGTGGCTGGGATAGCGGAAGCACGGCTGAATTTCTTACTGACTATCAGGATGGTGGATATCGGATTCTGGTTAATGAAATTGAAAAAATAGCGTGGAGCACTCCGGGCTTGAATTTCCCGGGCGATGTGCGTGTGGAGGTGTACGCCACAAAACGCGGCGGACCAGACAATAATGCTTTTGGGCTTTTATGCAGGCATTCACGAACCGAAAATGGTTTTCGATTTTATTTTTTCTACATCACTAGCGAGGGAGGGGCCGCAATTGGCAGGTATATTGACAACCAGCCGGTTTATCTGGCGAGCACAACCGAACCAATTCCAGAGATTCATTCGGGCGCGGCCACAAATCGCATAAACATCGACTGTGCTGGAGAGAATCTGTTCCTTTATGCTAATGGTAATCCGATTTTAGGAGCGACCGATGCCACCCTTAAAGAGGGAGATGTGGGGTTGATTGCCCGCACCTTCAAAGAGACCGGCACCGATATACTTTTTGATAATTTCAGCGTTTCAGAGCCTTGATTCTGTGAAGTTGTTTTGAACATTGGGAAAATTATAAACGCTAAAAATAATGTATTCTGCCTTCAAGGTTCGTCACGCCGCTCTCCTAGGTTCAAATAATTACCGATATTTTAGCATTCAACTCTCTCAGCGTCATGGTTTTAAAAGAAACTTGTTCATCCGCTTCCGTGCCGATGCCTGCCCAAAGGGTTTTCTTGTCTTTGCACAGGAATAGTTGAGAATTCGACGCATGATCCGTTTGGTTTAGGTGGATTTTGGACAATGTGCAAACCGCCTCAATGGATTTTGCCCACCCCGCTTCCAATTGGACCTGTGAGCGGGCGACGGCAGCCACCAGCATTTTCTCAACCAAGGCAGGATTCTGCCACGCCGCGGCAAAAAGAGTTTGCGGCTGTGGTATGGAATAGGCGCCCTTTGCTTTTTCGATCTTGGTTGGCAGCTTTAGCCATCCATTCAGTGACTTCTTTAAAGCAGTCTGAGTTTTATAGAGAACAAAATTTATATCACTTCCCGTCATTTCTACAGATAGCCCCTGGTCATCTGAAGTGAAAATGTGCATCACTTGTTTTCCGCCTTCCTTATCGATGCGCTCCACCCTGAGCATGGATGTTGCAGTCGCCATCCAGTGAATCAAGGCGGCGGGGAGGCGGTCCACCTGCCACCCAAAGCCCGGGGATGACTGGATCAAGCCGCGGCGGAGTAAAGAGGCGTGACCTTTCTTTTGTCCCTCTATACGTTGGGCAGGAGAAGTCTCCGGTCGGGAATAATCCGGCAAGGGCAGCGAGGCGACCCCAAATGCCCCGGCGAGCCAGTTCAACTCATCCAGCGTGAGTTCGAAATGGAATGTGTCTTCGTTAGATTTCATCGGGCACTTCCATCAGGACGGACGACGATCATGTAGTTGCCGCCACCTGACCACATTTTCTCGAAGGTCTCACGGGGGAAGATTTTTTCCGTACCGCTCCACGGGTCGTTGACTACCACCGAGTCTGCGCTGATGGCTTTGACGACGATGGCGTGGTTCGTCGAGCCGTTCGGTATGATGTCGCGCGCGGGTGAACTGACCAGACCAACCTTTGAATTGACGATAACCGGACCGTCTTGAAGCGCGTTCGACAAGCCGTCCATATCGCTCGAACTGACCTTACTATGATAGCCGAGTTCTGAAAGGTCGTCATTCATCTTATCGAGAGTAATGCCGCTTCCGAACATGCCGTCGCCCTGATCCAGCATCCCGATCAGATCATTGGGTGAGGCGCTTGCGTTGGCGGGGTCTTGCGAATGATAATGATCCAGCACCATACTCATACTGGTGGGCAGGCAGGCGGCACTCCCGTACAACGCGCCTTGCGATTTCGGCGGGATGTCGTGATAAATGTCATAGCCTTCGGATGGAGAGGGCAGGGGCACAGGTTCTGATTGCGCAGATGATGATGGCGGCGGTGCAGCCTGCGCGGACGGACTTGCCTGTGGAGATTCTTGCAGTAGTTTGCCAAACCCCGAAGGTTCAGAAGGTGTTTCGGGCAGGGGAGAGACAATGCCAGGCTTTGGGAAAAACCTGTCGAGCAAGCCGTTCACCCAGGCAGACATGCCTTGAACGAGGGGCGCGACCGAAACGGCTGTGAACAAGGGCAGAATCGCGCGGTTGTAGATGGGCGCAAACCCCAAGCCGCCTGTGGAAGGAATAGCATGCGCTTGTTGCATGGAAAAGGAGCCCGTTCCCCGCAGGGAAGACGCGCCACGCCGATCCACCTCCTCCCATTCCTGCACTTCGCGCTGGAGTCTTTCCACAAGCGATTGCAACTCGTAGATATGCTCTTGAATTCGATTCGCGAGCAAGGTCGCCTCATGTGAAAACTCCACTGAACCGCCACCCTGCCATGATATAGAAAGTTTTTGAATGGCGTTTTGAAGCGTACGAGCCTCTTCAAGCGCCTGTGCGGCGTTTCGCTTGAGTACCGAGGCGGTTTCGTAACCGGTTTCAGTTTGAAGGTGGAGGGTAGTCATGAGATGTGAAGAGATTGACCAATGAGATTTGACATTACAGGATTTCCCTTTATCGAGATATAAGTTCAACCCCAAAAACTTCCCTATTTATCAGCGGCGCAGCGGAAGCCGGTATCCACCCAGGCGACCATTGGATCATAGGAACTGACATAACTGGATTTCGTCGTTTCCCAGTTGCTTGTCCATGCACCGCCACGGATTATGTAGTAACCGCCGGAAGCAGTGGCGGTCCATTCCCACACGTTTCCAGCCATATCCAGCACCCCATACGGGCTGGCTCCCTCGGGGTACGATCCCACCGGGGAGGTGAATTCAAAGCCGTCGTTGATGGACGTGTCTCTCTTGTTGCTAAGTTCAGCCAGTGTGCAATTGGCATCGCAGGTATTCGCCAGGCTTCCGTCGGGACGATTGTTCCCCCAGGGATAGGCGTGACCGTCCCCGCCCCGTGCCGCTGCTTCCCATTCCTGGCTGGTGGGCAATCGGCGCCCCGCCCAGGAGCAGTAGGCATCTGTGTACGACCAATAGACATAAACGACAGGGAAATCGGTAAAGAATGGATTGATGTAATAATCGAAATCGTAGAAGGTGGATTTAACAGGTGGGTTGCAACCACCCGCCTGTACGCAAAGAGCATAATGGGCGTTCGTCACTTCGGTTTGGTCGATCCAGAATCCTCCAAGCATGGGGATATATACCATTGTCATATCATCCGTGTCGGAACGCATAGTCTCCCCGCCTTGAAGGATCGGCACCGGCGTATTAGTCGGCGGCAGGGTCGGCAAAACAACTTCAACAAGGGTTGGAGTTGGGGGCTCGCTGGTGGGTTGAACCTTAGATTGCGGCAGTTCCGTCCCGCCGGAAATGACCGCCTCATTCGTCGGCTGGCTTTGGGAGGAAGAACCCGCTTCGCCTCCGCCGCTTGAATTGGTCGCCCAAACCAAAGCGGCTCCTGCGAATAAGGCTCCCAGCAACAACAGTCCGATGACGCCGCCAGTCACGTATAACCAGACAAGTGAATTGCCTTTCTTTGTGGGGCCAGCGCTCCTGCCGGATGTGCCTATCGTCCCCGTTCTTCCCTGCGTGCGTGTGTCCAGTGCCTCTTCCTGCAGGTTGGTGGCAAAAGTGGATAAGCCTGTATCGGTTGTGATGCTCGTCAGGGTCTGTAATTCTGCTCTGTCTTTTTTCGTTCCGGTATTTTTTGCCAATATGTCGAGGACCTTTGCAAACTCCCCCATGCTTTTATAACGATATTCGGGCTTCAACGCCAGCGCCTTGATGAGCGCTTTCTCCACCTCTTCGGGCAGGTCGCGGGCGAAAAGCCCCGGGCGTTGCAAGGGTTCGGTGGCTTGCTTCAAGAGGATCGCCGCGGGCGTGTCGGCGGTGTAGGGTTTGAGCCCTGTGATCAACTCGTATAGCACGATGCCGAGCGAGTAAATGTCGGATTGTTTGGTGGTACCGCCTGTCCATTGCTCGGGCGCCATGTACTCCGGCGTGCCGACTCCTACGCCTGTGCCGGTCAACGTCTCCATCGTTTCGGTTTCCAGGATTTTTGCAATCCCGAAATCAGAAAGCATGGGAATCCCTTTGTCCGTTAACAGGATATTCGAGGGCTTGATGTCGCGGTGAATGATCCCACGCTGGTGCGCGTATTCCAATGCAGACGCAATTGGGGTCAGGATGCGGAGAGCCTCCTCCCAAGGCATCGGTTTGCCCTTCAACTTCTGTTTTAAATTCCCACCCGGCTGGTATTCCAATACAAGATACGGAGAGCCCTCATGTTCGCCATAATCCATCACTTTTAGGATGTTTGGATGCGATAGATTGGCGAGTGATTTGGCTTCACGCTCGAAGCGTTTTAAAATTTGATCGAGTTGTTCCGCTGGAAATGCACCGCGCCGGATCACCTTGAGCGCCACATCGCGCTCCAGTTGCGTGTCGTGTGCCTTGTAGACAATCGCCATCCTGCCCCGTCCGAGTTGATCGAGGATGTGATAGCGACCCAATGATTGACCGATCAAATCCATTCCCATTTACGAATCCTCACCAGTGTTGATTTTACACCCTACGGCGCATCCATCACACAACGAAAGCCGACCACGTCGGATGAATAACTGCGGCTGAAACTTGCGCGTGCAGCGGGACGCATTCCATCTCGCAGGCTCGACCAGGAGCCACCCCGGGCGGGATGTTTCGATCCACTTTCGGGACCAATCGGATTCTCATATGGCGACCTTGAGTAATAGTCCGAAGAGTACCAATCGGAGACCCATTCGAGGACATTGCCTGCCATGTCGAATGCTCCGTAAGGGCTGACTCCGGCAGGGTAACTTCCTACAGGAGCGACATCGGGGTATCCATCATCGTATCCGCTTTCGACGACATCCAAAGCGGGACATGTGCCGTCGCAAAAATTGGCGGAGTCGTTTTGTATCTCATCGTTACCCCAGGGAAATAATCTGCCATCGGTCCCACGTGCAGCCTTCTCCCATTCTGCCTCGGTGGGGAGGCGCGCGCCCGCCCATGCGCAGTATGATGCAGCGTGATCGTAGGTCACATGAATCACTGGATAATTATCAAAGGATTGATCAATAAAATAATTGTCATATAGACGCGAGTTGACATCATCAGGTTGGGGGCATGCTCCAGCATCCACACAGGCGCGGAACATGGCGTTGGTGACTTCGGTGCGATAGATCCAAAACGCATCCAGATAGACGGTGTGCCTGGGCATCTCCGCGCCCCAGAAATAAGGCTCATCCGGGTCGCTGCCCATGATGAATTCTCCCTCCGGGACAAGCACGAGTTCGGCATCATCTGCAGGAGAGATTTTGATGTCTACATAAGGCGGGGTTGACGTGGGAGGCGGGATCGGAGTCGAATCGTTTTCGATCATCTCGATGAGATCAGTAGTGGCAGTCGGGGTATTTTCACCACGGGCAGGCGGGTTTATGATCCAAACTCCAAGCGCAATAACGGCAATAAATATTGCCCCAATCGCGCCAAACGCTACTTTCCATGAAAGCCATTCAGGGAGAGGAATCTTCCACCGAGACGGCGCGGTTTTGGGGAGAATGCCTTGCGCGAGTTTTTCCAGGACCTCAGCCAGGTCGCCCATGTCCGCATAGCGGTCTCTGGGACTCTTCGCCAGCGCTTTGAAAAGCACGTGTTCCACTGCTTCGGGCAAGCTCGGTACGAGTTTGGACGGACGCGGCAATGGATCGGTATTCTTCATCAACATGACCGCCATCGGGGTATCTGCCTGGTAGGGTTTTTGCCCTGTGACCATTTCGAAGAAGACCACGCCCAGCGAGTAAATATCGGCGCGGTGATCCACCCCTTTGCCGGTTTGTTCGGGCGCCATGTATTCGGGCGTGCCAATGCCGACGCCGGTAGCGGTCATTTCGAAGGTTTCTTCGGTCTCGAGCACCTTGGCGATGCCGAAATCCGCCAGCAGTGGGATGCCATACTGGGTGATCATGATGTTGGACGGCTTCACATCGCGGTGGATGATCTTTGACGGATGATGATGGGCAGATTCCAATGCCCGCGCGACCGGCGCGAGCAATCCCGCCGCTTCTTTCCAGGGGAAGGGTTTGCCCCTCCGCTCATTCAACTTCTGTTTCAACGTGCCGCCGGGGATGATGTCCATCACGATATAAGGTATCCCATTCTCTTCCCCCGAATCCAGGATCTGGACAATATTGGGATGGGTCAATTGAGCCACGGCTTTCGCTTCCCGCCCGAAACGTTTCAAGGCGTGCTCCACGCCGCTGGGCGGAAGGTTCTCGGTACGGATGACCTTCACCGCCACTTCTTTATCGAGGCGCGTGTCATATGCCTTATACACGACCGCCATCCCGCCCTTGCCAAGTTGCTCGAGGATATGATAACGACCGAGGGATTGACCAATCAAACTATTCATTATTCACCTTGCACGAAAAAAAAACTCTTATGGTTGCCAGACCGGTGAGCCGCCGTTGATGTCGTAATCCGTCACTAAAATCCAATTGGATGGATTCGGGTTGTCAAGTTCCATGATGTACAGTTGAAACGGTCCATCCTTGGTGGTTTTACTGCGTTGGAAGACGATGCTTGTGCCATCCGGCGACCATGTGG
>Ga0268298_10002472_pt1 | contig 20198 bp, 15 predicted proteins | sample WWTPWeurt_MetaG_FD_194462 | JGI IMG/M metagenome (GOLD analysis project Ga0268298, IMG submission 194462) | Activated sludge microbial communities from WWTP in Nijmegen, Gelderland, Netherland - WWTP Weurt | ecosystem: Engineered > WWTP > Aerobic digester > Activated sludge | place... | reverse complement strand
CCCTTGATGATGTTCTCAACGCGCTTAAAGGCATGAAGGATGACCCGCTCGCGAATGCAGGCACGAATATTGTCATCAGCCGTGGAAACCCAGGCGCTAAATTACTACTCATTGGCGAAGCGCCCGGGCCGCAGGAAAACATTCAAGGCAAACCGTTTGTGGGACCGGCGGGTCAACTGCTCGATAAGATTTTGAAGGCGGGATCTTTCGACCCGGATAGAGACGTATACATAACCAACTCCGTATTCCGTATGCCGCCGGGCGAAGACGGCAAATCATTTCGCAAACCCAATGACCAGGAAATCGATTACTACCGTCCATTCGTCTTTGAGATCATCCGATCAATCGACCCGCTTGTGATCCTGCTGACCGGGAACGTTGCCTGCCAATCCGTGCTCAAAAAGACGGGCATCACCTCCCTGCGCGGACAATGGACTCAGGTCGAAGGTCACTGGTCGATGCCGATCTTTCATCCATCCTATTTGTTGAGAAACCAATCCCGCGAGCCTGGTTCTCCCAAGTCCATGATGTGGGATGACATCCGCGAGATCCGCAGGAAGTATGATGAACTCCGCAGTTGAGCAACCCCATAAAGTTTCAAAAAGAAGCCACCTCTTTACTAAACTGGACAAGCGATTTGTTTGTCCAGTTTTCATATCTACGGCCTAGATTGACGTTTCATAACATACTATGCTACACTGAAAGTGCTTTCATCACTGCTTTCAAGAGAAGAAATATGCCCAGAAAAAAGAAACCCACCATTTATGATGTTGCCGAAAAATCGGGGATCAGTATTTCAACGATCTCGCGTGTACTGAACACTCCCGAAAAAGTGAACCCCGAAACCCGTGCGCTTGTATTGGACGCGATCGACAAGCTCGGATTCGTTCCAAAAGCCGAAGCGCGTGCCCGCGCATTGAGCAACACCAATCGAATCGGCGTGATCACACCATTCTTCACTGCCCCATCCTTCGTGCAACGCTTGCGAGGCGTTGCATCTGCTTTGGCAGCGTCAAACTATGAGCTGGTGATCTTCACCGTTGAGTCCTCTGATCATATACAGGGGTATCTTTCTTCGATCCCCTTCATGGGGAATCTTGACGGGCTGATCGTCATGTCCCTGCCCATTCAGAAAAAAGATGCGCAACGGCTTATTGAACACGGCATCGATACCGTATTGATCGAATATTCCCACCCTGAACTTAACAGTATTGAAATAGACAATTTTCAGGGCGGTCAAATGGCGGCACAATACCTGCTGGATAAAGGACATAAGCGCATCGCATTTATTGGCGACAAAGAACCCCATGATTTTGAGATCCACCCCGCCGGAATGCGGCTGAAAGGATTTCAAGCGGCGTTGAAAAAAGCCCGCATCCAGTCTCCCAATGAATATATCCGATTGTTCGCGAACACCAAGGAAGATGCCATGCGGGCAACACGCGAGTTATTAAGCCTTCCCACTCCCCCGACAGCGATCTTTGCCGCAGCCGATATCCAGGCGATTAGCGCCTTGAAAGTGACGCGCGAATTGGGCATAAAAGTGCCAGAGCAGCTGGCTGTGATCGGGTTTGATGACATAGATTCAGCTGAATACCTTGATCTGACAACAGTCCGCCAGCATCTGGATGAGTCAGGCAAGCTGGCAGTTGAAATATTACTCACACATATAGCAGATCCCTCACGCCCTCCTCAACATGTAAATTTACCTCTCAATATCATCGAACGCCAGACCACATAACTTTAAGGAAGATACCTTATGCCAATCCGTTCCTCTGAAACAGGCTGGATTCTTGAAACGCGTAACACCGGCTACGCGCTCGGATTAAACCAAGCAGGTTTGCTTGCACATCGATATTGGGGAGCACGGCTGCCTTTCATCAGCGACTATCCTGCTCCATTTGATCCCGTCAAATGGTCTTCTCCTGACGGACCACATCACTTCGTTCCGGAAGAATATCCCGGCTATGCCAACACAAAATATATCGACCCCTGCCTCAAAGTCACTTTTGCAGATGGGACACGGGATGTAATTTTGACCTATGAGGATTTTTCCGTTACCGCCTCTCCCCAACCGGTGCTGGCCCTGCGTTTCAAAGATTCGTACTACCCGTTGCAGTTGACTCTGCATTACCGCATCCATGAGGAGTACGATCTGATCGAACGCTGGGTCACGCTCGAAAACCTCGGCGATGATCCGATCCTGGTCGAACGCGCTTTCTCAGCCAAGTGGACTTTACCACCCGGTGACAATTACTCATTAACCCATCTTTATGGGCGACATATTGATGAATTCCACATTCAGCGCGAACCATTAACGCCGGGATTGAAAGTCATCGAAAGCCGCCGCATCATTCCAAGTCACCGCGCCAGCCCGTGGTTTACAGTTGACCGCAATGCAAGCGAGGAACAAGGTGAAGTCTGGTTCGGCACACTGGCGTGGAGTGGCAATTTCAAAATTACCGCCGAGGTGACTGAGTTTGCGTCCACACGCATCAGCATCGGGGTCAACGATTGGGATTTTGCGTGGAAGTTAATGCCGCATCAAATACTCGCCACGCCCGCCTCCATTTCCGGATATACAAAAGATGGTTTCGGCGCGGCCAGCAGGATCTTCCATGACTATGTGCGCGATGAGGTCATTCCACATGGAAAGACTCCGCACAAGATTTTATACAACTCCTGGGAAGCAACCCTCTTCGATGTGGACGAAACATCGCAATCAAAACTCGCCGTGATCGCCGCGCAAATGGGCGTGGAATTATTCGTTATGGACGATGGCTGGTTTCATAACCGCAATCTCGATAATGCCGGTCTCGGCGATTGGTTCCCAGACAGGGTCAAATTCCCAAACGGGCTTGGCGGTTTAATAAGGAGCGTCAATGAGCTCGGTATGGACTTTGGTTTATGGGTCGAGCCGGAAATGGTCAACCCCGATAGCGACCTGTACCGCGCCCATCCCGATTGGGTGCTTCACTTCCCGACGCGCGCACGCACCGAGAGCCGTAACCAACTCATCCTCAACATGGCGCGGACAGATGTGCAAAACTACATCATCGAATCGCTCGATAAACTGCTCAGCGAAAACAATATCACCTTCATTAAATGGGATATGAATCGCGGCGTGAGTGAACCCGGCTGGGCGGATGCCCCCGCCGACCAGCGCGAGATCTGGGTGCGCTATGTCCAGGGCTTGTATCATGTTTGGGGCAGGCTGCGTCAGCGGCATCCCAATGTCATTTGGCAGAGTTGTGCCAGCGGCGGCGGACGAGCCGATTTTGGCATCCTCGAATTTGCAGACCAGATCTGGACGAGCGATAATACCGAAGCCACCGCGCGCTTAAATATTCAGGAAGGCTATTCGCAATTCCTGCCGGCCAACACCATGGAAGCCTGGGTGACGGATTGGGACAAAGACCTTGTGCCGCTTGAGTTCCGTTTTCACGTCAGCATGTGCGGCTCACTTGGAGTAGGCGGAAATCTGTTTGAGTGGGGTCAATCTGATCGCGAGTCCGCCGCGAAATGCATCAGCTTGTACAAAGAGATTCGTCACATCATTCAGTTTGGCGACCAATTCCGTTTGATCTCATCTCAAAAGAATGCTTACTCGGCGGTGCAGTATGTCAGCAAGGATAAAAGGGAAGGCGTGTTGTTCGCATTCCGCACACACATCCCCGAGCCGTTCAATATTCCCATGATCCACTTGCGCGGGTTAGACCCCGAAGGGATGTATTCCATCGAAGGGGTCGAGCAGCCCAGGTCTGGCATGGCCTGGATGGAAGCGGGTTTGAAAGTGGAATTAAAAAATCTACAAAGCACAGCGCTGCAAATTAAGAAAATTTAGGAATGTGCCTCTCAGATATTGACTCCGACAAACGAGTGTGCTAAACTAGTTACTGAAAGTGCTTTCAAGATAACACTTTCAGGAAAATAAGAACTTATCCGGTCGCGATTGATCTGCTGGATGCACGCTTTTTCACGCACACAGAAAAATCAGATACTTAGTTCTTATATCGTCCACCCATATTCAAGATTCATGAGGAGAAAGAAAAAAATGAACAAGAAGTCACTGATTTGGTCACTGATAAGTCTGCTCGTTTTGGCATCCCTGGTACTCACCGCCTGCGGTGGGTCCGCAACTGAAGCTGCTGTTGCTGAACCTGACGCAACTGAAGCTCCTGCCGCCCTACCTGCTGGTGATGGAAAGGTCTCCATCTTCGGTGGTTATGGTGAAGCTCAGGCCGCTGCTTTCCAGCAGGCCCTGACCGAGTTCGGTAAAGCCAACGGAATCGAAATTACCTTTACCTCCCTCGCCACCTTTGACACCGACATTAAGGTGAAGATCGAAGCCGGCCAGGAACCTGACATCGCCATGTGGCCTCAGCCCGGCGGGTTGAAAAATCTCGCCGACATGCTCGTTCCCCTTGATGAAGTTATCGACATCAGCATTCCTCAATCCACTCTGGTTCCTGGTTGGGATACGCTTGCGGTTGTTGACGGCAAGATCTACGGTCTGCCCGTTTCCGCAAACATGAAGACTCTGGTCTTCTACAACCCCTCAGCCTTCGAAGCTAATGGCTACACCGTGCCAGCCAACGACGCTGAATTGGTTGCCCTTGAAGAAAAAATCAAGGCTGACGGCACTGGTTATCCTTGGTGCGCAGGCATCGAGTCTGGTGGCGCCACCGGCTGGCCTTTCACTGACTGGGCCGAACAATATGTCTTGGATTACAACGGCGCCGAAGTTTATGCCAAATGGGTTTCCGGTGAAGTTGATTTTGCTTCCCCCGAAGTCACCAAGGCTGCCGATGAAGTTTCCAAGCGCTTGCTTGCTGAAGGTCAGGTGAATGGCGGCGGTATCTCCATGGCGACCGACTCCTTCCAGGACACCGCTCCTTTGTTCGCCGAAGGGAAGGATAATGGCCAGTGCTTCATGCTGCGCCAGGGTTCCTTTATCACCGCATTCATGCCCGAAGATATTCAAGCTGAAGTCAAGGCTGGCGATTACACTCACCTCGATGTCTTCCCGCTTCCGGCACCTGAAGGTGCGCAAGCTGGTGTGATCGGTGGTGGTGACATCGCCGCGGTCTTCGATGGCCATGTTGATCAGGATGTTGCCAAGGTGGTTGCTTACATCTTCAGCGCAGATGTTCTGAAGTACCAGGTTGCCACCGGTGATATCTCCCCGCACAAGACCTTCGATCTCTCTCTCTATCCGAACGAAATGCAGAGGAAGATCGGCGAAGCCATGGCCAATGCTGCAGTTTTTGGCTTCGATGGTTCCGACCAGATGCCCGCTGAAGTCAACGCTGAATTTTGGGCCGCTGGTACCGACTTCGTTGCAGGCCGCGCTACCTGGGCTGAAGCTGCCGCACGAATTGACAGCAAATATCCCTAGTCTTTTCTTAAAGATATAAAATAGTGGCACTGGCTCATCAGGGTCGGTGCCACATCTCTTTTAGCACTCCCTCCGCTGGTAGTGTTCGATCGGTATCATAATAACGGAGATTGAGACATGAGCGACATAATTTTCGGACTTGTTTCCATCGTGATTGGCATCGCTGCCAGTTATGGGCTGTATTGGCTGCTTAACTTCCTGCTCTCTCTACTGCCAGAACGCATTTCCCGCAATGCCGCCTGGCTGGCTTTTTTGACACCAGCTGCGGTATTGGTGATTCTGGTGCTGATCGTTCCTCTACTTCAGACTGTGGTTTGGTCTTTTATGGATGATCGAGTGAAAGCATGGGTGGGATTCAAAAACTATGTTGATCTCTTTACTGATAAGCGCTTCCTGGGCATACTGCTGAATAATTTCCTGTGGGTGCTGGTCGTGCCGGCGATTACAGTGGCGATTGGGACAGCCGTAGCTACCCTGACCAATCAAGTTGGGCCTACTCGCGAAAGAATCTTTAAATCTTTGATCTTCATGCCCATGGCGATCAGCTTTGTAGCGGCCGCGACCATCTGGTCTTATTTCTACTCTTATGTTCCGCCGGGTCGTCCGGAAGTCGGCTTGCTTAATGCGCTGGTAAAGTTGTCAGGCTTTGAAGCACAACCCTGGCTTACCATGGATCAAGGGCGCTTGAATTCCTTTTTGCTCATGGCCGTTGTGGTCTGGCTGCAGGTCGGGTATTCCATGGTCGTCATTTCTGCTGCAATCAAAAATGTACCCGAGGAAACGATCGAAGCGGCTCAATTAGACGGAGCCTCTGCCTGGCAGGTCTTTGCCGGCGTGGTTCTGCCGCAGGTTTGGGGAACGGTAATGTCAGTATTTGTCACTGTCCTGATCCTTGTCATGAAAGTCTTCGATATCGTGCTTTCCATGACCCGTGGGAACTTCACCACCAGTGTTCTGGCATTTGAATGGTACAAGCAATTCTTCGAGAACTCCAACATCGGCCCTGCTTCTGCGGTGGTTACTGTATTGGTCTTGTTGATCGGTCCGTTGATGTATCTGCAAATTAAGACAGTACAACAGCAGGAGGCACTGCGATGAATAAAATTGCGCACCTACTTCGAAGGATGAATCTGGGCAGTACCATTATGTTAATCATTCTGGTTGCCCTTTGGTCAACCCCCACCGTTGGTCTGCTCATTACATCCCTGCGGCCGCGCTCTGTCGCTGAGATATCGCCCTGGTGGGAAGCCTTGCTAAATCCGATCGGCACGGCTTGGACGTTGGATGCCTACCAGAATTCACTTGCGGGTGGAATGCTGTCTTCTCTAATAAACACCATCGCAGTTAGCGTGCCTGCGACCATCCTTCCACTCATGATCGCGGCAAATGCCGCCTATGCTTTTACCTTCTTGAAATTCAAGGGCAAGGAATTTTTCTTTGCAACCCTGGTGGCATTGATGGTTATCCCGGTACAGTCTTCGTTGATCCCGGTACTCCGGGGAATGGTCTGGATACAGCGCACATTTGATGTTCAGCTCACTGGAACTTACGTCAGTGCCTGGTTGGTACACAGCGCTTTTGCGATGCCGTTGGCAATCTACACCTTGCGCAATTTTATGATGACACTGCCAATTTCCCTGATCGAAGCAGCCAAGGTGGATGGCGCCAGCTACTACCAGATCTTCTGGAAACTGGTCCTGCCCATGTCTGCTCCTGCGATCGCTTCCTTTGCGATCTTCCAGTTCCTGTGGGTTTGGAACGACTACCTGATCGCCTTCATCTTCGTTGGGGAACAGAAGTCAGTCATGACCTATCAACTGTTGAGACTGCTGGGTCAGTACGGAGAAGGCTGGCAGGACGTAGCCGCTGGCTCCTTTATCTCCCTGATCATTCCACTCATTGTATTTTTCAGTTTGCAGCGCTTTATCGTTCGCGGGTTGCTGGCAGGCTCAGTCAAAGGATAATTTTTCAAAAGGGACAAAGTGGACTGGTTGCCCAGTCCACTTTATATATGAACAACAACCTCTGGTACAAGAATTCAGTCTTCTATGAACTTTCCGTCCGCGCCTTCAAGGACAGTGACGGTGACGGGCACGGCGATCTGCGCGGCCTGACCGAGAAGTTGGACTACCTGCAAACACTTGGCGTGGACTGCATCTGGATCATGCCGATTTATCCTTCGCCATTGCGGGACGATGGCTACGACATCGCGGACTATTACAGCGTGGATCCTGATTACGGATCGCTGGACCAGCTCAAAGTCCTGATCGAGGCGGCGCATCAGCGCGATATCCGCATCATCATGGACCTGGTGCTGAATCACACATCTGATGAACATCCCTGGTTCCAGGCATCGCGCTCAGACCGCAGCTCACCCTATCGCGATTATTACGTCTGGAACGATGACGATAAAAAATACCCGGATGTCCGCATCATCTTTAGCGACGTGGAAAAATCCAATTGGACATGGGATGAAAAAGCGGGTCAATACTTCTGGCATCGCTTTTATTCAACCCAGCCGGACCTGAACTTCGATAACCCAAAAGTGCGGGATGAAATGCTGAATGTTATGCGCTTTTGGCTAACTCTAGGGATTGACGGCTTTCGTGTGGATGCGCCGACCTATCTCTTCGAACGCGAAGGGACGAATTGTGAAAGCCTGCCCGAAACTCACGCCTACCTGAAACGCATTCGCAGCATGATGGATGCGGAGTTTCCCGGCGCGATCATGCTGGCGGAGAGCAACCAGTGGCCGGGCGAACTGGCCCGATATTTCGATGCCGGCGACGAATTTCACATGGCATTCCACTTCCCGCTGATGCCGCGTATGTATCTCGCGCTTGCGCAGGGTGATGCAAGCGCGATCATCGATATCTTAGAAGCAACCCCCGCGATTCCCGAGTCTTGTCAATGGATGCTCTTTTTGCGAAATCATGATGAACTTTCGCTGGAGATGGTGACAGAAAATGAACGAGGGTTCATGTGGCGGGAATACGCCCCAGAACCGCAGATGATCCTTAACCTGGGTATCCGCCGCAGGCTGGCGCCGATCATGCGCAACGACCGCCGCAAGATCGAAGTAATCAACTCGCTGCTTTTCACCCTGCCCGGTTCTCCCATCCTTTATTATGGCGATGAGATCGGCATGGGCGACAACCTCAACCTGCCCGACCGCAACGGAGTCCGTACGCCCATGCAGTGGGATGATTCTCTAAATGCGGGCTTTTCAACAGGTGAGCCCTTCTCAGAACTGGTTCAAGGAGAGTTTGGATATCAACGGGTAAATGTTGCCAGCCAGGTGAATGATCCCAGTTCGTTGTTCCGATGTATTAAAAGAATGATCGCCATTCGCAAAGAGCATGCCGCCTTTGGCAGCGGCGGCATGGAATGGATCGATATGGGCATCCCGTCTGTGGCGGCGTTTCTTCGTAGATATCAGGATGATACGATTCTAGTCATCAACAACCTCGCCTCTTGTGCAGAGACGATTCAGATTCCAGAGGAATATCAAACGAACTATCTGAATTTGCTTGGCGGAGATTTGCAAACACTTACCGCACAGGTTACCCTTCAACCTTATTCCTATATGTGGCTGGAACAATTGAAATGACCGAACCCACGGCAAGAAATGATGTACTTCAAAACCAGAACATGCATGATATGTATCGTCCAGAATATCATTTTACGCCACCTTCCAATTGGATGAACGATCCCAATGGAATGGTATTCTTCGAAGGTGAATATCATCTTTTTTACCAGTACAATCCCAAAGCAACGGTTTGGGGACCAATGCACTGGGGACACGCCGTTAGCAAAGATCTAATTAATTGGCAGCATCTCCCCATCGCGCTGCATCCGGATGAGCAAGGGATGATCTTCTCCGGAAGCGCCGTGGTGGATTGGAATAACAGCGCAGGCTTCGGCGAAAAGGCACTGATCGCGATCTTTACATACAACAAGGATCACCTGGAAACTCAAAATCTTGCTTTCAGTACAGATAAGGCCCGCACGTGGACGAAGTATGCCGACAACCCTGTTATTGCCCACCCGGGGAACTTGAATGATTTTCGCGACCCCAAAGTTTTTTGGCACGAGGATCATTGGGTGATGTGTCTCGCGGCAGGTGATACGATCCTTTTTTACACATCCACCGATCTAAAACAATGGGAACCAAGCGGAAGTTTTGGCGGCGGCTATGGATCTACAAATGGAGTATGGGAAACTCCAGACTTGTTCAAGATCCCCCTGGATGACGGTTCTGACTCACGCTGGGTCTTGACTGTTGGGGTCGGGAATGGCGGTCCCGCCGGAGGATCCGGGACGCAGTATTTCATCGGTGCCTTTGACGGCGAAAGATTTGTTTCTGAAAATCCCAGAGAAGTTATTCTCTGGGCAGATCATGGCGCTGACTATTACGCTCCGCAATCCTGGAACGACGAACCCAATTCACGCCGCATGATGCTCGGATGGATGAGCAACTGGCATTACGCCAAAGTTACCCCCACGTTCACATGGCGCGGAGTCTTTAGTATTCCGCGCGAGTTATCACTGACCCAAACAACAAACGGTATTCGACTTGCCCACAAGCCGGTACGCGAATTAGAAAAATTACGAAATATACATTACCACTGGCGCCCAACCGCCATTCAGCCTGGCTTGAACTTACTTGACGGGCTTCAAGGGAAAGCTCTGGAGATCGCGGCTGAGTTTCAGATCGCCAAAAATGTGAAATGTTTTGGATTCCGCGTTCGTGTCGGCATGGATGAACGCACGATCATAAGCTATAGGGTAAAAGAAAAAACACTACAGCTGGATCGCACACTCTCGGGCAAAGTGGAGTTCGCAGATGCCTTTGCCGCAGTCCATTCTGTCGAGTTGCAGCCAGTAGGTAATCTGATCAGTCTGCAAATATTTGTAGATTCTTCATCCATTGAAGTTTTCGCCAATCATGGACTTGCCGTACTAACAGACTGCATATTCCCATCCGATCACAGCCAGGGATTGGAATTATTTACAGAAGGCGGGCAGGTCATTTTAAACTCGCTGGATATATATCAACTTGACCCGGCAAAATTCCATAATTAACATAAATTACCAACGCTGGATAAAACATATGCAAAATAAGACACAACCACTCTATGGCGGGATCGAAGGCGGCGGAACAAAATTTGTTTGCGCGGTCGGTACGGGTCCGAACGACATCCGCGCATCGGCGAATTTCCCAACAACTACCCCGCAAGAGACCATGGCTCAGGCCGTGGAATTCTTCAAACAGCAGGAAGTTGTCCATGGCAAACTCTCCTCGATCGGATTTGGCTGTTTCGGTCCGCTTGACCCGAATCCTGATTCAAAAACCTATGGGTATATTCTGCCCACTCCGAAACCCGGCTGGACGAATGCTAATGTAGTAGGGATGGTTCAGTCCAGTTTTGATATCCCGATCGCGTTCGATACCGATGTGAACGCGGCCGCGCTCGGCGAATGGCAGTGGGGTCAGGGACAAGGGTTGAATACCTTCATTTACCTCACCATAGGAACCGGCGTTGGTGGCGGCGCATACGTCGAGGGCAAATTACTGCACGGACTGCTCCATCCAGAAATGGGGCACATTCCGCTGCCTCACGATACAGTCAAAGATCCATTTGTAGGCGCGTGTCCTTTCCATGGCGATTGCTTCGAAGGACTCGCATCCGGGGTCGCCATCGAAAAACGCTGGGGACAGCGCGGCGGAACACTCCCGCCAGAGCACGCCGCGTGGGAACTCGAAGCCAAATATATAGCGCGCGCCCTCGCCTCTTACTCCTACGTCATTTCTCCTGAACGCATCATCATCGGCGGAGGGGTGGGGCAGCTGCCTCACCTGCTACCAAAAATTCAACAGCGCACACAACAACTCATCAACGGTTATATCAAGTCACCTGCCATTCTGGAAAATATAGAAACCTATATTACCAATCCAGGTCTTGGCAATCGTTCAGGCGTACTCGGCGCATTCTCACTTGCAGGACAAATAAATTCCAAATAATTAAAGCGAGCAAACATCATGCTGGAAAAAGAATCACAAAGAACCCTAAAACGCATTCTCCCGCGTCTTGAAGAACGGTTGAAGAAACAGATCAAGGCTGACCCGCAAGGCTGGCGGGGCTTTTCGTCACGCCTGCAGCAGAATTTCTCAAGGCTCTTCAAGTTGTATTTTGATATCTACCATAAAAATTATGATTTTTTCTTCCACATCGAAGACCTGCTCATGGCACTTGCGAATTCATGGTTCAACCGTCCGCTTGACCTGCGTGAATTGGATAATGCGCGGGAGAAGAATCCACTTTGGTTCCAGTCGAACCAGATGCTGGGCGGCATCTGCTACGTGGACCTTTTTGCCAACGATCTGGAAAGCGTGAAATCAAAGATCCCATATTTCAAGGAACTCGGTCTGACCTATCTGCACCTTATGCCGCTTTTCAAAGCTCCAGAAGGTGAGAACGATGGCGGCTACGCGGTCAGTAGCTACCGCGAGGTCCATCCCCCGCTTGGCACGATGGAACAGCTTGCATCGCTCGCGTGCGAATTCCGCAAAGCAGGCATCAGCCTCGTCGTAGACCTGGTCTTCAATCACACATCGGATGAACATCTTTGGGCGGAGCATGCCAAAGATGGCGATGATGAGTATTCGGAGTTCTATCACATCTACCCGAACCGTGAGATGCCCGACCTGTATGAGAAAAATCTAAGGGAGATATTCCCTGACGAACACGCGGGAGCATTTACATTTTTCCCGAACCTGTTCAAAGAGGGCGGCTGGGTGTGGACAACCTTCCATTCCTATCAATGGGATTTGAACTACTCCAACCCCGCTGTCTTTAACCGCATGGCGGAGGAAATGCTTTTCCTGGCAAATCAGGGCGTGGAAGTATTACGCCTCGATGCTGTTGCTTTCATCTGGAAGCAAATGGGGACAAGCTGTGAGAACCTGCCTGAAGCGCACACTTTGATCCAGGCATTCAACGCTGTGGCGAAAATCGCAGCCCCTGCACTGCTTTTCAAATCCGAAGCCATCGTGCATCCTGACGATGTGGTGAAATACATCTCGCCAGAGGAATGTCAGCTTTCATATAACCCGCTGACCATGGCGCTCTTGTGGAACTCACTCGCCACGCGCAAAGTACGCTTACTTTCGCAGGCGCTGGCTACCCGATTTAAGATAAATTCTGGAACCGCGTGGGTTAACTATGTGCGAGTCCACGACGACATCGGCTGGACATTTTCGGATGAAGACGCCGCCTTGCTCGGCATGAACGGCAACGATCATCGCCGCTTCCTGAATGAGTTCTATCGCGGCAGACATAAAGGCAGTTTCGCGCGCGGACTCCCCTTTCAGGAAAATCCGCTTAACGGCGATTGCCGCATCAGCGGAACTTGCGCATCTTTGGCGGGGCTTGAAAAGGCGATATATGAAGAAGGTGAACAGGAAGTGGAGCTTGCCATCCGCCGCATCCACTTGCTATATGGAATTGTGATCACCATTGGCGGCATCCCGCTTATCTATCTTGGCGACGAGGTCGGCACACTTAACGATTACTCCTACCGTGACGACCCTGCCCATGAACGGGACAGCCGCTGGGTGCATCGTCCGCGAACAGACTGGGAGAAGTATGCCAAACGAAACGACTCGAAAACCATCGAGGGAAGAGTCTTCCAAGGCTTGAAAACGCTGATCGAATTACGGAAACATCATTCGGCGTTCGCGGGCGGCGAGCTGGAGATCCTCCCGACCGAAAACGAACATGTCCTCGGTTTCATGCGGGCTCACGCAGGGAAAAGGGCTGTGGTCTTCGCAAATTTTTCCGAAGACCCGCAAAATATCCATAAGCGTGTTTTTGAACAATACTCAGTTTATTCAAAACAACAATTACACGGGATAAGCAGCGTATCACCTCAGACCGAAGTCACCATCGAACCTTTGGATCTTCTGATTTTTGGATGACCGACCACAGATGAAAAGAGATCATGCAGTCCCTCAAGTATTGAGGGACTGCATTTTTAATTCATTAACAATTACAGCCTGGCTTTTGTGGTAAAGTTTGCACTTAAACCCATACAGGAGCATCCCATGGAACAAAAAGCAGGTGCACAGATCGGTAAACGAGCGTTCATTCAATCGCTCGTTATTTTATTTGTCTTGATGATGGTCGCAGGGATTCTGACTCTGGTCGTTCCCGCAGGGCAGTACACCCGTATTGAAGTGGATGGGCGCGAAACCATTGACCCCGCATCCTTTCAACTCGTCGCGCATCCTGACTATCCCATCTGGCGCTGGTTCATTGCTCCGTTTGAAGTCCTTGGCAGTTCCAGCGGATTGACCGTCATTGTCATCATCATTGTCCTGTTCTTCGCGGGCGGCGCATTTGCCGTGATGGACAAGACCGGTACTCTGCGCGCCTTCATTGGCAGCATCGTACGCAAATTCAGCGGGCGCAAGTACACCCTGCTGTGGATGGTTTCGCTGGCATTCATGTTCCTCGGCGCGACGCTCGGCACATTTGAAGAAGTTGTTTTGCTTGTGCCTGTGATGATTGCCCTTTCCTATTCCCTTGGCTGGGATGCGCTGGTCGGTCTCGGCATGTCCATTCTCGCCACCAACATGGGTTTCTCAGCCGCCATTTCGAACCCATACACGCTCGGTGTGGCGCAGCAGCTTGCGGGTTTGCCGCTTTTCTCCGGGGCGTGGCTTCGTATCATTATCTTTATCGTTATTTATTTTATATTTGGATTTTTCCTTTCCGCCTATGCGCGAAAAATCGACAAAGACCCGAGATCATCTCTGGTGCATGGCGAAGATAATGCTGAACGCGAGAAATATAAGGAAATGGATACAGACCTCACCGCCGAAGACCCGAAACAAAATCGCGCCATTTCCTTCTTCGGTTTCTTCCTGCTCTTTATTTTCGCAGTCATGCTGATGGGTCCCTTCGTGCCCGCCATTTCAGATTACTCCCTGCCCATCGTCGGCATCCTCTTTCTCATCGGCGGACTGGGTGCGGGCTTCATCTCAGGCGCAGGCGGTAAAAAAGTATGGCAGGGATTGGTCGAAGGCTGGGGCGGGCTCGCCCCCTCCGTCCCGCTGATCCTCATGGCAGCCAGCATCCGCTTCATTATAGACAGCGGCGGTGTAACCGACACCATCCTGCATGCCGCTGCGGAACCGTTCCAAAAACTCGGCGCTTTCCCCGGCGCGCTCGTGGTTTACGTTCTCGCCCTTGGCATCGAATTCTTCATCGCCTCAGGCTCAGCCAAAGCCTTCCTGATGATGCCGATCGTCCTGCCGCTTGCCGATCTGATCGGCGTCACCCGCCAAACTGCTGTGCTCTCCTATATCTTCGGCGATGGTTTCTCCAACCTCGCCTACCCCACCAACCCGGTCCTGCTTATCAGTCTCGGTCTGACAGTCGTCAGTTATCCCAAATGGCTGCGCTGGACAGCCAAACTTTGGCTGTGGGTCATCATCGCCACCGTTGCCTTTTTGGGGATCGCTGTAGCGATCAGATTTGGACCTTTCTAATGGACACACTCTTCCCCGAATCATACGAAGCCTCACGCGCTCGTTTCATCCATGACTTTGAACTGCTGCGCCGCCAATGGGCGGATTCACGCCTTGAGTCTTATCCGCTAAAAAGCGACCCTTCCCTGAGCATTGACTACGCCTGGGCGGAGCCGCGCAAAAAGGAAAATCTCATCATCATCTCGACCGGCTTGCATGGCATTGAAGGCTATGTGGGTTCGGTCATGCTAAAAACTTTCATGGATGAATTTGCGCCGAGACTCAACGCAGAGAACACAGGCTTGCTGCTTGTCCACGCGGTCAATCCGTTTGGAATGAAGAACCGCCGCCGCTACAACGAAAACAACGCGGACCTGAACCGCAACTTCATCTGGGATGAAAACTTCGCCCCCCAGATCAACCCCGATTATGAACCATTGACTCCCCTGTTAAATCCTGCGCGCCCCATTACGAATCTATTCGCGAGTGATATCGCCTTCATATCGCGTTTGATCTGGCGCATCCTTCGGCTCGGCATTCTGCGTATTCGCCAGGGCATGTTAAGCGGACAATATCGCCATCCGCGCGGCGTGCAGTTCGGCGGGCAATCCACGCAGGAGAGCACGCAGGTGATGCGCGGACTTTTTCAGCGCGCATTTGACGAATATGAACAGGTCATTCATCTTGACATGCACACGGGGTACGGTCCGCGCTATCAGATGAGCTTCGTCAACTCGACCCGCGAACCCGCCTCAAGCCAGGAATTGACGCGGCGCTTTAATTATCCGCAGATCGTAGCCGCCACCCCGTCCGATTTCTACACTGTCAGCGGCGACATCACCGAGTATTTCTATCAACTGCGCGATGAAAAATATCCATCCAAAAAATTATTCGCCACCTGTTTTGAATTCGGCACATTTGGGGCATCCCTCCCGATGCAGATCCGCAGTATGCGCGTCACCATTTTGGAAAACCGTTTATTTCAATACGGCGCAAGCTCAGAGTCGCTCCACAGCATGGTGAGAAAAGAATACGAAGAGCTGTTCTTCCCCGCCGAAACCAAATGGCGCGAAAAAGCCATCGCCGATTGCAGGCAAGCCTTTGAAGGAGTATTCAACGCATACGGCGTTTTCCGCAGGTAACAAGCTTTAAATAGCAAGCCTTCTGAGTTTTCAAGAACTCGGAAGGCTTTTTTTATTAGCACTTGTCGGTTTGTCTTTGGGGAAGTAAACTCACCTGAAACCTAAAACTGGAGCCCTCCCATGCAACTCAAAGGAATATACGCCCCCATCGTCACCCCCTTCATCGCGGATGAAAGTATCAACTACCCCGTCCTTGAACAACTCATCGAATATTTGATCGCCAACAAGATCGCAGGACTTGTCCCCGGCGGCACGACTGGCGAAGTCTATGCCTTCACCGAAGCCGAACGGCTGGAGATTTTCAAATTCACCAAAGAGAAAGTCAACGGGCGGGTCACGCTCATTGCAGGCACCAACTCTGGCGCCACGCGCGACGTTGTCCGCTACTCGCAAATCGCCGAGGACATGGGCTACGAGGCGCTGATGGTCGCCGTCCCGCCGTATTCACGTCCCAACCAGCGCGAACTGCTCGCGCATTACGAAGCCGTCGCCAAAGCCGTCAAAATTCCCATCGTTCTCTACAACTTCCCCTGGCGCGCGGGCACCGAAGTCAGCTACGAAGTGATGGACGGACTCACCAAATACGATCACATCATCGGCATCAAAGAAGCCAGCGGCGACATGTCCCGCGTCTATGAGTTCCGCCTGCGCTACAGCGACCGCTATCAAATGATCTGCGGCTCCGACGATCAGGCGCTCGACTACTTCCTGTGGGGCACCACCTCATGGATCGGCGGCGCAGCCTCCTGCGCTCCACTCGAACATCATAACGTTCTCGAAGCCGCCCTCGCCAACGACTTCGTGGCAGCCCGAAAACACATGGACAAACTCCTGCCCCTGCTTCGCAACATGGAAAGCGGCGGCTATACCCAAAAGGTCAAAATCGGCTGCGAACTACGCGGTATTCCTGTTGGAAAGCCAAGACAGCCGCTGTTGCCGCTAGCTGCTGAAGACCGCGCTGAATTCGAGAAGATATTCAAGAGCATCTAACCACAAAGGGTCACGAAGGTACACGACGTTAAAACCTTTGTGACCCTTTATAACACTTCGTGGTGAAAAAATGATTCATATCCCTTTCTTGGACTCACACACGGGCGGAGAGCCTACCCGCCTCATAGAAACGCTTCCCTTCGACCTTGGAACTGGTTCCGTTGCTGATAAATTATCGAGGCTGAAAAAAGACCACGACAACTTCCGCACCACTGTCCTCAACGAACCCCGCGGTTCGGATGTGCTCGTCGGCGCATTGCTCGTCCCACCCGCCGACCCAACCTGTCAGTTCGGAGTCATCTACTTCAACAACGTCGGCTACCTCGGCATGTGCGGACACGGCACAATAGGTCTCATCGCGTCGCTGGCTTATCTTGGCAAAGTCCAGCCTGGCGTGATTCGGGTCGAAACTCCGGTTGGGGTTGTAGAGGCTACACTTCACGCTCCGTCATTGCGAGGAGCGAGCGACAGTGAGCGACGAAGCAATCTCCTAATTAATGAGGAGGTTGCTTCGGGCCAAGAGAAAGAGCACCCTCGCAACGACATGTATCCCAACAAAGTCTCGGTCAAAAACATCCCTGCCTACCGCCACTTGACTCATGTCCCTGTCACCGTTGACGGCAAAACCGTCCACGGCGACGTGGCGTGGGGCGGCAACTGGTTCTTCCTCTGCCACGATCACGGACTTGAAGTCAACATGCAAAACCTGGAAGCGCTGACCGATTTCTCGTGGCGCGTGCGTGAACAATTCACCGCCAACGGCATCACAGGCGCGAACGGCGCGGAAGTTGATCACGTCGAGTTGTTCACATCCACACCTGACGCGGACAGCAAAAGTTTTGTCCTCTGTCCAGGCAAAGCCTACGACCGCTCCCCCTGCGGAACAGGCACGAGTGCAAAGCTTGCTTGTTTATATGACGATGGAAAATTAAAAGTGGGGCAAACGTGGAGACAACAAAGTGTCGTCGGCAGTATCTTTGAAGGCAGCGTGCAATTGGTGGGCGACCAGGTCATCCCGACCATCACAGGTGAAGCATGGGTGATGGCGGAAGGTATGATTTTAGTAGATGAGCGCGATCCGTTTGGCTCAGGCATACAATTGGATTCATGAAAAATATTGATAATGAAACCCTGACCTTCCTGTTGAAACATGGTCATCTTGACCAACAGGAATTGTTAGAACGCGATCTTGACCCATCCAAGCCACTCAAATATGCTGATGTGGTGGATCATCTCGCAAGAATATTGCAAACAGAAAAATGGTTCCCGCGTTATTGGGAACCTGAGTCAGCAGGTGAAGCAATTTATGAAATGATCATTGTCGAAAGGAAAATGCCGTTTCTCTTCATCTGTCATGTACAGCGGCATTCGCCATTAGATCCAACCTTGCTTGTGGAAAGGAAACGCAGAATATTCTTCTCCGCCAGATCGGTTGCGCGTTTTTACTTGAAATATGATTTCGGGCTTCCAGGCAATCTCGACGGCTGGAAAGTCATTCCCTGAGAGGAAATAGAAATGACCACAAAATCGGACGTACTCATCATCGGCGGCGGACCTGTGGGTTTAAGCTGTGCGTATTACCTTCTAAAATCTGGAAGAAAAGTGACCTTGCTCGATGCTAAAGAAATCGGTAAAGGCAGCGGATCGGGCAATGCGGGGCATATCGTGCCGAGTCACATTATTCCACTGGCTGCGCCGGGAGTTGTAACCTCCGCGCTTAAATGGATGCTCGACCCCGCGCACAGTCCCTTTGGGATGAAGGTCAGCCTTAACCCGAATTATCTTTTGTGGCTCTTAAAGTTTGTGTTGGCATGTAATGATGGGAATGTGCAACGCGGCATCAAACCCTTGAACGATCTCGGTCAATTGAGCGCGAAGAATTTCGCGCAGATCATCACCGAAGAAAAATTTGATTGCTCGTATCAGGAAAAGGGGCTGCTCTTTTTATACAAAATCGAAAAAGCCTTCCACGATGGACGTCACGAAGGCGAATTCATGCAAAAGCATGGAATTCCCGTCAGCGTATACGACAAAGCGAAAATTCACGAAGTTGAACCCGCCGCATTGGACGACATCATCGGCGGTGTGCATTTCACAGGGGACTCACATCTCAACCCTGCGGTATTTCTCAAACTGTTAAGTGACCGAGTCCGCGCGATGGGCGCCGAAATGTTGGCGAACACGCCGGTCACGGGGTTTGAATCAGCGGGGGACAAGGTCAAAGTTGTAAGAACAAGCTCGGTGGCGTTTGAAGCGGAGCACGTCATCCTCGCTGCGGGTGCATTATCTTCGCCTGTTGCGCATGATCTCAAATTGAATATCCCCATCCAGCCCGCGCGTGGATACAGCATGACCATGTCCGCGACAAAGAAGATGCCAAGCCATGCGTTGATTCTTGGTGAAAGAAGGATCGCGGTTTCGCCGATGGGTGGCGTCCTTCGTTTCACAGGCCGACTCGAAATGGGCAATTACAGCATGGAACCGAATCCCATTTGGATTCAGCGAATCGAAAATTCCGCGCGTGAGTATTTACGCTTGGATGAAAAACTGGACGTGAAAGAAACCTGGGCGGGATTACGTCCCACCACACCTGATGGAATGCCCATCATCGGGCGTTCTCCAAAGCACAACAATTTGATCCTTGCCACAGGCCACGCCATGCTCGGGCTGTCGCTGGGACCCGGGACAGGTCAGGTTGTGGCTGAGTTGCTCAATGGGAAAGAAACTGCGTTCGATCTGCGTCCATTAAGCCTGGAAAGGTTTTAGTTGAAAACTTCTTGAATTCCTCCCTCATCTTTATCTTCATCACCATCTTCGTGGACATGCTCGGCTATGGCATCATGCTGCCCTTGCTGCCGTTTTACGTGCAGGCACAAAGCGGAGGCGCGGCAATTGCGGGCGCGCTGAGTTCGCTGTATGCATCCGCTCAATTATTTGCGGGCCCTGTCCTCGGTGCGCTCTCTGACCGCTACGGACGCAGACCTGTTTTGCTGGTCTGTCTGCTCGGCACATCCTTTGGATATCTCCTGCTCGGGCTGGCAGATTCACTTCCGTTGATCTTTCTAGCCGTGTTGATAGACGGCCTGACAGGCGGAAACCTCACCACCGCCTATGCCTATATCGCGGATGTGAC
>Ga0268298_10002471_pt1 | contig 20200 bp, 15 predicted proteins | sample WWTPWeurt_MetaG_FD_194462 | JGI IMG/M metagenome (GOLD analysis project Ga0268298, IMG submission 194462) | Activated sludge microbial communities from WWTP in Nijmegen, Gelderland, Netherland - WWTP Weurt | ecosystem: Engineered > WWTP > Aerobic digester > Activated sludge | place... | reverse complement strand
TATGCGATGCTGGAGCAGTTGATTGCCAAAGGCGATGATGCGCCAGGTATTTTTCTGGTCGATCCACATGTGTCGCTTGCAGATGCCTTTCTCGATGCGATTGCTCAATTGCCGGAGGAACAAAAGCAAAAAGCAATCAAGAGATTACGTGTCATCACTCCGGATCAGCCGCAGGTTATCCCCCTAAATCTTCTTGCCGTTCCCGACTTCACCTGGGCCGGTAATGCCATTGTGCAGGTCGGTCGGCGTATTTGGGATGACTACTGGGGTCCACGTATGCAGGCGGCGCTATTGGGATTGTTTCGTCTCGCACATGTCTGGAACCAGCACCATCCGGAAGCCGGGCTGGGACTTTTGCATATCGTTTTCATGGCTTTCAATAAGAGATGGCGGCATACGGCAATGGCGTTGCTGCCGCCCGGCGAACGCATGGGCGCTCTGGCTCTCGATGCCTTATTGGGTCAGATTGGGGAGGAGGATAAAAAGAGTCAGAGTTGGATCACGGAGGTGATCAGCCCGGTGCTTTCAAAAGTCATGGCGTTGGAATTATCACCCTGGTTGTTCTCCGCCATGCATCAGGAACGCTTTGTGGATTTGAACCAATGGATCGACGAACGCGCCTGGATCGTATTGCGCCTGCCTTCCGGCGAGATGGGGCGTGAAGGCGCGAGGCTTACAGCAAGTGTGGTGTACAACGTTTTCGATGCTGCCTATCGCAAAGCGACCCTGGAAAAACCTGTGCCGTTTTATTTCATCGTGGATGAAGCGCAGGAGATCGGTTCGGGCATGCGGCTGGAGTCGATGTTGGCAGAAGGCGCGAAGTTCGGCGCGCGCATGTTCGTGCTGGCGCAGTCGCTTTCGATGATGCGCAAAGTGGAGGGCATGGAGCCGGTCGTGCAGGCCATGCTCGCCAATACCTCCACGCAGATGTTCTTCTCCCCCGACCCGGAGGATGCCGACTTGATCCGCGCCACGTTGAGTTCTACCGTGCGCTACGGCAACATGACCCTCGACCTGCCTTCCCTACAGTGCTGGTTACGTGCGCGTATTGGGGGGAGATGGCAGCCCCCGACCCTGACGCAGATCAAGCCCCTGCCGCGTGCAGATGCTTCAAGAGTCCGGGAATTGATCGAAGAAGTGATTTCTGCTCATCCCACGGATTATCTGCCTGCAGATGGCTGGCAGGAAAAAGCATCGGGTGCGCTGAGGGACATGCTCCCCAGGAATCTGTCCCACCTCCTGGATGAGTTTCTGGCGGTGTGGCTGGAAGAACAGAACAACACTCAGATCCGCCAGCCCGCGCCGGTGGAGGATGAAAGGCGGTTGGGTTTCTGATGACAGCCATGATATTGCGTTTTCTGTTGGTGGCGTGTGGCGGTTCACTTGCCTGCATATTGACTTGTATTGGCGTTATTTATTCCGCCTGGAGAATGTCCCGGCGGGACAACGGATGGGATCGATGAGTGAGTTAAATGTTTTGATCGAACAGATGGTTTTGGATATTGGGACGCACGCCTTTCAGCTCGATGACCAGCGTTTGCGAATGTTCCTGAATTGGCTGGCGGCTCATAGCGGCAGCATGAAGGTCCTCACAGGCAATATCCTCGATATGGACATCACCGTTCTTCGAGGGGCAGACATGCAGGAAGGAATCAAGTCGGCTCTGAAGACCTGGCTGGAATCCCTGCCGGCGCAGGGCATGCTTTGGGAGTACCGAACCATTTCCTTTGAGATTGCCTGGTGGCGCAACCTGGACCCCGTGCGGTTGAAGATGATCGTGGAATCGGAAACTGGGCATTGAGATGATGCGTTTCCTGGCTGGCTTCGGTGGCGGTGTTTTTGCTGGATACCTGCTGGGACTTGTGATCCCGCTCAAGGTCTTCATGATCGCTTGTCTGGTGCTTCTGGCGTTGGTGGTTCTATTGTTCTTCCTCTTCCATCTCGGTATCCGTGATTTCCAGGAATATTAGGAGTTAGTATGAAGCGTCTTCAATGGATTGGGATAATCCTATTCCTTCCGATTCTCTTTTTGTGGACATCCGCGTCCACCCATGCAGCGCCTCTGGCGGCAGTTGCCTTGCAGGAAGGTCGCACCTATGACCAGGCGCATGACTCTGGATATATCGATTGGAGTGGTTCCGCCCAGTATGTGTACATCACACACCGAGATGGTTCATCGCTCCCACCCGAGGAAGGTGGAACATTTTGTGGTTCCAATTGTTCCGAGTGGGTCACGCGGCTGGGCAATGGTAGCGTTGCCAGCGGATCTTTTGACCGCGATGTTTCATACTTCGAGATCATGGTCGGCTTTACGCCTGACTCAAGTGTGGGCAATGCCGTGTTGAGGGCATGTTCCTCTGTGGATACATGGTACTTGCGTACAGGCTCTGGACTCCCAGGGTTTGTTAGTATGGCGATTGCTGTTCCGCCAGGGTGTCGTTCCTGGTCCTTGACCGCATCAGGTGGATATGTGGATTTTCGTTCCATCGACGTGGAATACATCGGTCCACCGTCCACTGCCACACCCACCCCGTCGCGGACACCCACGTTCACACCGACCATAACTCGCACGCCGACAGCAACCTTTACACCCAGTCTGACGCCGACGTTGACCTTCACGCCGACCATGACGTATACGCCCACGGCGACCTATACCAATACCCCATCGCCCACACCGACGCCGCTGCCGCCGCAAATTATAGGAGTTGTGGTTTGTGATCTGTGGGGCGATACCGGCTGGTGCCGAGGGAATGAGACTCTGGAACTCTCTGCCAGTGATCCGCAGGGGTTTGATGTGACCATCACCGGTGATTTGAACGGAGTACCGTTTACATGTGGAGATTCCTGTGACTTGCTTTTACCGGAGGGAACTGGTACAGCCAACTACACCGTGACTTCCACCAGCGGGCGGACCGCCAGTGGTTTATCCACGTGGCAGCGGGATGGGACGCCACCTGATCTTGAAGTCAGCCTTCCGTCTGTGGATGGCAGGAATGGTTGGTATGTTTCGGAGGTGGACTTGGCAACAACGGCTACAGATATGATCTCTGGACTCTCATCTTTACTGACAAGCACCGATGGTGGAGCAAGTTGGGTCACTCCACCCATGCACTTCACAGATGGGTCACATGCTGCCCTGATCCACGCCAGGGATGTGGCTGGAAATGAAGTGACGGTATCCAAGGTAATCCGCATAGACACGGTTCCTCCGGTCGCTCAAATCACCTCCCATTCCAATGGAGAGGTTGTGCAGGGTGATGTACGTTTCAGCGGAAGTTTGGTGGATGGTACGTCCGGTCCGGCGGGTGGTGACATCTCGGTTGATGAAGGAAACACTTGGCAGGCAGTCTCGATAAGCGCAGGAGATGGCTGGTCTTACATCTGGAATTCCGGTGAAGTTCCCAATGGCGAATACACCATCCAGATGCGCGGCAGGGATCGTGCCGGCAATGTTGGCGATGTGGTTTCAGTTGTGTTGACTGTTGACAATGCCCCGCCTGCTGTATCGATTACAGAACGATGGTGGATTTGGGAGGTCGGCGTGCTGAAGGTTTCCCCCAATCACTTTCCGATTGCCAGCATTCAAGTAACGATCCGTGATCCGCAAAAGCGTTGGAAGGAGTTGGTGTTGGACTTTGATCCCGGCAAGAATTCCTATATCGTGAAATGGGATCGGCGTTTTGGGGATGGAACATTGGCGCCAGTTGGGGAATACCCAGTTCTGGCAGTGGCATGTGATGTGAATGGATTATGTGGACAGGATGCGGGTAGGATCGTGATCCCAGAGGTGGCAACATCGACCGCCACTCTAACTCCATCTCCAACAGCGACCAGCACTTTGATGCCTTCGATAACGCCGGTGGCGACACAAATACCGCCAACATCGACTTTGGTATTAATCACTCCTGTGCCAGAAGAAACACCTGAGCCTGCTCGGTACTCCCTACCGCTTTGGCAGATCATTGGCTTGCTGGGTCTATTCATGGTGATTGCGTCGGCTAGTGTGGTGGATCCGCGCCCCAAGGCATTGAAACGACTGGGCGAAACGTTCAAATACATGTCCACACGAGCAAAAGACGAATCGATTTAAAACAAATAATAACTAGAAAAAGGAAAAGAAAATGGAAATTCTTCTAGCAATTGTAGTGGCATCTGCCGTGATATTCTTCGGGGCGTTAATCAGTATGGGGAATGAACGACAAAGAAGGGCGATTGATGGATTGAGGGAACAGGTGGTGCTGTGGGCGGTGCAGGATCTAAAAATTAAGCGTAAACATCTGGAACAGACTACACAAGTTCCTGATCCATTGGGTTGGCTCAATAAAACTGCATCAAAGGTATGTGGCTATGATCTGAAATTGCAGGTTCTTGAAATGTTCGAAGAACCGCAAGCCTTGGTATGCACTTCTGGTGACAGCACTTTAAGGGTAATCTTTTCTTCACTCTCGCCCGCAGATATTCGCCGAATGAGAAGTAGCAAACAAAACCGTTTATCCCAATTTGTGGGACAAAATCCATTATTTAATCTATCCAAAGGGATGAACGTCCACGAATTGTCCGTCTTGAATGCAGGTCATCTATTTGACCTGGAATTATCACTTGCTTGGAAGGCATTGACTGGGCAAGAAATTGGATTAGTCAATAGCCTTTGGATGTACATAATTCCATAATCATTAAATATTGGAAAAAAAATAAACAGGTCTTCGGTAAATACTTCAATCCGAAGACCTGTTGCCATTGAGAATGGTTAGTCGCGATTCCGTTTTTTTCCGAAGATGTGCCAGATCCTCCATCTGCTCCCGGGGTTAATGCGTTCTTCCACCTGTTTGTTTCTATTTTTTCTAATCATTTCATCCGACCAGGACTCTGCCCATCTCACATCATTCCTTTTGATCCAGTAATGTGATCGGCAAGGGAGGCTCCAATTGCCAATGGATGGAAAGAGCGTAATTGTTTCACCATCAAAGGTCAATTGCCAATCGTTTGGAGTCAGTGGAGTAACAACCTCATTCCCGCAACCACAGCAGCACTTATGCACTACAGTTGCGTAGGTGGTTGAAATATACAACACGCCTGTATCAAGTTCATCCGGAATGAATTCGACAAATTTATGCTGCATCTTCATGGATGAGCTGCCCTGTATTGATGGTATAGGTTGTATTACGCTCCCGCCCCAAGTCCTGGTAAAAACCGCTCAATTTTTTCCATTGGATCACTGCCAATGCTGCGTTAAGTGCATTCAATTCCGCTATCTGAACATTCGTGGCATATTCATCATCACCGGCATCGGCAAAAGATATCCTTTTTTCAAGATGATTTCTGGAGTCTTTGGTGCTGGTAGTGGTTCTTATCACACCCAACAGTTGCCCATCCACTTCATAGATGCCCATGCCAACATCCACAAAACTGGTATCGTATTCAATCAATTTTTTTATAATCGCCGCCTTAATGGGACTGGTATCAATACAAATAAAAACGAAATTCATAATGGATAAGCCACTGACATTCTCTTCGTTTATAAAACATTCGTGTGCAAAGATATTTCTTCGCATGGGCAAATATAGGTCTCTTAAGTGCAGAGCCTTATTTTTCCTCTCGTCCAATATTTCTATCGATGGGGCGCCAGGCGACCTAAAGGCATTATGCTGGAGAAACTGATCACCATCATACAAATGAATTTCAGCAACCGGAGTTTTGGCTACAAGATCCAGGATGTACGAACCGGTTCCACCCAAGCCAATAATTGCAACCTTCTGTCCTTCCAGTTTACTTGTCAGATTTAGGATTTCCGCCCGACTTGCATTCGTATCATAGTAGTTAAAAACAGTCTCTTCTTCACGCGCCGGCACAACCTTGTAGTTTATTTCAGACACCGAACCATCCAGTGATTTTGCAGGGGCTGATATAACGGCGATATATCCCATTGTTTTTTCATAATAATCCAGATACCCTTCCGGGCGGGGCTTGCTTGAGAATGAATGATCGACAATGATGTCATCCTTCAATGTTCTTTTCCCGCTCGAATGTTGGATCTGCTTGATGATGGTGCCATCCTTATTGCAAGGGTGCTCACCAATAAAATTGATTACATGGTCATTTGGCTTCACTGTTTTGTTCGCAGCAAGATCCAAGGTGGATACCAAAGTGCCGTATTTGATTTTGCATTCCGAATTTACATACGGGATTCCATGAACAAGTAAGAGGCCATCTCTGACCTCTACTTGTAAACCATTATCCCGGAGCCTTTTCAGATCCGGGCTACGACTTATCAGTTCTTGAGACATTAAACACCATCCCAGGATGGACGTTCACTTCATCCCCTTTCACCATTGTGCCTTCACGCTTCGGTTTTTCGTTTGCCTTATAAGTCACGGTGTAGATAATCTGGTCATTATCTTCAAACGTTCCGAATGCCAGGACGACCACCTCGGTGAAGTTTATTTTCTTTTTACTCCACTCCTTTTCTCTTCCATTGACAATGATGGTAAACGGTTTGCGCTCACCTTTTTCTTCCATTAAGTCCATTTTTTTCTCCTTGCATAACTTTCATCAAAAGTCACGCCACCATTGGTTGTGACCAGTCCTCATCTTGTAACCCAGTCATATCCAGATGGACATGCACTAGGCGGCCAGCTCAAACTCTTCTTCCTCAGTGTCTTCCCATTCATCCTCCTCCACAATCTCGATTCCCTCCAGTTCTTCCACGTCTCTGGTGAAATCTAAAACCATCTGAATGGGGCGCTGTAGTGGGTTCGCATCGTTATAACTGTCCACATCAGTTTTGACCTGACGGCACTCGGCAACAATATGATTGCGTCGGTTGGCAAATGCCATCTCCATATGTGTACGGGGTGCCGTTCGAATATCATCCCAGATGGTGATCTGTTCGCCATTACGCTTTACCTTTGCAGGATGCTTGGCCCGTACTCTCCTGCCTTTGGCATCTGTAATATATTCCTCTCGCATTGCCTGTGCCAATTCGCGGCGGACGATTTTCTCAATGGTCGGGGTTCGCAGATCATATTTTTTATTCTTCAATGCCCAACGGGCGATATCAGCAGAACTAGCTGGCCATTCCTGACCGCTTTGGCGGTAATCCTTTACAATTCTCTGCAACTGTTTTTTGTAATCAGACATGTGCTTTACTCCTGCAATTAGCTATATGGGAAGAACGTGACCATAACCGTCAGTTATGGATACTGATGTAACAATCTCTCTAATCGGTATTAACATTGGACGAAAAAGATCCCATCTACCAATACGCCTCTGAAGCTGTCCTACCACCAACCCCGGATGAACTTTCAAACTTTTTGCAAAAAGTAGTACAGCTTGTTTGGAGAATAGCGGTCCCTTCCGTGCAACAAAATCATCCATCGATTTCCTTGATACACAAAATTCCTCGGCTGCAATGTTGGCTTTTTGCTCCATTGGAGATAAATCAGCCACTTCCTCATTCGGATAAAGGTCGGAGTCTACAATGGCGGAATCCCTGCCATCTCCATTAAGAACATGTTCAATTTCGTGTCTCAATACGAACCACCAGTTATCTATCCGGTCAAACCTGAGAGACATCCCAATGACCGGTGAGTCGCCCAACCAAAGACAAACACCATCAATTTTTGATGAAGGCAGAGGTTCAACGATTACAAACCGCACGCCGCAATCTTCAAGAAGTTTGGGAACGTGCCTAATTTCCTCCGGCGCCGCTCTGAAACCTTTTAACTGTGCTAATGCAGCTCGGAGTTTTTTTTCGGAATATTTCGGGAGCTGCATTGTCCCGGCAATATGTTTTACTCTATACAGCCACGCCAGTTGCAAAGGGTTGAGTTCCAAAGTTTCTGCGCCTGATCGCTTTGTTGCAGCAGTATTTGCCAGTCTGGGCTGATCGTTTAATGTGAGTATCTCAAAAAACCTCAGTATTTGTCCTTCAAGAATCTGGGTATCCTCGGACGGCTGTATCCAATTCCGCATTATCATGTCCCGTATGGGATATTTACTCCGCATGCTGGCCCTATGTACAATTGGAGCTATATCCTCATCAGTCTTCCACAACTGATAGGCTGTGTTTAAATTCATCCAGAACTCTGCACTGGTTCCCAAGGCAGCGCCCAATTCTCTGGCGGTTTCTGGTGTGATCCCCTTTTTCCCATTTATGATCTCATTGACAAGTCGCAGAGGGCGGTTGATTATCTCTGCGAACTCCGTCTGCGACCAACCGCGAGCGTTCAATTCATCAAGCAGGTGTTCCCCTGGATGAAAGACTTCTGCCGGTCTTCGCTCAGTCATACGTTCCTCCATTATCCTAGTGGTAATCTTCAACCGAAACTATTACCAATTTGATTCGGTTACCTTTCTCAATTCTTTCAACCACGAGCCTCCAATTGCCGGTAATGTTTAAGGCATGTTGATGGCTTCGTGCCCCGTCCAACTTGTGGTAATGCAGTCCTTTTAGATTCCGAAGGTCACGTTCATCATTTGCGGCGGCAATTTTTCCCATTACTTTTCGGAATCCTTTATCAACCAGGGCCCCATGTCCAAGGGAGGCCTTCGGTTCGTAGTACACCTCTTCCAAGTCTGCATTCCTGAATTCGTAATCCATCGCCCCTAAGTTTATCATAGCAATTCGGTTCTTGCAATACCACTTTTACAGAAAGTGTAAAGGTGCATATTTATTATAGAACACTTGTTCTATTTTGTCAATAGTAAAGAAAATGTTTTAGATTGAACATCCCCCTGTCGCCAAGGATCATGGCAACATCCATTTCTATAACTGCGAGTAAGGAGCAATACAGGGCGGCAAGTAATATTTGCGCCTTGTAGTTCATATTTGATGTGAATTTTCGTATATGGAAAAACCGCCAGGGCAATTAGTTTCCGGTCGAACATGGACTATCCAGTCAGTTCCATATCCTCTTCTTAAGAGACGCTTACTTGTTTGAATATGGTAACAGTTAGATTGTCAGACAGAAACTAGAACAATTACGTAACACAACCTTGGTATAAAACTTAATTGCCGTTTTATTGGTATTGAATGAGTGAGGGAATATGTCTAGCCTGCTCGTGAAAGATGAGCAAAAGAAAGATTACACTTGCCGCTTTCGATGATCAATTAGTAAAACAACCAAAAGTATAGAATTGAGGCATAATATTGAGATAGTTTTGCAGTAAACTTAGGTTCGCTGAGGCAATATGACTAAAAATCAGAATAATAGGTGATCGGATTTTGAAGAATTTCCAGCTATAGTATTGAAAATTGGGTAATTGGATAAGAAAATATGGCTAATCTAACTACAAGACAATTACTAAGCAGGGTTTTGAAGGACATATATCCGAATAACTTCGGTAGTGAACATGAACTATATTCAATGTTAGTCGAAGAAATTATTAAGTGGCATTCCTTGAGTCAGCAACTTGTAGAAAAAGATAGTTTAGTGACTTGGCTGGACGGAGAAGACAAAGGTATGCCCAATGAGTCATACTTAACTGTTGTAATTGAGTGGTGTGCCCTGCATGCTACTTGGTCTCCATTCCGCTTTTTGCCTTGGGCAGCATGTGTTCTAATTTCGAACAAATTATATGATTCCAAAATTCTTAAGATAGCGGCACAACAATTAGAGTTTTCTGACACAGAAGCGTACTCAGGTTGTTTTTTCCAGTTACAAGAACTGCTTCCTATTATTAATAATTTGGTTGAAAAAGAAATGCAACTGTTGGAAGACTTTAAAGGTGATTCAAGTTCTGTAGACAAGTCTATTGCAGCTATGGAAGAAATGCTAGCAAAAGTGGATGCTTTGCCACTCATCTACCCGGAAAGTATCGGTGTCATTGATTGGGCAAAAAAGCTAATAGATATTGGCAACTTTGCTGATGCAATTTATGTTCTAAAGGATGCACAATTAGTTTTCCCTAACCATTATGAGATTTCTTGGGTATTGGGAAAAGCTCAACACCTTATCGGGAAATCCAATGAAACAGTAAAGGAAATTGATGACACCATTCTTTCATTTGTTTCTTCCTCAGAGGTCCGGTCGAATAAAACAAAGAGCCTTATTGACCTCGCTAAGAAAATGACTGAACATGGAAATGTGTTATCTGCACATGATACTTTTCAATTCGTGCTAAACCAATCCCCAAACGCGGATGCGTTTTCAGGGTTAGGCTTTACGTATTTAGAACAGCGCAAGCTACGAAAACTAAATGAAGCACGCGATGCTTTTAGTAGAGCACTAAATCTTAATCAAGAGTTAACCGATGCATATAGAGGCAATGCGTTAATCAGTATGTATATTGGGGATTACGAAGATGCATCTAACTTCATCACCAAGGCCCTAGAAACTAATTCTACTGATTATGAAGTTCATATGGTGTTTGGTTATATCCTTCTTGCCATGAGAGACGCAAAGAAGGCTGTCTTTCACTTTGAAGAATCAACCAAATGGTCTATGAAGGGAACAAAAACTGCTAGAGCGTATAGGAATTTAGGCGTCGCCTATATGATTTTAGGCGATATGAGGAATGCAGAGCTAGCATTAGATAGAGCTTTCGAATTGGATAAGGAAAATCCTTATCTATTTGTTCGGCTTTCTGAGTATCATCGGCGTAAAAGGGAATTTTTTAAAGCCAAAGATGATTTAAGACATGCGCAAGACCTCGGTATGTCGGAAGAGGACCTTGATGCAGATTATGCAATTTTAGCCATTGCAGAAAACAACATAGATGAAACCAAGAAACGAATTGTGAATTGGGTAAATAACACAGCTAATATTTACGATTTGGATATGTTTTTGATTGATCTTGAATCCCAGACAAGTGCAATTGGTGAAGAAAATGAGGCAGCCATCTTGTCGCGGGAGATGATAGATAGCTCTCGTAGAATGGTCATAAAAAGACTCACAGAAAAGCAAGGATAGCACCAAGATCTAGCAATGGAGGATTCTCAATGGCATCGGTAGGACTAGAACTAACTACATTGGCATTAGGCTTTGCCCGCGACATTATCGTCGGAATAGTTAGTAATCTTGGTTCCGAAAATCTGCAGGAGCTGTTTAAAGAAAAAGATGCAAGACGAACTCTGCATATTCAAGCTCGTAAAGCATATCAACGAGCTATAAAAGCTGTGTTCGATTCATATATTTCTGCTCCTCCATTTGAGAGACTGGAATTAGAGACGCGTCAACTCGTAGCTGCTCGGCGAGATTGGCTTGAGGCAGATCAAACTGCCAAATTGATAGTTCCTAATTTTACAGCTGGTGATTTGTCTTTTGCTGCTGACCAAGTATCTAAGTTGCTTTTTCCGTCAAGGAAATCGGTAAGTAAAAACCTGTTTGAAAAACTTGAAAAAATGGGCGCGATTGATGGATTGCCCCAAAATCTCATCGATCATCTTCAAGAAGGTTTGATTATTGGTATACAAGTTGAGTTTGTCCATGAGCTTCTTAGTAAAGACAACCGCCCTATTGATTTAATCTTACTGAATAAACTCCATGATGTTGGGCAAACAACAACGGATGTTAAGGAAGCATTCTTAAAACTACAAGAGGGATATAAAAACCTTTTAGATCGACTTCCCGAGGGCAAAAAATGGAAAAGCATACAAGATCAACTTACGGGTATTCATGAAGAGTTAAGGCGATTACCTGAAATTACCGCTTCCGCTGTTGTAGAACGACTTCACAGCTTTGAGAATGTCGAGTCAAAAGCCACGAAACAAGAAAATTTCGAGGCGCGAGTTGCAAATATTTTACGGTCTATATTGAAGGAGTCAGATTACGGTTCCTCAAAATTAGAGCAACTTGACGAATCTACAGCCAAGGAATTTCAAATCACCACTGATTTAGTAAAGCTACTGTTACATAGGCCTGCACATACAGAAGAAGAATACTTATCTTTGTTTATTACAACTGAAGGATTTCGAGATTTAGATCATCGATATGTAACCCTTTCTGCTTTTCTCGAACCGCTAAAACCTCTTCCTGTAGCTGGTTGGTTTTTAGTTCCGGATGAACAGGCCGCTAATGAGTATAAGAGAATTTATGTTCCAGACATATTGAAGGTAATAGACGACAAGCCACGACATATAATTTTAGGAGAGCCAGGTAGCGGCAAGACTACTGTTTTGCGCCATTTAGCAATGGACGCTGCGCGTTCACTTCTTTCTACTAATCATGGTTTTCTCCCCATTCTAGTGTCATTGGCAGAATTCTCAGAGCTCGAAGAACCAGAAGATTTTTTGGACCGATGGTTAAAAAAGCGCTGGGGTCAATATAATTTTCAGGAACTGCTCAAGTATAGAAAAATACGCTTGCTACTTGATGGCGTCAATGAAATGCCAATACAAAACCAACGTGATTATCGCCTAAGAATTGCGGCGTGGAAAGAGTTTATAACAAGAATACCGGATGAGCATCAAGTTGTTTTTAGCTGTCGTAGTTTAGACTATAGCTTACCACTAGACTTGCAACAGGTGGAAATTGAACCTCTAATACCGGAAAAAGTTAAGGAGTTTTTAGATAAGTATCTAGCTCCTGATAAGGCATTAGAACTTTGGGAAAAGATAAGTACAGAACCACAGTTGTTAGAGTTATTTAATACGCCATTTGCTCTTTGGATATTAACACAATTAGGCGGTGCAATTCCTGAGAACCGAGCAAGTTTGTTCACATATTTTGTGCGTCACGTTCTTGCAAGGGAACACACCAAAAACAACCACCTTCTTTTTGATGGCGATTTATTCAACTTGCGGGAGTTAGGATATTTAGTACGTGCCGATCTTTCGCGGGTGCCGAGAAAATCTTGGCTCCCTTCAGATGGCATATTTATTTCCTCGGTTGAAAATCTAAGTGAAAACATGAATCCGTTAGGGGCGAACATCCGCATACAACGAAAAGTGGCGCGTACTTATCTTGGGAAATCTTTATCTGATAAGCAAAGAGAGGATGTTCTTCAACTCGGATACAGCACCTCGCTTTTAGACGAGTCAGTTGATGTAATTTTTTTCAGCCACCAGTTGCTGCAAGAGTATTTTGCTGGACGGAAAATTCTAAATCGCTTTAAACAAGGTGAGGATATAAGTTATGTTTGGAAGATACCGTGGGTTACTGATCCAATCCCCATTCCAGGGGATACAGATTATGTAGGTAAAACGCCTACAAATGGCTGGGAAGAAGCTCTTGTTTTTGCTGTGGGATTAGATGAAGGTGAAGACTTAATTGCAGCCATGTTCGACTCTGGAGCGATTGTTCAAGCGGGAAGATGCATTGTCCGAAATGGAAAGCAACAATTTAGTAACGAGTTAGTTCAACGTGTTATTGAAGGTCTATACAGGCTTATGATTGATAAAACGTCAGCAATTTCGTTGCGTGCGGATGCTGGACAATGGTTAGACGCATTAGGTTGGGTACCTTCTGATCTATATCAGTTTATACGCATACCTTCAACTTTGAATCTTTGGTCAGATGCGCCCGGTTGTAGTTACTGGATTTCAAAATATCCAATCACCAATAGGCAGATCGAGAGATTTCGCTTAGAAACTAACTTTACTCCTCGCATAAAGAAAAATAATCGGGAGTTACAAGGATATCCGGTGGTCTCCGTAGGCTTGGAAGAAGCTTTTAAATATGCCGAGTGGGTAGCAAAGAATTGGGATCGCTTAGAGGAAGGTCAGTTTAACGGCCCAATTCCAAAGGATTGGTTCGTCACATTACCATCTGTTGAAGAATGGATCTGGGCAGCTGGAGGAATTGCAGGAGGCAGATATCCTTGGGGCAGAGATTGGCATCCTACGTTAGCTAATACCGGAGAAAGTAAACTCTTTAGTGAAACTCCAGTGACAATGTACCCCGACGGAATGAGTCCCTTTGGAGTTATGGACATGGCTGGCAATATCTTCGAAGAGACTAGACCAAGTGGTAATAGGTTATTTTTAATGAGTTCATCGTTTAAGAATGACCATATTCAATCCCGAGTGGTCGGAACAGCACTCGTTTGCAATAATGCAGATATTAATGATAATCAGGGCTTCCGATTATGCATAAGACAAAACAACATAAGTATTATCAATGATAAGCGAAGATCGTCGCTTTTTCTTCCCTTAAGAGGATACCAGGATGTTACTTCAAGTGCTGTGAGTTCGAATTCAGATCGAAATCAAAAATTTCAAGATCTTGAGAAGGCCATCTATTATGCTGACACCCATAATACAAACAACCTTGTATCGTTGATAAGGTACAGTTATCAATGGGCATGGCTAAATTGGGTTGAAAAAGTTAGTGTAGAAAGTTCGCCACCAGAGGCTTCTGATACTACTAGTCTTTTTGAAACTATACGACCCAAACAACATGAGGACAGGATGATGGCTTTAGGCTATCTTGATTTTGCAACTTTTTTTGCAAGAGTTAAACAACCTGAACTAGTTGATAACGCTCTGCAACATTTAAAGGATGCTGAATATCTAGCTGAAGCGCACTTGTTTATAGGTAAAACTCATTCAGCACTGGGAGATTCTCAGAAAGCTTTATTTCATTGGAAAATAGCTCGTGAGCACATCACCAATGAATTATCCAATCTAGCCCGTATTCGGTTATTTGGGCTGTTTCTTTCGTACGTCTTTACTACATCTGAGGACAACCTATTAAACGAAGTTTCCTTAGAGTTAGAAAAACTAATTTCAGGTGTTCAAGACTTTCACGAATGGCTAAAAGCGTCTAGGTTGCTATTCACAATTCTTGGCGGAAACAATTATCCAAGTATTTATCAAAAACTATTATCCTCTAATGAAGATTTTAGAAAAAGAGCCGATGGTTATCAAAGACTCCAACTTCAGTCTTGCATAGCTCTTGGACTGGCTAAAATTGGCGAGCGGGATTTTAGTGAAGGATATCTAAGTGAGGCTACAAGAGATGAATGGCTTGTAGAAGAACCGCATCAGCGGGCAAGTATTCTTACCAGTATTGGTTCCGTGGAAGCTTTGATTAGGGAGCCGTCAACAGCGCTGCGCAGATTCGAAGATGCATGGAATCTCTCTACGAAAGTCGAAAATCCTTGGACACGTGCTAACCTTCAAGAAAATATTTGTATCGAAATGTCTAAAGTAGGATTTATCAGACCAGCAATTGCGCCACTTGCTGAGTTTACTAAAGACTTTCCTAACTCATGGTTATGTCTTAATGTATTACACGAAATTTCAGCAAAAATCACTGAATCAATTCAACCAAGTTATTACCGTATACAGTGTAAGGATCTTCCTCCTGGATTTGATTCTGTTGAACTCAAACGGGGTTACCAAACACTGCATTCAAACTATCCTCGACCTGATCTGGTTCCTACTTGGTTTTCTAAGCCATTTATTCAATTTGGTGTTTGCGAAACAATCAGTTTACTTTTACAACATGGCCGACAGAATAGCCACCGCCATGTATTTGGAATAACTAGTGCTTTGGCTCCATATATTTATGATGCATTAGGTATGAGAGGTTTGATAGATGTGTACCAAGATTTTAATATGTGGAACTCCACAGTTAATGATAAAGATAGTTTTTCCACCTTGGTTGATAAGTTCTTAAGAGTCACTGATGGCAGTTGATAAATTCGGAGGTATTGTCATGGAATACTTATTTGGCTTGGAACAATTAAAGTATCTATGCACTAGGCATCCATCAAAGAGATTTGATGATTTTGTAGAGTTGGATAATGATATAAGATGTGCAATTGAAGATTTTTATGTTCTTCCTCTTAATGAGGAGAAAAAGACAAAAGTCCAATCTTTAGTAGATTCGCTCGATCAATTTTGCAATGATGTTTATCAAGTTGGATACTATGAACTTTGTTCAGCAAACTCCCAATTTACTGTAAGTCCATCAGGCCAATTAGAAAAAGGTAGTCCAAGTCCCTTCAATCGCATTATTTCTCAAATGATATTGATACCAGCAGGGAGTGTAAATCTTGGAAGTAACCAAAGAAGTCCAGATGAAGCTCCCATGCAGAGTATTGAACTGCCTGATTTTTATATTAGTCGCTTTCCTGTGACTAATGAGCAATTTAAGCTTTTCTTACGAGAAACTGAGTGGAAGGACGCAATGGCGGTTTCTGGCAGATCACGTCCAAGCGGTAAAGATAATCATCCAGTTGTATTTGTGAATTGGATCGATGCCAACATGTATTGTGGATGGCTGCGAGAAAAAACAGGTTATAGTTTTCGCCTCGTAACAGAAGGCGAATGGGAAAAAGCTTGCCGTGGCGGCAAGAAACTTTACAATGGTATCAACCCAATACCTAATCGGTTATATCCTTGGGGAGATTCTTTTTATCAAGCTCGCTGCAATACAAGCGAATCTCTTAGGGGAGATACTGATCCCGTCGACACTTTTTTCCCAGAAGATGTAAGTCCCTACGGCGTCTCAAATTTAATTGGAAATGTGTGGGAGTGGACGGACAGTCTCTATCGTCCTTACCCATATGTTCATCAATCGACTTTTATTACTTTTGCTAATAAAATTAAAGAGGTTTTAAATGAGCGAATCATTATGCGAGGCGGTTCTTGGGGAAGTGACAAACGATTCTCGTGCAGTTCTTATCGGCTATGGAGTTCATCTTTGAATTGGGGCGAATATGGTGGGTTCCGAATTGGAATGTCAGCACAAGTTGAGACCCACGGTATGAGACGCATATCAATGATGGATCATGCACTATTGCATACAGATGGTTAACGAATCGCCCCTCCTGATTTTTCGCCAATATCTTACATAATACAAATGAGTAAACATTTTTTATCTGTTCAATCTTCCTTCTTCGCTTTAGTCTTCAATATAGGTCGGTAAACTTTCGTCAACAGCTCCTTTTGGCCCGCTATGTCCACTATATTTAGGTAATACCAGCTTCGATGTTTCCATATAGTGTGTTCCATTGTGACATCTTAGCGAAGATCAAGTGGGGGAGCCGAAAAAATTGTTGGTAACAAATCTGCTGATTCTCCTTTTATCTATCCAGCTACCCTATCCGCACGTTTTAGCTTATCATGACCGTATAATATTGATGGCTCATGCGTAACCTATTCCCTGAATTCAGGTCTTAAATCAGAGTGAAATGTAACTGTCATATAGCATAACATCCTGATTATTAATGATACTTTGCGCAGTGACTTAATGCGATGGTTTTTGGAGCATGGAAGGCTAATAAGTTTAGTGTAGATAAAATTACCTATGGCAATTCTATTCTAAAAGCTTTCATTTGAGGTGTGCATATGACAGAATCAACTTGGGGCTTACAGTTTAATGAATTTCCAGATTACCGCCGTTTTGGTAAGGGACAAAAGCCAGAAGGGTGTCCAGAATGGCTCGAAGAGCGCCATTTCCATAATTGGCAAAATCAAGGGTTGATCATCTGGAAAAATAGCGATAGAAAATTAGAAGTCCTAAATGGAATCGAGTCTCTGAAATTATTACGTGAATTGAATTCACAAGAAATCTGGAAGTCCAATGGCGTTTCCATTACCCGGTTGGTTCATCGATTCGAGCTAAAACTGCCATCTCGCAAGAAACGAAAGAAAGGTGAACCTGATCCCGAAGTTGAAAAACCTAAGGGCGAGGATGTTTACGAAGAAATCATTCATTTGCCCCCGGAAGCCGGCTACGAATTGATCGAGCTACTTGGATCAAAAAAGCAAATTATCACCCATATGGCAGAGCAGGAAAAGAAGCGCGCTCAAGAGGCACGGAGACAAGCGTGGGACATCTTATTTGAGCTCACTCATAAGCATGAGATGAAGGAATTCGATTTCAAAACCAAGTCTTTTGAGTGGCAGAGGGATGACGACACTCGCATGACTTGTCGTTATCAGGCTGCCGAAGGAAGGGTTTGGCTAGCAGAAGATAAACTCTTCTGGAATACCTGCGTCAAACGAGAAGGTCATGTTGGAAACTCGCACCACTTTATCAAGTTCGCTGAAGCAGTGGATTGGGTGGAAAAGGAGATCGTACATCTGGCAAATGAACCAGATGTGATAAAAGAGGAAAGTATACTAAGCGATGAAGAGATCCATGCAAACCGCGCCCGTTTAAAAACGAAACTCTTAAATGGTCCCTATTGGATCGATGCTGCCCGGATGGAGCCACAACGGATTACCTACACAGTCTTAATCGATCTGGAGGCTAAACCTATTTCCTATAAAAGTTTTGAGACAATTTGTGGCGACACCCATAAATATGCTGATCGCTATCCAACTCCAGGAAGACTTGCGAATGATATTCACCTTGATGCTGGTCATTTCCAAATTAGCCAAATGCTTGGAGACAATTCCGAACACTTTCGATTTGTCTCACTCACAACTTATTACCAAGAAACATCAGCGGCAGAGCAAGCGCAGCAGATATGGAATCAAAGCCGGATATTGCAATTGTTCAAAACAGGAGAAATCGTTCGCGGTCGATTTGGATATCAGGAAGTCGAGACAGGATACATTGCCTTACTGGGGGCATGTGGACAGGCTGACCGTGTATGGCGTGAGGAAGAAAACCGGAGTGAATTTATGGAAAGCAAAGCTCTGCGAGAATCTCTGAGTTTTGCTTTGGATGTTAATGATTATCGTGGTTTTCTAGGATTATCCTCCGAATTGATAAACGATGAAAGATTATTGGAATCCATGCACAAAACTACGAGTTACTCAAAGTTTGTTCCGGATGAGGCAAGAAGAGAAAGCTTGGTATGGCTTGCACAGCACAAACCGCTGGATTAAGTACATTCCGTCAAACAAGGAAGCAGTCACTACCCTGCCTACAACGATTCCCTCCTTGACGACAGGGTAGCGACACCAGGGCATCAATCCTACTAAAATTGGACCCGTTGAAGTCAAAACCGCTAATTTTCCGCCTTACAATCGCAATCGGATTTGTCCGGCGGGGTACATATCTGGTATACGGGTATAAGTTCAGGCCGCAAAATTTTGTACCCGCCAAATAGAGAACAAAAAGCTCAAATCGAATGAACACCCCTATGTATAGGGGTGTTTTCGTTAAAAACATTTCCGTAAACAATCAATCCATTTTTTGCTATCTACCGACAGATTGTCCGATCCCAAAGCCCACCTGCTTTATACTGATCCTGTCAATTCACCACTACAGGCAGGCTCCTATGCAGAATCATTCAACCGTTCTCGATCAAACTACTTGGGGAATCCATCTCAACTTCGAGGGATACTTTGCCTCCCCACCGCCCCCTCCCTCCTGGCTTACACAACTTCAGCAGCAAGACTGGCAACAACGAGGAATTGTTGTGTGGAATGCAAGTCTCCACATCGTTGCTCGTCTATACGCAGGATATGCGCTCGAACTTCTTGATCACTTGCAAGGTACTGACGCATGGAACACTGAAGGTTTGGTCATCGGCTCGCCAGCATTCCAACTCTCCGGTAGTCATGCAACGACTCCATCGACAAAGATTGCAGGAGAATTGGTGTTGAGAAACCAAATAGAACTTAGCGCAAATCAAGCACAAGCCTTTGTTGAGTTCCTGACAGCACAGGAAAGCTTATTGAAACGTATTTCATCGTATGAAAAAGAAAATGCGAAACAAGCCCTCAGTGAGGTTTATCGGCTCATTGCCGCTTATGGCAGGAGGATTCGGGAAGGGAAAAGCAGAGAATCGATCGAGGGTAATGAACCGAAAATCATCCCTACCCCAATTCCACGCGGCAGTTATTTCACGGTTTATCAAGCTGCGCAGGTCTGCCAGGTCACCTCAAAACAGATTAGAGCGTGGATTCGAAAAGGCAAACTTGAAGTACTCGATTTACCTGGATTGGGTATCCTCATTGAGGCTGGAAAACTAAACGAATTCTTATACAAGATCAGGTTTATTTAGAGTTTCCCATACTATTGACACATACTCCAAAGGACAGCACCTTACAACCGCAACCAAATCTGTCCAGCTCGGCGTATATTATTATGCTGTGAGTAGAGCGCAAGCGGCAGAGAAAAATCTCCATTAATTGTGAGTTGCGCTTTGCGCCTGCATTAATTCATACTTTACCCCCAAGGTAGTGAAGATCTCAATTGCTTTTTCCAAATGGATTCGACGCGCAGGCTCGTGGGGTGGCAAATGCCGCCCGATCTCGTAATGCGCCCGCGCCGTTTCATACGGCATGGACAACTGCTCTGCCAACGCCAGGCTTTTTTTCCATCCTCTATATGCCTTCTTCTGCTGCCCTTCT
>Ga0268298_10002470_pt1 | contig 20203 bp, 20 predicted proteins | sample WWTPWeurt_MetaG_FD_194462 | JGI IMG/M metagenome (GOLD analysis project Ga0268298, IMG submission 194462) | Activated sludge microbial communities from WWTP in Nijmegen, Gelderland, Netherland - WWTP Weurt | ecosystem: Engineered > WWTP > Aerobic digester > Activated sludge | place... | reverse complement strand
GTGAAGGTGATCTTTGCGGTGCCGGGGATCGTGCTGGCCACCGTGTTTGTGACCTTCCCCTTCGTCGCCCGGGAGCTGATTCCGCTGATGGAGGCCCAGGGTAAGGAAGAGGAAGAGGCGGCCGTGGTGCTCGGCGCACGGGGCTGGCAGGTGTTCTGGCACGTGACCTTGCCCAACGTGAAGTGGGGCCTCATGTATGGCGTGATCCTGTGCAACGCCCGGGCCATGGGTGAGTTCGGGGCGGTCAGCGTGGTGTCAGGCCATATCCGTGGCTACACCAACACCATGCCCCTGCACGTGGAGATTCTCTACAACGAATACCAGTTTGCCGCAGCCTTTGCAGTGGCCTCCGTGCTGGCGCTGCTGGCCATCGTGACCCTGGTCATCAAGGTGTGGGTCGAACGCCAGGCCGGCAAGGCCGCAACCGTATCCGAGGACGAATGAGATGAGCATCGAAGTCAAGAACATCCACAAGCAGTTTGGCAGCTTCACGGCACTGCAGGATGTCTCCCTGGATTTTCCCACCGGTCAGCTGGTGGCCCTGCTGGGCCCGTCCGGCTGCGGCAAGACAACCCTGCTGCGCATCATTGCCGGCCTGGAGTCGGCCGATTCGGGCCAGGTGCTGCTGGAAGGGCAGGACGCCTCCGACACCCACGTGCGCGAGCGGCAGGTGGGCTTCGTGTTCCAGCACTACGCCCTGTTCCGCCATATGACCGTCTTCGATAACGTGGCCTTCGGCATGCGCATGAAGCCGCGCAGCACGCGGCCGTCCGAGAAGGCCATCAAGGCCAAGGTGACGGAGCTGCTCAAGCTCGTGCAGCTCGACTGGGTGGCCGACCGCTTCCCGGCCCAGCTCTCGGGTGGTCAGCGCCAGCGTATCGCCCTGGCCCGGGCCCTCGCGGTCGAGCCTCGGGTGCTGCTGCTTGACGAGCCCTTCGGCGCCCTCGATGCCAAGGTGCGCAAGGAGCTGCGGCGCTGGCTGCGGCGCCTCCATGACGAGCTGCACATCACCTCCATCTTCGTCACCCACGACCAGGAGGAAGCCCTGGAAGTGGCCGACCGGGTGGTGCTGATGGACCACGGCAAGGTGGAGCAGGTGGGTACGCCGGAAGAGGTCTATCGCCATCCCGCTTCTCCCTTCGTTTACGGCTTCCTGGGTTCGGTGAACCTGTTCCATGGCCGGGTGGATGGGGGGGCCGTGCATGTGGGCGACGATCGTCTGGCCACCGGCAAGGTGGATCTGGCCCATGGTTCCGAAGTCTTCGCCTTTGCCCGTCCCCATGAGCTCACCATCGTGGTTGACGTCCAGGAGGCGGGCGGGGTGGCGGCACGCATCAGCCGCATCCTGGCCTTTGGTGTCACGGCGCGCATTGAGCTGGATGGGCTGAATGGCGCCACAGGGCAGCTCTTTGAGGTGGAGATCACCCGGGACGAGGTGCAGCGGCTGGGTCTGGAAGAGGGGCAGGCCGTGCGTCTGGTACCCTCACGACTGAGGGTTTTTGAACGCAATGCAGCAGCGAGTGGCGCCAGTCAGGCGCCAAACTGGGTGATCTGATGAACTTCCAGCAACTGCGCATCATCCATGAGACGGTGCGTCGCAATTTCAACCTGACCGAGGTGGCCAATGCCTTGTTCACCTCCCAGTCAGGGGTCTCCAAGCACATCAAGGATCTGGAGGACGAGCTCGGCCTGGAGCTCTTCATCCGCAAGGGCAAGCGCCTGCTCGGCCTCACCGAGCCGGGCCAGGAGCTGGTGCACATCGTGGACCGCATGCTCATGGATGCCCGCAACATCAAGAGCATCGCCGAGCAGTTCAGCAACAAGGACCACGGCCAGCTTACCGTGGTCACCACCCACACCCAGGCGCGCTATGCCTTGCCCCGGGTGGTCACCCAATTCAAGCAGGCCTTCCCCAAGGTGCACCTGGTGCTGCACCAGGCCAGCCCGACGGAGATCGTCTCCATGCTGCAGGACGGGCGGGCCGACATCGGCATCGCCACCGAATCCCTCGCTGGCGTCACCGACTTCGTGTCGTTTCCCTACTACGGCTGGCATCACTCGGTGATCGTGCGGGCGGGGCATGTGCTGGAGTCGGTCGAGCCGCTGACCCTGGAGGCCGTGGCCGACCATCCGGTGATCACCTACCACGAGGGCTTCACCGGCCGCGCGCGCATCGACGAGACCTTTGCCAAGGCCGGCCTGACGCCCGACATCGTCATGTCGGCGCTGGATGCGGACGTGATCAAGGCCTATGTGGAACTGGGGCTGGGGGTCGGCATCGTGGCCTCGATGGCCTATGACCCGAGCCGCGACCAGGGCTTGCGCATGCTGGCAAGCAGCCATCTGTTCGAGGAGAACGTGACCCGCATCGCCGTTCGCAAGGGGCACTTCCTGCGCGGTTTTGCCTACCGCTTCATTGAACTGTGCTCGGCGGAACTCTCTGAAACCGTGGTTCGGGCCGCCCTGCGTCCGGATGCCGACGGCGATTCATCCTATTGAGAGGGTGGATGAACCCGCATCCCTCCCCAGATGCTCCGACGCCGGCTGGAGGGACTGTGGGGGCGACTTCAGTCGCCCATCCGCGCGTTGATCGCAGGCATGTCGTTGATTGAAGTCTGTGGGCGACTGAAGTCGCCCCTGCAGGCCGCCCCCGCAGGAGATATCGCATCTGCGCACAGACGATGCGGCAGGTTGAGGCAATCAGGATGAATTTGATCCCGCCGCGGTACGTCAGCGGCGCCGCTGGGCGCCGGGGTGCTTGTGCCACGGCGCCGGGCGGCGACGCTCGTCCTCGTCCACCTTGGGCTTGGGCATCAGCAGATTCTTGCCTGGGGCCTTGGCCTGGGCACGCTGGGCCAGCACCGCGGCATCCACCCGGGCAGTGTCCAGGCTGATCGACGGATGTTCGGCGCGGCCCGGGTGGGCGGACAGTTTCTCCCGCACAAAAAACACGCGCTGGGCGGTGTCGCCCCGCTTGGGCAGGGCCGCCATGAGTAGCTGCCCCTCGGCGCTCAGGGCCAGGCCGCCGTCCACCTCGCACAGCAGGCCGTGGGCCGACAGGCGCTGGATGCTGTCGATCAGGCGGCCGGTGGAAGGCACCGGCTCCTGCAGCAGGTCGAAGGCGGCGATGACCTCCACCAGCTCGGCCGGGCGGCGCTTGGTGGCCAGCGTGGCGGCCAGCATGAGGAGGGCATCTGCATCGTGAGTCGGGTACATCTCTAAACCTCTTGAAGACCGGCAGGACGCCGATCGTCCGTTCGTGGGACCGGCAGTGTAAGGGTTTCCGCGGCAAATCCCGACTTTTGTAGGGTATTCCGCCGGGCAAAAGGGGCAGATGGGCCTCGCCTGGGGGATAATCCGCCCTCTTGGTCCTTCCGGGAGGTGTCTTCTCCCGACTTTCCCCCGGCCTGCCGGCCGGATCCCCTGTTCCCCTGAAACACCTTGGCATGTCTGTGCGCTCCGCACCCATCTGCCCGTTTCTGCCCTCTCAAGCGTTCCGCAGGTAACCCATGAGTACACAAACCTTAATCGCCCGTATCGGCGCCGACCTCGAAACGGAGGCGCCGCCGATGGCCCGCGGAAAGCGCTGCATGGTGTCTGCAGTATGAGGACGCCGGCCCGCATCGAACCCCTGGTGGCCGACGGCCTGGTGGATGGCGTGATCCGCCAGCTCATGAGCGGCAAGGAGGCCATGGTCTATGTCGTCCAGTGCGGTGACGAGGTGCGCTGCGCCAAGGTATACAAGGAGGCCAACAAGCGCGGCTTCCACACCGCCGTGGATTACATCGAAGGGCGCAAGGTCAAGAACAGCCGCCAGGCCCGGGCCATGGCCAAGGGTTCCCGCTATGGCCGCCAGGAGCAGGAGGCCGCCTGGCAGCATGCCGAGGTGGACGCCCTGCGCCGCCTGGCCGAGGCCGGCGTGCGGGTGCCCACGCCCTACCAGTTTCATGAGGGTGTGCTGCTGATGGAGCTGGTGGCCGACGCCGATGGCGAGCCGGCACCGCGCCTCAATGATGTTGCGCTGGCGCCCGACGAGGCGCGCCGCTTCCATGCCGATCTGATCCGCCAGGTGGTGCGCATGCTGTGCGCGGGCATCGTCCATGGGGATCTGTCGGAGTACAACGTGCTCCTGGACGAGAACGGCCCGGTGATCATCGACCTGCCCCAGGCCGTGGATGCTGCCGCCAACCAGAACGCCAGCGCCATGCTGGCGCGGGATGTGAACAACCTGGCCACCTACTTCGGCCAGTTTGCCCCCGAGCTGCTGGAAACCCATTACGCGCCGGAGATCTGGGCGCTATACGAATCGGGCAAGCTGCACCCGGACAGCCCGCTCACCGGCACCTGGATGCCTGACGACACCCCGGCCGACCTGGACGAGGTGATGCAGGTGATCGAGGCGGCAAAAACCGAAGACGCCATCCGCCAGGCCGGGCGGGCTGCCGCCGCGGCCGAAGGGAAATGGCAGGCTGAGGAGTAAGGACGGCAGAGGGGCCGGAGAGGGAGGGCCGGCGGTGCAAGGGCTCCCGCTGCCCCCGGGCCACTCAGGGGCTGGGTGCGATCCGGTAGATCACGTTGTCAGACAGGGAAACGACGTAGAGCGCGCCGTCGGGCCCCTGCTCAATGCTTGGAGTGATGCCGAAGCCCCTGCCGACCAGCAAGGTCTCGCTCTCCGTGCCCTCGAACTTCTGTGCACGGAACAGGTTGTCGGCCACCCGGTCCGCCAGGCGCGGGTCGGCGCTCAGATCCAGGCTGAGCCGGTCGGGCGTCAGGCGGAGGCGATACAGGCTGCCCCCGGTGCCGCCGACCTGGGAGAAGGCCCGGGCCGACCCGATCCACAGGCTGCCGGCATAGGCGACGCCCAGGGCCGTGCCACTGACGAAGGCGGTACCGGAGGGCCCGATCTCATAGCGCCAGCTTAGCTCAGGGTCTTTGTAGACCGCACCGGGGAGCATGAAGAGACGCGCCTGGGCCAGGGCCGGGGTGTAGGCCGCCCGGGTGGGCGGGTAGCGCACCTGCTGCAGGGTCTGGTTGAACTGGGTGGTCTCGATGGTCTTCCAGTCCCGCACGCGGCTGATCGGGCCGGCGAACTGGATCCAGCCTCCGTTCATCCCCGGTACCACCCGGTTCACCTCGGAATAGGCGTCGTCCGCGTTTTCCGTCTCCCAGAGGTAGCCGGTCTGTGGATCGAAGGCCATGCCGAAGCCATTGCGATGGCCGTAGGAGTAGATCTTCTGGATGTTCTGCCCCACCTCCCCACCGAGGGAGGCACCTGCGGCATAGAAGGGGTTGTCGGCGGGGGTCGAGCCGTCGTCATTCACGCGCAGGATGACGCCGGCCAGGTGGGCATTGCCGGGGGCCGGACCGCCGAAGGTGTCATCCACCTGCGGGGCGGTCAGGAAGGGGCCGTTCGCCAGGTTCTGCAGCCAGCCGCGCCGGCCCTGATCACCCATGAACACATACAGCTTGCCGTCCGGGCCGAAGCGCATCACGCCACCATTGTGATTGCCGGCTTCGTTGGCGTTGTTGGTGCCCGGGTGGCCGGATGTGGCGATGTTGTCGGTCTGGCGGGCACGCAGCCGCATCAGGTTCATGTCGAAGGACAGGGTGCTGCCATCCCAGGTGAAGCGGTCCACCCGGTTGCCGAGCAGCGGCACATCGGCCGTCACGTTTGAATCGACACCACTCAGGCTTTCGGTCCAGCGGACATAGACATAGGGCTGGGTCGGGAAATTCGGGTGCAGCACCACGCTGAGCAGCCCCCGTTCGGACGCTGAATTGACGGCCAGATCCAGCACTGGCATGGCCTGGACGACACCGTTGGTCACGCGCTTGATCTGCCCCGAGGACTTCTCGGGCACCAGGAAGTCGTTGCTGCCCAGGAACACGATGCCGATGGGCTGGCTGAGTCCGACGCTGACGACGGTACTGACCTGCAGACTCGGATCAAGCAGTTGCAACGGCGTGCTGTCGGCTTGAACGCTGCCGGGCCAGGCGAGCGCCGCTCCGATCAGAGTCAGGGCAGTCAGCAGGCCGTTACGGCCGCGACGATACCGGGAGACGGACCGAGTGTGTTTCATCGTGACCTCCACTTAAACGACAGGGCGCGTCGCGCAGTGGGCGCGCCGGGGAATGGGCAGGGGGGCTTGGGGCTAGCGGCGCCGGGTGATGGTCAGCGCACCCAAGGCACCAACGAGCAGCAGCACGGATGCCGGCTCCGGCACCGGGTTGCCCTGAATCTCGATGCGCACGTTGTCCACGCCCAGCTGGAACACGTCGAGGTTGTCGGCCTCGGCAAAGCGCAGGCGCAGGGTTTCGCCGTTGTGGGTGGCGAGCAGGGCGGTGATGTCCCGGGTGATGGTGGTGTAGCCGGAAACCGGGGCGTCGCCCACCTGGGTCTGGTAAAGGGTCATCAGGATGTCGCCTGAATCCACGCTGAAGGCGTCGGCACCGGCCTTGAGGATGTCCACGCGGGCCTGCTGGTTGATGGCCGCGGTGGCGAAATCCAGGGTGGCAGGGGTGTAGAAATTGTTGGCCCGGTTGCCGATGAAGAGCTCGAAGCTCAGGGTCGCACCGACCGCACTGGCCACGAAGTCCTGGTAGAGCACATGGGTGCCGGGGCCGCCCAGTCCGGCATCGCTCATGGCGGCCTGGCTGCCCTCCGGGGGGGCGGCCACGGCTAAGCCCGTGGTCGGGCTGGTGGTGCCGCTCTGCAGATAGAAAGTGCCTTCACTGCCGGTCTGGTCCAGGGTGGTCCAGTTGGCAAAGCCCGACTCGAAGCCGCCGTTCATGATGGCGGGTGCCGCATGGGCTGCGGGCAGGGCGCTCAGGCCAAGCAGCACCGACAGCAGGGAAGTGACGAGGCGGGGTCTGATCTGCATGGCGGGGCTCCCGGGCAGGTTTCGTCATGGGGACGAAGGTAACGGATGTAGTGCAGTTGCAAAATTCAAGCCCAAGGTCAAGTTTGTCGTGATGTCAATAAAGTCACCTTTGTTTTCAGTGGCTTGGAAGCGCTGGGCGATCAAGGGGGGCATTCATTTGCGAAATGGATTCCGCCATGTGTAAATTTTTTCGACGTGTCTGCCGGGTCAGGCCATCTCCCGGCGGGGCAGCGGGAGGCTGTCACTGCGCCGGGAGCAGCAGGGGATGGTGCCAAGGGGCAGGTCGCCCTGCGCAGCCTGCAGCGCCTTGAAGAGCGCCAGGCCCCGGGGCCAGGGGCCGTGGCCGGAATCCACGTTGATATGCCCGGCGGCGCCGATGTTCACAAGCTGGCTGCCCCAGCACTGGGCCCAGTAGGTCGCCGACGACAGGCGTACCCACGGATCGTTGGTGCTGGCCACCACCAGGCTGGGCGCCCCCAGAGGGCTGCGTGGAGTCCAGCGTGCCAGGCTGGGCAATTCCGGCGAGGTGCCGGCGTCACGCAGACCCTGGGGAGTGAAGCGCTCCGGGTCGGCCGGCGCCACCAGCATGAGCCCGGCCACCCGCTCCCGTCGGCTGTTTGCTGCCAGAACCGTCGCCAGGCAACCGAAGCTGTGGGCCACCAGCCACACCGGACCCGATGCGCGGTCGATGCCGTCGCGCACGGCCTGGGCCCAGTGGGGCAGCACGGGCTGCTCCCAGTCAATACCCGACACGCGACGTGCCCCGGGCACCTGTGTTTCGAACCAGGTCTGCCAGTGGGCCGGCCCACTGCCGTGAAAGCCGGGAACGATCAAGGTGGTCTGCTGCATGGCGGACTCCGGGACAGTGCGTAGGAGCCCCCGAGTCTAGGCGGCACCAATCGACCCGCGAACCAATCAATTGTTCAAAGCTTATTCCAGATGCCGGCCTGTGCCGCGGGTAAGGCAATCACAGCAACCGAAACGCCAGCCCCGCCACCACCGTCGGGGCAATGGCTGCGGCGAGCAGCCCCAGCGGATTCACCGCCTCTTCACTGAAGCTCCCCTTGAGGATGGAGACGCCGGCCGGGTTGGGGGCGTTGGCGATGATGGTGAGGCCGCCGCCGGTGACGGCGCCGGCGACCAGGGCGTACTTGAAGTCGTCGGAGAGGCCTTCGACCAGGGAGCCCAGGTAGGTCAGGGCGGCGTTGTCGGTGAAGGCGGTGAGGGCGGTGGCGCCGATGAAGACGGCGTCGCTGCTCATGCTCATCAGCAGGGGTTGCAGCCACCATTGCTGCTGGCCACCCAGTACCACCAGACCCGCCAGGAAGAAGGCCACCAGCAGGCCTTCCTTGAGGATCAGGCGGTCCTGGTGGCGGGTGTAGGCGTGGGCGACACCGAGGAAGAACAGGAACAGGCCCATGAAGATCGCCGGGTGGTGGGCAAACACCACCACACCGATCAGGAACACGATGTGTACCAGGGTCAGCACGACGGGGACGCGGGGCGTGGCGCCATCCGTGCCGGTGGGTGCCAGGGCACCCAGTTCCCGGTGGAACAGCAGGGTTGCCGCCAGGGCGTTGATGCCCACCCCGATGGCGGCCTTCCAGCCGAAGTGGGTGAGCATGAAGCTGGTGTTCCAGTCCCACTTGGCGGCCACCATCAGCACCGGGGGCGCGGCGAAGGGGGTGAGGGTGCCGCCGATGGAAATGTTGACGAAGAGCACGCCGAGGGTGGCGTACATCAGCCGGGTGGAGATGCCGCGGGTGAAGAACTGGTCACGCAGGATCAGGGCGGCGAGGGTCATGGCGGCCGGCTCGGTGATGAAGGAGCCGAGCGGGGGCAGGAAGGACAGCACGGTGAAATAGACGGCGGCGGAACCGGGCAGGGGAATCGCCCGGGCGAGGAGACGTACCGCCGCGGAGGCGGCGTGCAGGATGGGCCGCGTACCGGCGATGACCATGATGGCGAAGACGAACATGGGTTCGGTGAAGTTGCGCGACTCGATGTAGTCGATGGCCGGGGTGGAACCCAGCAGGGCGAACATGGCGATCATCAGCACCATGGCCCAGAAGCCGAACACCACCTCGATCTCGCCCAGCAGGTGCCATAGGCCCGCATGTCGGGGCCCGGCGTGGGCCAGGCGCTCGAAGAACTTGGTGGCGAAGGTGTGCAGGATGGCGATGGCGAAGAGCGCAGCGCCAATGATCTCGATGGGGGTCGCAGTCACGCGGGGCTCCTGGGTGTTGGGCGGGGCAGGGAAGTCTGACTCCTGACTCGCCCGGGAAGGGCAAGTTCCAGGCCGGGCGGCTGGATCAGGGCTTCTGCAGCAGGAACTTCTCGACGAACTCCCGGCGTTGCTGGCGCTGGGTCTCGGTCCCCTGACCGCGCATCAGGGATTCACTGATCATGTAGCTGTAAAGCACGAAGGCACGCATGCCCGACTCCTGGAAGTTGTAACCCAGGGCCACGAAGCACTGGGACACATAGGAGAGGCGCTTGGCATCCACTTCGTCCACGACCTGGCGGGCCATGTCGTCACGACGCGCCCAGGCCCGGATTGCCAGTTCGATGGAGGCCGAGTTGAAGGCGGCCGTGCCGCGGAAGGGAAGGGAGGCGAGCTCCCGCACAAGGGCTTCCGGGTCGGCACCACTGCGTTCGAAGCGATTGATGATCTGTTCGGTGGCGGCGTCACGCCAGGATTTGAGCAGTTGCTTCAGCAGGTCATCCCGATCCTGGAAGTGCCAGTAGAAACTGCCGCGGGTGACCTTCAAGCCCTTGGCCAGCACGTCTACGCGGACGGCGTCGATGCTCTTGTCCACCAGCACTTCAGTGGCGGCTCTGATCCAGTCGGCCGGCGTGAGCTGAACTTTTCCGGGTGTTGTGGATGGGGTGGCAGGGGGGGTGGAAGCGTCAGTTGCAGACATGGGGAACAGGGGGGCAGCAGATGTTGGATTGTATCAGCTTCCCCGCGTCTTTCCGGCTTTGTCCCAGCCTTTGGCGCCCGTTCCGGAGGGTTCTGTATGGTTGTTTTCTGCGAATTTTCACCATACGTATCTGTATGGAAAACTGAGTTCTAGAGTTTATCTATCGGCCGGTAAATTGAATTTATAGACATAAGCCTATGAAAAGGTTGAATAAAATATAGATTTGGGTGCCTTGAATTTGATCTGGATCAAAAACGCTTGCCATGCAGGAAAATATCTGTACCATACACATACACATGTGTATTCAAACACGGAGGAGAAATGGACAAGCACCCCGGCATTGGCAAGAACCTTCTTGCCGCAGAGCATCAGACCAACTACCTGGAGGAGGGCAGCGGCAAGCCTCTCTTCCTGCTCCATGGTTCCGGCCCCGGCGTCTCCGCCTGGACCAACTGGGGCAAGGTCATGCCCGAGCTCTCGTCGCACTTCCGGGTCATCGCTCCGGACATCGCGGGCTTTGGCTTCACCGAATTCAAGGCCGACAGCAAGTACGACATCAAGCTGTGGGTTCGCCATCTCACCGGGATCATGGATGCCCTGGGGATCGACAAGGCCTCCTTCGTCGGCAACTCCTTTGGTGGTGCGCTTTCCATCGGCCTGGCCCTGTTTGCCCCCCAGCGGGTGGACAAGCTGGTGCTCCTTGGCACCCCGGCCGGTGAGTTCGTGCAGACCCCGGGCCTGCGTTCGGCCTGGGAGTACGAGCCGTCCATGGAAAACATGGAAAAGACCATGCGTCTCTTCCCGTTCAACCAGGACATCATCACCGAGGAGATGATCCGCACCCGCTACGAGGCCAGCGCCCGCCCCGGTGCCCAGGATGCCCTGCGCAAGCTGATCCCCAAGCCCAACAGCGACGGCCCCACCCTCGTCAAGGGCTTCCCCGAAGCCTCCGTGGCCAAGATCGAGGCACCCACCCTGGTCCTGCATGGTCGTGAGGATGGCGTGGTCCCGCCCGAGTGCGGCTTCCTGCTGGCCCGGGCGATTCCCAAGGCCGAGCTGCACCTGTTCGGTCAGTGCGGCCACTGGGTGCAGACCGAGCATCGCACCCGCTTCCTGCAACTGGTGCGCGACTTCTGCGCCTGACCCGGAGCTGCCCATGAGCCGCAATGTGCTGGAAAAGCTGATGCACCAGTTGTGTGTTGATCGCACCGTCAAGCAGCGCTTCAAGGAAGACCCGGAAGGCCTGCTGGCCCGCTATGCCCTCAGTGACGAGGAGCGGGCCATGGTCACCGGCTTTGATGTGGCTGCGATGCAGAAGCACGGGGTCAACGCCATGCTGACCCTCGGCTTCTGGACCGAGAACGCCCCCAATCGTCACCCCGCGGCCTACATGAAGGCCCTGCGCGGTGTTGCCTCCGAAGGCCAGGCGTTCTCGGCCGGCCTCAAGCAATAAGAACTCAGGAGTTTCCCGTGGGAAAAATCGTAGGCGGCTTTCTTGTGCCGCATGACCCGGTGATGTTCGTCGCGCCCGAAGCGCCGGCAGAAGACGTTCGCAAGCGCATGTGGGGCGCGTACGACGCCTGTGCGGAGCGTCTGGCCGGGCTCAATGCCACCAGTGCGGTGATCATCGGTGCCGACCACTACTTCAACTTTGGCACCGGCTGCCTGCCCCAGTACCTGATCGGTACCGGTGATGTGGATGGCCCCCTGGATGTGCTGCCCGGCCTCAAGCGCCAGATCATCCCCGCCAGTGAAAAGCTGGCCGGGTTCATTGCCGATCACGGCTACGCCAACGGCTTCGACTGGGCCGTGGCGCGGGCCTTCACGGTGGATCACGCGGTGGCCATCCCCGATCGCCTGATCATCGATCCGGTGCGGGCCAGGGGCCAGTCCATCGGCACCATTCCGGTGTATATCGCGGCCGGTGTTGACCCCTTCATCAAGATGAAGCGGGCCATCGAGCTGGGTGGGGCCATCAAGGCGGCGGTGGAGGCCATGCCCGACGACGAGCGCGTCGTGGTGATCGGCAGCGGCGGTATCAGCCACTGGGTCGGTACCCCGGAAATGGGCAAGGTCAACGAGGCCTTTGACCGGGAAATCATGGATTACGCCTGTACCGGCAACCTCGCCGGGATTGGCGGCCTGTCCGACGAATACATCCTCGAGAACGGCGGCAACGGTGGCATGGAGATCCGCCAGTGGGCGGTCGCCATGGGGGCCATGCCCGGAGCCCGCGGCGAAGTGATCGACTACGCCCCGGTCCCCGAGTGGGTCACCGGTCTGGGCTTCGTGCAACTGTTTGCCTGAGAGTCGCCCATGTCCCAACCGATTCTGCTGCTCAAACGTGCCGATCTCGAGCCCGGCAAGGTGCGCAAGTGCGAGGTGGGGGGTGTGGCGCTCGCCGTCTACAACCTCAATGGCACCTTCTACGCCACCCAGGATGGGTGCACCCACGCCACCGCGTCCCTTTCCGAAGGCGACATTGTGGATGACGACTGCATCGCTTGTCCGGTGCACGACGGCACCTTCCATATCCCCACCGGCCAGCCCATGAGCTTTCCCTGCGAGCACCCCATCCGGACCTTCAAGGTCATTGATGAAGGTGAGGACGTGCTGGTGGATCTGGACCAGGAATCCGACGAAGCGGCCGACGCCGTCTAATCACAAAGAGGAGACACAAGACCATGTGCAATACCCAAGGTGACACGCCGATCCGCCTCAAGCGCCGGCCGATTGCCCAGTCGATCGAGAACCTCGATCAGCTCATGAACCTGGAAAAGGGCCGCATGTCCCGCGACCTCTTCTGGGACCGGGACATCTACGAACAGGAACTGGAGCGGATCTTCGCCCGTTGCTGGCTGTTTGTCGGGCACGAATCCCAGATCCCCAAGGCCGGTGACTACGTGTCCACCTACCTGGGTGAGGACAATGTGCTGATCGTCCGCCAGAAGGATGGCAGCGTGAAGGGCTTTCTCAACACCTGCCCGCACCGGGGCAACAAGGTGTGCTTTGCCGATCTGGGCAATGCCCGTCAGTTCGTGTGCAACTACCACGGCTGGGCCTTCGGCATCGATGGCGCCCTGAAGGGCATGCATGCGTCCGAGACCTACGAGGCGGCCGGCATGGACAAGAGCGAGCACGGCCTGCATCCGGTGGCCCATGTGGATAGCTACCGCGGCCTGATCTTCGCCACCCTCGACCCGGAAGCGCCGAGCCTCGCCGAATACCTGGGCGACATGCGCTACTACCTGGATGCCATCTTCGACATGGACGAGGGCGGCACGGAGTTCATCGGCGGCTGCGTCAAGTCGGTGATCCAGTGCAACTGGAAGTACGCCTCCGAGAACTTTGTCGGCGACATCCTGCACGCCGGCTGGACCCACGACTCCGGCGCCAAGGCCATGGTCGGCGGCCCGGTGGCCGAGGTGCACAAGACGCCCGAACAGTCCTACCACGTGAACTTCAACGGCCATGGCTGGGAGTTCAACCAGGACATCGTCGGCAACTGCGCCACCCTGGGTGAGAAGGAACTGCTCAAGTACCTGTACGTGCTGCAGCCCAAGGTGGCGGAACGTCTGGGTGAGCTGCGCTCAAGGATGATCGGCGCCATCTCCTCCTGCACCCTGTTCCCCAACACCTCCTTCCTGCCGGGCCAGAACACCTTCCGCACCTGGCATCCCCGCGGCCCCGGCCAAATCGAGCTGCACACCTGGACCTTCGTCAACAAGAAGGCGCCCCAGGAGATCAAGGACAAGTGGCGCAAGGGCACCATGATGACCTTCAGCCCCTCCGGCGTCTTCGAGATGGACGACGGCGAGAAGTGGGAATACTCCACCCGCAGCAACGCCGGCTTTGTCACCCGCCAGCAGGATCTCTACCTGGGCCTGGGCCACGACACCCGCGTCGAGAACACCGACCTGCCCGGCAACGTCTTCCAGGGCCAGATCAACGAAGCCAACCAGCGCGCCTTCTACCAGCGCTGGCTCGACCTGATGAAGGCCGATAGCTGGAAGACCGTTCCTCAACGCGACCTGCCGAAGATGAAGGAGGGTGTATGAACGCCAAGACCGCCATGCCCGAGATCGGGGTGGATGCCGAGACCCAGCGCCGGGTTGAACAGTTTCTGTACCGGGAAGCCCGCCTGCTCGACAACGAGCGCTGGGACGACTGGCTGGCCCTGATGGCCGAGGACATCCACTACTGGATGCCGACCATGGAAAACCGGCGCCGTGCCGACAAGAACGGCACTTACGCGGTGGACCGGGGCGCCCTCTACAACGACAACCTGCTCGACCTGACCCGTCGCGTCACCCGCTTCAAGCAGCCCACCGCCTGGGCGGAAGACCCGGCCACCCGGCATGCCCATGTGGTCGCCGGCATCGAGGTGTACCAGGGTGAGGCCCCCGGCGAGTTCATCGTGCACAGCACCTTCGTCAACTACCGCAGCCGTGTCGAAAAGGACAACGACCTGCTGGTGGGGCGTCGCGAGGACGTGCTGCGTGCGGATGGCGAGAGCTTCAGGCTGGCCCGGCGCAAGATCATCATCACCCAGTCGGTGCTGATGGCCAAGAACCTCAACACCTTCCTCTGAGGCACGACCATGGGCTGGCTCAATGGCTACGTGGCACTGGTGACGGGAGGCGGCTCGGGGATCGGCCGCGCCGTCGTCAAGCGCTACATCGCTGAAGGATGCACGGGGGTGGGCGTGATGGTGCGTAGCCAGGAGCAGGCCGAAAGCCTGGTCGCCGAGTTTGGTGACCAGGTGGTCACCAGCCTCGGCGACGTACGCTCCGGCGCCGACAACCAGAAGGCGGTGGATGCCACCCTGCAGCGCTTCGGCAAGCTCGACACCCTGGTGGGCAATGCCGGTGTGTGGGACTTCTTCACCCGCCTCGAGAAGATGAGCCTCGATGAGCTGGACAAGAGCTTTGACGAAATCTTCGGCGTCAATGTGAAGGGCTACGTGCTGGCGGCCCGCGCCGCTGCGGCCGCCCTGCGCGAGAGCAAGGGCAGCATGATCTTCACCCTGTCCAACTCGGCTTTCTACGCGGGCGGCGGCGGCCCCCTCTATGTGGCCTCCAAGCATGCCGGGCTCGGGCTGATCAAGCAGCTGGCCTACGAGTTCGCTCCCGATGTGCGGGTCAATGGCGTGGCGCCGGGGGGCACGGTCACGCCCCTGCGCGGCCCCGAAAGCCTGGGCAAGGGCGAGCGCCGCCTGTCGGAGATCCCCAACTTCCAGGAGAACGTCGCCAACTCGATGCCCCTGAAGATGATCGCCCAGCCCGAGGACCACGCCGGCCACTACGTGCTGCTGGCCTCCCGGGACAACAGCCGGGCCACCACCGCGACGGTGATTCAGAGCGACGGTGGATGGGAGATACGTCCCATGCGATGAGCCCCCATTGCCCGCGCCAATAACCATAAGAAACGACGCACCAAAGAGCACCCAACGGAGGAAGAAATGAGCTTCACGCGTAGCCTGACTGCGCCGCAGCAGGACTTTGTCGACATCATCGGCCGCAGCACCCTGCCGCTGATGGCCGCACCGATGTTCCTGGTCTCGGGGCCCGAGCTGGTGATTGCCTGCGCCAGGGCCGGCATCATCGGCTCCTACCCCGCCGCCAACGCCCGCAACGTGGATACCCTCCGGGAGTGGATGGCCCACACCCGTGACGCCATCCAGGCCGACCGCCCCGGCGCGCCGTGGTCCCTCAACATGATCGTGCACAGCAGCTACGACCGCTTCGACGCGGAACTGGCCCTGGTGCAGGAGTTCCAGCCCAAGATCGTGTCCACCGCCCTGGGCAGCCCGCGCCGGGTGCTCGATACCGTGCATGGCTACGGCGGCATTGTGATGGCCGACGTGATCAACCCGGCCCTGGCCCGCAAGGCTGCCGACGCCGGCGCCGACGTGCTGGTGCTGGTCACCCAGGGGGCAGGGGGCCATACCGGCAATTTCCACCCCTTTGCCCTGCTCGCCGAGGTGCGCAAGTTCTGGTCGGGCCCCCTCGGTCTGGCGGGTGCCATCACCACCGGCACCGACATCCGCGCGGCGCAATTGCTCGGTGCCGATTTCGTGCTGGCCGGCACGCGCTTCATCGCCACCCCTGAAAGCCTGGCCGAGCCGGCCTACCGGGATCTCATCGTCAACAGCGGCCTGGAAGACCTGGTCGCCACCAAGGCGGTGTCCGGCGTGCTCGCCAACTGGCTCAAGCCCACCCTCGACAAGGCCGGTTTCACCCCGGAACAACTGCGCGAAGAGAAGAAGATCGACTTCTCCGGCGACATCGTCGAGGCCCCCAAGGCCTGGAAGACGGTGTGGTCCGCCGGCCACGGGGTGGGAGGGATCGAGGCGATTGCCAGCACCGAAGACGTCGTCCGGCAGCTGTACCGGGAATACGCCGCCTGTCTCGACGACGAGCTGGCCGACCTGACCCGGCTGCGCAGCCGTTACCCGGCCCCTTGAGGCCAACCCCCTGCGAGAGAGCACATCATGAATCAGGACAAGATCAAGGCCGCTGCCGCGGCCCTGCGGCAGGCCCGCGCCACGCGGGTGGCGATTCCCCGAATTTCCGAACAGTTCGGCATCCAGGGTGCCGACGAGGCCTATGCGGTAGCCCGCTGCAACACCATGCTGGATCTGGCCGAAGGGCGTCGGGTGGTGGGCAAGAAGATCGGCCTCACCTCCCAGGCGGTGCAGCAGCAACTGGGCGTCGGGCAGCCCGACTACGGCGTGCTGTTTGCCGACATGGAGTTCCTGTCGGGCAGCGAGGTGCCGGCCAGCCGGCTGATCCAGCCCAAGGCCGAGGGTGAGATTGCCTTCGTGGTGGGGCGAGACCTGGACGGCGAGAGCCTGAGCTGGGGGCGCTTCCTGCATGGGCTCGAGTACGCCCTGCCGGCCATCGAGATTGTCGACAGCGCCATCCAGGACTGGAAGCTGACCCTCGTGGATACGGTGGCCGACAACGCCTCCTGCGGGCTCTACGTGCTTGGCCTGGAACCCCGCGCCATCGGCACGGTGGATTTCGCCCTGGCCGGCATGGATTTCCGCAAGAACGGCCACACCGCGTCCGTGGGCAGCGGCGTGGCCTGCCTGGGCAACCCATTGCTCGCCGCCTACTGGCTGGCCGGCACCATGCAGCAGTTGGGCGACCCCCTCAAGGCCGGTGACGTGATCCTCTCCGGCGCCCTGGGGCCGATGTTCCCCTTCCTTGCCGGCGACCACCTGCATCTCTCCATCGCCGGCCTGGGCAGCGTGGATTGCCGCACTGCCTAGCGCACCGCAGCCCGCCAGATCACCTGTTGCACCCTGTTTATTGTTGTTACAAGACCAACCCTGAGGAGACGAACACCATGAACCGCCGCCACTTCCTTGCCACCCTGTCGTCCGCCCTGATGCTCGCCTTCGGTGGCGTCAGCCACGCCCAGGCCCAGACCGTCACCATCGGCGTGAGCGTCAGCTCCACCGGCCCGGCTGCTTCCCTCGGCATTGCCCAGAAGAACACCACCGAACTGCTGCCCAAGACCCTGGGCGGCCTGCCGGTGAACTACGTCGTCCTCGACGATGCCTCCGATCCCACCGCCGCCGGCAAGAACGCCCGCCGCTTTGCCGATGCCGACAAGGTGGACGCCATCATCGGCTCCACCACCGTCCCGACCTCCCTGGCTGTCGCAGAGGTGGCCGGTGAGGCGAAGATCCCGCAGATCGCCCTGGCCCCGTTCCCGCCCAAGCAGATCCAGTGGGTGTTCCCGCTGCCCCATGGCGTGGGCGTGATGTCCGCCGCTCTGTTCGAAGAGATGAAGAAGCGTGACACCAAGAGCATCGCCTTCATCGGCTTCAGCGACGCCTACGGCGAAGCCTGGCTGAAGGACGTGGAGAAGCGCGCTGAAGCCAGCGGCATCAAGCTGGTGGCGGTCGAGCGTTATGCCCGTACCGACCAGTCGGTGACTGCCCAGGCCCTCAAGCTGGTCGGCCAGAAGCCGGACGCCATCTTCATCGCGGCCAGCGGCACCCCGGCAGCGCTGCCCATGCGCGCCCTGCGCGAGCGCGGTTTCAAGGGCCAGTTCTATCAGACCCACGGCGCCGCCAACAACGACTTCCTGCGTGTTGCCGGCAACACCGACGAAGGTCTGATCCTGCCCACCGGCCTGGTGCTGGTGGCCGAGCAGCTGCCCGACAGCAACCCCAGCAAGAAGGTCGCCCTGGGCTACCTGAAGGCCTATGAAGGCAAGTATGGCGCCGGTTCCCGCAACCCCTTCGGTGCCTATGCCCATGACGCCTACCTGCTCCTCGACAAGGCCGTGGCCACCGTCGGCAAGAAGGCTGCCCCGGGTACGCCGGAATTCCGTGCCGCCCTGCGCGATGCCCTCGAGAAGACCAGCAACCTGCCCCTGACCCATGGTATCAACACCATGTCGCCCACCGATCACTCCGGTCTGGGTGACGGTGCCCGCGTGCTGATCACCATCGATCAGAACAACTGGAAGCTGTTGAAGTAAGCGGAGGCTGCCATGAGCTTTTTTGATAACCCCGGCATGCTGGCCCCGCCCAGGGTGACCCGCATCGACCTCTCGAGGGGGGGCTTCATCCTCGCCTGTTCCGACCCCCTGGAAGAGGTCACCCGCTGCATCGGTGACTGGCTCGAGTACTGGGCCGCCCGTACCCCCAACGCCCTGTTCCTGGCGGAACGGGATGCGGAGGGCGAATGGGTGCGGATGACTTACGCCCAGGTCCGCGAACAGGTCGGCAAGCTGGCCCAGGGTCTGCTCGACCTGGGCATCGGCCCCACGGCGCCGGTGGTCTGCCTGTCCGACAACAGCCTCGACCAGGCCTTGCTGACCCTGGCCACCATGCACATCGGGCGGCCCTTCGCCACGGTGTCCAGCGCCTACTCGCGGCTCGCCAAGGACTACACCAAGGTTGCCACCATCCTTCAGGAGCTGGCACCTGGTGCGGTGTATGCGGGCGACGGGGCGGTGTACGCCTCGGCGATCCGCGCCAGCGCCGTGTCCTGCCCGGTGATCCTGAGCACCAACGCCTACCAGCTGGACGGCAGCCTGTCCCTGGCGGAGCTGATGCGCACCCGGGAAACCCCGGCGGTGATGGCCGAGTTTGCGAAGATCACCCCGGAGACCCACGCCAAGTACCTGCTCACCTCGGGCTCCACCGGTCGGCCGAAGATCGCCATCAATACCCACCGCATGCTCTGCGCCAACCAGAAGCAGATCCAGCAGAGCTGGCCCTTCCTCAAGGACGAGAAGCCGGTGATCGTGTCCTGGCTGCCCTGGAGCCACACCTTCGGTGCCAACCACAACTTCAATCTGGTGTTGTGCAACGGCGGCAGCTTCTACATCGACGAAGGCCGCCCGGTGCCGGGCCTGATGGAGAAGTCGGTGCGCAATCTGCGGGAAGTACAGCCCAACCTGTACTTCAACGTGCCCCGCGGCTTCGATGCGCTGATCGCCTTCCTGGAGCAGGACGAGTCCTTCGCCCGGGACTTCTTCGGGCGCCTGCGGGCAGTGTTCTACGCAGCGGCGGCCTTGCCCCAGTCCACCTGGGACCGCCTGGAGAGGTCTGCCCAGAAGGTGCTCGGCGAAAAGGTCTGGTTCACCTCCGCCTGGGGAGCCACCGAATCTTCCCCCTTGCTCACCAATGTGCACTGGCGTCTCGACGGGCCGGGCTGCATCGGCCTGCCGGTGGCCGGCACCTCCATCAAGTTCCTGCCCAATGGGGACAAGCTGGAGATGCGCGTCAAGGGGCCGCAGGTGTTCCCCGGCTACCTCAACAACCCGGAGAAGACCGCCGAAGCCTTCGATGAGGATGGCTATTACAAGATCGGTGATGCCGGCCTCTTGATCGACCCGGCCCGGCCGGAGAAGGGCATCGCCTTCAACGGGCGGGTGGCCGAGGACTTCAAGCTCACCACCGGTACCTGGGTGTCGGTGGGCACCCTGCGGGTCCGTGCCGTGACGGCCTTCGCGCCCTTTGCCCAGGACGTGGTGGTCACCGGCCATGACCGGGACGAGGTGGGCCTGCTGGTCTTCCCGACTCCGGCGGCCAAGGACGTGCCGACCGAGCAGCTCCATGCCCACGTGCCCGAGGGCCTGCGCAAGCTCAAGGCAGAGGGCGGCGGCGGATCGTCCCAGAGCCCGACCCGGGCCATGCTCCTCGATGAGCCGCCGAGCATGGACGCGGGCGAGATCACCGACAAGGGCTACATCAACCAGCGGGCGGTGCTGGCCCGCAGGGCCGATGATGTCCTCAGCCTGCATACCTCACCCAAGCTCGACCGGGTGGTCTTCCTCAAATAAACCCATCCTGAAGGACGCAGCGCCCCTGGCCGAAGCTGGCCGGGACGCGCTCGGCCCGGATTTCCCCACGGGAGTAGTCATGAACAA
>Ga0268298_10002468_pt1 | contig 20212 bp, 13 predicted proteins | sample WWTPWeurt_MetaG_FD_194462 | JGI IMG/M metagenome (GOLD analysis project Ga0268298, IMG submission 194462) | Activated sludge microbial communities from WWTP in Nijmegen, Gelderland, Netherland - WWTP Weurt | ecosystem: Engineered > WWTP > Aerobic digester > Activated sludge | place... | reverse complement strand
CGGCTTGGTGTGCAACACCGAGATCGGCCGCTGCGATCCACCCACCGTGGACGGAGGGGGCGGGACGAGCAGCGATGGCTCCGCGGGCAGCGGCGGAGGCCCCACCGGCGGCGCGAGTGGAGCCGGCGGCGCACCGAGCGGGGGCGGCGCGAGTGGAGCCGGCGGCGCACCGAGCGGTGGCGGCGCGCCGAGCGGTGGTGGCGCGCCGAGCGGTGGTGGCGCACCGAGCGGTGGCGGCGCGCCAAGTGGTGGTGGAGCACCGAGCGGTGGTGGTACGGGCGGCGGCGCCGGCGTGAAGGTCGCCCTCGACGCGTGCGCACAAGACAGCGAATGTAAGGGCGGGCTCGTGTGTCGCCCGTATGCCAAGGGGCTCGCCAAACGCTGTCTGCCGACGTGCAGCAGCGTCGGCGTCAACGCCAGTTGCCCGACCGGAACCCGCTGCGAAGCCATAGGCACCGAGCACTACTGCATGCTGAGCGACGTCGGGCGGGCGTGTACGCAGGCATCGGACTGCCAATACGCGTGCGTGACCTCCACCAAGTACTGCACGTCGCTCTGCAACTCCGGCTCGGACTGTCCCAACGGCTGGGGCTGCATGAACGTGTCGGGTCAAAACGTGTGCGTCAAAGCGGCGGCCGCCTGCGATACCGGCGCGGCGCAGGACTGCATCGTGCCCGCTGCGTGCGACACGTCGGCTGCGATGGTGGTGTCCGGCTGCACGCTGGCGTGCAGCAGCGCCGCCGACTGCCCGCAGCGAGCCCAGGGGCTTCCTGCCTGGACCTGCGACGGGCTCTGCCGCCGCCCGAGCGGCGTCTACGGCCCCCTCGAAGGAGGCTCCATCCCCGCGCAATGGGCCTGCAATCTCGCGAGCCAAGTGGTCAACGTCTGCAACGACTCCCAGCACATCGATTTCTCGGCGTTCACCATCCCGAACGCGCCGAGCGTGAATTGCTCGTCACCCATCACGACCGACGGCCTGCCGGGCGACGCCTGCGTCGACTCGTGTCGCTACCAAGGCGGTTGCCCCTGGGCGTTCACGTGCAGCGCGCTCGGTTCCCTGGGTGCATCGAGCCGCATCGGCTTGTGCTTGCCGGCCATGGGCGCTGGGCAGGTCGGAGCGACGTGTAGCAAGGACGCGGATTGCTTCTTTGGCTACTGCAATCGCACCGCCAAGAAGTGCTCGCGCGATTGCACCAAGGACGGCCTGTGCCCCACGGGTTCGACCTGCTCTCCCGCGGGCGGCCCTGCCGTCGAGGGCCTCGCGTTCCGTCGCTGCGAGTGACCCGGGGGTGAAGTTACTTCTCGCAGCCCGCACGGGGATGCTTCGTGAGATAGCGCGCGAAGTCCCGCACGAGCGCGTAGGCGAGTCGGCGGCCCATGTAACGTCCGCCCGGGCCCGTCAGATGGATGAAGTCGTTCCACGCCATCTTGTGTTCGGCGAATCGCACGATGGAGAGCTCACCGCCCATGGCAGCGCGGAAGTCCCAGTACATCGCCTTCTCTTCTTCGGCCGTGCGAAGCTTGTATTTCTCCACCTGCTTGATGCGCACGCTGGGCATGGGGTTCTTCGGGGTGCCGCCCGCGAGATCCGGGGGGCTCAAGATCATGAACGGAGCCTCGGGCAAGGCCTCGCGATGGCGCGTGACGAGCTCCTTCAGCGCCGTGCTCTGACCTGGGGCATCGGGCTCGGTGGCGCCCGTGAGAATCAAGACGAGGTCGTGGTGCCGCATGGCCAACGTCGACAGCGTCAGCGCGCGGTCGCCGCGTGCGAGGAGCTCGGAGTTCACGCCGCCGATACCCACCGAGTCGACGACGATTCCGGCCGAGTCTCGCTCCATCACCACGCCGAGCAGTCGTACGAGGTCGGCCTCGCTCACGAGCTCGAGCTTGTGCGCGCCGTCGGGTACCCGGAAGCTCTCGATGGCCGCCTCGACCTTGGGACCGGCCGAGTCGACGCGAGCCACCTGCTTGCCGTCGATGAGCACGTCGAAGCTGCCGTGGTTCGGGCGCCGGAGGTGCATCACCTGGAAGCGGCTCACCCGGCTCCCCACCTCCGCGCCGTCGGGCGCGGTGGCCACGAACGCGTGCGCCTTCTGGATGATGTTCTGGGCGGCGAGCCCGCCGAACCCGTACAGGCGGTCCGCCACCTGATCGGTCGACATGGAGAACACCTTCCATGCCTTGGGCTCGGCGCCGTGGCGCACGTCGTTGTGGATGTACCAGCTCCAAGGCTTTCCCACGCCGATGTAGCCGTGACCCCCGTCTCCGAACGTGTGCTGCAGCGTTCTCCGGAGCTCGCCACTGATGTCGTCCCGGGTCAGGTTCGAATCGCCGTACATCAGAATGCGCACGTGATCCTTCGAACGTCCGCGGGCGAGACGCGCGAGCTTCTCGTAGAACGGCGCCATCTGCTCTTTGGCGGAGAAGTCCACGAGCTCCGGCACCGGAACGTCGAACTCGGCCGGGATCAGCTCCGGCACCTTCGGTGCGAGCACCGGGCAGGCATCGACGGCGGCAGGCGCGTCGGCGACCTCCCTCGCACCGCTGGGTGCGGGCGGCGCGAGCGAGCCGCGACTCGGCGGAGTGCTCGCACCGGGAGAAGGGCCGGGTGCGGAGCCGCACGCGCAGACGACGCCAAGCGCCATCGGCGAGAGACGGAGCGCGCGTCGGCCCGAGCCCATGGCTCGGGATCCTGAGCCAGGCCGCCGAATGCGGCAACTTCCCGAACCGCGAGGGCGCCGCGATCCGCCCTTCGGCCGGGCTTTGCCCTGCGGCACGCCGCGACGGTCATGTACTCTTCCTCCGTGTCGAGCTCCCCGACCGCCTGGCTCGCGCGCTCGAAAGATCTCGCGCGCTCACTCGCCATCTGGACGGGTTTCGCGGGTGTGACCGTGGTCGCCGTTCCACCCATGGTCATCGGCTACCCGTTGGTGCTCGTCGATCCGAATCGCGCCATCTCCGACGCCTACTTGCGTACGTTGGCGCGGGTGCTGGTTCGCTTGAACCCCGGCTGGCAGGTCGAGGTCCAGGGCCTCGAGCACCTCGACCGAGGCGGCCCGTACGTCATCGTCGTGAACCACCAGAGCCTGTTCGACCTGATGGTGACGAGCTTCCTCCACCACCCCATCAAGTACCTGGGCAAGCGTGCCGTGTTCGACGTACCGGTGTTCGGGTGGGCGTTGCGCATCGCGGGTGAAGTGCCCGTGGAGCGCGGCGATCGGGCGAGCGGCAGTCGAGCGCTCGGCGAGCTCCGGCGCTGGCTCCAGCGCGGCGTGTCGGTGTGCCTGTTTCCGGAGGGCACGCGCAGCGTAGATGGCAAGGTGGCGCCCTTCAAACTGGGCGCCTTTCGTTTGGCCGTCGAGACCCGCTGCCCGATCCTACCGGTGGTGATCTCGGGCGCGCGCGACCTGCTACCGAAGCACTCGGTGGTGTTCCAGCGCCACGCCGAGATCACCATGCGCGTGCTCCCACCGGTGCCGACCGTGAGGCTCGACGCAAGTGAAGTGCCCGCGCTGGCGGAGCGGGTTCGCGGCCAAATGGTCGAGACTTTGGCCGAGCTCGAAGAACGGATTCCGTGACTCAGGGGCTCCGCGCGCAGCGGAAGCCGACGTTGTTTCCGCCGAAGTAGAACGGGACCCGGTTGCCCGCATTGTCGACCTCCAGCACCTCGGCTGGGTTCAGGTAGCCGCCCCCGCGGACCACTCGCTGCGCGACCTTCTCGTCGACGTGCACGCAATCGACGCAGGGAGCCTCCGGATAGGCGGAGCCGAGCGCCGAATAGCTGTCGAGCATGAATTCGTAGACGCTGCCGGCGAGATCGAAAAAGCCAGCGCCGGTCTTGGTTTTCCCACCCACGGGCGGGAGCGTAGGCGTGGTGGCTCCATCGCCATACGTCGCGAGTGCGGGAGTCGGCGGCTCGTTGCCCCACGGGTAAGTGTTCTGCTTGGAGCCGCCGTTCACGTACGCATACGTGAACTCGGCCTCTGTCGGCAGGAAACCGCCGTCCCAAATGCAGAACGCGTACGCCATGGCGAAGTTCACGCAGTTCATGGGATGCGCTTCGTGCGTGGCCACGTCGCTCGTCCAGGTCGGTGCGGGGTTTTGGGGGTCGGCGGGGCACGCGAGAATCTTGGCGTCCCACTGGCCCGACAGAGGTAGGTCGTTCGACAGCGCGGAAACCCAACCCTGCTCGCTCGTGGCGCTGGCTACGTGCGTGTGTTTCCCGCTTCCCACGGCCGGCGCAGGCGGGTTCGCGGTGACGAACTTGCGGAATCGCCCGACCGTGACCTCGTATGCGTCCAAACGAAACGCCGAGACCTTGGCAAGGTACTGGTCCCCATTCACGTTGTCGCGATGAAACTCCCCAGCCGGCAGCAGCACGTTGCGACAGCAGCTGTCTCCCGAGCCGCAGGGATCGAGCCCCTCGCAGCTCGGGCCCTCGTGGGCCGAACCCCCAGTTCCGCCCGCGCCGGCGTCACCGCCCGTGCCCCCCGAGCCGCCCGCATCGACTGGATCACCGCCTGTGCCGGCGCTCCCACCCGAGCTCGTACCTCCGGTCGAGTTGGAGACGTTGGTGGACGTCGAGCTGCAGGCAGCTGCAACGAGGAAAAAGAGCGGAGCGCCAATCGAGCGCGCGAGCATGGCTCGCGGAGCATACCGCACGCGCAACCAGCGAGCATCCGGCCCGCCGGCAGGGCGGACCATGGTAGCTTCCGCCGGCGTGGTGAGCCGGAAGACCCTGACCGTCCGCGGCGTCGAAGTTCCCGCCATCCTCTACGGCACGGCGTGGAAAGAGGAGCGCACGCGCGAGCTCACGCGAGCTGCGCTGAGCTCCGGGTTTCGGGGTATCGACACGGCGAACCAGCGCAAACATTACTTCGAGGCCGCAGTCGGCGAGGCCATCTCGGAATCCGGGATCCCTCGAGAGTCACTGTTCCTGCAGTCGAAGTTCACCTACGCGCGCGGCCAAGATCACCGCTTGCCGTACGACCCGCGCGCGAGCTACGGGGCGCAGGTCGCCGACTCTTTCGCGAGCTCGCTGGAGCACCTCGGAACGAGCTACCTCGACTCCTACGTTTTGCACGGTCCGGCGAGCGCGCGCGGCGTCACGCCGGCCGACCGCGAGGTGTGGACGGCGATGGAAGCGCTGGCCCACGCCGGCAAGGCTCGCTTGCTCGGCCTCTCCAACGTGTCTTTGGAACAGCTCGCGCAGTTCATCGAGCTCAGCACGATCCCCATCGCGTTCGTGCAGAACCGCTGCTACGCGCGGAACGGCTGGGACCGCGACGTGCGCACGCTCTGCCGGCGCGAAGGCATCGTCTACCAAGGCTTCTCGCTGCTCACCGCCAACGATCGCGAGCTCCGCACGCCGGCGGTCACGACCCTGGCGCGACGGCTCGGCGTGAGCGTGCCCGAGCTCGTGTTCCGCTTTGCCCACGAGGCAGGCATGCTCCCGCTCACGGGTACCAGTGATCCGGAGCACATGCGGCGAGACCTGAGCTGCTTCCAACTCGAGCTCGACACAGACGATTTTCGGCTTCTCGATCAGATCTCCTCGACCTGACGCGAGGGAGCTGCGCCCGCGCTCACTGCGCGGCGATTGCGTCTCTGCCCGCTTGCTTGCGGGGCACGCTGTTCACCCAGCAGCCGAACTGCTTCAGCTCCTCGAGCCGGCAGCTCCATGCGAGTTGGCCGTCGTGCAGAGTCATGTCGGGACAGCCATCGCACATGTTCTGACGGCCGTCTTCCAAGATGTCGATGGGTTGGATGACCAGCACTGCCTGGATGTGCTGGGTCTTGAAGAGCGAGAGCGGGTCCTTGCGAACCGCGCGCACCCAGTGACCGAGCGCGCCACGCAGCCCGCGATCCCAGGCGCACGTGGCCATCGTGCTGCGCCCCATGGAGAGCATCCCAGGCGACGAGTAAGCGAGATAGCGCCCGGCCCAGAGGTGATGCAGCGACTGCACGGCTTCGACGAACTTCGGCCCGGCGTAGCCGTGGATCTTGCCTCTTTCCCCGATGCGCAGACTCATGAGCCACTTGAGCGAGTCGGGACGCTCGGTCCCGTTGAGGTAGGCGGCGGGGCGGAAGTCCGGGTGGCGCTTCTGGATCGTGCGCACCACCTCGCGCGAGCTGATGTCCGTCCGTCGCTGCTCGGCCAAGGAGTAGACGATGGGCGCCATGTCCACGAGCTTGCCCTGCGCGTAGTAGTCGTAATCCTGGAGCACCGCCGCGCGGTAGGTGATGAAGACCACCGTGTGAACGATGTCGATGTTCGCGCCGGCCCAATCGAGCACGTCGGGAACTTGCTCGATGGTGTCTTCGTACACCGTGGAGTTGAAGGCGCAGGCGAGGCCGCCCACCGATGCCACCATTTCCGCGTATCGAGTGCGCAGCTCACACATCTCCAGTTCGGTCTTGTCGCGCCAGCCCGGTCGCCCCTGACGAGAATCGACGTGGAAGGTCAGCCCCACCAAGCCCTGCCGCTTCAGGTCGACGAGGAGCTCGCGCGTGAGGCCGACTCCGTTGGTATTCAGAATGGCCTTGCGCCCCATCGCGCTGACGCGACGGACGATGTCGCCCACCTCCGGGTGACAGAGCGGGTCCCCGCCGGCAATGGACACGCCATCGTAGTTCCGGAGGCGCGCAAACGTCTCGAGCTCCTTCTGCACGTCTTCGACGCACTTGTGATTGCGCTCGTTTTTCCGATAGCAGCCGTCGCACGCCAAGTTGCAGGCTTGGGTTGGCTCCAACCAAACGATGGGGTTGTCCGCCAGATTCCAAGGCAAGCGATACAGCGCCGAGTGGTCGATTTCGTTCATGCCATCCTCCGCGGCTCGCTCGGGGCTCGGGCGCGGCCGGACGCGCATCTTCGAGGTCGGCACGAGCTCGCGCGTTGATCGGAGTCAACAGCAGCGCCACTGCGATGGAAGCGGACACGCAGGTGGAGAGCGGAGCTCGCGCCGGCGTCATCCTGCGCCGATCCGGAGCAGCAAGCGGATGAAACTCGACCGACGTCGGCGCCGTTGCCTGACCCTCGAGCGAGCGACGACCGGTCGATGCCTCAGAACACCTGATCCGGATAGCGGAACAAGAGCCAGGTCGGCAGGGCGCTCTTCGGATGCACGACCACGGCTCCGTCTGGATACTTGTCGTTGCTGTGGATCTGGTGGGCGCTCGACGGTTTCGTGCCGTCGGAATAGGCGTACACGCTGACCTCGTCTCCGAGCTCGAGGTGCGAGCAGACGAACGCCACCGCTTCGTCCTGGCTCATGCTCGTGAAGTCGGTGCTGTGGACGCCCAGGTCGGTGGCGTATTCGAGGTTCTGACCCTCGTGCCATCCCTCGGACCACGCGGGGCCCAGCAACGGAGCGTCGTGGGTGGTCGTGAGCACGCCATCGACCGAGACGACGAGCCGCTGGACCTGGCCCAGAATCGAGAGCTCGAGCACCACGTGGGTCGAGTTGGGCTCGGCGCAGCTCTGGTCCACCGGCCGCACCAGCGCGACCAGCTTGCCGTCGGCGCGACCATTCGACTTGGTGAACAGGGCTCCGAACTGGGAAACGCAAGGCTTCGCCTTTTCGTCGCAGCTCGTGGCGGCGTCGGCGGCGGCGTCCGCGCCCGCCGAGCCGCCGCTCGCGGCGTCCGCACCGCCGGCGCCTCCGCCGCCGGCACCACCGCCACCGGAACCCGACGAGCCTCCGCCGAGACCCGCGGTGCCCGCGGTGCCCGCGGTGCCCGCGCCTCCGCCCGAAGAGCCACTCGACCCGCCGTCGCTGCCACAGGCGAGCGGAGCGAGGAGAGCGCTCGAAGCCAGAATGAAGAACCAGACAGGTTTGGAGCTCGAGGTCATGTCATCTTCTTCTCTTGTTGCCCACCGACTGCGCCCGAGCGAGCGCGCGGGCGACGTCGGCGTCGATGCCCACCGAATATTCGATCACGAGATCGGCCAAGATGCGCGCCTGCCGCGGGTCGTTCGGAGCGAGCTCGAGGGCGCGATGCGCGAGGTGCGAGCTCGGTAGCTTGGCGAGTTCGCTCGAGAGGGAAGCCGGCGCGACGTTTGCTAGCGTCTCGATGCGTTCGACCTCGAGCAACGCGCGCGACAGCGACCCTTCGCTGCTCCCCGGGACGGTCAGCGTGCAGCCGAAGCGTCGCACCTCGCCTCCACCGCGGCCAGCCGCGTGCTTGAGCCGGCGTTCACCGCGCACGAACGTGGTCTTGCGGGGGTCCGAGCTGGCGATGACCAGCGCGTTTCGACCGGGCACTATGCGCCCGACGCGGCGGCCTCGCCAGAGCTCCCATCCGCTCGCCGCCTTCTGTTCCACGGCGTTCGTGATGTCGATGGTCTCCCCACGGACGTTGGCGCGATACGGCGAACGCCGCTCGAACGTCCGCCAGAAACCGGGAGCCTTGCGCAACTGATCGCGCATGCGGACGTCGCCCCAGAAGCGCTCCATCCACTCGTTCAGCTCTTCGTCCGTGCGCTCCGCTCGACACAGCTCCGTCGCCAGCATGTCGCCGAGCCGGTAGATGGCGGGCCAGGAACCGAGCTCGGCGAACAGCTCCGCCCAGCGCTCCAGTTCCGGAGGTCGTTTCCCGAGCTCGTCGACCGCTTCGAGCTCGAGGCGTTCCGCCAAGCGCTCGCGTTCCTTGGTGGCGCGCGCGCTCGTGCGGGCAAGGGTGGCATAGACGCGCTCCGCCCTCTCCTCGAGCTTCCGGTAGGCGCGCAGGCGCAGCTTGGGTTCGGCTTCCGCCAAAACGCGGCGCGTGGCTTCGACGACGCTCGGGACCCAGCGCTCGGCAAACCCAGCGAAGCTCTCGACCGGGAACGCCTCCTGCACGTACCAAGTCACCATCGCGGCGTTGTGAGCGTCGATGAAGTCGTCGAGCGTCGCGGGGCGCCAGAGCGCCTCGGGCAGCTCCACGACGTCCCGCACCTCGAGTTTCCTCCCCGTCTCTTCTTCGATGAAACGCTTCACCGCGTCCGCGCTGGTCCCGTGGAGGCGTTTCGACTCGAGCACGATGAAGGTCGTCTCGGCCGGCGGCTTCCCCGAAAAGAACACCATCGACTGCCAGTCCGGTCGAACCATCTGTCGCCCGCCGTACATGTCGACATAGAGCACGAGCTTCATGGGCGCTCTCCCGACCCCACGACGACCCGCGGCGCGTCCGCGCCGAGCTCCGCATCGGGCACCAGCGCGGCGAGCGCCTGGAAGTGAGCGAGACGATCCAGGAACTCGGTGAAGCGCTCCGCTGCGCGATCGGAGTAGCGCTCCCAGAGCCCGAGCTGAAAACCGCGTCCCTGAATGAAGAACTGGAGGTAGTAGTCCACCGCGACGCAGACCTCGCCCGGCGCGCCGTACACGTTGTTCAGATTGAACACGCGCTCGAAGGGGAGGAGCGCCTCGAGCACCGCGCCGTCGTCGGAGAACGGCAGATCGAGCACGAGGGGCGCCTGTGGATCGAGGCCGCCGAGCGCGCGACGCAAGGCCGACATGTCGTAGGCGTAGCTGTTCAGCGACGCGAGGCCGCCGAACCTGCGAAGCAGCCAGCTCTGACACTCCTCGATGCCGTCCGCGAGGTGAGCGACCACCTCCTCCAAGCTCACGGGCTCCACCTCTTCGACGCCCCCGGGAAAGAGCAGGAGGAGACGCGCCGGTCCCGCGCTGGCGAACACGGCGTAGAGCAGGAAGCTCATCAAGTGAATCACGTTGCCGGGCAGCACGAACGTGACCGGCAGCGGCGGTGGAAGCAGACCCTTCGACCGCTCGCCGAAGTGGCGCAAGAGAGGCAGGAGCAGCGGTTCGTGGACCAGCTTCTTCAGCCCGAGCGGCGCGGCGTTGAAGGCGCGCACGATTTTGTAGAACGGCAGAGAGAAGCCCTGCTCCTCGACCGCGTGACGAACCTTCTCGGCCAAGCGTTGGACGTGGCGGGCCTCGAGCCACGGCGACCATTCCACCAAGCGCAGCAAGGTTTCGACCACGGTGGCCGTGCGGAGCGCGTAGTCGCGGAGCGCCTCCACGTGGTCACTGGGCTCGGTCAGACCGAGCCCGGCGTTGCCGAGCAGACCCATGTATGTCGTGATGGGGATCGTGCGCTCGGAAGCTTCGAGCACGTCCAAGAACGGGCGGGGGCCGGCGCTTTGCAGCGCATTTCGCGCCCGAATCGTGGTTCCGATGGGCTCGAGGGATGGCTCGTCGATGGCCGCGAGCCCCTTGCCGAACACGAAGTCGTGGATGGCGCGCTCACGCGGTCCCTCGAAGCGGAACTTGAGGAGCGCCGCCGAGGACTGGATGGCGCTCCGGTACTTCTGGAGAGCGACGCCCGGCGCGTCGGCGAGGAGCTTGCGAAACACGCTTCGGAGCTCGTCGAAACGAGGCTCGACCAGACGGAATTCGAGGCTCCGGCGCCAGCCTGTGAACAGCGAGCCGCTCGGCTTCACCACGGCGGCTGGAAACGCGAGCCGCCAGCCCCAGGGCAGGGAGCGGAGCCAGGTATGCGTCAGCTCGAGGTTCCGCTCTTCGAATGCGCGGAACGCCAAGAGCAGCTTCGCGTCGTTGAGGAGCCCGCGCGAGTGCGCGGCCAGAGCGGTGATCTCGTCGGGGCGGGCGTTCCTGACCAAGTGCCACAGGCGCGCGACGTGGTCCGACTCGGTGAGCGTGGTCGACGGCGAGAGCTTCTCGACGAGCGCGGCATCGAACATCGGACTGCCGGTGGAGAGCGGCAGCGGCACTCCCATGTCGAAGGTCGGGAGCGCCCGCCCGAGCGCCAAGTTCACCTTGTATCGACGCTTGAGCTCGCGGAGGGGGATCATCGGAACGGACACCACGCAGTGAAGGTGCCGCCCGGTTCTTGGGTCGGGCGGCGTTTGGGTGGAAAACCCTGAACGCTCTCCGTTGCGTGGGTTGGAGAGCGCACCGAGCGTACGGCCAGCCGTCCCACAATGGAACGGCAGAGGCTGGGCTGGGCGGCCGGACGCGCACAGCGCGGCTCCAACGGGCCTCAAGCGCCGGGCCGAGCAGCCGTTCCTGGGAGGAAAATGGCTGCACTGCCAAGACCTGTGACCGGCATGGCGCGCCGGGAAGGGTACGGGCGCGGCACGCACGTCATCGCCGGCGGCGCCCTCGCCGTCGCGACCCCGGAGGATCTGGCTCGCGAGGTTCTCGCCCGCTTCTCCGCCCCGGACTACGAGCCACCGATTCTTCCGAGCGTGGCCATGCAGCTGCTCGAGCTCAGTCGCAAGAGCTCGACGAGCTTCAAGGACGTCGAACGGCTGCTGGAACAGGAACCGCTCCTCACGGGACGCGTCGTGCGCATCGCCCAGAGCGCCGCCTACGCGACGCGCGAGCCCGTGCGCAACCTGGAGCAGGCCATCAGCCGCCTCGGGCTGCGAACACTCACGGATCTCTTCCTGCAAGTGAGCATCGGCGCCAAGATCTTCCGAGCCCCCGGCTTCGAAAAGCCGATGGACCGCCTGCGCAAGCACTCGATCTTGGCGGCCCACCTCTCTCGCGAGCTCACGCGCATGCTGGGCGCCGCGGACGACGAGGCGTTCCTCGCCGGCTTGCTCCACGACAGCGGCATCGCGGCCATGCTGATCCTCGCCGCGGATTTTTGCGCGAAGAAGGCGGATCCGGATCTCGAGCACATTTGGAACGCGATCCTGGAGGCCCATCTGCGCTGCATCGAAGTGTTGGCCAAGTCGTGGAAGCTCTCTCCCGAGCTCACCGAGACGCTGGTTCGACACCACGCCCCGTTCGTCGACGGAAAACCCCACCGACGAGCGGCCCTGCTCTGCGTGGCGGACTCACTGGCCGGTGAGCTCTTGCCGGTCGGCGACGAGCGGGACGATTCGGCCGCGGAGGCGCGACGCGCGCTCGGGCTTTCGGATCCGGATCTGGAGCGGCTGCGGACGCTGGCGCATCACATCGAGAAGAGCTTGGCCTGAGTCGCTTCGTCACCCGAGCGGCGTCCCCACCTGATCCAACATCGAGAGGTCGATGCGCTTGACCAGTGAGAGCCCCATGCTCGATGCGCCGATCTTCTGCTCGCCGAGGTAGATGGCGGTGTCTGTCAGGCTCCAGGTATCCTGGTCGAAGTAGTTGCCTGGGGTCGGCTCGATGCGCCAGGCTTTCCAAGTGGAGAGTTGCACCAAGACGAGGGAGTTGGTTTTCGAGAAAGCGCCGGCGTCGTCGGGTTTGTAGAGCACCGTGCCCGCGTAGTTGCCCCAGGTGCGAATGGTCCAGTTCGCACCGTAGTCCAGCACGGGGCTCACGCTCGGAGGAAACACGATGGTGTCCTTCGAGCGCGGGGCTCTCCAGAACCGGAGGTCGCCGAAGAGCTTGCACGCACTGGCAGCAAGCCCAACGATGTCAGTCGGACTCACGCCGACCCAACAGGTGTCGGGGGGCACCGACTCGACCAGTGTGCGCACGCCCTTGCCGTCTGGAGACCAGCCGCGGATGCGCTCGGTGGTGGCGCTGGGGTAGTCGGTCCAGATCGCGAGGTCACCCTGACCGGCGCCGAGCTGGCTCGCGGAGTTGCCTTCGAGCAGCGTCCAGTCGTTCTTGTCGACGTCGAGCAGGGCGAAGACTGCACCGTGGCCCGTCTGCACGCGAATCGGCGCTGGGGAGTCCATCGTGAACTCCATGCGGCCCTGCGGGAGCTTGCTCTGTTCCTTCTGCGGGACGGCCCAGCGCCACGCCTGCTCCTCGGGCAGCCACGTAAAGGCAAGCTCGTAAGAATTTCCCGATAGCGTATTGGAGAACGCGTCATCGCGCGCGTTGCCGAACACACAGGTTGGCGCGCTCGATGCCTTTTGCGTGACGCGCATCACGCCGGCGTCAGTCGTGCCGCCCGCCAGCCTGAGGATCCTCCGCGTAATGAACCACTGTTTCTCTGTCTCGACGCCGACATCGAACTGCAGAAACGCTGCCGGCCCCGTAGGCAGGAGCGCGGTGCTCAGCGTGGGGTAGCTGACCTTCCCGAACCCGGCGGTGACGTCCATTCGCTGGCACCCGGGACCGCAGGCTTCCCAGGTGAGAGCGGGAAACTTCAGGAGCGCCGACACCCCTTCGAACACCGCGCACTTCGGCGCCCATGCTTCGTTCCCCGGAGCGGGTTTCCAGATCGTCGGGTCGGCCAGCCAGGCGTGCTCCGGCGGCAACCCGGAGTCGGACAAGCTCACCTCGAACGGAGCGTCAGCGGGCGCGTCCTTGGCGTCGGCTGGGCCGTCGCTCGGCGCGTCGCCGGGCGATCCGGAACCGCCGCCCGTGCCGCCCGCATCCAGGATGAAGGGCTCGTCCCAATCCTGGGGGCCGCTTCTCACGCAAGCGCCGAAGGACCACGCGAGCATAGCCGCGAGGCCTGCCCAGAACGCGAGCGCGCGGTAGGTCATAGTCCTCCGATGGGCGGGCACCACCCAAAGAGGCTGCTGGATACCGTCAGGTATTCGACGGCGCCGCCCTTGCTCACTGCGACGACGGGATCGCGGTTTCCCATGGTCGGCTCTCCGAACAGGCGCCCTTGCTTCGTGTAGAGACCGCTGAGCGAGAGCCCACCGGCGCCGACGCTGAACCGCCAGATGCGCAGGGTCTTCTTGCTACCGGCATACAGCAGGAGGCCGTGTTCGGACCATTGGATCCACAAGCGATCGTGGAGCTTCAGGTACGGCACTCGCAACAGCACCTCGCTCGTTCCACTCTGGACGTCGATGGCGAGGAGCCTCACGCGGTCGAGCTTCAGGGCGCCCAACCGATCGTCATCGAAATCCAGGACGAAGAGCCGGTGCTGGTCGTTGTCCCACGCGGTGCTCAGCACCCGGGAGGAAGGTCTTTCCCCGAGGTTCGGCGCCACCGAAGTCCAGGTCCTAGACCCGAGGTCGTAGCGGAGGACGCTCCGCGCCGGGCCCCCGGTCGAAGAGTCGATGCCGCCCGCCACGTACACAGCTTCTTCCACGCCGCTCAGAACCGCACCAAAGCCGCGACGCGCGCGCACCGTCGACTCCGGCGCGGATGCAGCAGTCAGCTCCTCGCCAGAGCCGCCGCGCCGGCCGAGGCTCAGCCCGGCCGCGCTTCGGACCACCGTAGCGATGCGCGTGTCCGTCAGGTTTCGAGGGAAGACGACCGCCTGCACGCCACCACGACCGGTCAGGCGGCGGATGCGCTCACTCGGCTCAGCCGGCGTGAGCCACATCACGCTCGGATCGGATACCAAGGCCCGAAGGTCCGCCGACAGCGCGGGCGTGATGTCCACCCCCGCGCTGGGCTGCGTGCGAGCGAGCACGCTGCCGGAGATGGCCTGAACGAGCGTGGGCTGAACTAGGTCGTTGCCGAAGTCGAAGAGCGCTGGGTCTTTCAGGTAGAGATCCGGGTTCACCCAGTTCAGGCAGGGCAGCGACGGACAGCCTGCGTCGTCGGAGCCACCGATGGGGATCAACGGCTTGATGGCAAGCGCCGGCGTGTCCACCATCTCGAAGACGTCTCGGAGATTGTCGAGGAAGTCGCGAGCACCCACCGTGGGTCCGTCCGTCGTGCTGAAGAACGCGCCGTGCGTGGAGCACGACGTCAAGTCGCTCGTGCAGGTGCCGTGTCCTTCAACCAGGCTGGACGTGAGATCCTGCCGCCACGCCCAGAAGCGCTCGAAGTCGAGCGCCACGCCGCGAGAGAAGGTCGCGGGGGTCGTGAACCCGGAGGTCGACAGGATGGGCACGCCGGTGGCCGTGACCATCCGCGGCTTGTTCCAGCGCGGCGCGTCCTTTGGGCTATCCCAGGTGCACTGTTTCCCCTCTCCGACGCAGGCTATCAGGTCGAGCGGTGTACCCAACGTGTCATCAAAACACGTGCAGTGCCGGTAGCCCACGGCTTGATTCGTGTTGAACGAGCCGTCCGTGTCCTTGTTCTTCCCGAGCCAGCGGTCCGCCCGGATGCGCTGCACGTCGTCTGGGCCCTGGCCATCACCGACCGTCACCCCGGTCACCGTGTCGGCCTTCTGCTTCGCGAGCCGCAGGATGGGCACCGGATCGCACTCATCGGCGCGCACGGCCGCGGCCTCGCGCTCCTCGGCCAGAGAGTTGGCGTTCGTGTCGGAGGAGTTCTGGAAGCCTGGGCAACGGTCGCAGGCGTCGGGGAACGCATCTTGGTCGTTGTTCGGCGGCAGGCTACAGCGACCGCCGAGCAGAACGGGGCCCGTGCCGTCCACGATGCACTTGCCCGCACCGACGGCGGCACAGGTCGGGTCACTCAAGCAAGGTTGAAGCGTGTCTGGCTCGCCCGGGCACTCGTCGCACGCGTCACCGACGAAGTCTCCGTCTTGATCTTGGGCTGGCGACTGGCCTCCGAGCGCGCTGTACTTCTCCGGGCAGACGTCGCACGTGTCGCCCACGCCGTCCCCGTCGCTATCGACCTGTTTTGGATTCACGCAGCTGAAGAGCGACGGGAGCCCCGCACAGAGTTCGGGGGCGCAGTTGTCGCAAACGTCACCGACACCGTCGTCGTCCAGGTCGGTCTGATCCGAATTCGCGTCGTCTGGGCAATTGTCCGCGGCGTCAGGAATTCCATCGGCGTCGCTATCTCCGCCGAGCTGCGCACGGACGAAGTCGTCGTTGTTCTCGCTGCCGATGTCGCCGGTGGGGGCCCAATACTGGATCAACGCTGGGTTCGCATAGATGTCTCCAGGGACGACGGGCTCGGTGCCCCGCCAACCGGAAGTGACGCCGACCACCACCTCGCCGAGCGTGGGGTGGGTCATGAAGAGCGGCCCACCGGAATCACCGGGAGCGTGTACCGACTCAACGATTGGGTCGATCGGGGATTGCCACTCGAGAATGTCGTTGCAGAGGTCGAACTCGACGAGCCCGCAAGGGTCGAGGTTCGGCCAAATGGCGAGCAAGCTTCCGACACGGCGGACTCCAATTCCTCCTCCGGGCGCGTTGTCGTCGTACTTCGTGGTCTTTCCGAAGCCGATTTGCGTTCCGCCGAGGAGCTTGCCCGCGTAGAAGGCCGACTCGATGGGGCCAAGGTAGACTCGCGCTGGCTCGTCCACGATGAAGGAGGGAACCGGGGCCGTGAGCTGGATGACGGCGAGATCTGAGCCGCCAACAGGTTCCGAGCCGAGAGAACACGCGAAGGCGGCGACGGGGTGCATTACCACCGAAGCGCTATTGAACACGTACGACGTGTTTTGGGGGAAGGTAACATTCACCGAGCCCTGCGGAACGACCTGAGTACCGTTGCAAACGCAGTGTGCCGCCGTCAGAACACGATCGCGTGCGACCAGAGTGCCCGAGCACAGCCCCTGATTGTTTACGCCGAGCAAAGCGACCGTCGACACAATCCCCGACGTCGCGGTCATGTCCGGGTACACGGTGGCGCCGTAGAGCGCATCCCGCGAGCGCGCAGGACGCGGCGACTCGCCGCCCACGTCAGGGCCCCCGAGCGCTATACCCCCCCTGCAAGCAGCAGACCAACCGATCGCGTTCCCTTCATGTGGCCCTCCCGATCTCACGGATGGTAGCAGCCACGTTCTCGGGCGTCGATGTAGTCCGCGCGGCGACACACGAGCGGCGCTGCGCCTGCTCGGTGCCGGCACACCTCACTCCGGCGGTGCGATCAAAGGACGCGGCTCGCCCTTACCCACCGTCATGCTGACGAGCAGCAGCTTCTTCAGTGGGCGTCGGGCCTTCGCCTCGGGTCCGAGACCCCAGAGGCCGACTTGGAGCTCGAGCTTGTCGCCGCTGGCGAGCGGCTTGTCGCTGGCTTTGTTGGGCCACTTGCGTTCGAGGACGAGCGGCGTCCCGGGCGAGAGCAACGCTTCGTCGTCCCCCTCGCGCGCGTCGCTCAGCGTTTCGACGCCGCCCGACTTGCGCGTCAGCTTGCCGGCGAGGGCGAGAGCGCGGGCCTTGGGCGCCAGGAACGAGTGCATCTTCTCGTCCTCCGACTCGGCCGTGACCTCGAGAGCGATGCCCCAACCGGCGCCGTGCTTCACGGCCTTCGCCACGGGCTTCATGCGCACGCCCTCGGCGTGGATCTCGAGCTTGCCGCCGACCATGACGTATTTGACTTCACGCGGCCCCGGGGACTCGGCCGGAGCTGGCTCGGCCGGCGCCTCGCTGGCCGTGGGCGCAGGCTCGACGGGCGCCGAGCTCGCGGACGCTTTCGGGGGTTCCGGCGCGCTGCTCGCGACAGGCTCCGCTACGGGCGCCGGGGAGCCCGCGCAACCCAGTGCCAACATGAACCCGGTAGCCCATCCAGCTCGCATCGCCATCACCCGGCCTCCCATTCGGCTTTCACGTCGGCCAAGAGCCGCGCATCTTCCAACAAGTCGACGGCGGTGCGCGCCAGCGCCTTCGCACCCACGAGCATGGTCTCGAAGCCTCGCTCGCTCTTCGCGCACTCGAGGAAACGGTGCTCGTGACAGAGCGACTCTCCCTCGTCGCAGATGGCAAGGTACGGGTGAATGGAGGGCAGCGCGAGGCTCACGTCACCCATGTCGGTCGAGCCCGCGCCGACCCGTTCGTCGAACTCCCGACCCTTGCGGCCGAGGCTCTCGAGCGCAGCGCCGAAGCGCTTCGCCAGCGCCATGTTGTTCTTCATCTCGCGATAGCCCGTACGCACCGAAAGCTCGACGGAGACGCCGCATGCCAGCGCCGCGCCGCGGGCGCAGCGCTCGACGATGGCCTGGACGCGCTCGAGCTCGGCATGGGTCTTCGCCCGCACCGAAAACTCGGCGCTCGCGTGTTCGGGGATGATGTTCACGGCCTGGCCACCGTTGGTGACGAAGCCGTGGACGCGAACACCATCCCGGAAGTGCACGCGCTGCGAGTCGATGAGCCGGAAGGTCTCGAGGCACGCCGTGAGCGCGCTTTGACCGTCCCACGGGGCGGCCGAGGCATGGGAAGGCTTGCCCGAAAAGCGCAGCTCGACCCATTTGCTCGCGAGCGCGGGGTGCGCCAGAAGGTCGCGGTCGAAGGGGTGGAACATCATGGCCGCATCCACGCCTTGGAACGCACCGCGTTCGAGCAGGCGGATCTTCCCTGCCCCGCCTTCTTCGGCAGGCGTACCGACGATCAGCACGTTGCCTGGCAGCGAATTGCCTTGGCTCGCGAGGGCGAGGAAGGCCCCGACGGCACCGCCCGCGATCAGGTTGTGTCCGCAGGCGTGGCCGATTTCGGGCAGCGCGTCGTACTCGGCGAAGATGGCGACGGTCGCACCCCCAGCGCTCCCGACCTTGGCGCGAAACGCCGTGGGGTAGTCGCAGAGCGAGCGCTCGACCTCCACGTTGCCGACGCGGGTGAGCGTCTCGCAAATCCACTCCGCAGCGCGGTGCTCCTGCCAGCGAAGCTCGGGGTGATCATGGATTTTCTGTGCGAGCTCGACCAGCACCGGGCGAAGCTCGTCCACCCGCCGGTCGAGCGCGCTCTTGTCGATGGCCATGGCCTTCGTCTACCACAGAGACGCTCGGCCACGGAGCCCACCGGCTCTGGCAGGGTCGGGGCCGCTCGCTGGCGGGGCCGAGCCCGCCATCCTACGCCGAGCGCGCGAATTGTCGCTGAACTTCCGCTCGCCGGAGCCGGCATGCCACGTGCAAACCGGTCGAGCCAGGAGGTGTTCATGAGACATCTGTTTGCCGCTCTCGTGCTGCTCGTGGCTTCGACCGTGTCGTTCGCCTGTAGCAGCGAGGACTCGAACGGCACCTGTTCGGACGGAAACTGTAGCTGCAAGAACGGAGAGAACTGCGAGTTCCAGTGCACGAAAGGCAACTGCCAGCAGGGCTGCGCGTCGGGCTCGGACTGCAAGGCGTCGTGCAAAGCGGGAGGCTGTCAGCAGGCGTGTACGCCGGGAGCCAAGTGCTCCTTCACCTGCGAAGGTGGCGGCTGCACTCAAGCCTGCAACGGCAACGCGGATTGCAGCGCGTCGTGCTCGCCCGGAGACTGCACGAGCGACGTCGGCGCGGGTGGTTCCGGCGCCGCGTCAGGACTCGGCGGTAGCTCGAACTTCGGCGGCGGCGCCGGACTCGCGGGAGGAGGTGGCGTGGCCGGCGGAGGCATCTGAGCGATCGCGTCGTCGCGCTCGGGCGGCTGAACCCTCCCGAGCCACCGCTCGAGTGCGGCGACGGTTTTCGGTGAGCGCGTCTCGCATGGGTTCCATCGGCTGCTCGGATGGCCTAAGACCCCCGCGTGTTGCCCTCGCGGCTCTGGTTCCTGTGTGTGCTCGCCGTGGCTTGCGAACGCCCCGAAGCTCCGCATCCGGTCGTTCCAACCGACGACGCGAAGTCGGCGCCCGGCCCGACCGCACCGGCGGTGGCGAGCTCGAGCGGGCCGACGCCCGAGCCCGAAGTCGAGGTGAAGAAGCTCGACGTGCTCGACAAGGCCATGGGGACCGAGGTGCACATCATCGCACTCACCAACCCGAGCGCAGACGAGAAGAAGGTGCGCGAGGCCATCGGCAAGGCCATCGACGAGATCCGCAGGCTCGAAGACGTGCTCACGACATGGCGCGCGAGCGAGCTCTCCAAGCTGAACGAGAACTCGGGACAGTGGGTGGCGCTCGGCCCCGACTCCCTCGATGTCCTCCAGAAGAGCGTGTGGGCGGGCAAGACATCGAGCGGGACCTTCGACATCACGTTCGCGAGCATGAGCGACGTCTGGAAGTTCGGCGACGCCGCCGAAGCCGAGCCGAAGCTCCCCGACCCGAAGACCGTGCTGCGCCTCAAGAAGTTGGTCGACTACCGCAAGATCGAGCTCGACGTCCCGGGCAAGCGCGGGCGCATCGGCAAGGGGCAACGCATCGACGTCGGCGGCATCGCCAAGGGCTACGCCGTGGACGCCGCCGTGCGCGTGCTTCGCGCCCAAGGCGTGAAGGATTTCTTGGCGCAGGCCGGCGGCGATCTGTTCGGCGCCGGCAGGAAACCCGACGGCTCGCCTTGGGTCAGCGGCATCCGAGATCCGCGCGGCCCGACCGACAGCTTCTTCGCCACCATCGAGCTCGAGAACCACGCGTTCTCCACGGCCGGCGACTACGCGCGCTCGTTCGTGAAGGACGGCAAGCGCTACCACCACATCATCGACCCGCGCACCGGCTACCCGGCGACCGCCTGCCGGAGCGTGACCGTCTGGGCCGGAGATGCCTTCACCGCGGACGCGGTGGACGACGCGGTGTTCATCCTGGGGCCGAAGTCCGGACTCGAGCTCGTGGAGTCATTGCCGGACGTCGGC
>Ga0268298_10002467_pt1 | contig 20215 bp, 20 predicted proteins | sample WWTPWeurt_MetaG_FD_194462 | JGI IMG/M metagenome (GOLD analysis project Ga0268298, IMG submission 194462) | Activated sludge microbial communities from WWTP in Nijmegen, Gelderland, Netherland - WWTP Weurt | ecosystem: Engineered > WWTP > Aerobic digester > Activated sludge | place... | reverse complement strand
GCGGCGTCGGACGCGGTAGCTGCTGAGCAGGGCGATGGTGTCCACGGTGTCATGGAGGTCGCCTAGGGCCTCCTGCAGGTGGCGGATCTCGTGGGCCACGCTCCCGAACACCGCCTCTGGGAAGGCCTCATGGGCGATCTCTAGGGTGTAGCGGAGGCGCTTCATGGCGATCCGGATCTCGTGGTGGCCCTCATCGTCGAGCGGCCGCTCGATCCGGCCGAGCACCTCCTCGAGCGCCATCCGCCGGATCGCCAGCTCGTCGCTGATCCCCGCGCCGATCGCCCGCCCGTTCTTGGCCCGGGCCACCAGATCCAGCACGCGCAGGCCGTCCTTGAGCACCGACTCGGGCGGGTGCAGCTCGGTCAGCCGCGCGGTGGAACGGGAGCGACGCAGCTCGAGCAGCCCAGCGGCGACGGCCAGCACGACCCCCTCGGTCTCGGAGGTGGCCGGGTCCTTGGCCAGCGTGCGGACGATCTCTAGGCTCACGTCGGCCGCCCGCCGCACGCCGAGGTCGCGCCCGTAGTCGGCCACCGCTTCGGCGGTTCTTTTCAGGGCTTTTTTGGGCACGAGGGGCCGCGCAACCGCCAGGGCGGCCCGCAGCCGGCGCGTCGCGACGCGGACGTCGTGGACCAACTCGACGTCCGCCTGCGGCCAGATCTGGCTCCCCGGTCCAAAAGCCTGCGCGGTCCGCCGCACGAGCAGCTTCACCAGCGCCTCGGCGCCGCGATCCCCCGGTTCGAGCCGCGGGTGCTCTCCGCTCCCGCTGGCCAACAGATGGTGCAGGTAGGTGTGCCGCGCAGCAGAGAGCGGGGGCTCGAGCAAGCGGCTCGGCGCGTAGGGGACGAAGACGATCTCGGCGCCCTCGGGCTGGTCGAGATCCACCACGGCGAAGCGAGCCCGGGGATCGCCCCGCCCGCCGCCGCCCGGGCCGGTCTGCACCACGAGCGCGCCCTTGCTCTGGCTAATCTTGGGCGCCCAGGGATCAGCGGCGAACAGCGCGCTCGAAGGCGGGAGCGCGTCGAGCACCGTGGCTAGGGCCGACGGCGCCAAGTAGAGCGCGCGCAGCTTCCCTTCGGCCACCCGCTCCGGGCTCCAGCGGGTGCGGCAAAGCGTACCGAATGGAGGCAGGGCGTTGCGCTCCGGGTCCTCGATCGCGTCGCGCGCGTCGACCGTGATCACCTGGTCGAGCCCGGCCGCGCGAAAGGCCTCGCCTAGCGCGGCGTGCGCGCCAGGGTTCATACCGCTCATGCTGACCACACCTACGCGCACCGCGGGAGGATACGGGGCGACGGCACAGTGAGCAACGATTTCCAGAACTTCGGCGTTGCTCTCTCGGTTTTCTGACGCCACCGTCGACCGCGTGAAGATCCAGATCGTTGTCGTCGGCAAAGACCGCGGCGATCCGCTGGTGGAGGCGGCCGACGCCTATGTCGAGCGCCTCGCGCGGTATTACCCGGCCTCGGTCACCGAGCTCCGCGAAGAGCCGGCCAAGAGCTCCACCCCGATCGAGCGGGTGCGCGCGGTGGAGGCGGAGCGGATCCAGAAGGCCGTGGCCAAGGATGCTTACCTGATCGCGCTCGACGAGACGGGAAAGGAGCTGCTTTCGACGGAGATCGCCGAGCGGATCTCCCGCTGGGCGCTCGAGGCGCGGCCTCAGATCGCCTTCGTGATCGGCGGCCCCAACGGCCTCGACCGCGCGCTCCTGGCCAGCGCCAAGGAGCGCTGGGCCTTGTCGCGGCTCACGCTCCCCCACCGGCTGGCGCGCCTGGTCTTGGCCGAACAGCTCTACCGCGCCGCTACGATCATCCGCGGAGAGCCCTACCACCGATGATCGCGGCGCTCGAACGCCCGCTGGAGGGCCTGCTCCGGCTCTTGTGGCCGAGCCGCTGCGCCGCCTGCGACGCGCTGTCCGAGGCCGTCTTTTGCCGCGAATGCAGCTTTGAGCTCCGCCCGCCGCCGCCGTTTTCGGTCGAGGGGGCGACCGCGGCCCACGCCTGCTTTCTCTATGAAGGAGCGGCCGAGCGCGCGCTCCTGCGGCTCAAGTTCGACCATCGGGAGGACGTGGGCGCCCGATTGGCGCTCTTGATGGCGGAGGCCGCGCGGGCCCTGCCGGACCACGACCTGGTGATCCCCATCCCGCTGACCCGCCGTCGACTCTACACCCGGGGGATGAACCAATCGGCCTTGCTCGCCGCGCGGATCGCGCTGCCGCTGGCACCCGCGGTCCTCCGGCGCTCGCCGGGTGCGAAGAGCCAGGTCGGAGCCCGCGGCGTCGCCCGCCGGGCGCAGGTCGAGGGCAGCTTCATCCTGGCCCAGCCTCGCGCGATCGAGGGCCGGCGCCTGCTGGTGGTGGACGATGTGGTTACTACGGGCTCCACCGCCAAAGAGGCCGTCCGCTGCCTCCTCGGGGGCGGCGCAAAATCGGCCTCCGTGCTCGCGTTTCTCCGCGCCGAGGGAGCCTGAGCCTGTTATGGGGCGCCATCTCGGTCAGAGGCCCGATGCTCGCGGCCTCGAAGCAGTGGAGAGTCCTGGTGGTGACCATGCCTGATCGTTCAGCGTTTCGCTCCTATCGCGCCTTTGCCCTCGGCCTCCTCGGGCTCTTGGCCGCCTGCCGCGACACGCCCCCCGACATCGGTGGCAAGCCGGACAGCGGCAACACCATGACGATGACCTGCAGCCGGCGCGAAGACTGTGGCGGGTCCGGTATCTGCGTCGCCGGCATCTGCGAGCGCGTGGTCCCCTGCACCCCCGGCAATGACAGCCAGTGCACCGCCTCCGGCAAGGTCTGCCACCAGACCCGCGGCTACTGCGTGGCCTGTGACGGTCGCGAGGGTCAGTGCGGCGCTGGCCTGACCTGCCAGTTCGACTTCACCTGCGTACCGCTCGGCGGAAATGACGCCGGCGTCGCCGACGGCGGGGCCTGTGGCGGGGCCTGTACCGACCGCACCATGTGCGGCAACGACCAGGTGTGCCGGGGCAACATGTGCTGTGCGCCGCCGGCTCGCTGCTCGAGCGCCGACCAGTGCCCCCAGAGCCGCCCGCTGTGCAACGGCGCCACCGGCGAGTGCTTCGGCGGAGACTCCTGCACCACCGACGGGCAGTGCGACACCAAGCCCGGCTGCTCGCCAGGCACCTGCTTCTGCGACGCGCCCGGCGCCGGTCAGCCTGGGGAGTGCAAGCCGCGTCCCAACGCCTGCAACAACGACCAGGAGTGTTTCCAGAACGGCCAATATGTCGGGAAGTACTGCACGATCGCCTCGACCCCCCACCAGTGCAACGACGCCCCCAACTGCACCCGCGACCAAGACTGCAGCGCGGCCGGCCTGGTCTGCGACCTCGGCGCGGGCAACCCGAGCATGGGCCGCTGCATCAACGGCATGGCTTGCCCGACGGGGAACGAATGCCCCCAAACGCAGACCTGTCAGGCGCAGGTGTGCGTGGCCAAGAACTGCATCAACACCCCGAACTTCTGTAACGCCGCCACCGAGACCTGCAACGCGGCGACCGGCCAGTGCGTGCCCACCGCCAGCGGGAGCTGCCAGACCGACGGGGAGTGCCCGGCCGGAAACTACTGCGATACCGCGGTAAATCGCTGCGCCCTGGGGTGCCGCGACGCCAACGACTGCGGCGGTGTGGTCTGCAACGCCGCCCACCGCTGCGAGCAGGGGATGGGCACCCTGTGCGGACCCTGCATGACCGACGCCGACTGCCCGGCGCGCACCAAGTGCATGACCAACGCCTTCACCATGGCCAAGGTCTGCTACGAGACCTGCACCTTCGGTGGCTCCTGTACGCTGAACCCGAACTCGACCTGCTTGATCAACAAGTGCTTGTGCATCGGCGGGCCTTGAGCGAATTCTGATCGCTATCGGCTCCGACCGCCCAAAGCCCTTCGTCGGGCCTCCGATCCTCAAGAAGGCCGCCGCGCCGGGCCTGCCCGCCCCCCAAGTTAGCGTCCCTCTTACAGATTCCGACACGGAAGCCGACGCCCAGCGCGAGGCCCAAAAGAAGCGTATTCGCCTCCGCGCCCAGGCCGCCCTGGAGGAGCAGACCCCCGCCGAGAGCGCTCCGGTTCCCGCGAGCGGCGGACCCGCGCCGGCGCCGATCGCCGGGCGGCTCGCCGACGTGCAGCGCATCGAGACCATGGCGCGCCGCGCGGGCCCGCCGCTGCCGGACCCGGTCCCAGGCGGTCCGGCGGTCGACCGCGCCGGCTTCCTGGTCTCGATCGACTTCGCACGGAGCACCGACCGAACACAGGCCGCCTCACCCATGGGCGGGGACCTGATCCTGATCTTGGGCATCGCCACCGGAGAGCCGGAACGCCGTGTTTCTAAGGCTGCGCCGGCGATTTCGAGCGTCTCGGTCGCCGTCGACGGCCTGGTCTACGCCGTCCGTCTCGCCGCCGGAGACACCGCCGACCGGACCGCCGAGCGCCTCGTCGAGAAGCTCTCCGTGCACCGGGAGGTCGCTCTGATCGAGTCGAGCGAGCTCCGGGCCATCCTTCGCATCCTCCGCTGAGTCGGGATCGGCGTCGGACCGGTCCCCTGAGCGATCCCGCGTGCTCGTCGAATGTCGATTTTGACCCTATTTTTGCCGCATATTTTTGCGTTGCCCTGACTACAGCAAAACGGGGGTGCGGAGCGCTGCTCTACCGATCCCTACCGCTCCACACCGGTCGGCACGACCGCCGTCTGCGATCTTGAGCACCCTGTACGACATCGCGAGCGCACCGCTCGTTGCATTTTTTTTTTGGATCCCGAGACGCGGTCGAGCGAGCGCCGTGTCGCGCGCGCTGCTCGTCGCTGTCGCGCGCGCGAAACGCGTGATCGGGCGCCCGTGATGTATTTCGGAAGATACTGATTGTACTAGCGATTTCCGGATTCGTGTGCGCGCAATTGCAAGTTACCTTGCACTTCATTTTCGCGTCTCGGATCGTCTCATTCGCGTCCCAGATCGACGCGTTGATCGTCGCTCGAGCGAGCGCAGCGCGCGCATGTCAATGATCGATTGTTGACATCGTGGCTGGGCATCCGTACATTTCATTCAACTTTACGTCTCGAACACGAGACGAGAAGTGAGGTACGGATGGCAACTCGAACGAAGAAGAAGACGACCAAGCGGGCCCCTGCTAAGAAGAAGGTGGCCACCAAGAAGAAAGCTGCCAAGCGCGGCGGCAAGAAGAAAGCGGCTAAAAAGAAGGCGAAGCGAGGCGGCAAGAAGAAGGCCGCCAAGCGCGCTGGTAAGAAGAAGGCCGGAAAGCGCAAGTCAGCCCGTAAGGGCGGCGGGCGCAAGAAGGCTGCCGCTCCGGCCGACACCGCGCCGGCGCCTGCGATGTAATCGCGGACGACAACAGCGACGATCTTGAAGCGGCTCGTCTCTCTTTGAGGGGCGAGCCGCTTCGCTTTTAAGCGCTCCATGGCCGAGCTGCCCACCATCGATTCCGTGATCGCGGAGCTCGCACCACTGGCGGGCGGACGCATCCAGCGGGTCGACGTCGTCGCGACCGGCGAAATTGTCCTGGAATTACGGGTGCCTGGACGCACCCTCCGCCTCTTCATCTCTGCGCGCGCGCCGGTGTCTCGCGTTCATCTGGTCGCGGCGCGTCCGCCGAAGACGGTGGAGCCAGGCGCGCTGCAAGCGCTCCTTCGAAAGCGCCTCGAGGGTCGGCCGCTCACCGCGCTCCGCCTCGAGGGCAAGACCGTCAGCCTGGAGGTGCCGGAGACCCTCCTCAAGATCCGTCTCGGCTCGGGCAAGGATGCCTTCGAGCTGGTCGACCTGCCCCTCGACCTGACCGAGCGGCCGCTCGATCGGGCCCGGGATGCCCCTGTTCCTGAGGCTTTTCCGTGCTCCGACGCCCTGGAGCGCGCCTATCAACCCCTGGTCGAACGCGACACCGCGACCGGGCTCCGTCGCCGCCTCCTGACCGCCGTCGACGCGGAGCTCAAGCGCGCGCGCCGCCTGCTCGAGCGCCTCGAGGGCGACGCGACCAAGCTCGAGCGCTACGCCGAGAGCCGCGCGCGCGGTGAGCTCCTCAAGGGCTCGCTCCACGGCGTCAAGCGAGGTCAAAAAGAGGCGCAGGTCATGGACTGGGCGACCGGCGAAATGGTCACGATCCCGCTAGACCCCGCGCTAGATCCGATCGCGAACCTGAACCGCCTCTTCACCCGGGCCAAGAAGGCCGATCGCGGTCGACCGCAGGTGCTGGCGCGCCAAAACGACGCACTCGAGCTCCTGATCCGGCTCGAGGAGAAGAAGAAGGAGCTCCAGGCCGCCGCGCTGCCCCGCCTCGTCGAGCTCGCCGAGCAGAGCGACGAGCTGGCGCCAGCGGGGGCACGGGCCGGCGCGGTCTCTCCCTCGGGGGAGCGCCTGCGCCCCATCGACCGCTGGTCTCGCCGCTTCATGAGCGTGGATGGCCATGAAATCAGGGTCGGAAGGGGGGCGGCGGAGAACGACCGCCTCACCTTCAACGCCTCGCGCGGTCACGATCTGTGGCTGCACGCGCGCGGGGTACCAGGGGCCCACGTGCTCTTGCGGCTCGCCAAAGGGAGCTCACCGACGTCGGAGGCGCTGCTCGATGCCGCGCACCTGGCGATCTACTACTCGGGGTCCAAGACGGAGGCGCGCGCCGAGGTCATGTACGCGGAGGCCAAGTACGTGAGGAAGGTGAAGGGCGCGCCGCCGGGACAGGTGGTGGTCAGCAAGGACAAGACGATCGTGATTCGGGTGGAGGAGGGGAGGATGAAGCGGCTTTTAGGGTGAGCGGCCTCGCAGGCTGTTGACCGACAGAGGCGGGTGTTCGACCTTGCGGAGCCCTCGATGGAGACCGCGCTCGAGATCATTCGCGAACACTCCGGTGTGTCGGCGCTGCTGGTCCTGTTCGCGGCGGCGATGCTCGAGTACATGCTGCCGCCGGTCCCGGGCGACTCGATCGTGCTGGCGGGGTCCTTGCTCGTGGTCGCCGGCGCTTGGCCGTTTTGGATCGTGCTCGCGGTGGCAGTCGCCGGGGGCTTCGCCGGCTCGGTCGTCCACTACCTCCTCGGGCGGCTCGGCGGCGAGCGCGTGCACCTGTGGATGCGGCGTTTGGCGGGGGAACAGGCCCACGATCGCTTTGCGCAGGCCTTCCAGAAGTACGGGCTCTGGGTGATCGCCATCAACCGAGCGCTCCCCGGCATCCGCGCCGTCGTCTTCTTGGCCGCGGGCGCGCTCGGCATCCCCGCTCACCGCGCGCTCGGTGCGGGTCTCGTCTCCAACATCGCCTGGTCCTTTGGGCTCTTGACGCTCGGGGTCTCCATCGGCGGCAACTTCGAGAAGATCAAAGACGCGCTCGGCGTCTATCAATGGGTGGCCGCTGGCGTGGTTTTGGCGCTCGTGGCCGTCGTCATGGTCTGGCGGCGGGTCCGCCGGTCGGCCCAGGAAAATCAATGAAATCCAGGCACATGTCCTCTTTTTTGATCCTCGCCTTGGCCCTGGCGCTCCCGGCGCTCGCTGAGGAGACCAAGGGCGAGCTCTGGTACGACTTCAAGTTCCACGGCGCCAAGGTCGGTTTTCTCCAGGCGCTCGATGAGCCCACGACCTACGAGGGCAAGCCGGCGATCCACTCGCGCCGCCTCTCCGTGATCACGGTGCGCCGGGGTCCCGATCTGGTGCGGATGGAGTCAGACACGGACGCCTGGGCTGATCTCAAGGGGCGTCCGCTCCACTTCACCCACGTCCGCAACGAGGGTGGCTCCAAGCGGCGCCTCGAGGGGACGGTGGAGGGCGAGACCTTGGTGGTGAAAACGGACGTCGGCGGCTCGCTGAGCGAGAGCAGGATCCCGCTGGGCGACGACGTGTATTTGAGCTCGAACCTCGACTACTTCACCAAGCGCGACCTCAAAGAAGGCAAGAAGATCAGCGGGAAGGCCGTGGTGGAGGAGGACGGCGCGCTCCAAGCGTTCACTAGCGAGGTCGTCCGCGCCGAGGGCAAGGGCCCCACCGCCGTCTTCGTGGTCAAGAGCCAGATCGCCGGGATCGAGAGCGAGGACCGCGTGCAAGCCGGAGGAAAGACGCTGCGCACCAGCGTCCTCCGCATGGGCGCCGAGTTCACCCTGACCACCCGCGAGCAGGCGATGGCCATCCTGAACCCCACCGACATCTTCACCGCCACGCACCTGCGCACCAAGGTCCGGCTCCCCAAGGCCGAGCGCCTCGATGAGCTGACGGTGCGCCTGATCGGACGCTCGGGACACGCGCCGCGCCCGATCATCGACCAGCGGCAGCGCGTCGTGAGCCAGACCAAGGCCGAGGTCGAGCTCCGGGTGGTGGCCGATCAGCCCCCCAAGAAGGCCCCGAAGCTCCCGATCAAGGACCCCAAGCTGGCCCGCTTCCTCGGCGCGACCCAGTACGAGGCCCTCCAGGACGAGCGCATCAGCTCGACCTCCAAGGAGATCGTCGCCGGCGCCAAAGACGCCTGGGAGGCCGCGCGGGCCATCAACACCTTCGTCTTCCGCCACATCACCAAGAAGTCCCTGGCCCAGGCCTTTTCCACGGCGATCGAGGCCCTGGAGGCCAAAGAGGGCGACTGCACCGAGCACGCCGTCCTCTTCTCGGCGTTGGCCAAGGCGGCCGGGATCCCCACCCGACTGGTCACCGGCGTCGTCTATGTCGGGGGCGAGGACGGCATCTTCGGCTACCACGAGTGGGTCGAGGTCTGGATGGGCGACCGCTGGATCGCCATGGACCCGACCTTCGGCGAGGACTTGGCCAGCGTCACCCATATCAAGTTCAACCAGGGCACCTCTGATCCCGACGGCCTGCGCGACGCAGGGATGATCGCCGCCGAGCTCTTCGGTGACCTCGAGCTGGTGGTGAAGAGCTACTCTGAGGACGGGAAGAAGACGACCCTCTGAGTGGGCGAAGGAGCCTGGCGATGTGGCACCCGCCTCTCCGAGCTTCGCTGGCCCACTTATCCCCCCTTTGATACTTATCCCGAGTGCTGACCGCGTTGAGCGAAGCGATCGCGCCCGCAGGCGGGTTCATCCCGCCGATAACGGGCCCAGGCGCTCCCACGGTCCTCGCCAGCGCCGCGCGCCTCCTCTTGCGCATGGCCGCCGGACAGGGTTTGGCGGCTGAAAAGCTGGCTTCGGCGGCGGGACTGGACGACGCCCAACTCATCCAGCCCGACGCCCGAATCCCAGACGCGAACTATCGCCGCCTATGGCAGCAGCTCGACGCACAGGTGGACGCCAACTTCTCCATCAACAGCCTCGCCGACACCGTCGCGACCGGGAGCTTCGGACTCCCCGGATACTTGGCCGAGTCCAGCGCGACCGTGGCCGAGGCGCTCCGGACCTCGGTGCGCTTTCATGGCCTCCTAGAGGACGCGGGCGAGGCGCTGTTCGAGCGCGCGGGAGAGCTCGTTCGTAAGCCGCCGCGGGACCAATCTCCCTGGCCCGTCCGCGAGGCGGAGCACATCTTGGCCAGCTACGTGGTCCTGGCCCGGCGCTGGACGGCCTCGGAGCTGCGGCCCCGCGAGGTCTGGTTTGGGCACCCCGCCCCGCCGGACGCGGCGACGCTCGAGCGCTTCTTCGGCTGCCCCTTGCGCTTTGAGCGCCCCCTGAACCTGGTGGTCTTTCGCCCCGAAGATCTGGGACGCCCGCTGCGGCGCGCCGACGCGGTCCTTCACCATCACCTCCTCTCGCTGGCCGAAGCGCGGCTCGCCGCGCGCCCCCGGGCGCCGGCGCTGCTCGAAGATCTGCGCGCCTTCTTGGACCAGCGGCTCGGCGTGGGGGATCTCAGCATCGGCGCTGCGGCGAGGCAGCTGCACCTGAGCCGGCGCACACTGCAGCGTCGGCTCCAAGCCCACGGCGTGGAGTATCAGGCCCTGGTCGATAGTTGCCGGCGCGCCAAGGCCCAGGCGCTGCTCGCCGAGGGCCTCTCGCTCCAGCAGGTGGCCGAGTCCGTAGGCTTCGCCGATGCCAGCACGCTCCGCCGCGCGATGGCGCGCTGGGTTCGCTGACCCGCGCCGCGCGCCACGCTGGGCTGCACGCGCCAATCTCTCGTGCCCACGCACCCTCGGCGCGGGCCCGGCGATACCGTCCGTACGGGCTGCGCATTGCACCCACCCCCACCGAAAAGAGGAACTCATGGCACTTCAGCTCAAGACCAACTCACCCCTCATCACCCCGGCGGAGATCGAGGTCGTCCGCTCCGATCCCAACCTCGTCGTGAAGGAGGGGCAAGTCGATCTCGCGGCGACGCGATCCGCCAATCTCAAGGACGCCTTTCACCATGTCGCGGTCGACACGACCTTCTATCCCCTGGCCGCGCTGGGGCTGCTCCGCTTCGGCCAGATCCCGGAGGCCTTCGCGGGCGCCCTGAGCAAGGCCAAGGAGTCGCACGAGCGCGCCGGGATGTACGCCGACATGATGGCGCGCGGACTCAGCGTGACTTACCAGGAGCTTGTCTCCCAGCCGCTCGGGGCCTGAGGTACTCATGCGCGAGCAACTCAAGATCCCCGAAGGTTGGCAGACGAGCTGGACGATGAACGTGGTCGCGCCCTCCGCTGCGCTGGCGGGGCTGGTGAGCCACAAAGCCCCGCTGCCGCAGCCGCGCCCCTGCCTCTTGGTGGAGGCCGGGCCCTGCGACACCACGGCGGCGCTGACGGCGATCGAGGCCACCATCGCTGACCTGGTGCGCACGCTGCGCGGCACGGTGGTCGAGCGCTCGGAGACCCGCTTCGCCGACGGCGGCAGCGGCAAGGCGGTGACCATCCGCTTCCCGGTGGACCCGCAGCGCAGCGCCATCCAGCACAGCGTGTTTCGGGTCGATGGGGACCGGCTGACGACCTTCGTCGCGACCGTCGACGCGACCCAGAGCGCCCAGCTGGACGGGCTCCGGACCCTCATCGCCTCCTACCGCGCCTGAAATCGGCCCTCCGCCCTTTACGGTCGGCGGATCGCTCCGCATAGTGCCCGGGTGGAGGCCCGCGGGATCGAGTGGATCGTCGACGCCCGCGGCTGTGATCGATCCCGCCTCACCCAGCAATCCGCGCTGATGGCGGTGTTCGAGGCCTTGGTCGCCGACCTCGGGCTGAACCCCCTCGGGACGCCCTTATGGCATGAGTTTCCGGGCACTCAAGGGCATACCGGGCTCTGGCTCCTGGCCGAGAGCCATCTGGCCTGCCACAGCTTCCCGGAGTTCGGCGGCCTGACCCTGAACCTCTTCTGCTGTCGCCCCCGGGCCGCCTGGCCTTGGGAGCGGCGCCTGGCCGAGCTGGTCGGGGCCCGGTCCGTGAGCGTCCAGTCGGTGCCCCGAGACTATGGGGTCCTCCCATGATCTCCCGAGCGAACTGTCCCTCCTGCGGCGCCGAGATCTCGTTCCGAACGTCGATCGCCGCCTACGCGACCTGCGAGAGCTGCTCCACCCTGGTGCGCCGCACCGACTTCGACGTGGAGTCCCTCGGCAAGGTGGGTCTCCTCCAGCCGGACGGGACCTTGCTCCAGCGCGGGGCCCGCGGCCGCTACAAGGGCCGCGGCTTTGAGCTTTTGGGGCGGCTCCAATATCGGTTCTACGCCAGCGACAGCGGCAATGACCGCGACAACTATGCCGGCACCTGGAACGAGTGGTACCTCCTCTTCGACGACGGCCGCGAGGGCTGGCTCGGGGAGGCACATGGCCTCTACGCGATCAGCTTCCGGGCAGAGCGGATGGGCCGCCCTCCCGAGTTCGAGGGTCTCCAGGTGGAAGAGGAGGTCCGCCTCGGCGACAGCAACTTCTGGGTGAAGGACCTCCAGCGCGCGCGGGTGGTCAGCGGCGAGGGCGAGCTGCCCTTCCGCGTCGAGGAGGCCTACGAGGCCCCGGTGGCCGATCTCTCCACGCCGAGCAACGCCTTCGCAACTATTGACTACAGCGAGGACCCGCCGCTGGTCTTCATCGGGGAGTGGGTTCGCTTCCGCGATCTCGAGCTCTCGGGCCTGCGCGAGGGCGTCTCCGTCCGCGATCTGGGCGCCCCCTTGGAGCGCTTCGATTGCCCGAGCTGCGGCGCCAGCTTGGCCCGGAAATCCGGGGCGACGCTGGTGATCGCCTGCCCCTACTGCGAGTCGATCTTGGACGCCGACGACCCCAAGCACCGGGTCCTCTCGCGCTACGAAGCGGCCACCGCGGTCAAGCTCACGATCCCGATCGGCGCGCGCGGCAAGCTGCTCGGCGAGGAGCTCGAGTGCCTGGGGGTGCTGTTCAAGGCCACCACCGTCGAAGGTATCCGCTACCGCTGGGACGAACACCTTCTGTGGAGCCCCTTGTGCGGCTACCGCTGGCTCGTCGAGGCCAACGGGCAGTGGGCTCTCCTCGAGCCCTGCATGGCGCGTCCCAAGGTCCGGCTGGAGGAACTCCACAGCGGCGGCCGAAAGTATCGGCACTTTCAGTCCTCCAAGGCCGTCGTCGAGCGCGCGCTCGGTGAGTTCAACTGGCGGGTGAAGCGCGGCGAGAAGACCCTCGGCGATGACTATGTCGCGCCGCCGTACTTATTCTCCACCGAACGCGCGGACGGGGAGGTCAACTGGACCACCGGCCAGTGGATCCCGCGAAAGCTGGTGGTCGAGGCCTTTGGCCTCAAGGAAGCCCCGGCGAGCCAGGGCATCGCGCCAGCGCAGCCCAACCCCTGGCAGGCCGGGATCTCGGCGATGCGGCGGACGGGCCTTTTGCTGCTGGGAGTGCTGCTGGCAGCCCAGATCCTCACTTCCCTGAGGGCCCAGTCCCGCGAGGTGCTGTCCGAGAGCTTCACCGTAGCCATTCAAGATACCGACAAGGAGCGGAGCACGCAGCCTTTCGAGCTCGGGCCGGGCGTCCACAACCTCGAGCTCGAGCTGAGCGCCAACGTGAACAACGCCTGGGTCTTCGTGGAGGGCGCGCTGGTCTCCACCGATCACGACGAGCTCTTCGAGTTTGCCCAGGACGTCTCCTACTATCACGGGGTCGAGGGTGGAGAGTCCTGGTCCGAGGGGAGCCCCCAGCAGTCCATCCTGCTCGGGCAGGTCCCCCCGGGTAACTATCAGCTCCACCTGGCCGTCGATGGTTCGCCGCCGGTCACCGCGCTCCGGGTGCGCGCGGTCGAGGACGTGCCGCGGACGGCCTACTTTGTCTGGGCCTTCCTGCTGGCGCTCGTCCCCTGGCTGTGGTCGGAGCTGGCGCGCTACCGCTTCGAGGTTCGGCGTTGGAGCGAGAGCGACCACCCGATGAGGAGCACCGAATGAACAAGCGATACGCGGCGTGGGGCGCGCTCCTGACCCTGGCGCTCCTCTACTTGAACCTATCTGGCACGGTGCTCTTCCCCGACACGACGCGGCGGGCGGAGGCCCGATCGGCGCGCGCGACGACCGGCGCCTACCGTACTCACTTTCACGGAGGGAAATAAACGATGGAACTATTCACGCCGACGGCGATTCAGCACTTTGTGGCCGCCATTTTGTACTCAGGGCTCGGCATCCTGCTGTTCTTCGCCAGCTTCGTGCTGATCGACAAGCTCACGCCGGGCAGCATGTGGAACCAAATCATCCAGGAGAAGAACACCGCCGTGGCGATCCTCTTCGGCTGCGCCATGATCGGCATGGGAATCATCATCGCCGCAGCGATCGCCTCCTGAGTCATTCTTGAACGCCGCGCTCCTAGCCTCGGTCTTCGTCATCGCGACTGCCGGGCTCGTCTACGAGCTGCTCGCGGGTACTATCGCCTCCTATTTGCTGGGAGACAGTGTCACCCAGTTCTCCACGGTGATCGGGGCCTACCTGTTCTCCATGGGGGTGGGCTCCTATCTGGCGAAGTTTCTGAAGCGGGGCCTCGTCGCCTACTTTATCCAGGTCGAGATCTTGGTGGCGATCGTCGGCGGCTGTTCGGCGACCGTGCTCTTCCTGAGCTTCGAGCAGGTCAATTCGTTTCGCATCGTGCTCTACGGGACGGTGGGGCTGGTCGGGATGCTGGTGGGGATGGAGATCCCGCTCCTGCTCCGCATCCTGGAGGGCAAGCTACAGTTCAGCGAGCTCATCTCCCGCGTCCTCAGCATCGACTATCTCGGGGCCTTGGCGGCCTCCATCCTGTTCCCGCTGTGGCTCGTGCCAGAGCTGGGGCTCATGCAGTCGGCCTTCCTCTTCGGTCTCCTCAACGCGGTCGTCGCGCTCGGCACCTGCTTGCTCTTTTGGCAGGAGGTCCCGGCGGCCCGCTGGCTGGTGGTCGAGGCCTCGGTCGTCGCCGTCGGCTTGGCCTCCGGGCTGGCCTTCTCGAGCCAGCTGACCGGCCTGGCGGAGTCCCAGATGTACTCCGACTCGGTGCTCTATGCCCGCACCACGCCCTATCAGCGGATCGTACTCACCCGGAGTCGAAATGAGCTCCGCCTCTACTTGAACGGCCACCTCCAATTCTCCTCCTTCGATGAGTATCGCTACCACGAGGCCCTGGTGCACCCCGGGCTGGCGAGCGTGGCGCGGCCCGAGCGGGTGCTGGTGCTCGGCGGCGGTGATGGGATGGCGGTGCGCGAGATCCTACGAGATCCCCGGGTCAAGGAGATCAAGCTGGTCGACCTCGATCACGGGATGACCGAGCTCTTCTCCACCCATGAGCTGCTGGTCCCGCTCAACGATCGGGCCTTCCTAAACCCCAGGGTCAAGGTCGAGAACCACGACGCCTTCGTGTGGCTGCGCGAGACCCCGGGGCTCTATGACTTCGTGGTGGTCGATTTTCCGGACCCCTCGAGTTACTCCCTGGGGAAGCTGTATACGACCGCGTTTTACCGAGAGCTGGTGCGGCACCTGGCGCCGGGCGGGGCGATCGTCGTGCAGAGCACCTCGCCGCTGTTCGCGCGCAAGGCCTTCTGGTGCGTGCAGGAGACGCTGGCGGCGGTGGGGCTCAAGACCGTGCCTTATCACGCCTATGTGCCCTCCTTTGGGGAGTGGGGCTTCGTACTCGCCTCGCGGGAGGACTATGTCGCGCCTCAGGTCCTGCCTGCCGGTCTCCGCTTCTTGAGCCTCGAGAACTTACCCACGCTCTTCAGCTTTCCCCCAGACATGGCTCCGCTCCCAGTGGAGATCAACCGCCTCAATAATCAGGCCCTGGTCCAATACTATGACGGGGAGTGGAAGAGGGTAGAGCGGTGAGTTGGACGCGCCGGGAGGTCCTGAGCGCGGCCTCGCTCCTGGCCGCGGGCTGTACTCGGGCCCCGCCTTCGTCGGTGTCGATCCCGGGTGAGTACCTTGAGCCCGATCATCGCCGGGGACACCTCCTGCGCGAGGGGTCGGTCGCCGCGGCCGGAGAGCCTCGGGTCCTGCGGGTGGGCGTCGTGATCGTGGGCGGGGGTGTGGCGGGGCTGAGCGCGGCCTGGGCCCTTAAACGGTCCGGTTTTGACGATTTTCGCCTCCTCGAGCTGGAGAACGAGGTCGGGGGCACAGCCCGTGGCGCTCACACGGCGGGTCTCTTGCACCCGCTCGGCGCGCACTATGTCCCGCAGCCCAGCGAGGAGTCTCGCGCGGTGCGGGCCTTGTTCGAAGAGCTCGGCATTATCACGGGCTACGCCGGGGGAGTCCCGGTCTACGACGAGACCATGCTGTGCCAGGCCCCCGAGCACCGCCTCTTTCAGGAGGGGCGCTGGATCGACGGCAACTTCCCCCGCATCGGGATGCAAGACCGCGATCGGGCGGAGCTCGAGCGGCTCCAAGCGGCGCTGTCCTCGCTGCGCGAGGCGCGAGACGGGGAGGGGCGGCGAGCCTTCGCGATCCCGATGGCCTATTCGAGCCCAGATCCCCGCTGGCGATCGTGGGACCAGCGCACCATGGCCGCTTGGCTCGACGAGCTGGGCGTGCGCTCGGCGCGGGTGCGGTGGTGGGTAGAGTATGGCTTGCGCGATGACTATGGAACGACGCTGGAGACCACCTCGGCGTGGGCCGGGCTTCATTACTTCTGCTCGCGCGGCTTGGCAGATCCGGACGTACTCACCTGGCCGGAGGGTAATGGTTGGCTGGTGGAGCGGCTGCGGGGGAAGGTTGCTCCCTGCTTGTCTGCTGGTTACTTGGTGCACCGGATTCGGCCGGGGGTCGTCGAAGCCCTCGGACCGGAGGGGCCGGTACGTTTCGTGTGTGACCGGGTGATCGTGGCGCTGCCGCATTATGTGGCGGCCCGGGTGGTCGAGGGGCTCGAGCGGGTCCCCGAGTTCAGCTACGCGCCGTGGTTGGTGGCCAACGTGCACGTCGAGGAGCCCCCGCCGGGCGCGGCCTGGGACAACGTCTTCTATGACAGCAGCTCCCTCGGCTACGTCGTATCCACGCACCAGAGCCTCTCGGTGCGCCCAGGGCCGTCGGTCCTCACTTGGTTTCGGCCCTACACCGGGGCCGATCCGGTGGCCGCGCGAAAGGCCTTGCTCGAGGCTTCCCGCGAGGCGCTTTTGCAGGAGGTGCTCGGGGATCTCGAGCGCGCCCATCGGGGCCTGCGGCGCATGGTCACCCGCGTCGACCTCACGCGCTGGGGCCACGGCATGGTGCGGCCCACGCCAGGGCTCCTCTTTGGCGCTGGCAAGAATGCGCTGTCCGATGCAGAGGGGCCGATCTGCTACGCCCACAGCGATCTCTCGGGCCTGGCGCTCTTTGAGGAGGCCCAATACCGAGGGGTTTTGGCGGCCGAGCGGACCCTGCGCGCGCTCGGGCAGCCCTATACGAGCCTCCTATGAAGATCGCGCCGTGGTTGATCTCGCCGCGCTTCGATCTGGCGGTGTTCTTGGGGCCTACGCTGGTGGCGATGGCGCTCGTCTTGTTGCGGAGGCCACTGTCGCCCGAGGGCGAGCTGCCGCTGCCCGGTTGGGTCGTGGCGGTGCTCCTGGTCGACGTCGCGCACGTCTGGGCGACCCTGCCGCGTACTTATCTCGACCCCGAGGCCCGCCAGGCCTGGCCGCGCCTCTTCATCGCGGTGCCGGTGCTGGGGCTGGTGGCCGGGATAGTTCTCCACACGATCGGCGCGCGCTGGTTTTGGACCGGGTTGGCCTATGTCGCGGTGTGGCACTTCATCCGTCAGCAAGTGGGCTGGGTCTCGCTCTATCAGCGAAGGGCAGGGGAGCCGCGGGATGGTTGGGCCCGGCTCGACCACGCGGCGATCTACGTGGCGACCGGCGCGCCGCTGCTCTTTTGGCACCTCGGGCCCGCACGCCGCTTCGAGTGGTTCGTGCCGGGGGACTTCCTGTTGCCGGGGGCGCGGCCGTGGCTCGCGTGGGTCATCGTTATTGCGGCAGCGCTGGGGCTTTTGGGGTACACGCTGATCAGCGTGCTGCGGGCGCGCGCGGCTGGGCTGTGGCCGCTCGGGAAGTGGCTCATCGTGCTCACCACGGCCCTGTGCTGGAGCGTGGGGATCGTGTTCACCAACGACGACTGGTCCTTCACCTGGACCAACGTGCTCGTGCACGGCGTGCCGTATCTCGGCTTCGTATGGGTGAGCTCCAGCGCGGCGCGGCAGGGCGCGGTGGTGCCGTGGTGGTGGCGGAGCGCGCTCGGCTTCCTGGCGCTGGTGGTGGGGCTGGCCTTCGCCGAGGAGCTGGCCTGGGATCGGCTGATCTGGCACGACCACGGCGCCTTCTTTCCTGGGCCCAGCGTGGAGCTCGGGCGAGCGGTGAAGTCGGTGCTGGTGCCGCTCCTGGCCTTGCCGCAGCTGACGCACTATCTCCTCGATGCGTGGATTTGGCGGACGCGGGATCCACGGAACGCCGCGCTGCAGGCACTGACGGCGCCGGGGTAGGGCTTCGGTTTTGGGGGGCCGGGGCTCGTGGCTCGTGGCTCGTGGCTCGTGGCTCGGGGGGCTTTGCGCGCGGGCTACCGTCCACCGCCATCCTCCGGTAGAGCTTCCTGGTGGACCCCGTATACTCCTACCTCCTGGTCGGGTCCCCCTTGGCCGCGATCCCTGCGGTGATCACCCGCGTGATGCGCCACCCCATGGTCGGCGGCTATCAGATCGGCTTCGGTCCACCGCTGGTCCGCGCCAACCCCGCGGTCATCGACGCCCTCAAGGCCGCCCGCTCCCCCTTCGACAAGCTCGAGATCTACTTCCGCTGCTGCCTCCTAAGCCCCAAGGAGCAGGTCCGCCTCACCTGGAAGCACCGCGCGCTGGTGACGCAGCGCCTCGGCCCGCTCGAGGCGGAGGAGGTCGCGCAGCGCTACGCGGACGCGCTGGATCTGGTGGTCTCGCTTCGGGAAGCGCCTTCGGCGCGCGGCGGGGAGTCGTCTGGCTTGGCCTCGGCGCAGGGAGCGCGGTCGGGGCGCTTTCTGATCCGCTTCGATGACTTGGCCAATCAGCGCTTGCTCGAGCTCCCGGCGCTTGCCGGGATCGAGGTGGGGGCGGAGCCCTTCGCGCTGGAGCTCCGGGTGCAGCCAGCCGCGCAGGAGGATTTTGGAAGGTTGCTGGCGGATATTTCGGAGGTTCGGGTGGTGGCGCTGGGCGATCCTACGCCGCATGCTCGGGCGCGGAGGGATGGGGTTCGGTTCTGATTCCCGACCGAGGAGAATAGAGAATGGAACCCTTATCACCTGCGGCTAGGCAAGGGGATGCGGTCGTTCGGCTAACTACCGTCTTGATCGGGGTGGCGGTGTGGCTTCCCTTTCAGCTCCTGTACGTTGGTCCAGCGGTATGGCTCGCGGAGTTCCAGACGCGTTTGCTGGGCTCATACTACCCAATAGTTTCATATTGCGTCGTCGGAATTCCGCTGGGGCATGTTCTGTACTTAGTCGTCACTCGAAAGCAGGCTTGGAGGGAGACGGTTGTTGTACTTGCAACGAAGGGCGCAGGGGTTCGTCCCTATATCGCACCTCTGGGGCTCCTTGGCATGACGATCTTGATGTCGAGCACGGGCGTTCGTCAGTGGCTCGCTCCGCAACGCGGCACCATGACGGTCACCGAGGCCGCCCGCCAGGTGGACGGCGAGTTCTACGCGACAATCTCCGGCCGTGTAGTCGACGCACCATTCTGGTTTTCGAGGCGCGGGAAGAACTCAGAGTATTACTACGTTCCTCTCCGTTCGGTCGGTGATGAGCGGAATGAGGTAGTCCTGTTGATCGGCGGATCCGAGGGTGAACTGAGGCGCTTAGACGTGATGAATCCCTCCGGTGAAACCGTCTCCGTTACTGGCTTGGTTGACGACAAAATGCCGGCCGAGGACATGACTTGGTTTCGCAAAACCACCGGTTTGCCGCTTTCCGAACGAGCGCGCGTCATTCGGCCGAAAATTCAGGCTGACGACCCAACCCCGATTAGGTTTGCGCTCGGTGTTCTTGTTGTCGGGGTAGTGACGTCGACACTCATGCTGGTGAGGATACGTCGGAGGCCGGCCACGCTCTTGCCGCCAAAGGGGCAGAGTAGGTGAGTCGTGGTGGCTCCCTTGCTTCGGGTGGCGCCCGAGGCCTCCTTGCCCTCCCGCGGAGTCGGCGAGTCGACGGACATCGTGTTCGAGATCTACACGCCCGCCCAAGCTACTCGACATTCAATCGCGTTTTTTGGGAGCGTAGCCCCAGGGACCGTCAGCTGCAACGACGATGAAGTTGCCCTTCCTTCAGGCCCGTCGGGCGCCTCGGTTGAGCATACTCACTTGCCGTGCCGCGTCCTGATCACCACGGCATGCGCGTCGTAGATGCCGGGGATGTGCGAGCATCTCGTCGGTGCTGCACCAGGCTGCGTACGACGCCAAGCCGAACCGCCTTGGTCTCACCTGAAGGTCGCGCTGCTCTTCTTGTACTAACCGATGAATACACAACCCGGTGCATTTTCTCCTTGACTGCGCGCGAGGCCTCTCCAATGCGCGAGTATCCTCCGAAAACGCTCGGATGAGTCGCGAAGTCATCTCTGTCGACTGAGGCTCCCGGCGCCTCTCCTATTGCGTCTGGCGATGCGCCCGAGAGTGAGGTCGGCAGGCCCGTTTTCTGCGCAAAAATATACCCGTGCTATGGCCTTCTCATGCACGCCGCCCGCGATACTATCTGGCAGACGATCGACCTGACCCTCCTCGGCCTCGCCGCCCGCGCCGGAGATCTCGACGCCGAGATCGGTCGCTGGCTGGTCGCAGCCTCTCGCGAGGGCGTCCACCGTCATTTCGGCTTTGCCTCCTTCGCAGAGTACGTCGAGCGCCGGCTCGGCTTCGACGCCCGCACCACCCGCGAGCGCCTCCGCGTCGCCCGCGCGCTCGAGGAGCTCCCGGAGGTCCGGCGATTGCTCACTTCGGGCG
>Ga0268298_10002465_pt1 | contig 20223 bp, 14 predicted proteins | sample WWTPWeurt_MetaG_FD_194462 | JGI IMG/M metagenome (GOLD analysis project Ga0268298, IMG submission 194462) | Activated sludge microbial communities from WWTP in Nijmegen, Gelderland, Netherland - WWTP Weurt | ecosystem: Engineered > WWTP > Aerobic digester > Activated sludge | place... | reverse complement strand
GCCCGTAGGCGATCACATGGTAACCCTGCCACTGCTGGGTTTCCGGGTCGCCGCCCATCACCACCAGCGGACGGATCAGGTCGCCCTTGGAGGTGTAACCGAGGTACTCGCCAATCCCCAAAACTTCCTGCATCTGGGCTGCGGTCAGGGTCTTGGGCAGGGCAAAGACGGTGTTGGAAAGGTCGCTCTTGCCGATGAAAGGCTGCGGGAAATACTGCAGGTCATAGGCGGTCGGCTCTTCACCGTGGGGCAGGTGGATGAACGAATCAGAGAAAATGGTAGTCCAGAAGCTGTTGAGCATCCGCAGGCTCGAGCAGCGCGGCAGGTCTGCCGTGACTGAGATCGAGAGGACATTCGTGCCGACCTGCATCCGGTTGACCGGCAGGGCGAAGCGTTTCCACAGGATGGTTTCGGAGATTTCCTTGAGGCTGAAGCTGTTGACGGAAACCCCATTGAGGGCAATTTCCAGGGTCCCGTTCATTTCGGCCATGGCGGCGCTGTAGGCAAAGTGCATCGCCAGGCTGCTTTCTTCGGTCAGGGCCCAGGTGTAGGGCACATCAAAGCGCACCTGCATGGCGCTCTGGATCGAGCCGCCGCGGGTCAGCGAGCCGGAAGCGGCTGTGATCCGGGTGTCGGTATAGCCCAGGGCCTGGAGGGCAAAATCTTCACCCACCGTCTCCAGCGGTATATAGGGCAGGGTGTTTTCAATCAGAGCCACCTGGCCGTTCATGCCGGGGAATTGGGTCTTGCTGCCCAGGGCCTGCCCGGCCTTGAGCAGGGCCGCATCGGTCACGCCGCTGACCACCACCACCACCTTGCTGGGGTTCCAGGGCGAGAGGATCTCCTGAATAACACCATCGTTTTCAGAAACAGCCTGGTCGCCATTCACAAAGAAGTATTTCCCCTTTTCGGCGGTTGTTGCAACCTTTTCCGTGCCGCTCTGGCGGTCCACATCGGCTGCCAGGCTGTCCACGTTGATCAGTTTCGTCCCGCTCACCAGGCTGGCAGTCTGTTCAAACTTGCTGCCGTAGGAGAAAACCTGGCCATCCAGCACAATTTCGATCTGGTTGGAAACCGTGGCGCCAGCGGCCAGGTCTTTGATCGTCCATTCATAGCCAGCGGTTACCCCGGGCTTGCATTCGCCGCTGCATTTGTTGGCGCTGGCGCCGGCCGGCAGGCGGCCTTTGACCACCAGGTTTTGCGAGGCGGTAGAGGTGTTCTTGACGTTGACGGTCAGCACAAAGGCCTGATCGGGGGCAACCAGGGCGGGCATCTCGCTCCAGATGGCCAATGAGCGTTCGCTCAGGCTGATCGGCAGATCGAGCTGGCTGAGCAGGGGGTTGTCATCGGGCGAGCCCAGCACCAGCAGGTTGTTGGCGCTGGTTGCTGCCGGCAGAACCGCCGAGGCATTCAGCACTGTCAGGGGCAGCCGGTTGTTGGAGAGCTTGCCAATCCGCCCGCTGACCATCAGGGCTGTCTGCATATCCGCTTCGCTGGGGGCGTTGGGCATCACGACCAGGGTCGGGTCAACCACGAACGCATTGTCCTGGTAGAGCGGCTTGGGGTATCGGTTCAGGTCCAGAACGAGCGGGCGCAGGCTGTATTCAAAGTGAATCCAGGAGGTTGGGTGGATATCCATAATGGCCTGGGCGCTCGAATTGGTTTCGTTGCATTCCACATATGCTTCAAAACGGACTTCGATGGAGTTCACCAGGTTCGATTCGGGCAGGTAGAGCACATCCAGGGGCAGCTCCACCTGGTAGCTCTGCTCACCCTGAACATCCAGGGCCTGGGTGAAAATCGTCTGGCCGTTCAGCAGCACGCTGACGCTGCTGCCGGGCAGGGCCGATTGAACACCCAGCCAGTACCCCAGGTTCAACTGGAAATAAGTCCCTGCTTCTGGTTTCCAGTCTGCCGGGATTGAGAAGTAATAGCGCAGCGCCCCGAATGGGTCGCGCAGGGTTCCCTCGCCGTACCCCAACTGGGTAAGGGTGACATCATATGGCAGAGTGCCTTCGGCCCGGGCAGTGGTTACCGGGGCCATGGGCGCGGCCAGCATGATGATGGTCAGGACGCACAACAAACGAAATAAAATGCTCGAAAAACGTAAATGGTTCATGGACTAACTCCTATCTTCTGATTGTTTCGCCAAAACCGGATCTGTTCTGCGGAAGCCCGTCCGGATAACTTCAATCCCGGTCGGATACTGGCTTGCCCGCACTGGTTTGATCAAAAATCCTCGAATTCCACCGTACAAAACGCAAATCTGGTGCACAAAACTTTTGATGACTTCTTGTGGGCTACCTTTATAAACCCCGTAGCCAACCAGGGCGCCAAAGCCAAAAATAAACCAGGCCGCAGTCAGGGCCCAATGATTCACCCACACCACCAGCCCCAAACTGAGCAGCGCCAGCAGGATCAGGCCCAGGGTGTAGACGAATGTGGCCCGCTCGCGGACCACCATCCCCAGCATGCCGGTGCGCAAGTGATAGCGCGGGGTTTGCCCGTGCCCCAGCCACAGGCGCGAGAGAATCCGGCTGGAGAAGTACTTCCACGAACGGATCGGCAGGGTGTAGTTGCTGCAAACCCGCACCGGGATACAGAAAAGCCGGTAGCCGGCAAAGCGCAGGCGCATGCACAGCTCGGGCTCTTCCTCGGAGATCAGGTAAGGGTTGAAGCCCCCAACCGCCTCCAGGGCTGCCCGGCGGTAAAGGGCTGCCCCGCCAAAGTGTTTGACTTCCACAGTTACCCCGCCCGGGCCAAAAATGACATCCTGCTCGCCGGTCACGGTCCCGTTTTCAAAGAAAATATCGTGGCGGTAACCGGTGATGGCGGCAGCCTCGGGGTGGTCTGCCATGTAGGGCAGGGCGTGGTCCAGCCAGGCAGGGTCCATTTCCATATCGCCGTCCATGAACATCAGCAGCTCGCCCCGGCTGTTGAGGGTGCCGATATACCGGCCGGCCCCGGCCGACAGGAAAGCGCCTGGCGGAATGCGCAAAACGGTGATCGGGAACTGGCTGGCGATCTGGACGGTGTCATCGCTGGAGGCCGAATCGACCAGGATAATCTCCAGCGGCTGCCACTTTTCAGCGGCTGCCAGCACCGAGGCAATCGTGGCGGCGATATGGGCGCTCTCGTTGCGAGCGATCAAGATAATCGAAAGTTCTGGCGCAGGGTTCATCGTCATTTAGCCCTTCTTCGCCAGCTGCGGCTTCCAGATGGAGCGGAAGATCAGCATATCTTCCGCCGAAAAGGCCCGCAGCAGCAGCACCAGGCCGGCATAGGCGGCGGCGGCAAACGGCACCAGCGCCCAAAGCGGCAGATACGGGCTGAGCAGCCAGGCAGCCAGACCCATACCGCCAGCCGCCAGCACCAGCCGCCAGCCCAGGCTGCCAATCTGAATGCCTGCCCCGCCGCGCTGCAAGAAATAGCCAAACAGCACGGCTGACAGCAGCAGGTTCAGGCTGGCCGAGGCCGCCGCCCCATTGGTGGTCCAGGCTGCGATCAGCAGATAGCCGCCGCCCAGGCGGGCCGCCAGCGAGACGATCCGGCTGATCAGCACCTGGTCTTGCTGGTTGCGGGCTGCCAGCGAACGCCAGAGCACCGCCCCGGCGAAGGCCAGCGGGAGACCCAGTGAGAGAATCTGCAGGGGTTGGATGGCGGCTTCAAAACCCGGACCGTAGAGCAGCTCGATGATCGGGCGGGCGGTCACAATCATCCCCGCCGCCAGCGGCAGCGAGAGGGCCAGCAGGTACTTGATCGCCTTGTCCTGGATCGACTGGAACTGCTGGTCGGCCTGGTGGAATGAGCGGCTGAGCACCGGGTAGATGTTGTTCATGAAGATCTGCGAGATGATCAGCCAGAGGTACGCCACCCGCGAGGCCGCACTGAAGTAGCCCACCTGGCTTTCGCTGACCAGCAGTGAAAGCAAGATCACCTCGGGTTGGGCCAGCAGCCCGCCCAGCAGCGAGAGGAGCGCAAAGGTCCGGATATCCCAGACCAGGTGCAGGGCGTAGCGCGGTTCAAATTTCCAGTCCAGGTGGGTGATCGAACGGTGGATCAGGAAGAACCCGACCAGCATCATCAAATATTGGACGATCACGAACCAGCCCACCAGCCCGACAACCCCGTAATTCCCCAGCAGCATCGCCAGGCTGCCGGTCACCGTCAGGACGGTGGTCAGCAGGCTGATCAGGGTGATAAATTCCACCCGCTGTTGGGCCACGAAGACCGAATTTTGGACGGCGATGAAGGTCCCCGGCAAAACGGCCAGGGCAATCAGGTACATTGCTTTGATCAACCCGGGCTGGTAATTCAGGTGCGGCAGAATGGCGTAAAAGATCGCCAGCCCCAGGATGGCAAACCCCGTGCCCACCAGGCTGAAATTAACCACCAGCCGGCTGGTGTTGGCCGGTTCTTTGGCAATTTCGCGGATCAGGTAGGTGGATGCGCCCAGGTTGGTCGCTTCGTCAATCAGCGAGAAGTAGGCAATCGCAATCGAATAGGCCCCAACCCCGTCGGCATGCAGCAAGCGCGCCAGAATAAAGACGATCAGCAGGCTGCCCAAGCGGTTGAGCAGATTGGCCACCGTTTGGGCCATGGTATTTTTGAAGATCAGGCGCGGAGAGTTCATTTTGGCAGCTCTCCTGCCAGACGGGCGGCGTTTTCGGGGGTCAGCGGCTCCACCCAATAGGCCAGGCGGGCAGCCTCCGGGGGGCGGGCGGCAAAGCGGGCGGCGGCCTTGTGCCAGAGGGCGGCAAAGACCTCACGCAGGGCGGCAAACAGCACCGCCGAATGCGCCCCGGCCGGTTTGCGCAGGCTGGCGCCCAGGTAGGCCCAGCGGCTGCCCCAATTGGGGGCGGCCAGCCAGCACCAGCTGAAATAGAACAGGCGCTTGAAACCCGAATAGCGGTCATCGTCATCCGGATCGATCCGGGCAAACTTGAAGAAATGCTCCGCCGGCGCTTCGGCAGCCTGGTCTGGCTGGTTTTCAAAACTGCCCGACTGGAACTGGCGCGCCAGGCGCAGCCCGGCCCGGGCAGCCGGGCTGGCATTGGCCGGCAGGCTGGTCGTCTGGCCGTAGGGGCCGTTCAAGAAATTGAGCAGCTTCACCAGGTGCAGGAGCTGTTTCAGCCCGGGCTGCCCGGCCTGGCTGGCCAGGTTTTCGAGCAGGCGTTCGGGCTGGTCGGTCACAATCCAGATCTGAACTTCCACCGGTCCGGTCTGACGGCGGTCGGCGTTTTTCAAAATTGTTTTGGCGGCCTGGCTGCGGGACGTGGGCGGCCCGCCGGGGGGCATCTCAGAGTCCACCCGGGCGCTGAGCCTGAGCTCCACCGGCTGCCCCTGCAGGATCGGGTCTTTGGAGACCGCCGCCAGGGTGGCGCTCCAGGTTTCGGGCAGGCCTGGCAGTGCGTTTTTGCCACTGAAGCCGTTCTCCAACAGGGCGCGCTGCAGGGCGGGCAGGTCTTCATCCGGCACGCCCAGGCGCAGCCGGCCAAAAGCCGGCAGGGCCGGGCTGGGGAAAATGCGCATGGGGGCGTCGCCGTCCAGGGTCAGGTATTTTCCGCCGGCCTGGCGGAAGGAGCGGGTCAGCATGTCCAGGCGGCTGTAGAGCTGCATGGCGCCGAAAGCCTGCCAACGGGTGATGATCTCCATCTCCAGCATACAGGCCGGCAGGGGGCGGGCCGCCAGCTGAATTTCATCCAGTTCCAGGTGCAGGCGCGAGAGGTTGCCAAACAGGGCGCCCATCAGCCCGCTGCGCGAATCGGCCGGGCGCAGCTTTTCGAGCCAGCCTGCCGGCGGGCTGACCTGGAACATCTGCTGCACCAGGTAGAGCGGGTCGTGCACCGAGGCAGTCACCCCGCGCTGGATCGCCATTTCGGCCAGCAGCCCCCAGTTGATCAGCTCTTTTTGAGACTGAAGCAGCTCGGCGATATCGCACAGCAGCACCAGTTCGCTGTACTGGTGGCCTTCGAGGTGCAAACAGAGGTGGAACAGCAGGTCTTCCAGCCCGGGCAGGAGCAGCCCGTACCCATCGGCCGCAGGCGCTGCCCGGTTCCAGGAGCCTTGAATGTCGAAATTGAAGTTGCCTTCATGATACTGATCCCATTCGATCTGCATCAGGTTCCACTGCAAATCGAGCCAGAGATCATCCTTGGCGCGCCGGAAATGGTGGCCCCAGGCATATTTGGCGGTGTACTGCCGCTTGCCAGAGGGCAGCGGCAGCAGCCCAAGCCCCGCCAGGCATTGGACAGCCCGGGGATAATCTTCCGGGCGGATCAAAAGATCCACATCGCCCATCGGGCGCAGGGCCGGGTCGGGGTAGGCGCAGCGGTAGAGGGCCAGCTCTTTGAGCCCCATGACGGCGATCCCGAGGCTGGTGAAGGCAGCACAAATTTCGTCCACCGCCTGGAGCATGCGCCGGGTGCGCTGCTGGCTGATTGCGTATAGCTTTTGGATTTCCTGGAAGCCGGCCCGGGTTGGCGGGCTGGCCTTCAGTTCGGGATACGTCTGAAAGACCTGGCTCAGCCCATGCTTAAGCAGCGGCGCCACGCCGTGACGGGTCGCCGCTTCGGCGATGTAGCCCCAATCCAGCGGGCGGCGCAGCTCTTCGGCAGCCTGCGCCAGAGTTTCGGGCTCCAGGCGCGTGCGCGAGCATAAGGTGAGCAGCCGGTCTTCAGACATGGATCGTTCTTATCCTTTATTGGTCTCTGGCGTGGTTTTGGGGCCAGAAACGGATTCTTCCAGGAGCGGTTTGATGGCCATGATCAGCGCCAACACAAACCAGAGGAGCTGCAAATTGACCCGCGAGGCGAAGCCTTCGTTGGTCATGTGGAAACTGTAGCCCGTCAGCACCGCCAGCAAGCCTGCCGGCAGAACCGCCAGGTTTTTGTCCAGCCCGGGCAGAAAAACCAGCCGGGCGGCCTGCCAGGCTGCCGCGATCAGCAGCAGCACAAAGGCTGCCAGGCCCCAGATGCCATCCTCCGCCCAGATCAGCAGATACTTGTTGTGCACCGGGTAATGGGTGTGTCCAACCCAGACGGGATGGGCGTATTGGTCGCTCATCACCTGGTCGTAGTTGTTTTCCCCAATCCCCAGCGGGTATGCGTCGATGATGTTATAGGCCATGTAGGCCAGCTCTTCGCGGGTGGTGTCGGTCAGGGTGGTTTGCAGCCGGTTATAGATTTCGACCCCAAACAGGGCGAGCACAAAAACAGAGATAAAAGCCATCTGTGGGAGCAGTTTTCTGCCCACGGTGCTGCGCCACAGCCAGGGGGTCATGATGACGACGATGATCGCCAGACTGCCCCAGGCCGAGCGGGTCATGGTCAGGATCAGGGCCGCAAAGCCCAGGCCGAAAGCCGGCAGAGCCAGCCTGGAGCTGATCAGCTTTCCAGAGGCATAGCCGCTGAGCACCACGCCGATCATGGTCGCCAGGTAGGCGGCGGCGGAGTTTGGCGTTCCAATCGTTCCGCCAATTCGCACCCCGCTGACACCCCGGCTGCCGGAGATAAAGCTGCTCGGCAGGAACCCCAGCGTGATCGAGACGCCCAGAAAGTACTGGAGCAGCATGTAGATACTTTGCCCCAGCAGCAGCACGGTGGCGGCGGTCATTACCAGCCGCAGGTTATCCCAGCGGTTGGCGAAGTTGGCCAGGTAAAGATAGTACAGCAGGAACTGGACATTAAGAAAGACGCTGAACAGGCTGAGCTGGATGTTCTGGGCCTGTGCCAGCGATGCCACGATGGTCCCCAGGTACAGCAGCACCGGGATCGTCACCGGGCCAGCCCAGTTGAATTTTGGTTTGCGTTCCAGCAGCCAGAGCCCATAGCCCATGATCAGCACGAAGGTCATCAGTGAGATGATATAGCCTGTCGGGCCGCCCTGGTGCCAGTCCTGGTCCTGGAGGGCGATATCCACACCCAGCGAGATGTCCGCAACCAGCACCACCAGGATCAGGCTGCGCAGATCTTTGACCAGCAGCAGCAAGATTGGCACAGCAACGGCCCCGACGATGACCACCATCCATTTCAAGGCCTGCTGGCTGGCGACATATGCCAAAAACCCCATCGCAACGCCAACAACAACAGCCAATATCAGGTTGGTCAACCAGGATTGGGGCTGGAAAAGCCGGTTAGGGCTAACGGATCGGGTTTGTTTCATGGCAAAACACTCATTTTATTGGCGGGCTAGGAAAGCCCCCAACCTTTTTGATCTTTCTTGACGTAGATGATGCCCATCATGCGCGCCCGGGCAGCCTGAAGCTGGCGCAGGGCCGCAAAGATCTGTTCACGGTTGTTTGATTCTTCGCTGACTACCAGGATAACGCCGCTCATGTTGGCGGCCAATACCGAGGCATCCGCCACACCCAGCACCGCCGGAGCATTCACGATGATGAACTGTTCCCGATTTTCGAGGATATCCAGGAAGCGCCGCATCGCTGAAGACGCCAGGAGGGTGGTGGGGTTCTTAACCTTCTTGCCAGCGTTGATCATGAACAGGTTCGGCTGGGCGGTGGGGTGCACCAGCTGGTCCAACACGGCAGACCGGTCGAGAAGGTCGCTCAGGCCAAATTCGCTTTCCACCGCGAAGACTTTTTCCAGGCTGGGGCTGCGCAGGTCTGCTTCCACCAGGAAGATCTGCTGACCCTGCTCGGCAATTGCCTGGGCCAGGTTGGCTGCCACCAGGCTCTTGCTGTCGCCGCCGGTCGGGCTGGTGACCAGGATCGAGCGCAGGCTGGTATCCCGCTTGGTGAAGATCTTCATATTCGGGATCAGCATCCGGTAAGCCTCTTTCAGCGTTTGAACGGGTGAGGAACTCTCGGCCTGCTCAAAGGTGCCCGGGGTGACAATGCCGTGGGGCACAACCCCAAAGACCGGCATATTGGTCATGTATTCGATCTGCTGGGCGCTGTGGATCCGGGTGTCCAGATTTTCAATCACCAGGGCCACGGCCACGCCGCCCATAAGACCCAGAGCCAATGCCAGGGCCAGCTCGGTCAGGCCGAGGTTGTTGGAAGGTTCGCTCGGCAGGGTGGCTGGCGCCAAAACGCTGATACTGTTGGCTCGCAGCGATTGGTTCAAGCGCACCATTTCATAGTTGTCCAGGAGCTTGGTGTACGAATCTTCCTGGAATTTGATCCGGCTTTCAATGTCTGCGATCTCAGCCGCTGAGCGGCCCTGAGCGCGGGCATCTGAAAGCTCCTGACGGTCGGCTTCAAGCTGCGTCTGGATCTCGGAGAGCTGGGCTTCCACAATCTGGGCGGTGCTTTTGCCGCGGCCCACATACAGGTTTTGGGGGTATTCTTCCAGCAACTCGGCCATGTGGTTGGACAGATCGCGGGCAAAGGCCGGGTCGCTGTTTTCAACGCTGATGTTCATGAGCTCGGTCTTGGAGACGACCTCGACGTTGACCTGGGTCAGCAGAAGGGCCATATCCACCGTAGCGGGATTGACGCCGGTCCGGGTCAGGGCTTCCTGAATGAACGGCGGGCTTAACAGCACCTCGCGGTAGGTGTTCTGCAGCCGCTCGGAATAATCCTCGCGGAAGGTGAAATCCGCCAGGCCCGCGTCCGAGATGACCCGAACGGTGGACTGGGCGGTGTACAGTGGGGTGATGATTAACCCGATGATGCTGACGATGAGGATGGCTAACATGGTGACAAATGCAATCACCCAGGCACGCCTTTTCAAAATTTCAAGATAGATACTTAGTTCCACGGCGAATCTCCCTGCCTTTCTGACGAACGGTTTTGCTTGCAGAGCGGTCACGCTGAGATAACTCTCAGTTAGCCCGCCCCATGTCCAAAGAAGACATTTCCAACAGTTTTCCAAATAATCTTTAAGTCCAGCCAGAAGCTGTACTTCATCACATAATAAATATCATAGCGCACAATCTGATCGAAGGGAAGCGCACTGCGCCCATTAACTTGCGCCAAACCGGTGATGCCTGGCAACACATCCAACCGGGAAGTATGCCAGAGCTGATATTTCTCCACCTCCCAGGGTACATTCGGCCGGGGCCCCACAACACTCATCTCCCCTTTGAGTACATTCAAAATCTGGGGCAGTTCATCCAGACTGAGCTTGCGCAGTATTTTTCCCACCCGGGTGTAAAACTTTTCGGCCGGGGGCTTAAAAAGCTGTTTTACCTGCCCGTTTTCGTTTGGCTCAATTTTTCCGGTGACATAAGCCTGCATAAACTTACGGTTGGCTGCATCGTCAAAATCGGAGACAATGGTGCGGAATTTATAAATCTTGAAGCGGTTGCCGCGCCGCCCAATCCGCTCCTGGGTGAAAATCGCCCCGCCGGGTGAATCGATCCGGATCAGCAGGGCGATTAATCCCATCAACGGCAGCAAAACAGGAAACAGGACCAGGCAAACCGACACATCAAAGACGCGTTTGGCTATGAAATGCCAGTTCCAGCGGGCTGTTCTGCCGCCATAAGATTGATAGATCGGAGCGGTTTGACTGCGCATGACCATCCTTTACCCTATTGTTTTAACGGCGGTGCCTTTCTGAACAGATTCGAGCAGGCTCAGGGCCAGCTTGAGGACTGTCAGGGCATCCTGCCCGGTGATGCCGGGGGCTTCCTCCGTCCGGACCCAGCGCAGGAAGGTTTCCAGCTCCACCCGCAGGGGTTCCATCTTCTTGACGGCAAAGCGGGTCATAGCGCCTTCGCTGACGCCGCGCAGCAGGCTCATCGTCTGCCATGCGTCGGGGTGGGCCTGAGCGTTTTCGTAGAAATACAGGTCCTGGGTGATGTAGTTGACCATGAACATCCCGCATTCACCGGTCACATACAATTCGCGGATTTTGGTGGGGGTCAGCCAGTTGATTTCAAGCACGCCCACGGTTTGGCGGTCGAAGCGCAGCAGGCCGGTCATCAGGTCTTCGTTTTTAGAGTTCAGCTCGCCGCTGGCTTCGCAGTAGACCCGCACAATTTCCTGGCCGGTCAGGTAGCGCATGATGTCCAGATCGTGCGGGGTCAGGTCCAAAATAACGCCCACATCCTGAATCCGGGTGGGGTAGGGGCCCAGGCGGCGGGCATAGATCTGGAAGACTTTCCCGATCTGGCCTTCGTCCAGGCGGCGCTTCAGCTCGATCACAGCCGGGTTAAAGCGCTCGATATGCCCGACCATCAGCTTTTTGCCGGTCCGTTCGGAGGCCTGGATGATCATCTCGCCTTCTTCAATGGTGGCGGCGATGGGTTTCTCCACCAGCACATGCACGCCAGCTTCGAGCAGCTCGACCACCAGCGGGCCGTGCATGAAGGTCGGCACAGCCACTGAAACGGCTTCGGGCTTTTCGCGCTCCAGCATTTCGTGGTAATCCTGGTAGGTGTTGACGCTGTACAGCTGGCCCAGTTTGCTGGTGACGGCTTTGTCGGTATCTGCCACGCCCACCAGGTTGACATAGGGCAGTTCTTTGTAGACCCGCACATGGTTGCGGCCCATCGACCCTGCTCCGATCACGGCGACGCGGGTTGGTTCCTGAGCTGCGGCGCTCATAACTTATTCACCTGTTCGACAATGAAGTCGCGTTCCTGGTCGGTCAGCATGGGGTGAACCGGCAGGGAGATCACTTCGCGCGACATCTGCTCGGTGACGGGCAGGCTGATTTCGCCAATCGCCTCGCGCACATAGGCCTGCTGGTGGAGCGGAACCGGGTAGTAGATCCCGGCGCCGATCCCGGCGTCGTTGAGCTGTTTGAGGGCGGCATCCCGGTTGCGGCCGCCGTCCACCCGGATGGTGAACTGGTGCCAGACATGCACGTAGCCTGGTTTCACCTTGGGGGTCACCACGCTGTTCATGTGCAGGTTGAAATATTCGGCGTTGATCCGGCGGCGGTTGTTGAATTCTTCCAGCCGGTCCATCTGGGCCAGCCCGATGGCGGCCTGCAGGTCCATCATGCGGAAATTAAAACCGAGGAAGTCGTGGTAATAGCGGCGGGTCATGCCGTGGTTGCGCAGCAGGCGGCATTTCTGATCCACAGCGCTGTCGTTGGTGGTGATCATCCCGCCCTCGCCGGTCATAATGTTTTTGGTGGCGTACAGGCTGAACGTGCCCGTGCCAAAACTGCCCGCCATGCGCCCATTGTAGCTTGCCTGAACAGACTGGCAGGCGTCTTCCACGATCGCCAGGTTGTGGCGCTCGCAAATTGGCATGATCCGGTCCATATCGCAAACATAGCCGTACAGGTGGACGGGCATCACGGCTTTGGTGTGCGGGGTGATGGCTGCTTCGAGCTTGTCCGGGTCCAGGTTGAAGGTGTCTGGTTCGATATCGATGAACACCGGTTTGGCGCCGGTGAAGAGGATGGCATTGGCTGTAGCGGCAAAGGTAAAGGCAGAGGTGATTACCTCATCGCCCGGGCCGATGCCGTGGGCCAGCAGGGCTAAAAACAGGGCGCTGGTGCCAGAGGAGACTGCAATCGCATGTTTGACACCGCACATGGCGGCAAAGCTCTGCTCAAAGGCGGCGGTACGCGGACCCTGGACGATGAAGCCCGAATCCAATACTTCCATCACGGCTTTTTTTTCTGCCTCGCCGATAAAAGGTTTTGAAATATAGATCAATTGGAGCCTCCGTATAAAAACTAAAAATTAGAACTGATGTATCATCTCAATAAACGGGGGAAGTTGGGTGTTTTTTGTGGACGAAGTCCACAAAAAACACCCAACACCCCGCCTTATTTAGAAGTTTCGAACTGATAGTGTTCTTTGCAATCAGGGCAGGTGTAATCGCCCGCATTTTCTTCCACAAGCTTTGTACCGCATTTGCAGACATAGCCCACAATCCTGGCCGGGTTTCCGACCACCAGGGCCTGATCGGGGACATCTTTGGTGACAACCGAGCCTGCCCCAACCATGGCAAACCGCCCCACCCGCACCGGCAAAATGACTGCCCCGGCTCCGATGGATGCGCCGTAGCTGATCAGGGTTTCGCTCACCAGCCAATCGTCGGCGCCTTTGCCTGTGCCATCGGGGTTGATGGCGCGCGGCCGTTTGTCATTGGTGAAAATGGCGCTGGGACCCACAAAAACCCCGGACTCGATCGTTACACCATGATAGACACTGACCCCATTTTGAATCTTGACGTTATCGCCAATTTGGACGCCAAAATCAACATACACATCTTTTCCAAGAATACAGTTGCTGCCGATTTGGACATTTTCCCTGACCTGGCTTTGATTCCAGATGCTCGAACCCGCGCCAATTTGCGCACGGTCAGAAACATCTGCTGTGGTATGGATTCGCACCTGTGGTCGATTCATATGTGATTTTCTTCCTGTTCTGTGACTGAATGGTTTTTATCAAAACCCGCCGCTAAATTACGCCAGGTTTGGTTGTTTCAGTTGTTTGCTCGATGTCAATCTATTAATAATAAAACGGATAAACCCACTTAAATGTTACAAAAAACGATAAGCTTGATTAATTTTCTTAGAATTGTGCTAAAATTATTCTAACATTTCCTGAATATAACGTCAATCAAAAAGTGAAATCAATTCAGCGAATTAACTTAATAAGTGCAATCGCTCAGGTGATCCATTCGCTCCACTTTCTTACAGTAAAGGTGCTCAGTCTCTCTTGTGACTTAATTCACTCATGATGATTAGTATACACGATTGTGTCCTTAGGTACAAATTAATAATTAATATTTCTGATTTGAGTCACATGAATGCAATTTTCATGTACAATAGTTTTAATGGCCTGCTCGGATGGTCAGAATGGTGGAATGAATGAAGAAATTACGGTTGTCAATTTTGGGTTTGATTTTATACCTGGTGGGATTGTTCTGCCTGGAGCTGGTTGGATGGAGCGACCCCGCTTTGGCCAACTCGGCCTGGCTTAACTTTTGGCTGTCGGTTGCGGCGGTCGTGCTTGTGATTGCGGTTCCAGGCATCAGCCGTGCCCGGCCTCAGATCTGGATTGCAATTTTTGCTGTGGTTTTTTTGGCGGCGCGTTTTGGGCTGCAGTGGTACGACCCGAAAACCCCGGTTCTGGGGGGGGTGTACACCTATATCACCCTGACCCACTTTTTGCTCCTCATGCTGGCGACCGGCCTGGCCATTCAGGTCAGTGTCAGTTTGAATGAAATGCAGGAGATCGTCCAGGATATCTTGATGGGCAATGCCCCGCATCAGGCGCACACGATGGAAAAGGCCGCCCTCGATATTGAACGCGAGTTTTTGCGCAGCAAACGCCATCACTTCCCGCTGACCGTGATTGCCATTGAGCCAGACCCGCAGAGTGTCAACCTCAATCTCACCCGTTCGATGCGCGAAATCCAGAAGTCGATGATGGCCCGTTTTGTCCTCAGCCGCCTGGTGCACATCACCAGCCAGCTTGTCCGCCGGACGGATTTGATCATCAACCAGCCGGTGGATGCCAATAGTTTCGTTGTGTTCAGCCCAGACATTACAACCGACCAGGCAGAAATGCTGGCCGGGCGGATCATTAAGTCAATTGAAAAGCAAACCGGTGTCAGCGTCCATTGTGGGATTGCCACCTACCCGGATGAGGGTTTGAATTACGAAGACCTGGTGCGGATTGCCCAGGACCGGTTAAAACCGGAGAACTCTCACCTGGCCGAAGAGCTGGATGCTTTACTAAAAGGAGATAAGAAATGAGTACGTATTTTGACGAGCGCGGCAAATTCTTCACCATGGTGATTTCAAAAGAGGCCGTTCCGGTGATTGTGCAAACCATCTCGCACCGGATTCGCGGTTACGTCCATGTTCGCCCCGGCGAGCGTTTGAAGGATGAACTGAACAGCCAGGAACCATTCTTTGCCATCACTGATGCCGAAGTCATGGATACCAGCGGGGCTGCCCTCTACCACAGCGAATTTTTGGCCATCAACCGCCAGCAAATCATCTGGCTGCTGCCCGAAGACCAGCTGAAACCGAACAGCTAGTTTTTATATATTGTTTTGGGCGCTTTGCGGCCAAAACAATATATAGATGTCCTGGCCTTGTGTAGGGGCATCGGGAATGTCGATCATCTGGTGTAGGGGCGAGCCCGCCGCGGTGTACTCACCGCCGGTCGCCCTGAGACGCCAAAACCGGGCGCCCCTTTATTTTTCGGTTATACACGATAATTGCCAACCGGGGCGCCCCTACACAAGGTGGCTTTGTGTAGGGGCAGGTGCCTGGTTGGGCACTCGAAAAAAACATCAACGAAAACCTGCCCGCATTGGGCGCGCCCTGGGCGGGTCATCGTTTATGGCGAGGCGCCGTTGATCGGTCGGGACCCGCCCCTACACCAGATGCCTGTTCCACCTTCTGTGTCCTTGCGTTTTGACTGCATGTCTTTGCTGCATCACGGTTAAGCTCCTTTCTCCGCCTGATAGAAGGTGCAGCTCACCTCGCTCATCTTGATGGTATTCGACTTCCACCCCAGGTGAGCCGCACCTCCTGGGAAGCATCGCCACCCGAGAGGTGCGGCGCACTTCATCCCGCCGGGCAGTACACGCAACCAGTTTTAAAGTGCGCTGCACCTTCAATTAGGCGACCGAATTTAATTTAACCGCGCCAAATGCGCCAAAATTTCCTTGAATTTCTTCGCGTCCTTTGTGTCTCCGCGGTTCGACTCTCTCCCCCCGCTCAACCCCTCTTTTGGATTAATCGAGTAAAATAATGGCACTTAATCGTGAGCAGGACCCAAGTTCCGGCTCGCAGCCTATTTAAAGTTGATTTTGGGGTGTATTGTGTGGCCCCACACAATACACCCCGTTTAATCGTAAGGAGAGCCTGTGAACAAAGGTGTTGCTGCTGCGTTTGGCGCTTATGTTATCTGGGGGTTTTTGCCCATTTATTGGCATTTATTAGCCACGGTCTCGCCTGCCGAGATTCTGGCCAACCGGATCATCTGGTCGTTTTTGCTGCTGGTCGTCTTTTTGACCCTGCGCAAAGATTGGGCCTGGGCCAGGCCGGCCCTCCAAAACAAGAAAACCATCCTTTCTTTTGTGGCGGCTTCGCTGCTGCTTTCCACCAACTGGTTTATCTACATCTGGGCGGTCAATGCCGGGCATGTGATTGAAACCAGCCTGGGCTACTTCATCAACCCGCTGGTGGTGATTGTTTTCGGGGTCGTCTTTTTGCACGAGCGCATGCGCCCCTACCAGCTGGCGGCGGTGGGCCTGGCGGCCGGCGGGGTGCTGTACCTCACCTGGATGCACGGCCAGATTCCCTGGATCGCCATTTCGCTGGCGGTGTCTTTTGGTCTGTACGGCCTGCTGAAAAAGATTGGGGCCCTCAACTCGCTGCGCGGCCTGACCCTGGAAACCGCCGTGATGGGCCTGCCGGCCCTGGTCTTTTTGTTTTTTGTCGAAGCAAACGGTACCGCCGCTCTGGGCCACCAATCGCTGCAGGTGACCCTGATGCTGGTCATGTCCGGGCTGGTCACCTCGCTCCCGCTGGTCTTGTTTGGCTATGGGGCTCAGAAAATCCCGCTCTACATGGTCGGTCTGGCCCAATACATCGCCCCCACCATCCAGTTCTTTCTCGGTTTGTTCTGGTTTCGCGAAGAATTTATCCCGGGCCAGCTGCCGGGCTACATCCTGGTCTGGATTGCCCTGGGGATCTACTCCTTTGGCGAGCTGTGGAACTGGCGCCAAAGAATCATGATTGAACGCAATCTGCGGGCCCAATCCGCCAGCAGCACTGAGACACAGACTCCCGGCGCAGCCGCGCCAGGCAGGTAAAAATATGAACTACGCAGATAAAATTGCAAAACAGCTCAAAATCCGCTCGGCCCAGGCCGCGGCAGCCATCGAACTGCTGGACGCCGGCAACACCCTGCCCTTCATCGCCCGCTACCGCAAGGAAGCGACCGGCACCCTGGATGAAGAGCAGCTGCGCCAATTGATGGCGCTGCTCGACAAATTTAAGACTCTGGATGAACGCCGGACTGCCATTTTGGCCTCGATCGAAGAGCAGGGCAAACTGACTCCGGCCCTGCGCGCCCAGCTGCAAGCCGCCGAAACCCTGACCGTGCTGGAAGACCTGTACCAGCCCTACAAACCCAAACGCCGCACCCGGGCCAGCATGGCGCGCGAGAAAGGCCTGCAAGGCCTGGCGGACTTGATCCTTCAGCAGCCGCGCACTGCCCAAAAGCCCGAGCGCCTTGCCACGCCTTTCTTGAACGAACAGGTCGCCAACGTGGAAGATGCCTTCGCCGGCGCACGCGATATCGTGGCCGAGACCATCAGCGACCACCCCGAAGTCCGCCGCCAGACGCGTGAAAAAGCCATGCAGTGGGGCCAGATGCGGGCTGAAAAGGTGGACGGCGCCGAAGATCCCAAGGGGGTCTTTGAATCGTATTATGCCCTTGAAATCAAAGTCAGCTACCTGCGCCCGCACCAGGTGCTGGCGATTAACCGCGGCGAGGCCGAAAAGGTGCTGCGGGTTAACCTCGGCCTGGCCGAGCGCGACTGGCAGACCGCCGTGGCCTCCACCTTTCGGCCTGACCGGCTTTCGCCCCTGGCCGAGCATCTGACCCTGGCCGCCGCCGACGCCGCCGAGCGCCTGCTCCTGCCGGCGATTGAACGGGATGTGCGCCGGGCCCTGGCCGAAACCGCCGAGGCCCAGGCCATTCGGGTCTTTGCCGAAAATCTGCGGGCGCTCCTGACCATCCCGCCCCTGGCTGGCCGGGTGGTGCTGGGGATTGACCCCGGCTTCCGCACTGGCTGCAAGGTGGCGGTGGTGGAAGCCACCGGCAAGATCCTGGAGACCAGCACCATTTACCCGCACGAGCCCCAAAATAAACGCGACCTGGCCCTCAAAGACCTGGAGAAGCTGGTTCGCAAACACAAGATCAGCCTGGTGACGATTGGCAACGGCACCGCCTCGCGCGAGACCGAAGCCCTGGCTGCCGACCTGATCAAGCTGGTTGGCCCGGGCTTGCAGTATTTGATTGTCAACGAGGCCGGCGCCTCTGTTTACAGCGCCAGCAGCCTGGCCCGCCAGGAGATGCCCGACCTGGATGTCAGCCTGCGCGGGGCGGTTTCGATCGCCCGCCGGGCCCAGGACCCGCTGGCCGAGCTGGTCAAGATCGACCCGCAGTCGATTGGGGTCGGGATGTACCAGCACGACGTGGACCAAAAACAGCTCGGCAGCGCCCTGGACGGGGTGGTGGAGAGCGTGGTCAACGCGGTTGGGGTGGATGTGAACACCGCCAGCCCGGCCCTGCTGACCCACGTCGCCGGGATTGGCCCCAAACTGGCCGAAAAAATTGTGACCCACCGCAACGAACACGGCCCCTTCCGCAGCCGGGCGGCCCTGCGCAGCGTGGCGGGCCTGGGCCCCAAGGCCTTTGAGCAGGCCGCTGGCTTTTTGCGCATCCGCAGCGGCGACAACCCGCTGGATGCCAGCGCCATCCACCCCGAAAGCTACCCGGTAGCCGAGGCCCTGCTGGCCCGAGCCGGCCTGAGCAAGGAGAGCCTGCCCGCCTCCCGCCAGCCCGCCCTGGCGGCTTTGAAAACCAGCCGGCCGGTCGTCCAGATTGCCGCCGACCTGGGCTGCGGCGCCCCGACCCTCGAAGATATTTTCGAGCAGCTCGTCCGCCCGGGCCGCGACCCACGTGAGGAAACGCCCCTGCCCATCCTGCGTTCAGATGTCCTCAAGATGGAGGACCTGGCAGTCGGGATGAGCCTGAAAGGCACCGTGCGCAATGTGATTGATTTTGGTGTTTTTGTGGATATTGGCGTCAAGCAAGATGGCCTGCTCCACCGCTCGCAGATCCCGCAGGGCACCAGCCTGCAGGTTGGCGATATCTTGCAGGTCGAGATCCTGAAGGTGGAATCGGAGCGCGGCCGGATCAGCCTGGGCTGGGTCTAAAAACAGAGGGCGCTGATTTTATCAGCGCCCTCTGTCTTTTAAATGCAAATAAGTTCACAATACGCTCTGAACAATTTCTTAATATGTGGTTGATATCCTTATATTCGTAAGATCCAAACAGGATCAACAAAAAACGAACCAAAAAAATATAAGGAGATTTTTCAATGAACCGTAAAATGATCGTAACCGCTTTTGTAGCAGGCGCCCTGGCGCTCAGCACCCTCTTCGGGGCCATGTCCTTCCGCACAGCTTCGGCTGCCACCCCCGCCACTGGCACCACCACCGCCGCCGCTCAGCCGGCGCAGGGGGCCGGCCCCCACGGCGAGCGCGGCCAGAGCGCCGCTGACAGCACCGAATTGGCCGCTGCCCTGGGCATCACGGTCGAAAAGCTGAACGCAGCTTACGCCACCGCCAACACCGAAGCCCTCAAGTTGGCTGTCGAGCAGGGTCTGATCACTCAGGCCCAGGCCGATGAAATTACTGCCCGCAGCGCCACCCAGCCCATGGGCGGCCGTGAGTTTGGCAAGTTCGCCGGCTCGGAGATCGATTATGATGCCCTGCTGGCCAAGGCCCTGAATATCAGCGTTGAGAAACTGGCCGCAGCCCGCTTGAGTGTCTTCACCGCCCGGATTGATGCCGCTGTGGCAGCCGGTACCATGACCCAGGCCCAGGCCGACCTTGAAAAAGGCGAGTATGCCCTGCGCAACAGCGCCGAATTCAAGACCTCGCTCCAGACTGCCTACGAGACAGCCCTCAAGGCCGCAGTAACCAAGGGCACCATCACCCAGGCTCAGGCCGATGCCATCCTGGCAGCCCAGCAGACGGGCGGACGCGGCGGGTTTGACCTCTTCGGCGGCGAAGGCGGGCGCGGCGGCCACGGCGGCCACGGTGGACGCGGCGGGCACGGCGACCAGGCCCCGGCCGATGCAGCCGGCGCTGCAGCCCCTGCCACCACGACCCCTTAACCCTTTCAACCGATAACGGCCGGGGGGTGTCCCAAAAGGACACCCCCCGGCGATTTGTTTTAATCTGGGTGGCCTGCACCTTCTACCATGCGAGTTGAAGGTGCAGCTCACCTCGCGCAGCATATCGGCCTTCGACTTCGGCCCCAGGTGAGCCGCACCTTGGAGGTGGGTACACCTCGCGGGTGGGTACACCTCGGGGGATGCAACGCCCCTCCCTATTCCAGCCTGTCGATAAACCCGCACAATTCCGGCAGAAGGGCGGCGGGCAGAATCCCATGCCCAACCGTTTGCATTGCGATCTCGCTGAGATTGGCAAAATGGCGCCGGGCAAAGTCCAGGTCCTGCGGGCGCAAGGCCGAGCCCAGTTCCGGGCTGCCGCGCAGCAAACACACCGGGCATTTGATGCAAGACGCCAG
>Ga0268298_10002464_pt1 | contig 20229 bp, 17 predicted proteins | sample WWTPWeurt_MetaG_FD_194462 | JGI IMG/M metagenome (GOLD analysis project Ga0268298, IMG submission 194462) | Activated sludge microbial communities from WWTP in Nijmegen, Gelderland, Netherland - WWTP Weurt | ecosystem: Engineered > WWTP > Aerobic digester > Activated sludge | place... | reverse complement strand
CGCCTGCGTCGTTTCTGGAACTGGTTTACCGGTTGGCTGGACCGCGTCTGGACCTGGGTAACTGTACGTCTGCGTCGTTTCTGGAACTGGTTTACCGGTTGGCTGGACCGCGTCTGGACCTGGGTAACCGTGCGCCTGCGTCGTGTCTGGAACTGGTTTACCGGTTGGCTGGACCGCGTCTGGACCTGGGTAACCGTGCGCCTGCGTCGTGTCTGGAACTGGTTCAAGGGTTTATTCATTCGCTTCTGGCACTGGTTCGTGCCCAAATTCGAACAATTCTGGACCTGGTTTACCGGCTGGCTGGACAGGGTTTGGACCTGGGTAACAGTGCGCTTGCAGAGGGTTTGGACCTGGTTCAAGAGTTTGTTCGTTCGCTTCTGGCACTGGTTCGTGCCCAAGTTCGAAGAATTCTGGACCTGGTTTACCGCTGGTCTGAAACGCTTCGTGACCTGGATTTCCTTTCATTTCAATCGGTTTTGGACCTGGCTCGTAGTTCGGCTCAACCAAGTCTGGAGCAAAATTACCAGCCTGTTTGAGCGGTTTTGGAACTGGTTCGTGCCGCTGTTCAACAGAATCTGGCTCTGGCTAAGCTTAAGAGTGGATGCCTGCCTGACCTGGATGGGAGCCAAGTTTTCCGCACTATGGAAAAGGATTGAGGCTATGGCCGGCTCTCTGTGGACATGGATGCAAGCTCGCTTTGGTCGCTTTAGCGGTCGCCTGGCGGCTGTTGCTTCTGAAGTATGGGCAAGTCTCAGCGCCTGGTTCAGCAGTGTCGGTGCCTGGATGAGTACCATGGCCGATTCCATGAGCAAATGGGCGGTGGAAATCTGGCAAACCATCACCGGAGTTTTCGACCGTTTTAAAGGTCCGGGTAAGCTCTAACAGCGACTTTCGGATAAGAACAAGATAGTTGCGACTGTCTTGTTCACCAGGGATTAGGGGGTGGGAGCACTAGTGTCGAAGCAATTCTTCTCAATCGATGGATTGTCGACAATGTGCTCCCACCCATTTTCCGGAAGCGGGCTGAACCTCGCTTCAACGGTGAATGGTATGTGCTTCGGGTGTAAGCTGAGGCGGCGTCTATTAATGACTCAGATGAATTAAAAAAATCCCCGAAAGATGTTATAGAACGTAGTAGAAGCCTGAAAAAAGCAAGGTGCCGGGCCCCGGGATTTAAATTCACCATCGGTGAATCAGGGTTTCGGGCACTTGCTTTGCCTTGTTTTGCGGTGCCTTGGTCTTCCCTGTCACGGCTTGCTCTAGTCTGCTCTGCTTTGCTTTCTGCTGAAGCCCGGAGGAAGGGATGCTTGCCTAGAGGACAATCATCCCTTCTCCGCTGCGTTTGCAAACCGCCGGTTTGCTCAGGGCTCTCTCAATGACTGGGGTCGATGAGGAGCAAGAGGGCCATGATGCCGGTACCGGTCAGGGCGATGATCAGATGCATGAAGCCCGAGGACAGGTTGGAGTGCTGCCGAATGGCGGGCACCAGGGAGGAGCCGACCATGTACAGGAAAGCACCGGCAGCCACGGGACCCATGAAGAGAGGGAAGTTTTCCACATGGGTACTGAAGGCATAGGCCAGAAGCACGCCCACCAGGGAGACAAGGCCCGAGAGCAAGTTCATGAGAATTGCCTTGCGGGGGCTGAAGCCCGAGTGGATGAGCACAGCGAAGTCTCCCATCTCGATGGGGATTTCGTGCACGATGACGGCCATGGTGGTGGCTACGCCGACGGCCGGGTCGAGCATAAAGGCGGCGCCGATGATCAGTCCGTCCATGAGGTTCTCCAGGGCATCACCGATCAAGACCATGTAGCCGATGGGTTTGACCAGATGGGTGTCGTGTTTGCCTACGGAGTGGAGGAACAGATCGATGGCGAAGAAGGTAAAGAAGCCGCCCACCACGAGACCGGAGATGACATGCAGGTTCACGCCCAGATCCTGGTGTTCGATGATGTGTTCGATGGATTCGGGAATGAGATGCAGCAAGGCATTGCCGACCATGGCACCGGCTGCCAGGCTGAGAAAGATAGGGGTGATGCGTTCTTGCGAGATCTTGCTGGAGGTCAGCGTCAGTGCTCCGATCAGGGAGACGAGGCTGACGGCAGCGGCGGCAAGCAAGCCGTAGATAAGAATCAGATTCATGATGTTTGTCCTCAGTTTGTTCGCCTGCCTGCCATTGCGACTGCGTCAAACACCGGATCACCAAGAGACGGTAACCTGTGTTTTTATTGCGGGCGATGGTGCGGAGGAGAGGTTTCTGTTTGGTTAGACTTGTCGGAAGGGGTGGAGAATTACCCCTTGAACCTAGTCTTACCGGGGTGGCTGAAACAAGCCTTCTCTTCCGAAAGGTATGGTGGGTTTGAGTTTTGGGAGTTTCTCTCGGGCCGCGGTAGAGCTTCGGGAAGGGGCAGCCGGGCAGTGAATTCGAACCCTCCGGGGAAAGGGCCCGGGCTCAGATTAGCTGGAATACACTTAGCGCAGGTTAACTTTGGCGAGCAAAGCTGATTCTTCACTCGCGCAGCTATAATAATGACAATCGTTTTCATTTTGTCCAGCTGTCTTAACCACTGCCGCTTTTTGACCGGCTGTAGGTCCCTGCTAATTACTAAAGGTAATGGTAGAACAGTCTTCGCGCAAACTGCGGTAGCGGCAGCTCCGAAGCAGATAAGCCAGAATATAGCTGCGTCTGCTTAATTAGTACTCAGTATGGTTTTTGAAATCAAGAAATCAATAGGCACTAATTGCTAAAGAGTAAAGGTCAGTTTTTTTTCAACCCCACAGATCCTCGAGCCCCAGATTTAGATAACTAAGCCTATATCAGAAACAGCCCAGTGCCCACTGACGCACGCGGCGCAGCTTAGCTTGATCTGGAATTGAGTTTCTCGTGCAACCAACAAAGGAGCTCTCATGGAGTCTATCCTCGGTCTGGCCTTTTCCAGCCTCGTCTTCATGCTTGTCTATCAGTTCCTGGCGCCCTGGTTCAGCGGCAGAACAGTGACCTTCAGTACCCCTGATCTCGGGCCAAAGTTTCTCTTCGGTCTGCTCATGACCTTGGGCACTGCGCTGTTCATGAGCTTCGCCGTGTTCGCCTTCGTCTTCCTGCTCCTGCCCTTCTTCGTTCTGGCGGCGGCAGCTCCCGGGCCGATGACCTTCCTGCTGGTGCTGGGCGGTACCGGTCTGGCTGTGCTTCTGAGCGTGCAGGTGTCCCATTGGGTCATGACCATCATCGCCGGCAAGCTCATGCCTTCCACCATCACCGTTCCCAGTGCCGGTGCGGCCTGGAAAGCAGCCTGGGCACCCACAGTGGTTACTCTCTTGCCCTACCTGTTCATGGTCTTCCTGCCTCTGGTTGGTTTCTCCATCCTGGCGGCTTGAGAAGGTTTCGAAAATGCATTAGAGCCACCGCAAATGGTTGCAGTGGCTCGCAACCCCCTAGAGGTCCTAAATGACCAAGAAAATCACAATTTCCAAGCAAGACATAGAGGACGCGGCGCGACAGGGAGCTATGGCTCCTCGCGACGTGGAGAGCCTCTGGCAACAGTTACTGCAACAGAAAGGCGGAGCCAGGGAAGTGGAAGCCAATTCCGGCTTTGACTTCGCGCAACTGGCCTGGTACGGCGGCGGCGTCCTGGTGATGATCGCCATGGCCTGGTTCATGGAGCGTGCCGGCTCCGTCTTCGGTACCGGCAGCGTCTTCATGCTGTCCCTGGCCTATGCCGTGGGCTTTGCCGCCCTCGGCCACAAGCTGCGCTTCAAGGACGGTCAGAAGACTCCGGGCGGCCTGCTCTTCACCCTGGCGGTGCTCATGGCTCCTCTGGCCGTGGTCTCCGGTCTGGAGGCAATCGGCATTGCCGCAAGGCTCTCGGGCTCACAGGTGGCCCTTTTCGCTGAAATCGCCACCCTCGGCATCGCCCTTGTGGCGGTCAATCGGGTCAAGGTCTCTATCCTGTCGGCACCGGTGTTCGGCTCGCTCTGGCTTCTGTCCATGACCATCGCCGACCTGGTGGCCCGCCCCTATCTGGGACCCATCTTCGGCTTCGCCTCCAACGCCTACCTGCTCATCTCCATGGGTATCGGCGTGGCCATTCTGGCCCTGGCGTTTGCCACCGACTCACGCTTCGGTCGTGAGCCGGGTGCCGACTATTCGTGGTGGGGCTACTTCTTCGGCGTGGCTGCCTTCTGGATTCCGCTTTCCATGCTGGACAGCGGTTCGGAGTTGGGCAAGCTGGCCTACTTCGGCATCAACCTGATCATGATGGTCAGCTCCGTGCTGCTTGCCCGCAAGGTCTTCTTGCTGGCCGGTGCCATCGGCTCCATCTATTACATCGGGCATGTGCTCTGGACCTACTTCTCCGACTCGCTGGCCTTCCCGCTGGCCCTCATCGGTGTCGGCATCGCCGTCATCTATCTGGGCGTGCAGTATCGCCGTCAGCAGGCTTCCATCGAGGCCTACGTGCTCGGCCTGATTCCCGAGGGAGTGCGCAAGCATCTGCCGCGGGCCTGATTTGCACTTTGAGGCGGGAGTTCAAAGCTCCCGCCTCTTCAAAAAAACGTGAGGTACAAGATGGCAACACCGCCGACTGAAACTGTCATATCTCTAATTTCTTACGGACCTGGCTATTTCCTGGAAAAGCAGGTGGCAAGCGTGAGCGACCTGCCGGAATTGATCAAGGCCGGCAAAGTTTCCTGGGTCGATATCGACGGACCTGTGGGTGCCGCGGTGGTGCAGGAACTGGGCCAACTATTCAGCCTGCACACGCTCGCTCTGGAAGACGTGGTCAACGGCCGGCAAAGGGCCAAGTTCGAAGAATACGGCCAGCACCACTTCTTGATTGCGCCCATGGTCACTCTCACTGAGCGTCTCAAGACCGAGCAGCTCAGTCTCTTCTTCGGCGCCGGCTTCGTAGTTACCTTTCAGGAGCTGCCTGATGGGGATTGCCTGGCACCGGTGCGAGAGCGTCTGCGCAACGAAATTGGCAATCTGCGCAATCTGGGCGCCGACCATCTGGCCTACATGATTGTCGATGCCGTTGTGGACGGCTATTTCCCGGTCTTGCAAAGCCTGGGCGACAAACTGGAGGAACTGGAAGACGACATTCTGCTCAGGTACGATGCTAAGGCGCCCGGCAAGATCTACGCCCTCAAGCGGGATGTGATCAAGCTGCGCCGCAGTATCTGGCCCCTGCGTGAAGCCGTGCATGCGCTCTTGCGTGATTCCTCCGCTATGGTGAGCGGCGATACGCGACTTTACTTGCGCGATTGCTATGACCATGCCATCCGCCTCCTCGACCTGGTGGAGATGTACCGGGAAATGTGCACGGATCTCATGGATCTGCATCTTTCCAGCAACAGCAACCGCATGAATGAAGTGATGAAGGTGCTGGCCATTATCACCACGCTCTTTATCCCGCCGACCTTCGTGGCCGGCATCTACGGCATGAACTTCAATCCCGACAAGTCGCCCTGGAATATGCCCGAACTGAACTGGTTCTGGGGCTATCCCTGCGCTCTGTCGGTGATGGCACTGATGATGTTGGGGCTGTTCTTCTGGATGCGCTGGAAGGGCTGGCTCAAGGGCGCCGGTATCAGCGAGAACGAAAAGTCTCTGCGCAGAAAGCTCAAGGAGCTGCGGTGAGAAACCCCAAGTAGTTTGAGAAGTCGGAGAACTGAAGCAAGTAGTCAGTTTTCCGACTTTCTCTTTTGGGGCTCGAGATACGGAAAGATATAGTAAATAAAGAACGAAAGTAGTTGGAAGGAAAATGTGAAGGAAAGAATGGGGAGGCGGAAAATCCGCCTCCCCGATGGTTTACTGTCGGCCCGGAGGTGACAAACGCGGCGTCATCGGCGAGCTTCATGAGCTTTTGCATGTCCGGGTCTGTACTGTCCATGGCCAGCCTGGTGAATGCCGAAGCCCCAAAGCGAAGCATGGCGTCGCCTGTCTCAGGGCTTATGAGCCTGAAGCTTGCTCACCAGTGCGTCGGGGCTGTTACTGGCGAAGAACACTTCCTGCACGGAACTATTGTTTTTCGCCAGTACTTTCAGTCCTGCCGCAGTTTTGTATTTGACATTCAGCCGCAGACCGCTGCCGGATCCACGACAGGGTTTGATTTCACCAGGCACGATTGTTTGAATCTCAGACCAGGATTCGATGGCTTCCAGAGCCTCTCTCAAACCCTTAATCATGCCGTGTTGGTACTTGATTTTGGAAGCTCCTCTGTATTTCACTTCGTTGACCTTAATTGCGATACGCGGGAGTGGAATCGGTATACTTGGGACTTGAAACAGCCTTTATTCTCACATCTCGCGTCGTTTTTCCGACTCTAATTAGGAGAATCTTTACTGAAGCCGTTGAAGATCCGGCAGGCAGAATTCCTGTTGGTGTTTAGTCGTCTCAAACTCGACATCTTCAACACGTGAGCTCAAGCGTGACTGAAAATCACAGTTTTGAACCTTTATCAGTGGTGTAGCAAGGTTGGAAAAGTTGGGTTTACGCTGCCGCTATGAGTATTGAGAAGACGTATTGAATATGCGGTTTGTTGGATTGAAAAAGAAATACTCCTTTCGTAGGTTCACCAGAAGAAGGCGATTAATAGTCCATGCCGGCTGCAAGTATGGTGCGGGCGTTGCTGCTAGCGCCACTGCATACGGTGTGCCTCTCGGCTCCAACCGATTGCCTGTCTCTTCCGGAATAGCAGGGCAAATATCAATATGGCATCAGATATCTGTCTGAAAAGCCGACGTAAAAGCGGCTATTTATCATCGACTTTGATGCCTTTGCGCCCTTGGGACCCTGCGCTTGCTCGGCTTGGAAACGATCAGTCCAGCTTCTTGCGAAAACAAAGGCCGGGACGTGCTCTCATGCCGCATTTGCGGGTGTTGAGAGAGATCTCCAGGGGGATACTACCCAGGTTCAGTTCGAAGGTTACAGCCCTGTCCAGCGCTTCCCGCCAGTCTCGGCGCAGGGGTCTGAATTCCGGAGTAAAGTTGTGGAGGCGATAGTTTTCCGTCTGCAGGAAGTTCCTGGGCAGATCCAGGTTGAGTTTGTCTGGTTCGGCCGGCAAGGGCTTGAGTCTGAAGCTCTCGGTGCTATCCGCATTTTGTTCGTTTACTGCTCTCGGTCTTAACCGGAAATTGGTCGGTGCCAGGTTGTAGATTGGCAAATTGAGTGGTGTTTCCTGCTTGTTCAAATTCGTTTCCCAGGCGGCAGGTATGCTGCTATCAGGAGCCGCATTGAGCTTCAGCCCGCCCCCGGCAGGTCTGTCGTTCTCGGTTAAAGTGATAGGACTGAGCCAGGGCTCACTGCTTTTTGTCTCGGCCTGGTTTGCCGCCTGACCTTTTAGAAAGTCTTTCTGACTGCGGGCCGTGCTTGAAAAAACGGCTGCATTTAGCTCTCCAGCCGAGTCTTGCGGGACGCCGGAATCCGATTCGTGTCTTTCTTGTTTTGACATGAATGTCCCTTAGCTGCGCTGCCATGGTCTTAACCAGGCAGGCAAGTGCTGACTACTGAAACTATGGCTTCCGGGGGGTAAGTTCAGTTTGAGGGCAAACAGCATTCCAGGCAATGGGGACATTACCATGGTGTCTTGAGAGATAGCACTGTGTTATTGAAAAGGCAAAAAGTGGCCTGCTCCTGCTCGGAAAGGCTTTCCGGCGCCACGGTCGCAGGGTTTTCGTGTTTTGAATCGGTACGGAAAGCCCTAAATAGCTTGATTGGAGAATCATAGAGATGTTACCGGTAAGTGTTATTAGTTTTAACTATCAAGAGAGAAAGTCTAAAGAGAGAAGTAAGCAGCAATTTCATAGTGCCTGTTCTCCGTTTCAAGGAGCATAATGCGTCCAATCGGTCGCAGCTGACTGACGACCCGACTTAGCTTGCTGCTGAGCAGCTCGGCATGCCGAAAGGCTCGCGCATTTTTCGAAAAATACTTCTTAGCGCTGTTCTGGAAAGTGTTCCGGAACGGCAATTGCTTTCTCGTTTTCAACCCGAGTAAATCAAGGAGACACCATGTCTAAAACAATCAGTGGTAAACAAAACATTCTCACCTCCAGATTCGGCGACTACGTCGTTATCACTGTGGATGGGAGCTCAGACTCTGTTGATGCGTTCTTGCCCTTAGGCAAAGAGTACGCGGAACAATTTGGTATCACCTCGCCCCTTGTTCAAGTGACACCGCTCAGACCGGCCAGTGGACTCTACCTGGTCACCGTATCCAAGACACGCTGATGACTCTGCGGAACTGTATCAGCTTGTTCCACTTGTGGGAGTAAACGACAATGAATGCAGCTTTTGTAACTGACAGAAATGCCGAGGGCTCCGGCATAAAAAACGACGAAACTTTAGTTGGGCTTTTGCACGGGCAGTTTGAGTCCGACCGCTTTTCCACCTGCGTGCAAGCCGGCGAGAAGATCTTACTGGTGCGTATTTCCTCTGAAGAGCGCCTTGAGGCTTTCGTCAAAACTGTTAGCCGTGTGATTGCGAAACCTTCGCCCGGCAATCCTGGTTCAATGAAAATTGACGGTCTCTATCTCGGTTCCGGTCGCGTCACGAATCAGCGGCTTCCTAACACCACGGTTCGGTGCTTGACCTGCACTAGAGACAAAATCGACCTGATGCTGGCCAGTATCGGCTGGCTGACTTCGCAGCAGATGGCTGAATTGAAAGGTTTCTTTCTCTCTCAGCTGGAAGTCCGTTGAAATAATCTGCGTCGGAGCCCTCCGGCTTTGTCGGCTTGTCCGGCGGTGCGGGGCGGCTCCACCTTTTCTCTAATCATTCTTTTTCCGTTTGGAGTAATTACCATGAAAAAAATATTTGATGAAACATCCTGGCTGGAGGCTTCAGGCGCACAGTGGCTTGAGTCTCTTTATGCGAGCTATCTGGAAGACCCCGAAAGCGTCGACCCCGGCTGGCGTCAAAAGTTTGATAACCTGGACAGCATGGAGCCTTTCTCCGTCCCCGCTTCGCATGGTGCGAGCACCAGGTCGGTTTCAAGCCTGGAACTGGAGCAACTGGCCGCCAAGCAGCACGGTGTCAAACAGCTTATTACTGCCTATCGTCGGGTTGGCTATCGGGTAGCCTTGCTTGATCCGCTCGGAAGGCAGTCCATGCCGGTTATGGAAGACTTGACTCTGGAGCATTACGGACTTAGCGAGGCCGATCTCGACAAGTCTTTCCACCCCGGTTCACTGGTGGTGCGACCAGGGGCGACGCTGCGCGAGATTATCGAGATCCTCAAGCACACCTACTGCCGTACCATCGGGTCGGAGTATATGCACATTGAGGACGCCGGGCAGCGTCAGTGGCTGAAAGAGCAGTTGGAAGTCTTGGCACCTAAGTTCAGGTTTTCGGCGGAGGGCAAGAAGCGCATTCTCGCTAAGCTGATGTCGGCCCAGCAGCTCGAACTCTTCCTGCACCGGAAGTATGTTGGTCAGAAGCGCTTTTCTCTGGAAGGCGGTGAGACCTTTATTCCCTTGCTCGACCATCTCATTCAACGTGCCGGTGCGCTGGGCGTCAAGGAAATGGTTATAGGCATGGCTCATCGAGGCCGTCTCAATGTCTTGATTAATACTCTGGGCAAAAGAGCCGGTCAGTTGTTCGACGAGTTCGAAGGGCGCTTTGTGGATCCCGGTGCAACTTCGGCCGATGTTAAATACCACAAGGGCTTTTCCAGTATCATTGATACCGAGGGTGGTGATATGCATGTGGCCCTGGCTCCCAACCCATCTCACCTGGAGATTGTCAATCCGGTCGTGGAAGGTTCAGTGCGAGCCAGACAGGATCGACGCAACGACTTTGATCGCAATCTCTGCATACCGGTCTTGATTCACGGCGATGCCGCCGTTGCCGGGCAGGGTGTGGTTCCTGAAACCATCAACCTCTCGAAGACGCGCGGTTACAAAACCGGTGGTACCATCCACATAGTCATCAACAACCAGATTGGTTTTACCACCAGCGATCCGCGCGATACCAGTTCTATGCTGTATTGCACGGATATTTTCAAAATGGTGCAGGCGCCGGTCTTTCATGTGAACGGCGATGACCCGGAAGCGGTTCTGATGGCTATGGAAATTGCTCTTGCCTTCAGGATGAAGTTTCACGTGGACGTGGTCATCGATCTGGTTTGTTTCCGCTTGCGCGGTCACAACGAAGCCGATGAACCGCATGCTACGCAGCCGCACATGTATCAGTTCATCGATAAGCATCCCGGTACGGCAAGAATTTATGCCGACAAGTTGATCGGGGAAGGGGTGGTTTCGGAAGCGGAGTACGGGCAGTCCATGATTGCTCCTTACCTGGCCGCTCTGGAAAGGGGTGAGTCGGTGGCTCTGGAAGCCAGGCTCGACACTCGCACCAATGTCTGGAGCAAGTTCCTCAACCACTCGGAACAGGGCGCCGAGACTTCGGTAGCGGGCGGGCGGTTGCAGAAGGTAGCCAGTGTGCTCACCACTGTACCGACCGGCCATGTCTTGCACGCCGTGGTGGAGAAGGTGCGCAAAAGTCGGCAGGAAATGGCGGCAGGCAAGCTGCCTCTAGACTGGGGCATGGCTGAACTCCTTGCTTACGGCACCCTGGTGGAGGAAGGCTATCTGGTGCGGATTTCCGGACAGGATTGCGGTCGCGGTACCTTTGCCCACCGCCATGCGGTCTGGCACAATCAGGAAGAGCCAAGTCGGGAATCCGGTGCTTACTCTCCCCTTGCGACCATCTCCCCCAAACCGGGCCGATTCACCATTATCGACTCGGTCTTGTCCGAGGTCTCGGTGCTCGGCTATGAGTACGGCTATTCCACCGCCGAACCAAATGCTCTGGTAGTCTGGGAAGCTCAGTTCGGTGATTTCGCCAACGGCGCCCAGGTTGTAATCGACCAGTTCATAGCCAGCGGTGAAGCCAAATGGGGACGCCTTTCCGGTCTGGTCATGCTCTTACCCCACGGCCTTGAGGGCATGGGTCCGGAGCATTCATCGGCTCGCCTGGAGCGTTATCTGCAACTCTGTGCCGAAAACAACATTCAGGTCTGCCAGCCCACCACCCCGGCTCAAATCTTTCACCTGTTGAGAAGGCAGATGTTGAGCGCGAATCGCAAACCCCTGGTGGTGATGACTCCCAAGAGTTTGCTGCGTCACAAGCTGGCCGTATCGGCACTGGAAGAACTGGAGCACGGTGCCTTCCAGGCGGTTCTGGGTGACGAAGTTCTGGATGCCGGTGTTGGCAATCCGGAAGCGGTGGAGCGTGTGGTATTGTGCAGCGGCAAGCTCTACTACGACCTGGTGGAAGAAAGAAGCAAGCGAAATCTGGCTTCGCCCCGCACGGCCCTGCTTCGGCTGGAGCAGCTTTACCCGTTCCCGGCTCAGGAGTTGGCGGCTCAACTGGCGCGTTATCCCAATGCCCGAGAGTTGGTCTGGGCTCAGGACGAGCATGAAAATCAGGGCGCCTGGACCTACATCATGAAGCAGTATTTCCGCAGGCTGATTCCCAGCCATCTGGAACTGCTCTATGTGGGACGCGCCGATGCGGCCGCGCCGGCTGTGGGTTTGCATAACATGCACGTGGCGCAGCAGAAAGCCATCATCGAAGAAGCCCTGGTGCGCAACTGAGGTGGCTTCGGGATTGGGCTTGCCGGTTCGCTTGCAGGCAAACGGCAGGTTACAAGGTCCATAGGGCGGTTGCTCGGGACTGAGCAGCCTTTTCGAACACCCCTTAGACAGGGACGTCGCAGGGGGATTGCTGGAGACAACTATGTATGAAAGCAAGCATTAGAGGCGTGGAAATTTATTTCGATGTGGATGGTGCAGGGCTCGTTCCGGAAGGTTCCGAGATGAAAGAGCGCCCGGCGGCCTTTGTGTTGCATGGCGGTCCCGGTGCCGATCACACATCCTACAAACCAGGATTGACTCCGCTTTCGGAGATTATGCAACTGGTGTATATCGATCATCGGGGGCAGGGGCGTTCCAGTCGCGGCGAACCGGAAACTTACACGCTGGCGAACAATGTGGAAGATCTTGAGGCGCTGCGTCAGTACCTCGGGCTCAAGCAAGTGGTGGTAATCGGAGCTTCTTATGGAGGCATGGTGGCACTGAGCTATGCCGCTAAGTATCCGCAATCCGTCTCTCATCTGATAGCTATGGTCACCGCTCCCAGTTACCGCTTTATTCAGACGGCCAGGAAGACTCTTTCTCAAATCGGCACTGCCGAACAGATTGAGGCTGCAAAGCCGCTCTGGTCTGGAACATTTAGCTCTGAGGAGCAATTGGCGGATTTCTTCTACAAACTCGGACCCCTCTATTCGAAGCGTTTTGATCCAGTCAAGGCACAAGCGAGACGATACCGTGGCATTCTCAGTGTAGAAGCGATTAACCGTGGTTTCGGCGGTTTCTTGCGTACCTATGACGTCACCGATGCTCTCAAGCACATTACCGCTAAAACTCTGGTCATCGGCGCTCGTCATGACTGGATTTGCGCCCCGGAATACTCCGAGCTAATTGCCCGCGAGATCGAGGGTGCCGAACTTTGCCTGCTGGGAAATAGCGGTCACAGCCTCTTGGCTGATGCCGGTGATCGTGTCATAGACACGATCAGCTCTTTCATGCGCCACAACCCATAGAAAGGGAAGCATTCCCAGACCGTCGGCATAGTCTGGCGCTGGTTTCTTAACACAATTGAACAGGAGAACTATTTGAAAACGAGAAGTGAAACACTGTCGCAGTTATGCGGGACGGTGTTTGATCTGGCTGTTCTCGGCGGTGGTATCGTCGGTGCGGGAGTGGCTCAGAATGCCGCTGCCAGCGGACTGAAGGTGCTACTGATCGAAAAGGGAGATTTTGCCTCGGGAACTTCCAGTCGGACCACCAAGCTCATGCATGGCGGCTTCAGATATCTGGAGCAATATGATTTTCGACTTACCCGCGAGCTTTGCCAGGAGCGCGGCTTGATGGAGCGTCTGGCACCGCATCTGGTGAAGGACTTTACTTTCATGCTGCCCCTGGAGCGAAACAGGAAGTTGTTTGGTATGAAGGTGGGTGTGGGTTTGACGGTTTATGATCTGCTCTCCGTCAATTCCCGTGGAAGGCGTTTGCACAAGCGTCTCAACCTTGGAGATACCCTGTCCAAGGCCCCCTCCTTAGACAAAGGGCGGATCAGGGGCTCTCTGTTGTTTCATGATTGCATCACCGATGACAGTCGCATCGTTCTGGAAGTGCTCAAATCGGCGGAAAGCCTGGGGGCACTGACCTTGAACTATGTGGAGGCGCTTGATTTTCAGGGCAGTGAGGGGCGGATTGAAGCAGTTCGCTGCCTTGATCGTCTCAGCGGCGAAGAAATCTGGATCAAATGCCGGGCCTGTGTCAATGCTTGCGGTATCTGGTCTGATGCCCTTTTGCAGAAGGCCGATCGCAGTTGGACACCGATCGTCAAGCCGGCCAAGGGCACCCACATCGTCCTGCCCATGACGGCCTTCAAGACCGACACGGCTCTCTTCCTTCCCACCGATGACGGGCGCTATGTCTTTGCCGTACCCTGGCAGGGAGCGCTCATGGTAGGTACTACGGACCATGATTACGACGGACCCCTGGATGCACCCACGGCATCCCCGGCGGAGGTGCAATACTTGCTGTCGGTGCTCAATAGCTACCGCGCTCTTGGCCCGGAGGCAAATGCAAGAGAACTTTGCCCTGACGACGTGATAGCGGCCTGGGCCGGCTGCCGACCTCTGGTGCAGAGCGGTGGCAGTACCGACGGTAATACCGCATCGCTTTCGCGTGAACACCTGCTTTTTGAAGGTCCTCACGGGATTATCGGGCTTGTTGGCGGTAAGCTGACCAACTATCGAATGCTGGCTTGCCACGTTGTGGACGCCGTGCTGGCGAAGCTGGTTGAACGTGACTCCGGCTATGGTCTAATCTCTACCGCGCGCACCGACAAAATCATGCTGGGTGGTTGGACGGATCAATCCGACTTTGAAGAATTTCGGCTTACCGTTCTGCAAGAGGCCGGGCAACTGCAGCTTAGCCTGCCTACGGCTGAGCATCTACTGGCCAGTTACGGTAAGGAGGCTCTAAGAGTTATGGAGTACATAAGTAGAGACCCTTCCCTGGCTGAGCTTATCTCGGAGGATTTCCCGGCCGTAATGGCAGAATTGCCGTACTGTCTGGAAAATGAAAAGGCCGTCACTCTCGAGGATATATTGGCGAGGCGTATTCGTCTGGCCTTCATCAATCAGAAACAGTGTCTGACAGTGCTGCCCCGGGTCGCCTCGCGATTGACTGAAATGGGCTACTGGAGCGAAGCAAGAGCGCATCGCCTGCAGGCGGAATTTCAGGCCTCGCTTGTGAAGCAACAGGGTTACTTGCCTTAGGCGAAAGCAGTCCTTTTCTCAATTCCGGCGCTGTCTGAAAGCGCCATTCACCAATCAACAATGAAGAACCTCAAAGGAGGTTAAATGCAGAATCCGGTTGAATCAGAAGTAACTGTTCCGGATCCCTTTTCGGGATTCGATTTCCAGGCTCACGGCACAGACGAGGGTCTGGTGCGAGCACTGGCTGATCTCACTTTCATCAGAAAAGGTGAAAACGTCTTGGTTTTGGGAGGCATCGGCAGCGGTAAGACTACCCTGGCCGGCATCCTTGCCAAACAGGCATCTCTGCACGGATTGACGGTGCAAACCATCGATGCTCCGAGCTGTTACTATCCGCGCTTGCCGACTCGGTATCTGGAATGTGATTTGCTCTTGCTGGACGAAGCGCATATCTGGGTGGATGTGGCACCGCTTGCTCTCCTGGCTCTTATTCTTAAGCGCCATGAATTGGGTAAGTCCACCATATTGGTCTGCGTCGACTCCAATTGGCAGCGGATGCTCGCTCAAGCCAAAGCCGGTACAATTCGTACCGACGCTAATCGGGAGCGCTTGCTTCTGGAGGGGCTTTCAGATCAGAGCGCTTTCAGCCCTGCGCTGACCTGGCTTACTTCCCAGAGGTGGTCGCCCGTTGTCGTCTTGCATCTGCTTGGTTGTGGTCCTACCCTCTATCCGTCGGAAGCGGAGGAACTTGCACCTTACTTGCAATATCAGAACCGACCGCCTCACTGGTATTTCCTGAATACCGGTGAGAAAAACTGGGGTGCTTTGTTTAGAAAAACCTGAGCCGTCAGACTCTCGCTTGCTTCGTGGAGGCGTGCTACTCCACCGGCGCTTTGGTGCACCACCTCTAACGGGGTGGTGCCCTTTCCCCTTTTTTTCTTCCTGGTAAACTAAAAGGTATAGTGGAATCTTTGTTTTTTGTTGGTTGAGGGGTTTCTTCCCCTGGTTGCCTGCGCCGGCAGGTGCTACATGATCTAGTGAGTTAAAGAAAAAAGGAAATGCCGGAGTTTCAGTCCGGCATTTCCAGGAGGAGAACCATATGTTGTTCTTATTTTTGTTGTCTCATGCCGACTCTGAGGACGGCTCGGCTTTAGAGCTGAAAGTATTCTTTCAAGAGCTCTTCCAGCTGAGCCTCGGAGAGGTAGCCCCAGTGCCGTTTGGAGAGACGATTCGGTTCAGGCTGGTTGTGGTCCAGGAAGAGGAAGCTGGGGCAAACCGTTACCCTGAGGGCTTCCGCGAAGGCGCGATCCCTGGCAATATCGAAACGCAGGAAGGCCGCCTGACCGGCATAGCGCCCGGCAATGCGGTCGAGGGCGGGACCCTGTCTGGCGCATTCGCCTGAGGTGTCAGGGCTTGCCGAGTCGTAGAATTCCACCACCACGAAGCCCTGCCTTTTGGCAACGGTATCGAGGAGGGTGGCTTTGTCTACTTCGATCACACCGGGCACGCTCACCTGATTGCGGGCGAGAGTGAGCGTACCGGGGGTGAGCGCCTTGGAACTGAAAACCGGGGCGGCATCTGTGGAGCTACCCGGAGCGGTAAGAGAAAGCGCCACGAGTGCGCTCATGATCAGTGTTTTCATAGTCTGGTCGGAGTTGAGTTGCAAGTTGGTGCCAGGCAGATAAACTATTTGCCTGACAGTTGGGCTTCCCTGGTGCGCAGGTCGTCGGCGACGGCGCCGCTGTACTTGACCAGTTCGCCATTCCAGTTGCGGGTATAAACCGGCTGGTCACTATCGGTTTCTTCCGTTGTGACGGGCTTACCTGCCTTGTGGAGAGTGCGCTTTTCATGCACTTTGTAGAAGCCATAGAAGAGATTGAGTTCGGCCTGATCTTCCTCTTTCACCAGTTGGTAAACGAGGGGGGCTTCCACAAACAAGGTGTCGCGAGCTTCTCCGCCCATGCGGAAGAGTCTCATCCCTTCGGCGAAGACTTCGATGGGATTGTCGAAATAGTTGCTGGCCGGTTTAACCAGGGCCAGTTTCTGCATGTCGGCATTGCTTATGGCTTCCGCTTTAGCGGCGGCAACCACTTTTCCGTCCCGATCCAGGTACTGTCCTTCCAGATTGACCCTCAGCCAGCGCTTGCCTAACTTCTGATCCACAGGGCGTTCTACCCGGTAGTAGGCAAACTTTTCTGCCGCACTCTGGGCGGAAATGGCAGTTGCGCCTGCTGCTTCCTCGGGGCTGACACTACCGACTGCTGCCGCAGGCGGTGCGGACGCCGGAAGTGGTGCCAGGGGGACTTTAAGGTAGAAAACTCGCACACCGGTCTGCGGGTCCACGGCTTTCACATAGCCGAGACTTGCGGTCATCCTGGCCATAACTTCGTCACCGTTTTCCCAGCCCATGCGCTCCTGGTGATTGTGAGCCAGTTCGTGCAGCATGAGCGATTCGATGGTGTCGAAGTAGTGGCCGCCGGGCTTGAACCGCGTGGGGCGGGCCCAGACCGGGGCATCGGCGTCGGTGGGTCGCAGTTTGTCGGTGGCGCCGGGGGTGACATAGATTGCCTTGCGACCATCCTTATCGGTGGTGTAATAGGCATAGCCCGGCTCTTCTTTGTAGAGCGGGTCCTTGAGGAAGTAGAACTTGATGCCCAGGCGGTCTCCGGGAGCCAGATGGGAAGGCTTGGAACGCGCCAGCGCCGCTTCCACACCCCATAGTTCGTCCAGGCGCGGTGTGCGAGCAAGAATGCGTTTGGCCTGGATAGGCGTCGCTTCTTTAGCTTTGCCGCTTTTGGCTTCGCCCACGGCGTCACCTTTCACTTCGCCGTTGGGGCTGTCGGTATTGGCACCGGCGAGAGACTTCTGTTCTTCCACCAACTCGTTTTCCAGAGCGAAGGAAGCTTTCAAGTCGCCTTCCTGGAGGGCTTTCAGCTTGGCATCGATGACGCCGGCCAGCTTGCTTCGACCTTCCTGCAGACCTTCGAGACTGGCATCGGTTGAGAAAAGTTTGATCGGTTCGCCGCGAGCATGGAGAAGGTAGTTGAAGCGTCCTTCATCCTCCACGATTTGCACGTGTGTCTCCAGGGCGAACTGTTTGGCCTTCTCCTCCAGGTCCGGGGCAACAGGTGCGCCGCTCATGGATTTGACGAAGGGCACCGAGGGGTCGATTTCCTGCCTGGCGCAAGAGCTGCAGAAGCCGGTCGTGAAAGAGATGAAGCGCTTGACCGCATGACCAGGGGCTCCGGCCGGAGCAAAACTGAGCCAGGTCAAGATAATGAGTAGGAGCACAAGAGGGGAGGCCCAGCGCCAGCTAGGCCTCTCCCGGGGGGCGGGTGAATTGTTCATTTCAGACTTTCAAGAAGAGGAGGGAATTAAAATCCCTCCCCGGTTTAAAGTCCTCTTTCCGTCTGTTCAGTTGCTGGTCGGTGAGAGGGTTCTTTCTGTTGAGTAAGTTTCGGTGCTTGGAGCAAACTGCTCCAGGTGAGCCAGGTCGGCGCTACTTCCATCGGCAGTATAGAGCCCGGTGCGTTTGATCCAGGCCTCTACCGCCGGTGGCACCAGGTCTTGGATGGGAAGTCCATGCTTCAGGTGACGCTTGACCATCAGGCTGGACACAGGCGGACTGGGCAGGTCCACCACGATAATGTCGGCTGCAGGTAAGAGTGCGGCCCATTCCCTGGCAAGAGCGGCATCCATGTGCCGACGGGGGGTGACTACAATGCGGCAGAGACGGAAGAGTTCGTCTACTCCTTCCCAGTTTCCGAGCCAGTGCAAGTGCCTGTCGGCTGGTTTGCCGAGGCAATCGGCCGGGGCAAGCTCGCTTTCGGCGGGCTCGGGTCTGAGATATTCGACACTGGTGATCATGTAGAGTTCGGTACCCGGCGGCAACTCTTCCTTCAACTGCCTGAAGGTATCCACCGTGTAAGACTTGCCTTCGCGATCAAGCTCGAGGCGGCTGGCGAGCAGGCGGGGCTTGCCCTTGATTGCTTCTTCCACCATGGCGTGCCTGAATTCTGCATCGGCAATGAAATGAGATTTGTGCGGTGGGCTCTTGGCTGTGACCAGGTAAACCCGGTCCAGACCAAGTTCCTGCAAGACGTATTCGGCAACAAAAACATGACCGTTATGTACCGGGTCGAATGTTCCACCCAGTACTCCGACTTTTAGGGGCTTCATGTGAATGCCTCTTCCAAGAGGGGCTCAAGAGCACCACCTTCACTGAAGGTGGTGCCGTCGAGCTGTGATTCTAACTTTGGGATTGCTTGCCGGTTAAGCCGCTTGCTTGAGGCGATTGCGGCTCTTCAAGCTTCTGAGACGGCGTGCCGCCAATTTTTCACGGCGCTCCCGCTCGAACTGGCGATAGGCCTGGTCCCAGATCTTGCCGTAATTTTGTTCGTAGGTGCCGAAGGCGATAGACTCTCGGCAAGCCAGCACATGCTCGCGCATGTCGGTGTAGCCGCTGGTATGGTAAAGAAGCATCAAGTGCATCTGCCAGGCTGGAATGACATGGTTGCCGCTGTTCCAGAGTTCGTTCGCTACCTTGGTCTGGTGCAGGAAGGCGCGAGTTTCCTCGGCTATGCCCATGGATAGGTAGCGCTTGCGGCTGATCTTGGTGGGGTTGGGGTTGTTGGGAGTGGTGCCGTACAGGGCATGGTAAGCCTCATGGGCCAGGTAAATGGCTTTCATGATTGGCGAACAGAGGGAGCCGATGGCGATGAAAGTGCCGCGGCGATGACTCGGCTCGGAACGACAGTAGGCACCGTCTCTACCGTTCCAGCGTTGAATCCTGGCGCCGAGCGTGTGCAACTTGCGCAAATCACGGCGCAAGGTGGGGCTGTCTTCCAGAATCTTGATGAATTTGCTTCCAAATTGGCGCGCTAGCTTTCGGCTAATCTCCGCGTCCAGGAGTTTTGTATCCATGGTGTTCTCCCTGCCTGATGGCGAAAGAGAGTTGATAAAACGGAGGTGCGGCCGAAACTTTATTGCTTAGCGGCAGTCACCTCCAGGTCATTTGACAAGCAAGCCGTTTCCCGGCTGGATGCCGGCAGGCTCTCCCGCTGGGGGAAGCTTGTGCTGGATGCTGTCTTAAGGCAGGCAGTGCAATTGCTTGCCAGGTGAGCATGGTATTACTTATGATACCAGACCCTGGGAAAAATGGTGACTTTTGAGTCATGGGTTTTGCTTTCAGTTGCGTCCGTTCCGGCTTCCGGGGCGTTGTCGCCATCGGTGAGACTAGCCGGAACGGCCGCAACGATATCTACTTCTTTTTCTGTCTCAGCCTCTTAGTGGCTCTACGAGCCGCTCTGGGCCGTGTTGGAGCCATTCGCAACCGCGCCTTCTTTCTCCCCTTTGGCTTCCTGGCGGTGCAGTACCTGCGCCTCCTTGAAGCGGGCCAGAAGTTCGGGGCCAAGAATGGTTTCCTTATCGAGAAGCACCACCGACAGCTCTTCAATGACCTGCTTCTGAGCCTTGATGATCTCGCGGGCTTTGGCATCGCAATCGGCCACGATCTGACGTACCTCGCGGTCGATCAGGTTGGCCAGTTCCGTGCCCACGGGCGCCGCCTGGGCAGTGCCGTAGCCCGGTGCGTAAATGGCGCCCAGAGAGGACATGCCGAACTCCGTCACCATGCGAACGGCCATGGAATTGGCCTGCATGAAGTCGTTTGAGGCGCCGGTGTCGCGAGTGCCCGTGAAGATTTCCTGGGCGGCTCTGCCGGCCAGGGTCATGGTGATGCGTTTGCGCATGTCTTCGTCGGTGTAGCTGAAGCGATCGCCGTCGCTGTGGGTCTGCACATAACCGAGAGCGCGTCCGCGCGGCATGATCGTGATCTTGGTGATGGTGTCCCCGTCCTGTACCAGGTTGACCACAGCATGGCCAAGTTCATGGTAGGCGGTCTGGCGCTTGTCGAAGTCCTTCATGGCCTTGAGGCGAGAA
>Ga0268298_10002463_pt1 | contig 20234 bp, 15 predicted proteins | sample WWTPWeurt_MetaG_FD_194462 | JGI IMG/M metagenome (GOLD analysis project Ga0268298, IMG submission 194462) | Activated sludge microbial communities from WWTP in Nijmegen, Gelderland, Netherland - WWTP Weurt | ecosystem: Engineered > WWTP > Aerobic digester > Activated sludge | place... | reverse complement strand
CAGCCGCCACCACGTTTTTGGCCACGTAGCGCGCCATGTAAGCGGCGCTGCGGTCTACTTTTGTTGGATCTTTTCCGGAGAAAGCGCCACCACCGTGACGACCATACCCACCGTAGGTATCTACAATGATCTTACGACCGGTCAAACCACAGTCTCCGTGAGGACCACCGACTACGAACTTACCAGTCGGGTTGATGAGGTAGCGAGTGTTAGTCAGGTAGTTTGCAGGAATCACTTTCTTGATCACTTGCTCCACGAGCATTTCTGTAAGCACCTTGTGCTCCAGGTGTTCGCGGTGCTGAGTAGAAATGACCACAGTATCAATGCGAGAAGGTTTCCCGTCGCGATATTCAACAGTGACCTGAGATTTGGAGTCTGGCAAAATGTCTTTGAATTCGCCTGAATGGCGAAGATCCGCGAGCTTCTTCATGAGTCGGTGAGCAAGAGAGATGGGCAGAGGCATAAGCTCTGGCGTTTCATCGTTTGCAAATCCGAACATCAGACCCTGGTCGCCGGCTCCCTGTTCTTTGTAGAGACCTTCCCCTTCCGTAACACCCATAGAAATGTCAGGCGATTGAGAATGCAGGCGAACCATCACTTGCGCCGTATCTGCGCAAAAACCAATATCGTTTGTCGTGTAACCGATTTTGTTGATCACTTTGCGCGCGAGGGCTTCTACGTCCACTTTGGCATTTGACGTAATTTCACCTGCAACACACACGAAGTCTGTAGTAACAAGACTTTCGCAAGCTACGCGGCTTGCCGGATCTTGCGCAAGATGCGCATCGAGTACTGCGTCAGAAATCTGGTCACAGATCTTGTCTGGATGCCCTTCTGATACGGACTCAGAGGTGAAGAGAAAGTCTTTCAAAAAGATGGCCATGGGTTCTCCTGATAGACCGCTTCAAGCGGAATGATCAGCTTTTTGGGAGCGGCCGGTGGGTCAATGAAAAGAGCATTGAGGAAACGTGCGGCCATTTCCCTGCGATGCCCTCAAAAACGAACGACTGCTCCCAGATAGACCCCTTTTTCCTCATCCGAAAGGACCGGGCTGCTCGAAAAGGAGACGCTGGACCTGGGGTCCGCAATCAAAGCGTCTAGAACATTCCATAGATACATGCCGGCAAAGGCATACTTTGCCCGGTGATAGTTTCGCCTGGCTCTATGAAAGCGATCGCAGGCTCCCTTGGATACCGTGAACATTTGAAACGTCGAGTAAGGTACGCAACTATTGATCAAGGTGTCCTGCCGGGACGGCATTAAATCAGACGCGAGGATGACCGCGCTGGCGTTAAAGGTCGGGCCGAGATTGCTGTTGGTGAGCGCCTGCGCCTGGTAGTATGCCAGTGAATAATAGTCCCCTCTGAGAAAGCCATTGACCGCGGCTCTTCGCCGCACATCCACATCAAGATGCGTCTGATACAACAGACCGCCGGCGAAGATCGTGCCGGCACCGAACAAAAACGCAGAGCCGTCCCCTTTAGAGTACTGACCCCATCCGGGCAGAATGGCAGAGCGCGCCATGGCCAGAAAATTCAGGCCGCCGGACGATCTCTCATCCGGTAGAGTCTGCATTGCCTTTCGCAGTCCAAATACAAGCTCTGCGCCACCATCTGCTCGTAAAGGAAATGAAATTTCTCTAAAACCTTCGGACACGATGCGTATGTTTTTCAGTCTTCCGTCCGTTTCAACATCCAGTGGTGTCTTTCCCGCAAGCACACCGTCCACATACACATCCGCACCCGTCGGTTCTGTAACAATACGAATGCGGCGCGTTTCTGCCGAGAGACCGCCTGCGACAACTGCCAGGACCAGGGGAAGAAGACATTTCAAAAGTGATCTCATTGGAACCTCACCGTAGCGCCAAATTGAATTCCACGCTCAATTCCGCGTTCAGACATGGCGAGGACCGGGGAAGCAAACAGAGAAAGGCTTTTGGTTTCGCGAGGAAACGAAGGAGCACTCAAAAATGCATCGACCGCATTCCACAAATACAAAATGGCAAACGCGCCCAGTGCGTTTCTGTGAATGCTCTTTGCCTGCCTGTAATGAGAGCATTCGCGCGAAGAACAATTTGTAAGATTATTCTCGAAAAAAGCATCTCGGCTCGCAAAGCTTGCGAATCCGGCCTGCGTCAGGAACAAATTGGTGGAACCGGATCCGTAGGCGTAAACGTATAAGTCAAAATTCCGCTGTTGTTCTACGATTTTCGTTCTAGATTGTCGCATGTCTTTTGCGCTGTAAAGGGCAGTGGATAAGGCAAGAGCGCTTCCGGCGCCAAACAAATACGAAGAAAATTGATTGCCCGACGCGTACTGGCCCCAGCCAGGAAGCACCAGAGAGCGAGCAAGAGCGCCTAACGGTGAAACGTCCGACCTGGAAGGAGGCGCGTAATCCCTGATTCGCCGCAGCGTTAACATAATTTCCATGGACTTCATGGATCGCAGAGGAACTACCAGGTCGTCATGATCCTTTGCGGTAAGACGCACCGTTTTCAAAGTGCCGTCTGCGGGCATTTCAAAGGGAGTAGTCCCTACTCTGGTCCCATCAATGAATACCTCTGCGACTGGATTGCTTGCAATGCGAATCAAAGATGGTCCGGTGCGCTCTGGCTCTCTTTCCGATTTCGGCGATTGCTCTGGATTCAGTTCTTTCTGATCTCGCCGGGTCTGATCTTTTGTTTCTTCTGGTTTGCGCGCGATCTCCGGCTCGGGCTTTTTTTCCTCCGGTTTCTTCTCGGGTTCCGGTGGCTTAACCTCGGCCACCGGTCCGGTGGCATCGGGAAAAAACTGAACCATCACAGATGCAATCGCGGCACGACGTTCATCTCGCGGCAAATTTATAAAAAGTATCAGTAGATTCTCATCCGTTATGCGATCACCATCCACTCGATATAAATAACACAGTAAGTTCTCGCTACCTTTGTTTCGCTGCAAGATGGGGACAAGAATTTGCGTATATCCTGCTTGATCGTATATAGTCCGCGCACACTCCGCGTTCTTGCATTCCTTGATGCCGCGAAGTGCAGGTTTGGCTGCCTCAGCCGCTCCCTGGGTGGTTACTTGAAGACCTTTGCTTTCAAGAACAGTCTTCAGGTCCTGATTCAAAGCAGCTGCGAGTTTGCGAAGAACTTCATCCGGTTGGGCATCAATCTGCACCGCACGAAGAAGCACTGGATCAGCCCGAAGGCCAACGGTAGCTAAAGAAAAACCCATGACGACTGCGGCAAAGAAGCGCATAACCCACCTACGACGAAACAACACGCTCGGTCAAACTATTTGACGAAAAAACGACCTTTTGCCCGATAGATGATGTTCATGTCCCGTTTCGTAGCGTTCATTTCATTTTTGAGCATCGGTAGTTGCTATCTCGCGCACGCCGCCCGGGGTCAGGCGTCTCTTTTGCTCGGACGACAGAACATAGACGACGTAATCCATTCACCCGACACAGACGAAAACACGCGAAAGAAACTGGAGCATGTGCTTGCCGTGCGATCCTGGGCGCATGACAAACTCGGACTCAGCACAAATTCCTTTAAAAAATTTACTAAATTGGACAGACGCGCTGTGGCGTGGAACGTCTCAGCTTCGCGCGAACTAAGGTTTGAGCCGCATACATGGTGGTTTCCCATCATTGGCACCGTTCCGTATCTGGGTTTTTTTGAAGAATCAAAAGCAAACGCGGAAGCAGACAAGCTAAGGCGCGAAGGATGGGAAGCCATTGTAACAGAAGTTGCCGGGTATTCTACGCTCGGATGGTTTGAGGATCCGCTGGTCTCCCCGCAGCTGGAATACTCCGAATGGGGTCTTACGCGTCTTGTAATCCATGAATGCACGCATGCAACTGTCTGGTTACCTGGCAGCGTGGATTTCAATGAATCATTCGCTTCTTTTGTTGAACTGGAAGGTGCCATGACTTACGTTCGCGACAAATATGGAGTGGAGTCCGAAGAGTACAAAAAGAGAATTCTGCAAGAGGAAGAATCGTCCCGCGTGCGATTCTTGTTTCATAAGCTCGCGCAATCACTAAATACTATCTACGAGTCTAACGCAACGGATGAAGAAAAAAGAAATCGGAAACGTGAAACGATAGCCGCCTTTCGCACCACGCTTCTGTCCAAAATCCCAGAGTTCAAGGCAGTCAATATGCGCGCAGTCGCCGAGCGAGACCTGAACAACGCTCACATGCTGAGCTTTCTTCGATATGAATCCGGAGAAGAATACTTTCGCGACCAGTTCAAAGAATGTAATGCACAGTGGCCGTGCTTTCTGGATCGCATGAAGAGTTTGAAAAAAGAACCATCGGGATGGAAAACCTCTAGAAAGGTTCCAGACTCCGGGCAATGAGTCACGCGACCGCGAAGTCGATTTCTTCCATTTTCTTCGCGGCCGGAGAGCCTTTGACCTAAACGCCGAGAGCTGCGCGGGCGGCGGCGGCTCTTGCCACCGCAACACGGAACGGTGAGCAGCTAACGTAATGCAGACCCGCATTGTGGAAGAAACCAATGCTCGTAGGATCTCCACCGTGCTCGCCGCAAACACCCAGTTTGATGTCCGGCCTGGTCTTTTTACCGCGTTCGATTGCCATTTTTACCAGTGCGCCTACGCCTTCCTGGTCGATAGACTGGAACGGATTTCTCTCATAGAAACCAAGGCGAAGATAGTCGCGCAGGAACTTGTCTGCATCATCACGCGAAAATCCCATGGCCATTTGCGTCAGGTCATTGGTCCCGAAGCTGAAAAATTTTGCTTCCTGAGCAATTTCATCTGCAACGATAGCCGCACGCGGAACTTCGATCATGGTTCCGATCAAATAGTCTACTCGAGTATTAGACTCTCTCATCACAAGTTGGGCTGTAGCTTCGATGAGTTCCTTTTGATTGCGTAGTTCCTTGATGTGTCCCACGAGCGGAATCATAATCTCGGGATACACGCTCTTGCCTTTCTTCTTCACAGTGACGGCAGCTTCCAGAATCGCACGCACCTGCATCTTAGTGATTTCAGGATACGTCACACCCAGGCGGCAACCGCGATGTCCGAGCATCGGGTTTTGTTCTTTCAGGGCCTCTACACGAACGCGAATCTTCTCGAGTGACACACCACTTTTGTGCGCAAGCTCTCCCATGTGTCCTTCGTCGTGAGGAATGAACTCATGGAGAGGTGGATCGAGTAGACGAATGGTCACAGGAAGACCTTCCATTGCCTCAAATATTCCGATGAAGTCTTCTCTTTGATATGGAAGTAGTTTCTCCAGAGCCTTTTCGCGAGCACTCACTGTGTCCGAGAGAATCATTTCCTGCATGGCGGCAATGCGGTCGCCTTCGAAAAACATGTGCTCCGTTCTGCAAAGACCAATGCCCTGCGCCCCGAACGTGCGAGCAATGCGCGCATCCCGAGGAGTATCTGCGTTTGTGCGAATCTGCAGCGTCCGAACTTCGTCTGTCCAGGACATAAACTTCTTAAAGTATTTTGCAACCATGGAAGTTTCTTCCGGCACAAGGCCATCAAGAACCTGCTGGATTTCGGAAGGTCTTGTGGGCAAATGCCCGAGCATCACTTCTCCTGTGCTTCCATCAATGGAGATGCTCTCCCCTTCGCGCACGATGATGGATCTGCCATCTTCTGTTGCAACGGCCATAAAACCAGATCTCTCTTCCACATGTAGAGAAGAGCAACCCACGATACAGGGTTTATTCATACCGCGAGCGACAACCGCTGCGTGCGAAGTCATCCCACCGCGAGCAGTTAGAATTCCTTCTGCCGCTTCCATGCCAGCGATGTCTTCGGGGCTGGTTTCCATGCGTACGAGAATGGTCTTTTCACCTTTGATCTTTCTATTTTGTGCATTCCAGGAATCAAACACTACAATTCCTGATGCAGCTCCTGGACCGGCGTTCAGCCCACGAGTCAGATATCGCTTTTCCTTGATCGCTTTTTTCTTTTCCTCTGGATCGAATACAGGAGCAAGCATCGATGGAATCGATTCTGGATCTACTCTCTTCAGTGCCGTCTTGCGATCGATTAGCCCCTCATCCACCATTTCAACTGCCATGCGAAGTGCAGCCACGCCAGTGCGTTTTCCGCTCCTGGTCTGGAGCATGTAGAGTTTCTTCTCCTGAATCGTAAATTCAAGATCCTGCATGTCATGGTAGTGCGCTTCTAGTTTCTTTTGAACTTCATCTAGCTGGCCAAAGACTTCTGGCATATCGTCTCCGAGCCGCCCGATTGGATAAGGCGTGCGAATGCCGGCTACCACGTCTTCTCCCTGAGCATTCATTAAGTATTCGCCGTAAAACTTCCTTTCGCCTGTGGAAGGATTTCGCGTAAATGCAACGCCAGTGCCGGACGTATCTCCCATATTCCCGAACACCATGGACTGAACGGTAACCGCGGTACCCAGATCATCAGAAATATGATTCAACCTGCGATAAATATTCGCACGGTCATTGTTCCAGGATTTGAATACTGCCTCGATGGCTCCACGCAGCTGTTCGTGCACGTCTTCAGGGAAATCATTTCCCGTTATGCGGCGAACCAGGTCCTTGTACTGTCTAATGATTTCTCTCAGATCTCCCGCGCGAAGATCTGTATCGCTGGCCGCGCCCACGCTTTTTTTCACATCGTTGAGGATGTGTTCAAAGTCATGATGCTCCATTCCCAGTACAACGTCTCCGTACATTTGCACGAAACGACGATACGAATCACAAACGAATCTTTCATTGCCAGTAGATCGCACCATTCCTTCGAGAGTCTCCGAATTCAGGCCGAGGTTTAGAATTGTATCCATCATTCCAGGCATGGACACAGGAGCTCCGGAGCGAACGGACACAAGCAGTGGTCTATCCGGATTTCCAAAAACTTTTCCTGTCGCAGAATTCAGCTGCTGAACGCGAACGAGAACTTCTTCGAGGAGGCCAGTGGGGAAACGGTTGTCGCGTACATAGCGTTTGCATGCGTCCGTAGTAATGACAATGCCCGGCGGAACTGGAATTCCGAGCTGAGACATCTCACAGAGATTCGCGCCCTTGCCGCCAAGCAGCATCTTATCGAGAGCCGGAGCATCCGTACGGCCCTCGCCAAAAAAGTAAACGTATTGTGACATAAATCCCCTCGAAGATATTCGTGAGGCTGAAGAGTGGGCGTCGAATCGGAACTGTCAAGCCAACGTGAAAAAACGCTTGAGCGCCGGGCCGGGGTCAAAGACAATTCCGGGCGATGGCTCCCGTACAGGAAATTCAGGTAAAGGCAGTAGCCCGTTACATGCCCGAACGGTCCAACCCGCTCGAGCCCATCTACTTCTTCTCCTATAATATAACCATCACAAACCAGGGCAATCTGAGCGCTCGCCTTCAATCCCGTTACTGGCACATCACGGATGCGACCGGCCGTGTGCAGGAAGTTCGGGGTCCGGGAGTGGTGGGGGAATTCCCGAATCTAAAACCGGGAGAATCTTTCAATTATACCAGCTTTTGCCCTCTCTCGACCAATTATGGGTTCATGCAAGGACACTATACTATGGAAAGAGAGGACGGTTCCACCTTTGATGCCCCGATTCCTCCCTTCGCCCTGGCAGTTCCGGACAGCATCAACTAGGCTCGTCTAACTCCCAAACCAGTTCCTGCCGATAGATAAAGCATGAGGGTCGAATCAGGCTCCATGAATCTGTCCAGCGTTCCGGGCGTATTTGCGTACAAGATCCAGCGCTACCCGGAACAGCCAGTACAACCCGTGGAACGGACGGAATTGTCCCTGCCCGAACGCAGCAGACGATTCGAAATGCCCAGGCTGTATGGACCAGACGCGCAGGCACCGGACAGCCCCGGTCACCTGATTGACCTGTTTGCATGAGAGCCCTCATCGCTATCGCCCTGCTGTCGCTGGCGGGGTGTCAAAAAATCAAAAGCCTCTGGAGCCACAGCGAAAGCAAAATCGATCCATGCGATTCGGTCTCAAATTACTACGAAGGGGACAGGCACTTCGTAGAAAGAGATTTTGTGACTCAGGACAGAAACCTCGATTATCGCAAACTATTTGAAGCAGACAAGATCCAGAATTCTCCTTGCGACCCGGTTCATGGCCGCATCCAGAAGACCGAGCACTGATTAGATTTCTTATTTTCACGCAGGCAAAAACACGCAAAGTGGCGCATGCCAAGCCTGAGCACGCGATACGAACCTGCAAGCATCGAAAGCCGCTGGTACGAAGTCTGGGAAGAGTCTGGCGTCTTTCGCCCGGAATCAACCGGTAAAGGTGAACCTTACTGCATCGTCATTCCACCGCCCAATGTGACGGGGCAGCTGCACGTAGGACACGCACTCAATCATTCCATCCAGGACGTACTCATTCGTCATGCGCGAAAAAAAGGGAAGCGTACGCTGTGGGTACCGGGAACGGATCACGCTGGTATCGCAACTCAGGCAGTGGTTGAGAAATTACTGAAGAAAGAAGGCACAGACCGATTCCAGCTTGGTCGCGAAAAATTCGTAAAACGAGTCTGGGAATGGAAAGACAAATTCGGAAACATCATCACAAAGCAAATGCGAACGCTTGGACTGAGCGTGGACTGGGAACGCGAGCGGTTCACAATGGACGATGGACTTTCGCGCGCAGTGCGCGAAATGTTTGTAGAGCTCTACAAGAAGAAACTGATCTATCGCGACACAAGAATGATCATGTGGGATCCAGTTGCCCGCACGGTTCTCTCAGACATAGAAGTTGAATACGAAGACAACTACCCCGGCGAACTGTATTCATTCGCGTACAAACTGAGCCAGGGAGATGGCGAAATCGTCGTGGCTACCACGAGACCAGAAACGATGCTCGGGGACACGGCCATTGCTGTGCATCCAGAGGACCCTCGCTTTAAGAAGCTCATTGGCAAAACAGTAAAGCATCCTTTCCTCGATCGCGAAATAGTCATCATCGCAGACAGTATCCTCGTAGATATGGAATTCGGAACGGGCGCCGTCAAGGTAACACCCGCACACGACATGAACGACTACGAAACAGGAAAGCGCCACAATCTGGAATCCATCACCATCTTCGATGAGGCAGGAAGAATCAATTCGAAAGGCGGATCGTTTGTAGGCCTTGATCGTTTCGAAGCCCGAAAGCAAATCAAAGCGCAACTAAAAGAACGCGGACTTGAGCGCGGGGTCAAAGAACACAAAATGGCAATCGGCAAGTCACAGCGCTCGGGAGCGATTGTGGAACCTATGGTTTCCACTCAGTGGTTCGTAAGCACTAAGCCTCTGGCAAAGAAGGCGATTGAAGTGGTGGAAAAGGGCAAGATCCGTTTCTATCCAGAAAACTATGCAAATCTATACAATTCATGGATGAAAGAAATCAGAGACTGGTGTATCTCTCGCCAGCTCTGGTGGGGCCATCGAATCCCGGCATATCATTGCGAAGACTGCGGTCACATCACTGCCTCTGTGGATCCGCCAAAGGCATGCGAAAAATGTAAAAAGAAGAATCTAATCCAAGATCCGGACGTGCTCGACACATGGTTCTCCTCCGGTCTCTGGCCTTTCTCCACTCTTGGATGGCCCGCAAAAACAAAAGACCTGGCTACATTTTACCCGACTTCCGTGCTTGTCACATCCTATGACATCATCTTCTTCTGGGTTGCTCGCATGGTGATGCTCGGTCTCTTCACAATGAAGAAAATTCCGTTTCATCATGTGTACATTCATGGACTGATGCGAGATGAACGGGGCATAAAGATTTCAAAAAGTCTCGGGAACAACATCGATCCGGCAGACGTGATCGCTAACTATGGACTGGACGCGTATCGCTTTTTTCTGATGGCCACGCTTTCGGAAGGGAAAGACTCTACGTATTCTGAAACCAGACTCAAAGGCTACCAGGCCTTCGCGAACAAGGTGTGGAATTCAAGCCGATTCGTGATCATGAACCTGCCAGAAGACTTCGCGCCTGTGGATCTGGCTGCCATTGTCTTTGCGAAACCATCCAGAGATGCAAAAAAATCCACAAAGAAATCTCCTCAAAAACAAACACTCGAACTGGAACAGGAAGATTGGTGGATTCTATCGAGACTCGCAGAAACGCTCACAGCGATGGACAAAAACATAAGCGAATACAAACTCCACCTGGCCACTGAAAACGTGTACACGTTTATCTGGAGCGATTTCTGCGACTGGTATATTGAGTTTACGAAACCACGGATGTTCGGGAAGAAAGGGGAAGAATCCGCAAATGCAGCCAGACAAACCGCGTTCTATGTGCTGGATGCCATGCTCGGGATGCTCAATCCATTCATGCCGTACATCACAGAAGAGATTCATTCTTATCTGGAAACGTTTCGCGGAAAATCAAAACCTCGCCTGCTCATTGCAAGGCGATACTGCGAAGTCCCAAACGTAACAGGTGCTGGAAAAAAAGCCGCCGCAAGTCTTGAGCTGCTGCAAAGAATCATCGGCCTTGTCAGAAACATGAGGGCTGAACTGAAGATTGCCCCGGACAAGAAAATCAAAATCATCATCAAATCCGCAGCACCGGGTCTTGCGAAAACAGTGACAGACAAGATGTCCGCGATTGAACGCCTCGCGAACGCGGAAACAGTCCTGGTCGATCCTTCTTACAACCCTGAGAGAACGGATGCAATGGAAGCGTTTGCGGAAGGCCAGGTATATCTGCCAGTGGCCGCCATGATCGATCTGGACAAAGAGAAATCGCGCATAACGTCTGAACTGGAACAACTTAAGAAGGATCGATCAAGCATCGACGGTAGACTTTCGAATGAAGCATTTGTTTCAAAAGCTCCTCCGGCCGTAGTGGAAAAAGAACGCGGAAGACTACGCGAAATAGAAGAAACAATGGCAAACTTAAAGGCAGGTGCGGAAAGACTGGGAATCAAGATCTAAGGGCAGTTAAGTTTTAACGCGCAGATTCCGGGAAGCAGATCTGAAGACCCAGGCGAATGGAACGATTCGCTGCGGTGGAAGGACCGGCCAGACCAACGGCATATTGATCCGTGTAGTACTTCACTATGTCAAAGGGCTGACCAAACGGCAACAGAGTATACGTAGAAGCATAAGTTGTAGTGGTTTTTTCCGCATTTACATCCACAACAATTCTGAACGCATTCTCAAGCACCGGATAAGAGACTCCCATCCCCGCTCGGGTAATCTTGATTCTGGTCTGGGCGCTTTCGTTCAATGTCTCAAAAGCAGAGGTTGTGGTGTAATTGCGAAGCTCCGTAAGCGAATGATTCCACGTACCTTTGCCCGCACCAGCCAGACCAGACGCATGCAATTCGAGACCTGAACTCATCTGGTATCGCACAAGCACGCCGACAAGACCTGAAAGACCGGACTCAGCCACCGTTTCCGAATAGGGAAGATTGAAAGAAAATCCGAACGCACCGGTACTCAAATCCGAAACAACGTTATACGCCATTCTCTTACCGGACCCGCGCAAACTCTCACGCCTCAAGCCACCCAGAGCGTACGTTTGAAACGCAGACGCATCCGGGAGGATTCCGTACCCACCAAGGAGCATCGCCGCAGAATTCTTCAACTTGTATGAATCTTGAGTGAATGTAGTCATCTGCACTGTGCTCGTTCCGTACGTTTGAGGCGCCACAAACAACGTCTCAGACATATGAGGCGATGACGCATAAGTCGTCAGGTCAGCTGCGACCATCCAGCGAGGCTGAATGTAGCTAACCCCAAAGACAGCACCCGCGTACCCAGCGTGGTCCACTGCACTCGATCCGGGATAGGCAAGATTGGTCAGTGGTTCGCGCGTTAAACTAATCGCTGTAAGGTGTTCCAGAAAGGCAGGAGAAGAAATCCCTTTTTCGCCTGCAAGGTAAATGGCTGCTCCGTAAAAAGGTGGGACCCTGGCGAGAGCTTCTTCCTTCGCCTTCCGGTCGGCCGCCGCTTTTTCCGCCGCTGCCTTCTCAGCTGCAATTTTGTCTGCCGCCGCCCTTTCCGTTTCTGCTTTTTCTGCGGCGATCTTATCTGCTTCTGTTTTTTCCGCGTTCGCTTTGTCTGATGCTGCTTTGTCGATTTCTGCTTTTTCTGCTGCCGCTTTGTCGGCTGCCTGTTTCTCCTCTAAGATTCTATCAGATTCCGCTTTCTCCGCGGCAAGCTTCTCAGCTGCAATCTCCTCTGGAGTTTTCGTATTTGCTTCCGGTTTCTCTTCCACTTTCTCCAGCGGAGTGGTGACCTTTGCTTCTGATTTTTCTGCCGCTGCTTTTTCTGCTGCGATTCGATCTGCTTCTGCTTTTTCAGCGGCTCGTTTCTCTGCAGCTGCCTTCTCCGCTTCTCTCTCCGCGGCCGTCTGACCATATTGAATCCGGCGGATAGCGTCTTTACGAAATGTTTGATCTCCGCCGGCAGTGCGAATGGTAACCGTGGTCCGATTCTGTGAAATGATCGTTCCCTCTACTCTGGCCCCGCTTTTCAAAAGGAGAGTCTCGGCACAAAGAGAGCCGGCCACCAGGAAACAAACTAAAGCAAAGACTCTCATATTCTATATGACGATTCAGAATGAAACCGCTGGCTAAATTATCGGCGGCGGCAACCCCTGGAAACAATGGCAAACTGATAGTACTACCCCCGAAGGCGGCTAACGTGGTCAAATCAGCCCTACCGAAGGGCCGCCACATACTGTTTGATGAAAGTGCGGCCTGTTTCAAACAAGGTTCTGTAGACCTCTTGCTTGAATGCAACCACTCTGGTGACAACATCTTCGAAATCGGCCCAGAACAGGCGGGAAAACTCCTGCTGGTGATGGTCTAAAGATAGAGAAGCCGGATTTCCGTCCCAGTAGAAGAAAAACCATTTTTGCATCTGCCCCCGGTACTTCTTCAGCTTATCCGGAACATCCTCTGGGAAATCATAGGAGAGCCAGTTGAGAATTTCGAACTGAGGTGGCCCGGAAAGAGAAAGTCCTGTTTCCTCTTCCAATTCGCGAAGAGCTGCCGCGAGAGGTTCCTCCCCGTCGTCCATCCCGCCCTGCGGCATCTGAACGGACCCCGACATCCCCATGCGTTCACCAACGAGAACCTGGCCCTGCGAGTTAAAGACTACGATGCCGACATTTTTGCGATACGGCCGGGAATCTTGCATACGGAGAAATCAAGTCAGCAGGCTATCTGCGCAAGCATTTTCGCGCAAGAGAATCGCTTGCCTCAGGACCCGCGAAAACAAATCACTAACATTGCTTATGAAATCCGAAAAGAAGTTCCAGCACAAAAGCAGCTACTACAACGACATCGCTTTGCGACTCATGCAGAGGTTGTTTCACGTAGAGCATCTTCACTACGGATACTTCGAAGGAAAACTGAAGCCCGAAATAAAGAATCTCCCGGCAGCGCAAGAAGCATACATGAAGCTTCTGCTCAAACAAATTCCGTCCGGCGTAAAGAAGATCTTCGATGTTGGCTGCGGCACAGGTGAAGTGGCAGCCGCTCTCACAAAGAAGGGCTATCAAATGACTTGCATAGCGCCGGACCCTTACCTGGTTTCCATGACAGAAAAAAAGACAGGAGGAAAGGCTGTCACGTTCGTGGACCTCTACGAAAACATTGATACAGAAGTAGAACACGGAACGTTTGATTTGATTCTGATGTCAGAATCATGCCAGTACATCAAACCGGATCCAGGCTGGATCAATCATGTTCGTTTTCTTAAACCAGGTGGATACATTCTGGTCGCGGATTTCTTCAAAGCAAAGCCACCGGATGAACGCAACCCCAGCAAATCCGGCCAGCCACTGGACGACTTTCTGAGGCGCGCAGACGAAAACGGATTCAAGATAGTAAAGAAACAAGATATTACAAAAAATGTAGCACCTACCATGGACATTTACCAGCGAATCATTCTCGATCGTATCTTCCCGGTAGTAGAAGCCGTATTCGAAATTGTGGAAAGGAAAGCCCCCACCATTTACAAAATCCTTCGCTACTTTCTATCCGCGAAAATTTTGAAACTGAAAGATAAGTACGAGAAGACGGGTGCAGATCTGTTCTCAGAATATAAGAGATACATGATCTTCCTTTTGCAGAAGAAAAAGTAGAAGCTGTCCCGGCTCGATCAAATAGTAGTTGATTGTTCGCTGATTGAGCGCATAAGCGGAGCATGGCTCTGCGCACTTTTTACGACATAATAGACCAATCGGCGAAAACCTGGCCTTCCCAGGTTTCATTTCGCAAACGTGGAGCATCCGGCCAGTTCCCCGGCAGGACTTTCTCTGAAATCAAACGGCATGTAGATAGCCTCACTGCGGGCTTCATTGCAGAAGGAATTCAACCGGGAGATCGCGTTACGTATTTGTGCGACTCATCGCCGAACTGGCTCATTGGCGATTGTGCCATCACTTCCACGGGGGCTGTGAGTGTTCCGCGCGGAACGGACGTAACAGACGAAGATATCAAATACATACTTTCGCATTCGGAAAGTCGGTTCGCACTCGTACAAAGGGAGAAAGACAAGAAACGCCTCGAAGAACTCAAATCGCATTTCAAGAATCTGGAGAAAGTATTCGTTCTTCAAACGGAAGACGCAGAGCTGGCCCGCGGCAAAGACAGCGTAACAGAACTCATGGAAAAAGGAGATGCTCTCCTGGCAAAAGATCCAGAGCTTGTTTCAAAAAGAGTAGCAGCTCTCGATCCGGGTGCTCTGGCAACGCTGATTTATACGAGTGGCACTACAGGTTCTCCGAAAGGAGTGATGCTCAATCAGTTTGGATGGGTACACGCCATCGAACGAGTCCTGGACAGAATCCAGTTCACGCACAACGATCGCGCCGTCAGCCTCCTACCGCCGTGGCATGCCTTCGAGCGCGCAGTCGAATACGGGATCGTTATGCGAGGAATGGATTTTCTGGTAAGCGACATTCAGAACCTGAGAAATGATCTCTTTGAATTCAAACCAACAGTATTCCCTTCTGTTCCCAGAATCTGGGAAACTGTGTACAATGGAATCATCACAAAAGTGAAAAAAGAAAGCCCCGCAAGCCAGGCGATTTTCAATTTCTTTTTGTCTGTTGGATCATTCTGGGCAAGATGGAAGGCAATCGCCTTTGGATATGACCCGGCGGTGAAACAACCCTTCATACTCTGGTCAGCCATTCGAAGAATCACTGCACTTCTGGTCTTGCTTGCAACTTCGCCACTCAAGCTCATTGCGATGCGAGTGTTTCACGGAATTCACGCGGCTCTCGGAGGCCATTTGCGAATGAGCGTATCCGGGGGAAGTGCCTTGCCCGGCGTTGTGGATCAATTTCTAACCGCGATCGGAATTACAGTGCTCGAAGGATACGGGATGACAGAAACCTCCGCGGTCATCTCCATTCGAAGGCTGAACAAACCCACCCCGGGAACCGTGGGAACTCCCATTCCTGGTTACGAAGTGTGCCTGAAAGATGATAAAGGAAATTTAGTAACTGAAATCGGGCAGAAGGGCAGTCTCTGGGTCAAAAGCAAACAGATTCTCATGGGTTACTACAAACGTCCTGAACTCAATCAGTCTATCTTTGATAAGAACGGGTTCTTTGACACAGGGGACATCATGCGCCTCAATCACAGAGGAGAGCTTTCCTTCGCCGGTCGTGCAAAAGATACAATCGCTCTGGGCGGCGGAGAAAACGTAGAGCCGGTGCCGATTGAAGATCGTCTCATAACGTCTGAATTCATTGACCAGGTCATGGTAGTAGGAGACGACAAGAAGAGCCTGGGCGCGCTGATTGTTCCGCATTTTGATCATGTGAGAAAGAAACTACCGGGAATTCCCGACAAGACGGAGCTATGGAACTTTGATAAAAGTGTGCGCGATCTATTCAAAGGGGAAATCACTCGCCTCATATCGCGCGAAAGCGGATTCAAAGCATTTGAAGTGATCCCGGGAAGTTGCTTCTATATTGTGCCGCGTCCATTTGACCCGGACACTGAAATGACGCGCACTCTCAAATTAAAGAGAAACGTAATCAAGGACAACTTTGCCCAGGACATAGATGCAATGTATTGAAATTGGTCAGAGCTTGCTGCCAATGCAACCCTGAATAGCCGGGCACGTTGCACCTGGAGTAAAGCACTCTCCAAGGCGTTTGCGCTGCTTGGCACAGCCGTTTCTACATCCAGCGGCAATGGTCCACGCGTACATCTTCACCTGTTCAGGTGGATAAACAACAGCAAGACACTCTGCGAATCTTCCGCAGATGACTTCACAATCGGGTCCATTTCCGCCACTCGTGTCTGCGCCCGAGTCGCCCTGCTGTTTGTGCGAAACAATAGCAAACACGAGCGTGGCCAGACAAAACACATAAAAAGGAATCAGGCTAAGATGATGAGCCTTGCGAGATCTAATGTTTTTCATAATAAATCGCCCTGGTTGTGAGAGAAGATCCATTCTGCCAGTGATCCACCACATCAAAATAGGAAAGCCAGCGTTTCCAGATGATCCAGCTTGCAGATTCTTTGTATCCCTGCTTTGCCACCACTTCCTCGTACATGTTCTCTTGCTGCTTCATGTCTGATATGTAGAGGACTCCCCTCTCACCATCGATGCATGTTACCGGACTTCCCGGGGGAACCACTCTGACGTCCACGCCAGGAGAGATTGCTTTAAGATCCATAGCATCCCACGTTTCCGTACTGATCACACACATCTTAGAAGCAAACCTACCTGACATTCCAACAGGAATAACTTCTTTGTTCAAAAGGGGATAGAGCACAAACTGAAGAACCAGAATGACCAGGACTCCGGCCACACTCAGAGTTTTGAGTCTTCTATCCGTAGCAAAAGAACCGTTTAGAAAATTGGAATCTCGTTTTGCGCGAATATCAATGAAGATACCCGCAACCACCGGAATGAGCAACAGCAAAGACCATGGCGAATCTGATCCCAGCCACGTAAGAACTACAAGTGCTGGCATCACAATATAGAGAACAATCAAACTCAAGCGACTCCATCTTTCGAGTACCGAATTGTCGCGAAGCATCATTGGCAATCCAGCGAACAAAAGAGGAGCAAACGGAATTCCGTAGTACGCGGCCTTGCGATTGGGAATGAAATGAAAGATTGTTGTCACTACAACTGTCATGAGCAAAAGGCGGCCGGCAATCTGAATCTTCCCGTACGCATACCTACTGCGAAGGGCGAAATACAATCCCGCAAAAAGAACGACAGTCCAGGGGAAAGTGTAGATAATCCAACCAACCAGAATTCGAATCTCAGATTGATCCTGCTGGGCAAATTTCCCCGCGTTCTCAACGATAAAGAAGTACGCAAGCATTGCTTTGCCCGCGACTCCTGCAAAAAGGAGTACGGACCCCGCCCAGATCACCGGAACAACGAGCGCGAAGGCCGAGAAGATCAAACCAGTCCGCACGGTTGGCCAGAACTTCCGCAAACCTGTGATTCGCACAGGATCAGTTTTGAATCTAACGATTCGCATGCTTGCCCAGATGATCAGTGTAAAAGCGCAATAGATCAAAAAGACAGGGCCTTTGAATAGAAAGCCAATCCCTGAAATCAAGCCGCTGACAATCAGGGGTCTGATTCTGCCTGTGCGATAATGCTCAAGCAACAGAAACACAAACAGAAGATAGAAGAAGGCCATTCCCTGCTCCATCATGAGAAGGCGACCAAACTTCATGGTGCCGATCGAGCAGAGATAAGCAATAGATGCGACCACGGCTACCCAGGGACGAACGCCCCAGACAACCATTAAGTAATACATAAGAAGAACAATTCCGGTTGTAAAAAGAATGGAGGAGAATCGCGGACCAAAAAGCCCCGGGCCCAGGACAGCTTCGGTGACCATTCCCGCCCAGAAGAGAAGCGGTGGCTTATAATAATTGGGAACGCCGTCCACAACAGGCACGATGTAAGATTTCGAAGCGAGACTCTGCTGGACTGTAACCAGATGCATCACCTCATCGCCCTGACCGGGAAAATCCTTACCGCCGGTGCCCGGAACCAGGAAGGCAAGAGAGAGCACGATCAGTAGACCAGGGAAAAATCGAGTGTTCATGAGTGCTGGATCAGAAAAACAACGGGGCGAACCCTGGTCACTTTTTTTCTTTAACTATGCGTAGAAAACAGGCGGCTTAAAAGGCTTGACCGCACGCATTTTTTTCGGGGGTATGGCCACGATGCCGGATATCAACAATCCTCTAATCGTTCAATCAGATCGCAGCATGCTGCTCGAAGTAGACCACGAGCTATTTGACGCGTGCCGCGCAGCCATCAGCAGGTTCGCAGAGCTTGAAAAAAGCCCCGAATATCTGCATACGTATCGTGTGACTCCTCTCTCCCTGTGGAATGCAGCGTCGAGCGGAATGAATGCGGAAGAAATTGTGGCCGCCCTGGAACAATACTCACGCTACCCGGTTCCCAAAAATGTGATCGCAGAAGTGCGCGAACAAATCTCACGTTACGGCAAAGTAAAACTCATCAAAGAAGACGATGGGACTCTACTCATTATCTCCAATGAGAGAGCGTTCCTCAATGAAATTGCCATGCATCGCAACGTGCAACCCTTCATCGAAGGAAGACGCGGAGACAGCATCATCGTCAAAAAGCAATACCGCGGTCACATCAAGCAAGCACTCATTAAGATCGGCTACCCTGTGGAAGACCTGGCAGGCTATGACGAAGGAGCAAAGTACGGATTCAATTTCCGCGGTACAACTCTTTCCGGGAAGACATTCGGAATGCGCGACTACCAGCGCAAGTCAGTAGAAGTATTTCATGCATCCGGTTCACGCGAAGGCGGATCTGGAGTGATCGTTCTTCCTTGCGGCGCAGGCAAGACGATTGTGGGAATCGGCGTGATGCAGATTGTTGGCGCACAAACTCTGATTCTTGTAACCAACACATTATCCATCCGCCAGTGGAAAAATGAAATCCTGGACAAAACGGATATCCCTGAAGAGGACATCGGCGAATACTCAGGGGAAAAGAAAGAAATCAAGCCAATCACAATTGCGACTTACAACATCATCACTCATAGAAAGAAGAAAGACGGGGACTTCACTCACTTTGACATTTTTAGCGCGAACAACTGGGGCCTCATCGTATATGATGAAGTGCACCTCCTTCCCGCACCTGTATTCCGCATGACGTCTGAACTTCAGGCAAAAAGAAGGCTCGGCCTCACCGCCACCCTGGTCAGAGAAGATGGACTGGAAGAAGACGTATTCTCTCTGATTGGTCCAAAAAAGTACGATGTACCCTGGAAGGACCTCGAGCGAAGCGCTTTCATCGCCACGGCAAAATGCATTGAAATTCGCGTGGATCTGGACGAAGAACTTCGCACTCGCTACGGGATTGCGGACGACCGCGAAAAGTATCGTCTCGCAAGCGAAAACCCGGACAAGATCAAAGTGATTGAAAGAATTCTAGAAGAACACGGGCGCATCAACGTGTTGATCATTGGTCAGTACCTGGACCAGCTCGACAAGCTCGCGGCGCACTTCAACTTCCCTCTCATTACAGGAAAAACTCCGCTGCCTGAAAGAGAATTTCTCTACGCAGGATTCAGAACGGGGAAAGTTCCTTGCTTGATTGTATCCCGCGTTGCGAACTTTTCCATTGACCTTCCAGACGCGTCCGTTGCCATCCAGGTCAGTGGAACGTTTGGTTCCAGACAGGAAGAAGCGCAGAGACTCGGCCGCGTTCTTCGCCCAAAGCCAGACGACAACATGGCATACTTCTACTCACTGGTAAGCCGCGACACCACGGAAGAAAGATTCGGTCAGAATAGACAGCTCTTCCTGACAGAGCAAGGCTACGAATACCAGATCTTCACCTTCGAACAATACAGGGAACTCGCGGGCACCGCGAAAGCTACGATTCTGAGTAGATAGAGGCGGAAGTATGGCGAATGGAAAAAGGCCCTTTGTAGTCTTTTTCCTGGTGGCAGCAAGCGCATGCATTGTTGCTCTGTTCTTCTACGCTGGCATTACTCATCCACCGACTGCAGACTCGGACGATATCCTGCGAAAGGTTCCGCCCGGAACGACTCACATTCGCGTAGGAGTTCCTACATGGGGTGGCTTTGCCGGAGGGCAGTACTTTAATGAAGGCTTTAACCCTTCCACTGAATCGCGTTACTATAAAAACTTTAGGATTCTTGTTTCTTTCGTTGTGATGGACGACATCCCGGCTTCGCGTGAAGTATGGAAACGGGGAGACATTGACGTAATCTCCGCAACTGCAGATTCCCTGGCCCCTGAGATTGAAACCTTCCTATCAGAAG
>Ga0268298_10002462_pt1 | contig 20238 bp, 13 predicted proteins | sample WWTPWeurt_MetaG_FD_194462 | JGI IMG/M metagenome (GOLD analysis project Ga0268298, IMG submission 194462) | Activated sludge microbial communities from WWTP in Nijmegen, Gelderland, Netherland - WWTP Weurt | ecosystem: Engineered > WWTP > Aerobic digester > Activated sludge | place... | reverse complement strand
AGGAGCTGCGGCTTGCACATAGAGAGGGTCTTTCATGCGACGACCACCGTCGTCATCCTTCACATCAAGGGTGGGAGGGCAGAGGATGGCCACAAGGTGGGCCGGAACCGCCTGTGAGAGCTGCTCCACCGCCGCTTCCAATATGGAATCAAGTTCCAGAGTGCTGCGCACACCCTTATTGATGGAATTGATCAAACGTTCTCGCTTGGCCCGCTCTTCCGATTCGATAACGAGCTTCTCGTTGGCTTCCAATTGTTCAAGCAGGCGCTCATTGCTGCGCCTTGATACACGGCTCAGATAATCGCAGAAACGGGCCCAGAGGAAAGCCACCGAAGCAAAGAAGAAGGCCCTGGCAAAGATGCGGCGCCAGAGCTTGAGCGCAAAGGCGGAAGCGAGACCGCTTGTGGCGCCGCTCTCTCCCGATGTGAGACCGTTGCCGAAGGCAGAATTGTGGAAAAGATAAGGCAAGAGAGGAGAACTTTCCAGCATCAAAAGCCCGATATAGGAAAGCGTGACCAGAGTGGAAACCAGATAAATGCCCAGACGGCCGAAAGTGTAGCTGGAGAGCATGATCGGCAAAAGATAGAGAACATAAAGATCAGACTCCAGCCCATGGGTGAAGTGCACCAGGCCGGTGAGGGCCAGCACATCCAGGAAGAGCAGGACGGCATTGAAGGCCTGCAGCTTGCGACTGCTGGCCTTGAGGTTCTTCACCACAAAGGCCAGACCGACGAAGGAATAGATACTGACACCACAAATGATACCAGTGGCACGGTAGAAATCGAATTCACCGCCGGCGAAACTATAAAGACCGACGCAAAGACAGAGACTGACCAGGGAAAAGGCAATGCGGAAGCGCAACAACTGTTCGCTCTTTAAATACAGCTCGGAAGTGAATTCCCGGCTCTTTCCCTTACTGTAGCTCGGCTGACGGGCTATGCTTTTAGTCATAGACTAAATGTACTCGGAGGCGCGCTTGTATACTTCAGCGGCTTCGGTAAAGCGACCCAGGGTCTTGAGCGCCGTGCCCCAGGCATCGTAGACGTCGGCATCATAGGGGTCCAGTTCGCAGGCTTTCTCATATTTTTCCAGAGCCAGCTCCACCAACCCCAGCAAGGAGAGAGTCTTACCCCAGGCATAGAAGAGGGCATGGTCACCGTCAGTGGTTTCAGAGGCAATGCGAAAGTTTTCGTCGGCTTCCACAAAACGCCCTTGCGACAAGAAAATCTGCCCGGCCACAACGCGGGCGGCGGCATTACTGGGGTCTTCCATCAAAACCGACTCGATGGCCTCCAGGGCCTCGTCAAGGCGGTTCTGCTCTTTATAGGCCCTGGCCAGAGCCACTCGCACATCGCTGTCCCGGGGCGAAACCGCCAGAATTTTCATAGACTGAGATTGAACTAGCTCATACTGAGCCGCTTTCAGCAGTTTGTCCAGGGCTTCTTTTTGCGGGGTCAGACATTCCGGATCATAGAGAATGGCTTCCTTCAAATGGGCCTGAGCAGCGGCTTGATCGCCCATTTGATCAAGGGCGCGGGAAAGATGAAGATGACCGAGGGCGTAGTCCTGCCTGAGGCTGATTGCCGTCTTGAAACGCTCGATGGCATCTTCATAGTTGCCGGACAGCATCAAGGCGCAGCCCAGACCGTCAACGGCCTGATAGTTAGCGGGCGTATCCTGCAATACCTGGGCGAAATAACGAGCCGCCTGCTCGTAGTTGCCGGCGCCCAGATGAGCATGACCCAGCCAGAACTCGTACTGACCGGGATTATCAGGGGCCTTTTCGTCCATGCGCTCGATGGCCAGTTCGCACTGATTCAAGAGAATCAAGGTAACAGCCAGATAAACCCTTAAATCGCGAGATTCCGGCTCCAGCGCCAGGGTTTTCTCAAAGGCGTCGGCGGCGCGCTCAAACTCACCTAGTTGCACACTGACTAGACCCAAGTTCATACAGGGCTCTACGGAAGTAGGATCCATGTCGGCGGCTTCCATGAGCTTCTGACCGGCTTCTTCCGCCATACCCACCCGAAAGAGAGCCACGCCCCAGTCGTTATAAATGAGAGCCCGTTCGCGGGCATTCAAGCCCCTGTGCCCCAGATTGACAGCCTCCTGGAAGAGCTTCACAGCTTCGTCTATTTGCCCCTGATAGGCCATAGCCGAGGCGGCGTGGCGCAAAACCGCTACATTGCGCCCATCCAGTTGCCAGGCCCGCATGAAGCATTTGCCTGCATCCACTTCATTACCAAGTTGTGAAAGGGAAATACCAAGGGAAACCAGGGGCTCCGGCAATTCCGGCTCCAGGTTGACGGCAGCCTGAAAGTACTGAGCGGCTTCCATAAACTGACCCAGTTGGAAACAAACCAGCCCACCCTCTATATAGGCGGCGGTCAGGTTGGCATCAATCTTGAGAGCCTGGTTGAACTGAGCCAGCGCCCCCCGGGTGTTGCCCATGGCACCAAGGGCAATACCCCAGTGCAAATGCCCCACGGCAAAGTTGGCACGCCGCTCGCAGGCCTCGCGAAACTCCGGCATGGCGTCCTCGGGGCGCCCATCCTTGAGCAGGACAAGACCGAGCTGGTAATGGGAATCGGGATTATCGGAGTCGATGGAAAGAGAGGTTTTGAGGTGACGCTCGGCTTCCGCTACTTTACCGGAATTGAAGGCCAGAACTCCCAGTTGAAATTGCATAGCCGGATCGCGGGCATCCATGCCCGGGTTCTGCTGGGTGTACTGAACCAATCCTGAGTAAGCCTCATCCCATCTGCCCTGGGAGACCAGATCTGATACTACTTGGGCAAAAGGGGTCTGCATTAGCTGAATATCTCAGTCATTTACTAAGTTGGAACTGCCTAGATTTTAACCTATGGCTCTTTTATAGGAAGTTCATTTTCTCAGGCACCTTCACATGGTCCTGAATAAGCCGCAGGGAAGTCCGCTTCGCAACCCTTCAAAAGCAGCCAGAACCCCCAGGCAGAGGAAGAACTGGACCATCCAGAATGCAGCGACCACCTGCCATTCCACAAAACCTTTCTCGCTGAAGACGGCTTCGTAGTGATGATGCAGGGGCGCCATGCGAAATAAGCGTTTACCTTCCCCCGGCAGGCGCTTGGTTAGCTTGAGTTTGATGAGCGACAGTCCGGTAAGAGCTTTCTCCCCCGGAGCGGGCTTATATTCTTTGGTGAGCTTGAAATAAATGACCTGGGCCATGACCGACAGAGCCTCGAGAATATAAATCAAGGAGAGGGGAATGAACCAGAGCGTCAGACCGCCCGCCATAACCAGACAGGCCATTAAGCCGCCGATAAAGAGGCTACCCGTATCACCCATGAAGATGCGAGCCGGATTTTTGTTATAGATAAGGAAGCCCAGGAGGGCGCCGGCGGCGGTGGCGGATATAGTGGCATAAGCAGGCTGACCGGTTTCATAGAGCAAGACGGACAGGGTGGCAAAGACCTGACAGGAAGTGCCGGCAGCCAGGCCGTCCATACCATCGTGCAGATTGACGGCATTGGTGGTAGCCGCCGCCAGGAAAGCACAGAGAGCTACAAAAATCACCACCGGCAGTGTCACGAAGGTAAAGGGCGTGGAGCCGGAGCCGGAGCCGACTCCCGGCAACAGGGCCGCCAGGGCCTGCGGCAAGACCAGGGCCCCTTTGCCCAGATAGAGCAGAAAGAGGGCCAGCCCCGCCCCCAACAGGGTTTCCACCGCCAGGCGCAGTTGTCCGGGAATGCCTTTATTAGCCTTGTTTACAACCTTGGCGGAATCATCGAGAACACCCACCACCCCGCAAAGAACCCCCACCAGGACAACCACCACGGCCGACAGGTCGAATTTCAAAACGGGGGAGACGGCAAGACAGGTAACGGCGGTGGCGAATATGAAGGTGAGACCACCCATAGTGGGTGTCTTTGCCTTATGCGCGTGGCTCTTGGGGCCTTCCTCACGCAAGAACTGATTGATCTGCAACTGCTTGAGCCGCGCAATATAGAAGGGCAAAATCACCGCCGTCAACAGGAGGGCGGCCAGAGCCGGTAGAAAGAGCGACGAAGCGGCCTGCCAGGAAGGGTCCAACAGGGCAAAGTACACGGGTTGGTGGAGAATGCTATGGGGCAAACCTGATTTGCTAACGCTCTTTTCTTAGTCTAGGTAGAAGCTGGTAACTATCTTACGATGTTCCTTAGCATAGTTTACCGATTCTAAAAGCGTATGGCTTGTGTGATAGAGGAAACAAATAATTTGCTGGCACCTATCGATTATCTCGTGGTTGCATATGCGACTGGCATCAGCCAGAGTCATAGTACGCCTTTCGGGATACTCAACGATATTCTTGATGCCTATCAAGAGATCCTGTACTTCCCCGGGCTGCTGGCTGATGGTCTGGGGCAAAATAATGTTGAGGCGGTCCGGATTGGCGCGCTGGGCCCCGCGAATCACGGCCATGTTGGTGCCGTTGGCGCCACCGCTGGTGACCACCTGGTTGCCCGAAAGCACCAGGGCATAAGAGAGCATCTCTACCAGTTGCTGGTGGGTGAGGGGCAAGTTGCGAGTACCGATGATTGCCACTTTGCGAGGACCGGACTGCTGAATCAACAGCAACTCCTGGGCTAGCTCATCTACAGTCGGGATAGTGGCGGCAGTCGGTTCTAGTGGCGGCATATACTTCCTCTCGATCCCTATATATTGATGCTGAGTCGAAAACTGAAGGCAAAAGTTTTTACCTTAGGGTTTGAACATGATCTCAACTCTGGCAACCTTAAGATTACAAGTCTTCCGAGGCCTTTGGCAAAAGCAAGAGCTTTGCTGTTTACAAGTTTTAATTAACGGATCCCCCCCCTTATTGAGGACAATAGAGTAGATGGCAGCCTCTGTCCCAATCCCGGGCGATTTCCAAAGAGAGCGCATCGCATAGCAAAGAGATATCCACCCTGAAAGGGCGGCTTTGCTTGACATCACTTTCCCCAGAGCAGAGACTTAGCGGAGACATGCAGTGGCTATAGAGATACCGGCGGAAAACCAAGTAATGGAAGCGAGATCCGATTACGGCAGCGGCGGAGGAGCAGGCGATGAACTGCTCAATCGTCTCAATGCCGAACAGGCACAGGCCGTCACCCAGCTCTGGGGACCTTCGCTGGTGATTGCCGGTGCCGGCAGCGGCAAGACCACGGTCTTGACTCGCCGCATCGCCTGGCTGATTTCAAAACTCAATCAAGAACCGGAATCTATTCTGGCCGTCACCTTCACCAATAAGGCAGCGGCTGAAATGCGGCAGCGCATCGAGTCCATCGTCGGACCGGATATTGCCAGACGCATAACCATCGGCACTTTCCACAGCATTTGCGCCCGCCTGCTTCGCCTCGAGATAGCCAACTACAAAACTACCGACGGTCTGGTCTGGGACAAGAATTTCGTCATCTACGACGAAACCGACAGTATGAGCCTGGTAAAAGCCCAGATCAACAAACTCAATTTAGACGACAAAGTTTTCGTACCGAAAGAAATCAGGCATACAATTTCCGCCCTCAAGAATGACGGTTACACCCACGAAGTCTACGCCAAAGAAGCGAAGAACTACAGAGAGAGCCGGCTTTCCGAAATTTTCTCCGCCTATCAAGCCGACCTTGCTCGCAATAACGCTCTCGATTTCGACGATCTGATTTTGATGTTCACCGATCTCATGCAACAAAACCAGCAAGTGAGGGAGCGCACCCAGAGGCGTTTTCGCCACGTACAGGTAGACGAGTTCCAGGACACCAACAAGTCACAGTACGATTTGATTTCGTTGATATCCAGAGTGGATAGCCCCGAGCACTTCATCAAACGCGATCGCCCCCAGCTCAGCTCCGAAGAGATGTGGTACGAACGCAGCTTGATGGTGGTCGGAGATGTAGACCAATCCATCTATTCCTGGCGCAAAGCCGACTTCCGTATCATTCTGGGCCTGCAAAAAGATTATGAAGGCTGCCGCATGATCAAACTGGAAGAGAACTACAGATCTACGGCCACCATTCTGGAAGCAGCCAACAGTATCATTGCCAATAACACCGAGAGAATCGACAAAGTCTTGCGTTGCAACCGCGGCAAGGGCGGCAAAATAAACTGCTACGAAGCACAAGACGAAATCGATGAAGCCTTCTACATCGCCGAAGAGTTGAAGCGCACCCGCGCCAGGGGCCGCAAGCTTTCCGACTGCGTGATTCTCTACCGCACCAATTCTCAATCGCGGGCCATTGAAGAAGTGCTGGTGCGAAGCCATATTCCCTATGTGGTTGTAGGCGGCACCCGCTTCTATGACCGCCAGGAAATCAAAGACATGCTCGGCTACCTGAAGTTGGTCTACAACCATAAGGACGGGCAGGCCTTCAACCGGGTCGTGAATGTACCGAAACGAGGTCTCGGGAAGACCACACTGGATCGAGTCGAAGCCTATGCCGAACTGAAGGGGATGAGCGCCATCGAAGCTTGCCTGGAGGCAGAGCGCATTTCCGAACTTTCCCAGAAAACCGTTTTTACTTTGAAGACCTTTGCCCAGCAAGTAATTAGCTGGCAAGAAGCCTCTCAGACAGTATCCGTTTCGGCCCTTCTGGAGAAAATTCTCACCGACACCCGCTACCTGGACAAACTGGAAGAGGAAGCCCATCAGGCTAAAGATGAAGTGGCACTGGGCCGCATCGAAAACATCAGAGAACTGGTAGTTGTGGCAAAAGAATTCGAGACCATCGCCGATGAGCCAGATCTCGACTCCTTCCTCACCCGCATCTCCCTGGTGAGCGACCTCGATGCCGTCAAGAACAACGAAGACACCGTCAAGCTCATGACCATTCACTCTTCCAAAGGTCTGGAATTCCCCTCCGCCTTCATCATGGGTCTCGAGGAAGGTCTCTTCCCCCATGTGCGCTCCCTGGATAATCCGGCCCAGATGGAAGAAGAGCGCCGGCTCATGTATGTTGCCGTCACCAGAGCCGGTGACGCGTTGCATATCACCCTGGCCAGAAAACGCTCCATGGTGGGTCGCGGCTTCAGCGGCGGCTTCTCATCTACATTCACCATTCCCAGCCGCTTCCTCAAGGAGATTCAGCCTGGTCTCATCTCCGGCTACTATCCCACCGGTGAAGACGGCTACGCCAAGCACCTGGAAAGGCAGGCCGGCAACTGGGGCAAAGAACCTCAAAGCAGATCTGCCGGCGGCTACGAAAGAGAGAGAATTCCGGAGGAACGCAGTTCGTTTGACAACGAGCAGAATCGCAAGCGCGATCGAGGCGAGTATTCCGGCTTCGAAAGCAAGTACGGCAACAACAACTACTCAAGCGGCGGCGGGCAAAGAAGCTACGGCAATAGCTCCGGCTCCAGCGGTCAGTATGGTTCCTCATATGGAGCAAGAACCGGTTCAAGCTCAAATTCCAGCTACGGACAGAGCAAGGGGAACTTCAAACCAGGCGGCAACTCCACCGGTCAGCCCGCTAGAAGTTCATACGGCGGCGGCAATTTTAGCGGCGGCAGCCCCTATGGCGGACAGGGTAAGAGCCAGCCGCCGGCCAAACCGAGAGCCATGCGCCGACCGGAAGAAGTGTTGGAAGTAAGCAAAGAGGTCTCCTATCAGAAGTTGTCCATGGGCGACCGGGTCACCCATGTCAAGTTCGGTAAGGGAACGGTGGTGCAGGTCATCGGTGAGGATGACAAAGAACTCTACAACGTAGAGTTCGCTGAGCACGGCAAAAAACTCCTCGATCCCAAGTTCGCCAAATTAGTGAAAGTAGATCCAAAGATATAGACGTTAAGCTTTAGGCGCCTTATGAGGCAGAACCAATTTCCCCGGCGGGTGAGCCGGATAATATATTGCCGGGCTGGTCAAGCCCGTACTCTTATTGTCAGGGGGAAATAGCGGTGTCTCAAGAGAGAACCTTTGTGGCTGTTAAGCCAGACGGCGTTGAACGCGGTTACGTCGGCGAAATAATTTCACGCTTCGAAAGAAGAGGACTCAAGCTGGTCGGGCTGAAGCAGATGCAAGTTTCAGTGGAACTGGCCGAGCGTCATTACGGCGAGCATAAAGGCAAGCCCTTCTTCGCCGGTCTGGTGGGCTTTATCACCTCCGGTCCGATTGTGGCCATGGTTTGGGAAGGCAAAGGAGCCATCACTCTTGCCAGAAACGTCATTGGTGCCACCAATCCGGCTCAATCCGCCCCCGGCACCATCAGAGGTGACCTGGCCGTGGAAATCGGTCGCAACATGGTGCACGGTTCCGACGGACCGGAGAGTGCCGCCAGAGAAATCGGTCTCTTCTTCAAAGAAGATGAGCTGATCAAGGACTGGAACCGCGCTGTAGACAAATGGGTCTCAGAATAATCGCAACTAGAGTGCGAGAAGCGAAATAGCCATTTGAAAGACCTTCCCGACGGGGAGGTCTTTCATGCATTCTATGGTGCCCAGTCGGCAGTGCTTGGAAAAGCAGGGCTGGCAGGCGAGTTCCAGGTGACAGGCAGCCACCCTTCCGGCCGGTCCGTAAGGTCCGTTGCGCCCCCAGGGTGAGGCACCATGGACGGCCAGCACTGCCGGTCCGCCCCCGGCGGCAGCGGCGCAGGCCAGGTGCATAGGGCCGGTATCGGCACCAATCACCAGCGTGGTTCGCTCAAAGAGGGCCAGTAAATCTATGAGATTGGTTTCACCGGTAATATCAGCCAGTAAGTGCGGACGGCCGGCCGCCGCTTCTATTCCTTTATATATATGTAGGTTGGCAGCTCGCTCGGAGGGTCCGCCCACCAGTATAATTCCAGCATCAAGCTCCTTCTGAAAACGGCATGCCAACTCAATCCATGACTGAGCCGGCCAAATTTTGGTGTCCCATGTGGTACCGGGAATTAAGACTATCAGCGGCTTTTCTTTAGTCGCCATATATGGTGCCACATCTGCCGGCTGAATGATGTCAGCGGAAGATGGCTTCGGCAGCGGCTGCACCGCTGGTGATGAAGCAGCGAAAGAGCCAAGCAATTTCTCAATTTTGCCCCGCTCACTCTCGGTTACGGCAGGCAACGGGAAACAGACCAATGTATGGTCTCGAGGGAGGTTGTCGGAGGGCGGCTTTGCACCTCCGGTAGTGCGCAGGGCGAAGTCGGCGAGAGCCAGGTTAAGGTCGACTACATGGCAGTCAGGGGCAAAATAATCACCCACGTCCAGGCTATCGGTGAGCCAGTGTTCGGCCGATTCCCTGGTGCCTTTGAAGCCGACCACCTTTTTGGCACCGGAAAGACGGGCCAGGGCCGCACTCTTAAAGAGCCCCTGGGCGTCGATGGCCAGGTCGTAGGATTCCCGCTTGAGCGCCTTTATGAAGTGCGCCATGGTAGAGAGGGAAGCTAGCACCGCCGATGGTTTTCGGCTCTTGAAGCCGGCCAGGAATTCCTTTTTGGGGAGGACAAAAACTTTATCGACCAGAGGATTATTGAATAGAAGTGGTGCGGCAGCAGGCTCCACCAGCCAGTGCAGTTGGCAATCGGGAAGGTTCTCCTTCAAACGGGCCACCAGAGGCAAGCAATGAATGACATCACCAATGGCACTGAGCTTAACTAATAAAATTCGGGTCATTTTTCCAAGTCTCAGCCGGATCCTTCTCGGGATTGTACATCCTCATGAGCCCACTACACGGCATTTTCAGGTCCTGCCTCGCTAATTTACCTGACACTCCAAGCGGTGCCCATCGCCTTTGGTATCAGCCATTATGAATGGTGCGGCACCATTGACAGGGCCAATTCCGCCCCTGGTATCACTTTTTTGTGGTATCAAAACCCCAAAACCCTTGCGGCACAAGGGAAAGAAAAATTGTATATGCGATGGGTTATAAATGCATACTTGTTTGGTACAATATATGTGCCACCTTGAGTGGTGGTAACCCTATAAACGGTGGTGCCATAAAACGAGAGTTCCACCGGAAGATATGAGAACGGTCCCATCAAAAAGGATCGTTCTGCTGGGAATTGCCCAAACCTAGTTTTCCCAGTCCACGCTACCAGCGGCAGATAAAGCCTCACTGGCTCCATGCCTGCTGGATTGAAAAGCAAATGTCCCTACATACATTAAGGAGTGAATCATGGCAGGAGCTGCAAAAAAAGCTGGTGGCAAACCGAAACCCAAAGCCGCAAAATCAGCAAAACCGGCTAAGGTAGCCGCAAAAAGACTTGGTGGTGGTCGTAAACTTGGTCGCAAAGCCCCGACCAAGCACACAACCAAAGCCAAAGCCCCCAGCGCTTCCCGCGGCGGCGATGATGAGTACATGAAGTTCTCAGGCAAATTCACGGTCAGACTGCCCAAGTCTCTGCACAAAGCTCTGGTAGACAGAGCCGAGAAAGAAGGCGTCAGCCTCAACCTCTTCGTCACCAATGCTCTTTCCAGAACCGTGGCTCTGCCCGGCAAGAAAAGATAAGCAAGAGATTTAGTGCTTCAGGAAAAGGGAGGACCTCAGGTTCTCCCTTTTCCTTTGCGCATTCAAAATTTCTAATATTAGAGTTAGGCGAAAGCGGCCTCCTCTGATCGCCGCTTTCCTGTCCGATAAATAGCGAAAGAGGGCAAAGGCGAGCAAAGGGCCAGAAGGAAATGAAGAGGAAGCGCAGGCAGTCCCTCCCCGAAGATTAACCAGCGCTCAGAAAGTCGACCGGAAGCTTATCAAGGTTACCTTTGAATCCTGACCACTAACCGATAAACTGGCATAGTTTGACTCAAGCCATTGTTCAGTGAGTTAGATTTCCCGTCACCGTTCCAGGACAACAAAGAGAAACCATGAGTAATTCGGTACCCATTCTTAACCTCAAAGCTCAGTACGAAACCATTCAGACCGAACTAGAGGCCACCATACTGGAAGTTCTTCGCAGCGGTAACTATATTCTGGGCAAATATGTACAGAGCCTGGAAGAAAAAATAGCCGCCCTTTGCGGTGCCAAGTACGGCATCGGCGTGGCAAACGGCACGGACGCCCTGCTCCTGGCGCTCTGGTGCCTGGACATCGGACCGGGAGACGAGGTCATCACCACTCCTTTTACATTCGCCGCCACAGTGGAAGCCATTGCCCTGCGCGGTGCCAAACCGGTTTTCATTGATATTGACGAGCACAGCTACAACATCGACCCCGAGCAAATTGAGCGGGCGATCACGCCCCGCACCAAGGCTATTATGCCGGTGCACCTTTATGGTCTGCCTTCCCACATGGATCCCATCTGTGAGATAGCTAAGCGCCACGGACTGAGAGTAATAGAAGATAATGCCCAGGGCATAGGCGCCACATACAAAGGTCGACCCACCGGCAGTATGGGAGACCTGGCCTGCACCAGTTTCTACCCCACCAAAAACCTCGGTGCGGCCGGAGACGCCGGTATGATTGTGACCAGCGATGAAAAACTGGCGGAGCGCCTGAAGGCCATTCGCGCCCACGGCATGCGCAAACGCTACTATCACGACGAACTCGGCGTCAACAGCCGTCTCGACGAATTACAAGCAGCCGTGCTCTCAGTCAAGTTGCCTTATCTGGCTAGCTGGAATGCACGCCGGGCCGAGCTTGCCGACCTCTATACGAAACACCTGAGCGGCTGCCCAGGCATTGTCACCCCCACCGTCAGCCTGGCCGGACAGAAAGCCGGCACTGCCAGAGGAGAGGTGCAGCATGTCTATCACCAGTACACCATCCGTGTGCTGAGTGATGCCGGCACCGTCGGCACCCTGGAGAATCCCAAGCGGGATGAATTGATAGCAGAACTTTCCAAAGCCAATGTCGGCTCCATGTGCTACTACCCGGTACCGCTGCATGTACAGCAGGCCTTCCAGCAAGTGGGAGCGAGCATGGGTCAATTCCCTATCTCTGAAAGACTTTCAAGGGAAGTGCTTTCCTTGCCTATGTATCCGGAACTGACCAATGAGCAAGTCATTTATGTAGCCGATTGCATCAAGTCGCACATGGCGAAAGTGGCTGTCAGCCCAGTGGCAACACCGGTATCCACAGCTTTGAGTTCGATCTAGGGCTCATTTAGCAAGCAGTGACTGCCGCCGATACAAAGGAAAAAAACAGGGACAGTCAGGTCCCGGGTCGGGCACAGGAGGAGAAATCCTTACCTGTGCTTGTTCTTGTACTGGCCCTGGTTGTGCTCACCACCCTGGCTTACAAAAGCGTCCTCTTCAATTTTTTTGCCGGCGATGACTTCGTGCACCTGATCTGGCTCAAGGACGCCGTGGTCAACCATGAGCTTATCTGGCGGAACTTCCACAGTTCCTGGCTGGACGGCACCACCACCAAGTTCTATCGCCCCCTCATTTCAGTCTTTATGGTTTCCGACTATGTCTTATTCAATAAAGACGGACTGGGCTTTCACATCACCAATCTGCTCTTTCACCTGGCTTCGACGGTGGCGATCTTCTTCATTGCCTCCCATCTGGCTGCGGAGACCATGCGCCTGGCCAAGGGAGCTGACGGTGCGGCGCTGGAAGGGGCCATACCCGATGCCAGTTTTCAGAGGCTCTGGCCTTTCTGCGCGGCCCTCATGTTTGGGCTCTATCCCCTGCATCCGGAAGCCGTCTCCTGGATTACCGGACGGGTGGACGCGGTGGTTACAGCCTTCATTACCCTTTCTTTCTGGTGCTATCTGGCCGGCCGCCGCAGCAAGAATATCCTGATTCAGAGCCTGTGCTACATCTTTCTAGTGCTGGCCTTGCTCTCCAAAGAAATGGCCATAACACTACCGGCGGTGTTCATTCTCTTCGAATTCTTCTTCCCGGTACGCCTCAGTGCCAGAGGGTTTTCCAGCCGAGCCCTGCTGCGAAGAGTGACGGACGCCCTTGCTCCCACGGCGCCCTTCCTTCTGGTCATTGCCGTCTACTTTGTCGTGCGGCTTCTGGCGCTCGGCACATTCGTGGGAGGTTATGACGATTCGCTCTTCTTTATTTCCGACTGGAAGAACTTTATCTATGTCTGGATCTGCGGTCTGAGACTGTTCATCGAGCCGTTCAACCGGGAGTTGGTGAGCGTGCGCTCCTGGCCGGTCAAACTCTGGGACTTGAGTCTAGCCCTGGCAGCTCTTCTTGCCCTGGGCAATTTACTCTTTTTCCGCCCTCTCACCAGACTCTATGTTTTTCTTGCCGGCTGGCTCGTCTTGAGCCTGCTGCCGGTCTACAAAGTTTTTGCCATCGCCGACGACCTGCAGGGCAGCCGTCTCGCTTATCTGGCCACCGTGCCTCTGGCCATGCTTCTCTGCCTGGGGGTAATCGGGCTGGGCAAAAGACGCAAGGCTCTAGACAAAGGTTTTCGCCTCATCCATGGCGGTCTTTTCTGCGCCACAGCCTTTGTCTTGCTCAATCTCAACAACCAGGCCTGGGTGGAAGGCGGCAAAACGGCCAACGCCATTCGCCAGGCCCTCTCCGAGCTTTACCGCAAGGTTGAAGGTGATCCACAGGTTCTCTTTGTGGGACTACCCGATCAAGAGCACGGCGCCTATATCTGCCGCAATGCCCTGCCCGGCATGACCCGCGCCCCGCAACTGGAGCGGGATGTATTGAACGCCATCATGGTCGATCGCTTTGAACCCATTTTTCCTTTCGCTTACGTGAAAGAGTCCCTCTTTCAAGACCGGGACAAAATCAAAATCTTTCGTTTCGACCGCTCCGGCAGTTGCTTCCAGCCTGTGGACCTGGGCGGCATCGGTCAGTATCCACAAACGGACAATTCCAACCCTGATAGAAAAACAAGCTTCAGCGGCGCTGATTTAAAAGAAATTGCGGCAGAAAGTGAGTCCAGAGGCGGCGCCGTTCGCTATGAGTGGACGGCGGAAGGACTATTGAGCGAAGGCAGTGGCGGGCGCTGGGGCAGGGCGGAGATAAAGTTGAACCTGCCCAAACAACCTTGCTTTGCCCTGGAGTTTGTGGCGGTCACCCTGAAGGTGAGCGAGCCGGGCGTGCTGAAAGAGGGTCTGGACCTTCTTTACACCAATGACCTGGTGCCCAATTACGAACTGCGTTGCCGCACCCATGCCCACCTGCCTGCCACCACCCTCAGTGACGGTAGTGCGGCCAATCAAGAACTGCAAGTAATTCTGCCTCTGCGCAGTTTGCCGGAATGGTCTCTAGGTGGGGACAGCCATGGCTTTATTTTAAAATTGCCGCACGGCATGAAGGCTACCCTCACCAGGGTGGAAGTGCTGAAACCTCAACAAATTTTGCCGCAGATTCACTTCGCGGGTGGTGGTTACCTGGGCAGCAAGGGCTATTTGCATGTGGGCAAGGGCGCCACGGTAGACTACGACGTCTCCAACATAAAAAATGCCACCGGCGCCATGGCAGAAATAACCAGAGCCAATCTACTCTTCGAAGAACAGAACAGTACTGAGCCCTCGAAAGTAAGAGGCCGCACCATAGAACTGCCCCAGGTCAAAGGTCAAATCAAATTGACGGCCGACATGTTCCCGGCTCTGGGCATCTACCAGATGCGCCTCTGGGCCAGAGACAGCCATGGCAAATGTTTCGGACAGGCAAGCGATCATATCGTTATCGCCCGCGACTGAAGACAATCTCTCTGAAAGAAAGACCTACTGTTTAGGCGGCGCCTTCAGCAGCATACGGCCATTACCGACCCGGCGAGTAATCTGGTGGTCGTCGTAATAGGCAAGCAGGGCCATGGTGTACTTGCGGCTCACCTGCATGGCTTCCCGAAACTCCGAGGGGGAGATATCGCGACGTGCCTGCCAGAGCTTGCCCAGGAGGCGGTGACCGGCTTCTATGGTTTTACGGCTGGCGGCAAATTCATAGGAAACAATCTCAGCTTCACCGGCAGTGGAAAGCTCATCCATGATCTCTTTCAAGGCGCGCTCGGCCAGCCCGCATTGTTTAGCCAGCTCGCTCAATTCCAGCACCGGCTGTGCTTCCAGTATGGTCAGCACTTGCCGCTTCTTGTCCGCTCCGGCACCGCTGGAAGCCCTGACCACAGGCACAAGCTTGTCGCCCTGGCGCTGCACAAGTTTGCCTGTCAGTACTTCGCCGGTGAGGAGCGGCAGGAAACAGCGGTCAAGGAAGGGGCAGAGTTTTTGCCGCAGCGACTCAATCGAGATGGAAGCGGCAGCATGGCTTTCCGGCGCCAGGCTGGAAAGCACATAAGCAGTGACTTTCTTCTCCAACCTGGCCATGGGCAAGGGGTGATAGTAGTATTCAGCGAGCTTTTTAGCGGCCACATTCAAGCTTGTATCTTCCACTGGCGATGGCGTTTCGGCACCTTCCAGGGCAGCCGCCAGGGCCGCCGAAGCTTCGCTCTGGGGTAGGAACCAGTACATTTGCTCCGCTTTCAGGGCTAACTGAGGGTGCTTCTGTAAGACGAAACGAACGGCTCCGGCATACTGCCCTGCCGAGAGCAGGGAGAGAAATGGCTGTATGTCGGCTCGCTTGAACCAGTGCGGACGATCGGCGCCGAGAATAGAACCACCAGCAATACCATGGTCGCCATAGCGTAAGACGAAGCGATCGCCGGCCCGCACTGAGCCCGGCTCATCCAGGGCAATCTGGGCGAAATAGAGAGCCCGCCTGTTTTTAGCAGGGAGATCTTCTTTTTCTCCGGAAAAATCAGCGGTACAGGCAGCGGGCTCCAGCCAGCGCAGATAGCCCGGATACTCGGCGGTGCCATGATAGAGCTTTACGGGCTGCGGTTTGAGCTTCGAAACGGTCGGGGAAGCACGCTCCGGATCAAGGGAGGCCGCGGTCGCACCGCCATCTTCGCCAAAATATTCAAGACCGCCCAGATCTTCGATGGTGACTAGCAAAGTGAAAGCCGGCGCACAGGGCAAAGTGCTGAGGACGCTGCCACGACTGAGTTTGGGCTCATCCTTAAAGGCCAGATTGACAGCCAGGCGTTGACCGGCATGGGCTGCTTCCAATTTGCGCCCGAAGGTCTCGAGCCCGCGCACACGAGCCGGAATGGCGCCGGGGCTGAGGGTGAGACTGTCTCCCACCTTGATTGAACCCTCCACCAGAGTACCGGTTACTACTTTGCCGTAACCGCTTTTGTTGAAGACCCTGTCCACGGGCAAATATGCAGCCAGTTCGGCTTTTGCCGGGCTGTTGCAGTGCAATTGCAGGAGCAAACCGGCCAGGGTATGGCTGAGGGCTTCGATGCCGTTCAGGCTCACGGCCGAGACCGGCTGCACGGCCAGGGCCTGCATATTGTAGAGGGCCAGCAGGGCTTCGGTAGACTGCCCGACACTCTTCACTTGCTCCGGCGCCAGATCTATTTTGCTGATAACCAAGAGCACTTGCCGCACGCCAAGGAGGCTGAGAATTTTAATGTGCTGCAAGGTCTGGGGCATGACGCCTTCATCAGCCGCCACCACCAGCAGTGCCAGATGCAAACCGCCCACACCGGCCAACATATTCTTGAGAAACTTGCCATGTCCGGGAACATCGATGAAGCCAACTACTATATCTTCGGCAGGCGGCGGAGAGTCTGCGGCCGCTTTTATAAATAGAGGCGCAAAGCCGAGATCCGTGGTCATCTCCCTTTCTCGCTCTTCCTTCAAGCGGTCGGGATTGACGCCGGTGAGCGCTTTCAGCAGGCTGGTCTTGCCATGGTCCACATGACCGGCGGTGGCGATAGTGAAGTACTTTGTCATAGCTTAGATTATATTCCCCTCTTGCTAAGAGCTGTCTAAAGGGAAAGTTTCACTAAAGCGCTAGAATCACCAGATCTTGACCTATCGAACCAGCCGCTTTTGCTGGAAATGAGAGCCCAAGACCTGCTCAGTATGCGCCGGACGGCGCGGGGATATACAAAGTGCTACATCAACTTATCGATCCGATTCTAATGTGGATCAAAGATTCAGTCGCCCAGGGAGGCTACCTGGCTGTTGTCATCATGATGGCTATTGAATCGGCCAACATTCCCCTGCCCTCCGAGGCCATCATGCCCACAGCGGGTATCCTGGTGCAACAAGGCAAAATGAATTTCCACCTGGCGGCCCTGGCCGGCGCCATTGGTTGCGTGATAGGCTCCATCCCCTCCTATTTGCTGGGAATGTACGGCGGCCGTCCTTTTCTGGCCAAGTACGGCCGCTATCTTCTTCTCAAGGAAAAAGAGCTTGAGTTGGCTGAAAAGTGGGTGGATCGCTGGGGCGACATGACCTTTTTCGTCTGCCGTATGTTGCCGGTGGTGAGAACTTTCATATCCTTTCCAGCCGGTGTATTGAAAGCTCACTTCCTCATGTTCAATATCTTCACCTTCATAGGCTCCCTGATCTGGTGTTACTTCCTCACCTGGGTAGGAGTCTATTTCGGCGAAAACATGGAAACTTTCCGCAGCATCTGGCACAAATTCGACCTGGTGATTGTGATTATCTGCGTAGGCGGCTTTGGCTATTACCTCTACCGCCACCTCAAACACTAATAACCTTCTAAAAAATACTCTCTACTCAAAAAGGGCTGGCTTCAGCCCTTTTTGTATTGCCTGCGGCGGGTGTCCTCACGAATTTCCAGAAGCTCATTGAGGAGCTTTTGCTTATCGGGGCCGTCCCAGCGCTTGAGCCAATCTTGAATAGCCAGCTGGATCATGCCGCTTTTATCTGGAGAATGAGTCCCGTATAGCTTTTTGAGTTCCAACCAGATGTTTTGCAGAGCCGCCAGTTGTTCGGAAGGCAATTTGATTGTATAGCTTACGTACTTGGAAGAGGCACCGGAGCGAGTCGTAAAGCCGGAGGCATAGACGGCGCCGGAGGCACCGACCGCCGAATTGGCGGTTTCCGGCTTGACCTGATGAAAACCGGGAATAATCTCACGGGGGAAATCCCGTTCATCTACTTCCGGTGCGGCTTCCTCCGCCGACTCAAAATCGCTGTTTGCCATATTCGCTTTGCTGGTTTCCTCGTTTATCTTCCTATCTAACGGATTGCCGTCACTGCCGCCGTGGGAATCGGTTCCTATCTTCAGGTCCGGAGCAACGTGCTTTTTATCCAAGGAAATGCCCTCACTCGATAAAGCAATACGACAACAACAATAACAACATTGTATGTGAAAGCAAGGAAAGACGGTCTACTGACAAGCGATAATAGAAGAACTCATGGGGAAATCATCAGTTTCCCTGTTGATTTTTGCTCTCGCAGGGGCTTTTATAGAGATGGGATATAGAGACTATTCATGCTGGTAGATATAATTCGAGCCATTTTAGAGAGGGTTTTGAGGGACAAACTCATTCTGGGTTTGATCATCATCGGCATATTGGGCATCTTTGTCACCGGTGCCAATAAAGATCCGGGCAAAGACAGATTGGTCTCCAATCAGGAAGAAGAGGCGGCCGGTTCCGAGCAGAAGCCTGGTCAGCAAAAGGGCCAGGCAGCGGCAGGTCAGGGACAGCGGCCCGGCGGGCAACAACAGGCTGGACAGGGCGCACCGCCCCCACCGGCTGAAACACCGCAACAAACCGCAAATATTGCCTGCGAATTCATCAAATGGTGGCTCACCAAGGCCATGGACTACCAGCAGACAACAGCCCAAGCCGCCCACAAAGAAGCTTTGAGCTGGATGAAACCACCGGCCACGGAGGCCTTTGTGCAGCTTTTCTGGAGTGACGAACTGGCCGCCCAGGTAGAGTCGGGGGCGCGCACCGGCTCCTTTCAGACTTCGATGGTTTCCCCTCTGGCAGTCAATCCGGACGGCTCCATTCCCATTCGAGCCATTGGCGTGCTGGTCCTGCAAGATACCGGCTACCCGCCCAAAAGCCAGCCACTGGAGCTTAACTTCCTGGTCAAGAAGGAAGCGCAGGGCTACCGTATTGTCAATTTCTATTCACAGGCCGGTGAAATTTCCTATCCCGGCGGGGTTCGATAAATACTTCCAGGGTGAATTTCCCACAGAGGCAGTGGCGCGCTCCGGCCGGGCATGGGTTCTTCTGACAAGTTATTTGAAACGAAAATATGCAAATTGAGCAACTTGAGTAAGCGCAAAAACCTCCTGTGGTATATTGAACAAGCTAAAGGGCCGGCGCCCTTAAGTAATGATTTGGGGCATCTTCGAGGCTCCAGTCAGGGTTGCTGTTTAAGCAAACTAACAGTGACCAAGCAAGCAAAATGCCGAGGTAGCTCAGTCGGTAGAGCAGAGGACTGAAAATCCTTGTGTCGGCGGTTCAATTCCGCCTCTCGGCAAATTTTTTAATTCACCCTCGAAGCCGTTGTCAAAGCTGCCGTTGCCAAAGCTGCCGTTGTCAAAACCGCCGTTATAAAAGCTGTCTTTATCAATGCTGATGGAAAATTCAAACCGCTCAAAAGACACGAACAGCCGTCTTTTGCTTTCCGGTTTGCTATGCCTCTTGTTCAGCCTGTTCTTTGCCAGCGGTTGTGCAGCCAACCCTGATTTTGGCGCCCTGCCGGACGGGGCAAAAGCAGGGCAGCCTTTTCTGGTCAAACCCTATTTGCAACTCGGTCATGAAGCGGGTGGCTACACCATTTGTTGGTTCTGCCGGGAGAAGAGCGACATCAAGGTGAGCTATAAAACTACCGGTGAGAAGAAATTCAGACCGGCGGAAAGTCTCAGTATCAGGGAGATCACCCTGCCGACCTTGAAACCTTGTTTTCGCTATAGTGCTCGCCTCAATCAACTGAAGGATGGCGAAGGTTTCTCTTATGTGATTGAGAAAGAGGGCAAGCCACTTTTTCAGGCCGAGGGTAAAGTTTATCGAGCCCAAGCCGCGGCGCCAGGGGAGACGAAAGCCAAGAGCAAGAAATCCGGCAGCGGCAAAATTCAGGGCGAAAAGGCAATTACCAAGATTGCTGTTTTTGGTGATTGCGGCGCTGGTTCGGAAGGACAACGCCAGGTGGCGAAAGCCTGCCAGAAGGAGAACCCGGATCTGGTGGTGATACCCGGAGATGTCACCTATCAGCGTGGGCTGTTCAGCGAATACCTGACCAATTTCTTCCCTTATTACAACAGCGATGAAGAGAAGCAAGGCGCTTCCATGATGCGCTCAATACCCTTTGTGCCGGTCCTGGGTAATCATGACATAGCCCTTTCCGGGCGGGGCACCGATCTTGATCGCTTCCCCGACGCCCTGGCTTATTTCATTTTCTGGCAGGTACCTCTCAATGGTTTCGACAGCACTACCGGTAGTAGCAACACCCCGGCCTTGAAAGGGGACATCAACCGCCAGAAATTGTTTACCAAATCTGCCCAGGATGCCTTTCCGGTCATGGCAAACTTCTCTTTTAATTTTGGCAACAGTCACTGGACAGTGCTGGACGGCAACTATTACAT
>Ga0268298_10002461_pt1 | contig 20238 bp, 19 predicted proteins | sample WWTPWeurt_MetaG_FD_194462 | JGI IMG/M metagenome (GOLD analysis project Ga0268298, IMG submission 194462) | Activated sludge microbial communities from WWTP in Nijmegen, Gelderland, Netherland - WWTP Weurt | ecosystem: Engineered > WWTP > Aerobic digester > Activated sludge | place... | reverse complement strand
AGAGTTTGCCGACGACCTTCTGCTGGTCGCCGCCCTTGAAGTTGAAGCGGCCGATGTAGGCGCGGCTGGGCATCTCGAACTTGCCGATCTGCAGGATGTCGCTGCCCTGCGCCAGTTCGTCGAACACTGTCTTGTCGCTGGAGAGGTTCTCGCGGCTCTGGTCCACGTAGGCCATCTTCACCGTCTGGCCGATCACCACTTCGCCCGAATCCGGTTTTTCCTGGCCGGTGATCATGCGGAAGAGGGTCGATTTACCGGCACCGTTCGGGCCGATGATGCCGACGATGGCGCCGGCCGGGATGTTGAACGAGAGGTTGTCGATCAGCAGGCGGTCGCCGAAGGCCTTGGAGACGCCGTTGAACTCGATGACCTTGTCGCCGAGGCGCTCGGCCACCGGGATGAACATTTCCTGCGTCTCGTTGCGCTTCTGGTATTCGAAGCTGGACATTTCCTCGTAGCGGGCGAGACGCGCCTTGCTCTTGGCCTGGCGGGCCTTCGGGTTCTGCCGCACCCATTCCAGTTCCTGCTTCATCGCCTTCATGTGGGCGTCGACCTGCTTGTTCTCCGTCTCCAGGCGGGCTTCCTTCTGCTCCAGCCACGACGAATAGTTGCCCTTCCACGGGATGCCGTGGCCGCGGTCGAGTTCGAGAATCCACTCGGCGGCGTTGTCGAGGAAGTAGCGGTCGTGGGTGACGGCGACGACGGTGCCGGGGAAGCGCACCAGGAACTGCTCCAGCCATTCCACCGACTCGGCGTCGAGGTGGTTGGTCGGCTCGTCGAGCAGCAGCATGTCGGGCTTCGAGAGCAGCAGCTTGCACAGCGCGACGCGGCGCTTTTCGCCGCCGGAGAGCTTGCCGATGTTGGCGTCCCAGTCCGGCAGACGCAGCGCGTCAGCGGCGATTTCCATCTGGTGCTCCGTGTCGGAGCCGGCGGTGGCGATGATCGCCTCCAGCCGCGCCTGTTCCTCGGCCAGCTTGTCGAAGTCGGCATCTTCCTCGGCGTAGGCGGCGTACACGGCCTCCAGCTTGGCCTGGGCCTCCATCACTTCGCCCATGGCGCTTTCCACTTCCTGGCGCACGGTCTTGTCCGGGTCGAGCTGCGGTTCCTGCGGCAGGTAGCCGATCTTGATGTTCGGCAGGTGCTGCACTTCGCCTTCGTATTCCTTGTCGGCACCGGCCATGATGCGCAGGACGGTCGATTTGCCGGAGCCGTTCAGGCCGAGCAGGCCGATCTTGGCGCCGGGGAAGAAGGAAAGGGAGATGTCCTTGATGATCTGCCGTTTGGGCGGGACAACCTTGCTCACGCGGAGCATCGACATTACGTATTGGGCCATGGCGTTCGAGAGGTGATGTGAATACGGAGACGGTGATGCAGCGCGTGTCGCAAAGTGCGCTGCGAAGGGCGCAATTCTAGCCGACTTGAGAGCTTCGGCGCTTGCCCGCGCGCAGCAGGGCAACGCCCATGCCGCCTGCCGCGCACAGCCAGAGCGCCGCGGGCAGCGGCAGGGCAAGCTCGGCGAGGCCGGCGGCGTTGAGCGAGATGCGCGCCACCGTGGCCAGTGCCAGCATCGCGAACAGGCCGCCGAGCATGGCAGCGCTGTCCGGTGCCGGCAGGTAGCGCTCGGCAACGGCGAAGGCCTTGCACAGCGCCAGCCCCCAGCCGATGCCGCCGAGGACCTGCGCCAGGGGCAGCAGGGCGGGGCTTGGTGCCATGCCGAAGAGCAGGGCAGCCGCGGCGGCGATCAGTGCTCCCGCGGCGAAGACGCCTTCGGCCGGCCAGCGTGTGGCGGTTGCCGAGGCCAGCACGCTGCCGCCGGCGACGCCGAGCCAGAACATGGGCATCAGCCAGTGCAGGTCGCCGGGTCCGTAGTGCTTGAGGTAGGCCGGCGCAGCGCCGAGGTTGAAGAAGATCTGGAAGCCGAGTGCGGCGGCGAACAGCAGGACGAAGAAGACGGTCGCCGGCAGGGGGGGCAGCGGAGCGGCGGCTTCGATGGCATCGGCCCTCCGCCCGGCGGCCCGCTCGGCCGCCGCCAACGGCAGCACCAGGGCTGCCAGCGCCAGGCTGGAAAGGGCAAAGGGCAGGGCCGGGTCGAGCGGTTTCAGTTGTGCGCCCAGCCACGGCGCGATCATGCCGGCGCCGGCCATGCCCAGCGTCATCATGCTCGCCAGTGCGGCCCTGCCCGGCGTAGCGGCGTGGCGCGAGAGCAGCGCATAGAGCGGTGCACGCAGCGCCGAGGAGGTGATGACCCAGATCACCGTCAGTGCCAGCAGCAGCGGTGCCGTGGCAGCCATTTGCGGCAGGAGCAGGAAGGCGAGGCAGGAAACGAGGCTGATCCCGAGCACGAGCGGTGCGATGCGCCCGTAGCGCTGCAGGCCGCGCGCGGCCGCAACGCCGAAGGCGAGATCGAAGATCGCCATGAGCACCTGGTCGGCGATGACGATGCGCGGCAGCCAGGCCTTGTCGAGGCCGGCCCGCTGCAGCAGCTCGGGCAGGAAGACGATGTAGATCGTCCAGGTCGAGACGAACACGAACTGGACGACGGCGAGGTAGAGGGCGCGGGGGCCGGCGGCGGGCATGGGCCGATTATAGGGAGCCGCCGGGGTGAAATCGAGTGCGCGGCAAGCCCGGGAGGGCGAATGTTCGGCCGGTAGGCGGGGCGGCTGGCACCGGGTTGCGGCTCGGTGGGAGAGCGCCGCCTGCGGCGATGCCGCGCCGCGTGACGTCAGCGATTTTCGAGCGCCTCTAGCACCGCCCGGCCGAGCGTGCCCTTGGTGTAGGGCTTGTCGAGCACGGGGGCGCGGGTGCGCAGCGTGGGCGCCTGCCCGTCGGCGAAGCCGGTGGTGACCAGCGCCGCCATCTCCGGATAGAGGCCGCGGCAGCGCTCCACGAGGGCCAGCCCGCTCATGCTGCCGGGCATGACGATGTCGGTCAGCAGGAGGTCGAAGCGGTGCTCGGCGAGGATGCCCAGCGCCTCGTCGGCATCCGCCGCGCAGGAAACAGTGTGCCCGAGGCTCTTCAGCCATTGTGCGGCGATCGAGAGCAGCGTCGGTTCATCGTCGACCAGCAGGATCCGGGCGTGGCCGCGCAATTCCTGCGCAGATTCCTTCTGACCCTTTGTCCTGCGCTTGGTGACGGCGGTGGCAGCGATCGGCAGCAGCAGCTGCACCGAGGTGCCGCGTCCCGGGGCGCTCTGGATGCGGGCAGTGCCGCCGGACTGGCGCGAGAAGCCATAGACCATGGCGAGCCCGAGGCCCGTACCGCGGCCACGCTCCTTGGTGGTGAAGAAGGGGTCGAAGGCACGCATGGCCGTCTCCGGTGCCATGCCGGCGCCGTTGTCGTCGACGCCAACCACGAGGTAGGGGCCGGGCTTCAGTTCGAGCGGCGCGGAAAGCGCATGCGGCAGGATGTCGGTGGTGTAGGTGTAGATCAGGATCTGGCCGCCCTGGGGCATCGCATCGCGGGAGTTGATGACGAGGTTCACCAGCGCATTGTTGAGTGCGCCGGCGTCGATGCTGCAGACGGCTTTGCGGGCATTGTTCGAGAAGGAGAGTTCGATCGACTTGCCAGCGCTTTGCCGCAGCAGGGGAATGATCTCGTCGATCAGTTCGTTGACTTCCGTCGGCTGGGGCTTGAGCGCGCGACGCCGGGCGACGGCGAGCAGGGCGCGCGTGATGTCGGCGCCTCGGTGGGCAGCGGAGAGCGCGGCGGCCAGCAGTTCGTTTTCCGGATGGCGATCGATCGACGGTGCGACGAGATCGAGGCTGCCGATGATGATGCCGAGGATGTTGTTGAAGTCATGGGCGAGGCCGCCGGTCAGGTGGCCGATGGCCTCCAGCTTCTGGGCCTGCACGAGTTGCTGTTCGGCAAAGAGCGTATCGGAGATGTCGCGGATGAGCAGCGTGGTCATCCGTTCGTCGTCGATGGTCGCCGTGGCGACCTGCAGTTCGGCGTCGAATTCTTCCCCGTTGCGACGGCGCAGTCGGGAGCGGCAGCGCCATTGTCCCGTGCTCTCGTTGCCGGCGAGCAGTTGGCGGGTGTCGCTTCGATCCGGGAACACGAGTTCGGCGAGTCCTTTTCCGACGGCAGCCTCGACGGTGTGGCCGAACAGTTCCTCGGCATTGCGGTTCCAGACGACGACGATGCCGCTGCCGTCCATCGCCACGAAGGCGTCGCCGGCGCTGTCGATTGCGGTTCTGAGCAGGGCGGCGCTTTCCGCCATGTCGGGACGCGCGCGCCGCCGGCGCGGGGTCGTCGCTGCTCTGGGTGGCTTATTGGAGGGTTCTGCCATTTTTAAATGAAAAAATTTGCAAAAACTGAAAATAAGTGATAATTTTCACAACAGCGTAGCGCTGAAAGCCCGGCGGTGCAAGTCCGGGCGGCGCGTCAAAGGAGGATGAGTACCATGGAACACGTTCAACGTGCTTTTTGCACCACCCGGCGAGCCGCCGAATTGCTCGGCGTATCCCTGCGCACGGCACAGCTGTGGAGTGAAAGCGGGGTGCTGGAGGCATGGAAGACCGAGGGCGGCCACCGCCGCATTTCACTCGAGTCGGTCAAGCGCCTGCTGGCGGATCCGAAGGTGATCTCGCAGACGGAATCGATGCCGCCGGCGTCGGTGCCGGCACGGGACGATGCCGACCGGCCGTTTTCGATCCTCGTGGTCGAGGACGAAGCGACGCTTTGCCTGGTGTATGAACTGACGCTGTCGCGCTGGCCGATGCGGCCGCAGGTGATGACGGCCTATGACGGCTACGAGGCGCTGCTGCGGGTCGGCCTGAACCGCCCCGACATGCTCGTGACGGATCTGCGCATGCCCGGAATGAACGGATTCCAGATGCTCAGGACGCTACGCAAGCTGCACGAGCTCAGCGAAATGAAGATCGTGGTGGTGAGCGGCCTGAGCCCGGATGAGATCGAGGACGGCGGCGGCATTCCGGAGGGCATCCAGGTGCTGCCCAAGCCGATTCCCTTCGATCAGCTGCAGGAAATCGCGGAACGTGTGGCGGCATCGCGCCACGGTCCGAAAATCAAGGTGAAGTGAAAGACGCCTGGCCGGCGTCGCGTCGCTCGTGCGACATCACCATGAGCATTTCGATGGCGAGGGCTACCCGGATCGGCTGAGCGGAATTGAAATACCGCTCGGCGCCCGCGTGCTCGCCGTCGTCAACGATTACGATTCGCTGCAGCTCGGAGCGCTCGTTTCCCGGCAGCTGCGACCACAGGAAGCACTCCGCTTCCTCGTCGATAATGCCGGGAAGCGCTACGACCCGAGCGTTGTCGAGGCGTTCACAGCGGTGCTGGCGGAGACGGTCGACCCGGATACCTTCGCTGAAATCCCGCTGCGCCCGGCATCGCTATCGCCCGGAATGCGGCTGACGCGGGACCTCATTCATCGGGACGGGTACCTCCTGCTGGCCCGCGATCATGTGCTGACGGCGACGGAAATCGCGCAATTGGCACGTCTGGAAGCGAGCGAAAAGCAGCCGGTGACGATGTACGTTGCCAAGGATGGCTGATGCCGGCCCGCTGCGACGCGTGGCGTGCCGTCCCTTGCGGCCCTAGCGCGCCACCGCGGACGAGGCCGGCGGGAGCGCCCTCAGTTTGCCTTGGCTGATTTTCTTGCGCGCGCCTTGCCCGCTTGGCGTTGATGCGCTCGGGGGGCATGTCGCCAAGCCAATGCTGGTAGGCGGCATCGTGCGGGCGGACGCGGCCATCCGCATCGAACATCTCGTTGTAGAACGTCGGGGCAGCCATGACGGATCTCTCATGCGTATTGTTATGGTGCAATACGCAACGCGAGAAGCGTGCCAGAGGCTAAGTGTCTGATTTGATGGACTAATGGCCTGTCGCCGGGAATGCCATTGCGCCGAATTGGTGCGTCGACGGACTGATCTGGTGCGGCTCAGTGTGTTTTGCCCGCTTTGTTCTTCAGGGCATTCCGGCTGTAATTCTTGAAAACGTAGCGGGCATCGACGCCCGCGCGCTCCAGCGTGCAGATGGTCGGGTCGTCGTCGTGGCCGCTGAAATATTCGTCTTCCTGTGCGGCCATGACCATGCGGATCGCCTCGTCGTCTTCGACGGTGTAGATCTCGGTGATCTGCGTGGTGACTTCGTCGAGGTGCTCCTCGTAGCTCATGTGCGGTTTCTTCTTGGCCATGTTCATTCCTTGTCGCGCCAGTTCTCGAGGGTTTCTTCCTTGCGCCAGTCACGCAGCGTGTCCGGGCGTGGCGGCAGGGGCGTGCGCTGCTGGTGGCGGTCGCGCAGCAGCGGCAGTGCGCCGCTGAGGATGACAACGATGCAGACGATGACGGCGATCCAGATCTCGCTCATCGCTATCGGTCGCGATCGAGCGTGATCAGCAGGGCGCCTTCGTCCGGCTTGTCGCCGACCTCGATGTGCACCGAGCGCACGGTGCCGGCCCAGGGCGTCGGAATGTCGAGGGCAACCTTGCCGGTTTCGATGCTGATGATGTTGTCCTCGCAATCGATATGGTCGCCGGGATTGACGAAAACCTCGAGTACGAAAATATCGCCGCTGGCGCAGGAGCCGCAACTGCTCCAGCACTCGGGGTACTTCGGCATGCGGATTTCCGAAACGGCGGCGGGGGCCGCGGTGGTGCTCATCAGCGGCGGATGCTTTCGTCGAGCTGGATGTCCACCATGAGGTCGTTCGAAAGGCGCTCGAGATCGGCGATCAGGGCCAGTGCGTCAAGCGTGGCGGCACCGGTGAGTTCGGCACTTGCGTGGAACAGGATATCGGCTGACATCGGTGCGCTGGCCGTATGCGTGTTCAGCTCCTCGACGTTGACCGCATGGCGGGCGAGCACCTGCGAGACCTCGCGGACGATGCCGATTCGGTCATGGCCGACCAGCGACAGCTTGAGGCGGCGATGGCCTTCCGCGGCGACCGGATTGCCTGCGCTTTCGGCGGTGACGCGAAGGCCGTCGAGCGTTGCGAGAGCTGCCTTGAGCGCATCGATCCGCTCTGCCGGAACATCGATGCGGACGATGCCCGCGAACTTGCCGGCAAGATGGGCCATCGACGATTCGAGCCAGTTGCCCTGGTTGGCGGCAATCGTCGTGGCGAGCTGCTCGACGAGCCCCGGACGATCATTGCCGATGACGGTGAGGACGAGGGTTTCGGACATGGCACGCTCCTGCTTTCTGGAAGGCGAGATTGTAGCGCGCCGGATGGCCAAATAAGCAGTGGCCGGGGGCGGCGGATTGATGCTGTCACCGACGCTGTGCGGCCCCGAACACGTTTGCAGCGCTTCCGGCGATTTGCGGCGCAGGGCGTGGCGGTGAAAAAGGGCGCCGCGGGCACAGGCGGAGGAGAGTGCGCTGCCCGCGACGCCAGGGAGAATGGGACGGCGGTGCGCCGGTCAGCTCATCGCTGCCTTGACGCTGGCCAGCACTTCAGGGCGAGGCCGTGTGGCGGGCAGTTCTTCCTCGGCGAGCGAACGGATCTCGCCGGAAATCTGCCCGCCTTCCTCGATCAGCATCTTGCCGTATCGCACCTTTCCGCTGACCTTGCCGGTGGCGTGGATGAGCAGTTGGCTGCGTGCCGTCAGTTCGCCCTCGAAATGGCCATGGATTTCAGCGATGTCGATGCTGACCTTTCCCGCATAGATGCCGTGCTCGGCAATGCGGATGACGCGGCTGTCCATCATTGCCTCGACGCGGCCTTCGACGACGAGGGTGTCGCAATCGAGAATTTCGGCGCTTTTCAGTTTCACGTCGGGGCCGACAATCAGGCGGCTGCCGCTCTCGGCGACAGCCGGGGCCGGCGGCGGAGCGGTGCCGGCCATGTTCACCGTTTCGCTCGGGCGGGCGGTCGCCTGCGCCGGTGAAACCGGCCGGCTGGCGCTGGCTGGTGCCGTGTTCTGCGGCAGGGAAGTGGTTGTGGCGCCTGCACTCGGCTTGCTGAAGGGGTTGTTCGTCTTGTTGAACATCAGGAGGGCTCCTTGGTTGATCGTCCGATGTCCTATTCAATCCCCGTGCCAGCACCGGGATTCAATAAAAAATTCGTTTCAAATCATGCAGGTGGGGAGTTGTCGTGGATGCTGGAGCGCTTGCTTCCCTGCGCCGGGTGCGTAGCCGGTGAGCTACGCTATCTGCCCGGAATTTCTTCAGCTCGTTGATTTGTTTGTGATTTATAGTGTCGCCAATGCCCGACAGTTTGCGGGCGCCTGCGCCACCTGCGTACAGTGCGCCGCAGTTTCCATTGCCTGACGCATTTTCCATTCCGACGAGCCAACGACGCCTGATGCGCCGACTTTCCTTTCGCCTGACCCTGCTTCTGGGCTTTTTGCTGGTGTCGCTGCTGCTTGGTGCCGCGGCCTGGCGCGGGCTGCGCGTGCTCGACGAATTCGCCGAGCGCAGCCGGGCCGGCGCGGCCCAGGCGGTCCAGATAACGGCGGATATCGGACAGCTGGCAGAACGGAGTGTCGATCTGGAGCGCAGCGCGCGCCAGTACCTCGTGCTGCAGGAGCCGCAGTTGCTGGAGCGATACGCGGCGACGATGGCACTGGCTGCACAGCATCTGGATCGCGTCGGCAAGCTCGGCATTGCGCCGATCGGAGTGGCAGCCGACGGCTGGCGGCAGGCGGCTCAGGCCGCCGCTGCCGCCTTGCCGCGCAATGAAGGCGAGGTCGCACTGGCCGCACTGGCGGAACTGGGGGTGCGAAATGCGCGCCTCGCCGAAGCTGGCCGGCAATGGATCGATGCACACAACGCGACCCTGCTGGATGAACTGGAAAGAAACCGGCGTACGCTTGCCATGCAGGTGCTCGCGGCCGTCGCGGCGGCACTGGCGATTGCGCTGGTGATCGGCTGGTGGCTGGCTCGGCCTGTTCTGGCGCTGGAGGCGGCGATCCGCCGCCTCGGGGCCGGGCAGTTCGAGGCGCCGATCGAAATCCGCGGTCCGGATGACCTGCAGCGTCTTGGCCAGCGCCTGGACTGGCTGCGTCAGCGCCTTGCCGATCTGGAAGCCGATCGTGTGCGCGTGCTGCGCCATGTCTCGCACGAGCTGAAAACGCCGCTGGCTGCGATGTGCGAAGGTGTAGCGCTGCTGCAGGAGCAAGTGATCGGGCCGCTGACGGCCGATCAGCGCGAGGTGGCGGTGATCCTGGAGCACAACACACGGGCACTGCAGCGCCAGATCGTCGATTTGCTCAACTATCACGCGACGGTGTTCGATGCCGGGCATCTCCGGCGCCTGCGCATCTCGCTGCCCGACCTTCTGCAGCAGGTGGCGGATGCCCAGCGTCTGCAGTCGCAGGCGCGATCCTTGAGCATCCGGGTCGAGGCCGAGCGCCGGCAGGCCTGTCTCGACCCGGACAAGCTGGCGGTTGCCCTCGGCAACCTGCTCTCGAACGCAATTGCCTTCAGCCCCGAGGGCGGTGAAATCGTGCTCGCGGCAACGATCGCGGACGGCCTGCTGTATTTCGACTGCATCGATGACGGTCCCGGCGTTCCGGCCGCCGATGCCGAACGGATCTTCGATCCCTTCGTGCAGGGGCCGGCGCGCCCTGAATCGGCTCCGCCCGGGAGCGGTGTCGGCCTGTCGATCGTGCGCGAACTGATTGCCGCGCATGATGGCCGTGTCTATCTGCTTCCTCGCCTTCGCGGCGCCCATTTCCGCATGGAGCTTCCCCATGAATCCTGAGACTGACGCGATCAGCGATGCCGGCGCGCTTGGCGATCTCGGTTGCGTGACCGCTGCGGCGAAGTCCGGCAACGAACTCTGTCGTCTGCTCATTCATCGCCTGTCGGAGCTGGAAGCGGACCGCGCACGCGTCCTGCGCCATCTGTCGCACGAATTGAAAACGCCGCTGGCGGCGCTGCGCGAGGGCGTGTCGCTGCTGCGCGACGAGATCGTCGGGCCGCTGACGGTCGAGCAGCGGGAGGTGACCGGCATCCTGGAACACAACACCGCGGTACTGCAGTGCCAGATCGAGGAGTTGCTGAACTACCACGCAACAGTGCTGGATGCCGTGGTCGTGCAGCGCCGTCGCGTCGATCTCCGAGCCCTGCTGGAAGGCGTGGTGGCCTCGCATCGCCTGCAACTGCAGGGACAGAAGCTGAGCGTCACGATCGACTGCCATTGCGGGCAGGCCTGTCTCGATCCGGACAAGATGCGCGTCGCGCTTTCTAATCTGCTGTCGAACGCCATCGTCTATAGCCCGGTCGGTGGCGAGATCCGCTTCGCCGTCGCTCCCGTCGAGGGTGACAAGCTGTTCATCGATTGCATCGATGCCGGCCCCGGCGTTGCGCCGGCGGACATCGAACGTATCTTCGATCCCTTCGTGCAGGGCGGACGACGCCCGGCTGCCGGCCAGCATGGCAGTGGCGTCGGTCTGTCGATCGTGCGCGAGGTGGCCGCCGCACAGGGCGGACGGGTCTATCTGTTGCCGACACCGCAGGGTGCCCATTTCCGCATGGAGTTGCCGTATGAAGCCTGATGGACTGGCTTGCCGCCCGCGCTGGTTTCTTTTCTGCGTGGTGCTGCTGACCGGATGCGCCGGGCTTGCCGAGCGCGAGCGTGTGGTGGTTGAAGTGCCGCCGCCGCAATGCGCGCCGGTCGACGAAGCGGTGCGACCGTCCACCACCGCACCCGAGGAAATTTCATTGCGCGCGATGCTGGCCTACTACGGCAACAATGCGCGGGCCCCGGTTGCTGCGCCGCGTGAACGGCCGCTGCCCAGGGATCCCTATCTGCTCATGCAGCTGGCGATCCAGCTCGGGCAGGCGCGCCCCCCCGAGCTGGCCCGTGCACAGTCGGCGCTGGAGGCGGTGCAGAAGAGTCCGCATCCTTCTGCCGCTTATCTCGTGCCGCTGGCACGCCTGCTGCATGAGCAATACGGCGAACGACTGCGTCTCGAGGCGCAATCGCGCGATGCGCAACGTCGTCAGGATCAGCTGCAGGAAAAGCTCGATGCACTTTCGGCGATCGAGCGCAGCCTGCCAACCCCCAGTACGCAGCGGGTGCCGAAAGGTGCCCAGGAGAACCCGCGATGAATCTCGCTGTCTTGCTCGAACCGGCCTCGGCACATGTGCTGGTGGTCGATGACGACCCCGATCTGCTGCGCCTGCTTTCGCTGCGTCTGCGCTCGAGCGGCTATCGCGTCAGCACCGTCGATTCTGCTGAAGCGGCCCTGGCGCATGTCGCCGTCGAGCGGCCGGACCTGGTGTTGAGCGATGTCCGGCTGCCGGGGCGCGATGGCCTGGCGCTTTTCGACGAGTTGCGCGCCCATTACCCGGCACTGCCGGTGATCCTGCTGACGGCGCACGGCACCATTCCGGATGCGGTCGCCGCCACCGCCCGGGGTGTCTTCGGATATCTGACCAAGCCCTTTGACAGCCAGGCGCTGCTGGCGAAGATTCGCCAGGCGCTGACATTGTCGGCGGCGGCAGGAGACCGCGACGATGGCAATGCCTGGCGCGAGGAGATCGTCTGCCGCAGCCAGTGCATGGTCGAATTGCTGGAGGAGGCGCGCCTGGTGGCGGCGTCTGATGCCAGCGTGCTGATCCATGGCGAGAGTGGCAGCGGCAAGGAATTGCTGGCCCGTGCGATCCATCGTGCCAGCCCGCGGGCGGCAAAGCCGTTCGTCGCGATCAATTGCGGGGCGATCCCGGAAGCGCTGCTGGAATCAGAACTGTTCGGCCACGAGAAGGGAGCCTTTACCGGTGCCACGTCCCGGCACAGCGGTCTTTTTCAGGCGGCCGAAGGCGGAACGCTATTCCTCGACGAGATCGGTGACATGCCGCTGCCGCTGCAGGTGAAGCTGCTGCGCGTGCTGCAGGAGCGGGCGGTGCGCCCGGTCGGCGCAACGGCATCGGTCGCGATCGACGTACGCATCCTCTCGGCGACCCACCGCGATCTCGACGCCGCAATGCGCGACGGCACGTTCCGTGAGGATCTCTTCTACCGCCTGAACGTCGTCAGCCTGACGTTGCCCTCGCTCGACGCGCGACGCGAGGATATCCCGCTGCTGGCGACGCATTTCCTGAAGCTGCTCGTCAGCAAGTACCGCAAGCAGGTCAACGGCTTCGCGCCCGATGCGCTGGAAGCGCTGGCGACCTCGGCCTGGCCCGGGAATGTCCGCCAGCTCTACAACGTGGTCGAACAGGTCTGTGCGCTGGCCACCTCGCCGCTGATTCCGCTGTCGCTGGTGCAGCGGGCACTGCGCATACGCGGCAACGAGGTGCTCAGCTACGCCGAGGCGAAGCTGCGTTTCGAGCGCGACTACATCGTCCAGTTGCTCAAGCTGACCGATGGCAACGTCTCGGATGCGGCCCGCCTCGCCGATCGCAACCGGACCGAGTTCTACCGCCTGTTGCAGAAGCACGATCTGGTGCCGGCGATGTTTCGCGGAGAAGGCTGACGTCGCCGGCGGGCGACGTCATTAACGGCAAAAAATCAGTCGCTTGCAATCTGGTGCAGCAAGGCCGTTGCCGCCCGGCGACGTTTTCGCCACGCGCTTTTTCCGAGCGCGGCCAGCGTTCACCTGCAAGCGCTTGATCGGTTTTCCGTTTTTCCGCCTGGCACGAATGTGGCTATGTCCCCTGCAAGCACAGACGCGAGGACAAGCGGATGAAATACACAGGCAAGGCAATCCCGCCGGCAATGCCGACGATCGATGAAGCGAATGCCAATCCTGGCTGGAGCGGGCGATGGAAGTTGCTGGCGCTCGTCGCACCGGGACTGATCGCCATCGAGGCGGGGCCCGCTCCATGGGCTGTCGAAGCGAGCACCCTGGTGCGCCCGCGACTGGTTCGGGCGCTTCCGGGATGCAGCCCGCTACGTCCCGGCAGGCTCGTTCAGGCCGCGCCGGCGGCCGACACTCACTTCTCGACGAAGGCCCGTTCGATGACGTAATCGCCCTGTGCGCCGATGTACGGGGAAACCTTGAAGCCGCGCGCATCGAGCAGTTCGCACATGTCGCGGTTCATCGCCGGGCTGCCGCAGATCATTGCGCGATCGGTTTCCGGGTCGAGTGGCGGCAGTCCCAGATCGGCACAGAGTCGGCCGGATTCGATCAGGTCAGTGATGCGCCCCTGGTTCCGGAAAGGCTCCCGGGTGACGGTCGGGTAGTAGAGCAGCTTGCCCGCGGTGAGTTCGCCGAGGAATTCGTGCTTCGGCAGCGTCTCCTCGATGAACTGCGAGTAGGCGAGTTCGCTCTGCCAGCGCACGCCGTGGATAAGGATGACCTTGTCGAAGCGTTCGTAGGCTTCCGGATCCTGGATCAGGCTGAGGAAGGGAGCGAGGCCGGTACCGGTGCCGAACAGGTAGAGATGCTTCCCCGGCTTCAGGTCGCGCAGCACCAGCGTGCCGGTCGGCTTCCTGCTGACGACGATCGGGTCTCCGGTCTTGAGGTGCTGCAGGCGCGAGGTCAGCGGGCCGTTCGGCACCTTGATGCTGAAGAATTCCAGATGTTCGTCGTGGTTGGCGCTGGCGATGCTGTAGGCGCGCGTCAGTGGCTTGCCGTCGACCTCGAGGCCGATCATCACAAACTGGCCGTTGTCGAAGCGCAGACCGGGGTCGCGCGTGGTCCGGAAGCTGAACAGGTGGTCGTTCCAGTGGCGGACGTCGAGAACCGTTTCGGTACCGTACTTGCTCATGGCGTTTCTTCTGCAAAGGGTTGGGATTGGCGTAGTCTAGTTTTCGGCATAACATTCGTAAAACAGATTGTGTAAATAAAAACTATAGGTAATGCAGATATGCATTTCACGCTCCGCCAACTCGAAATATTTGCTGCCATCGCGCGCCACGGATCCGTGTCCGCCGCTGCCGCCGAGGTGGCGCTGACCCAGTCGGCTGCCAGCACCGCCCTCGGCGAACTCGAGCGGCAGACCGGCCGGCGCCTTTTCGACCGCCTTGGCAAATCCCTGCACCTCAACGAACTCGGGCGCAGCCTGCTGCCAAAGGCCGTGGAGCTGCTCGACCGCGCCGCCGAGATCGACGACCTGTTGCTTGGCCATGAAGCGATTGGCAGCCTCAAGGTTGGCGCGACGCTGACCATCGGTAACTATTTGGCCACTTTGATCGTTGCCGAGTTCCTGCAACGATACCCGCAGGCCCGCCTGCGCCTCGAAGTTCGCAACACCGCGACCCTGCTCGACGCACTGGCGGCACACGAGGTCGACCTCGGGTTGATCGAGGGGGACTGCCGGCATCCGGAACTGCAGGTCGAACCGTGGATCGATGACGAACTGGCCGTGTTCTGTGCCCCCAATCATCCGCTCGCCGGACGCAGGGCATCACTGGCCAGGCTTCTGGAAGAGCCGTGGATCCTGCGTGAGACCGGCTCGGGTACGCGCGAAACCTTCGACCATGCCTTCCGGCACCACCTGTCGCAGCTGACTGTCCGGCTCGAGCTCGAGCATACCGAGGCGATCAAGCGCGCGGTCGAGAGCGGTCTCGGGCTTGGCTGCATTTCGCGCCTGGCCCTGCGGGAGGCTTTCCGCCGCGGCAGTCTGGTCGAGGTCGCGACGCCCGGTCTGGATCTTCGCCGCACCTTCAACTTCGTCTGGCATCGCGACAAGTTTCACGGGGCCGGACTCGCGGCCTTTCTGGCGCTGTGCCGGGAATTCTCGGCCGGTGCTGCCCGCAGCGACGAAATTCCGCTGCCCTCCATACGTTAGGCTGGCCGCCGCTGCGATGCTTGGTGCATACTGGCAGGGGGATTCCCCGGACATTACCCAATCAGAGGATCAATACATGAAGAAAACCATCCTGGTGGGCGCGGCCCTTGCTGCAGCCCTGACGCTCTCCGTCCCGGTGTCGGCCGAGACGACGCTGGAGAAAATCAAGCACAGCGGCACCATCAAGCTGGGCTACCGTGAAAACTCGATTCCGTTCTCGTTCGTCGGTGATGACAAGCAGCCTCACGGCTACAGCGTTGATCTCTGCCGCATCGTTGCCGACGATATCGCGCGCGAGCTCGGCCTCGCCAAGCTCGACGTGCGCTGGGTACTCGTCACCGCGAAGAGCCGCTTCAATGCGCTGAAGCACGGTGATATCGACCTTGAGTGCGGCAACACGACGCAGACGCTGTCGCGGCGCGTCGACTTCGATTTCAGCGTGATGACATTCATCGACGGCGCCGGCCTGCTGTTCCGCGCCGGTGAGAAGCCGGCCTCCCTCGATGACATCAAGGGTCAGCGCGTGGCTGTCGTCGTCGGTACGACCACGGAAAAGGTGCTCGATGAGCTGGTGGCTGCTGCCAAGCTCGGCGTTCGCCTGATCAAGGTCGAGGATCACGATGACGCCATCAAGGCATTGAACGACAAGACCGCCACCGCCTACGCGGCCGACCGGACCGTGCTGATCACGACGGCGCTGGTGCAGGGGCAGGGCAAGAATTACGACCTCGGCGACGTGCAGTTCACCTACGAGCCCTACGGCCTGACGATGCGACGGGACGCGGATATGCGCCTTATTGTGGATCGTTCGCTTTCCCGCCTCTATCGCAGCGGTGAAATCGGTCCCGTCCTCAAGCGCTGGTTTGAACCCCTCGGCGCCCCAGGCGAAATGCTGAAGGCCGTCTTCCTGCTCAACGGCCTGCCTGAGTAGGTCTGCCAGACGGTCTGTCGTCCGCGCTCAAAAAAAGGCCGCATCGTGATGATGCGGCCTTTTTCGTTGGCGCTACACGGGTACAGCCTACGGTTCAGTACTCCGACATCGGCACGCAGGCGCAGTGCAGATTGCGGTCGCCGTAGACGTCGTCGATGCGGTTCACGCTCGGCCAGAACTTGTTCTCGCGCACGAAGGGCAGCGGGAAAACGGCCTCCTCGCGGCTGTAGGGGCGGTCCCAGTCGGCGGCCATCACGTCGGCCTGCGTGTGCGGGGCATGCTTGAGCGGATTGGCGTCGGCCGGCCAGGTGCCATTCTCGATCTTGCGGATCTCGTTGCGGATCGCAATCATCGCGGCGATGAAGCGGTCGAGTTCGGCCTTTGGCTCCGATTCGGTTGGTTCGACCATGATCGTGCCGGCGACCGGGAAGCTCACTGTCGGCGCGTGGAAGCCGTAGTCCATCAGGCGCTTGGCGATGTCGATCTCGGCGATGCCGGTGGCCGCCTTGATGCCGCGGATGTCGAGGATGCACTCGTGGGCGACGCGACCCTGGGAGCCGACGTAGAGCACCGGGTAGTGGTCCTTGAGCATGGTCGCCACGTAGTTGGCATTGAGGATGGCGGTCTTCGTCGCGAGCGTCACGCCTTCGCCGCCGAGCATGGTGATGTACATCCACGAGATCGGCAGGATCGAGGCCGAGCCGTACGGGGCAGCCGAAACCGCGCCCTGGCCCTGGTGCGGGCCGGGGATCGCCTGCACGACATGGTTGGCCATGAACGGGGCGAGGTGGGCCTTGAGGCCGATCGGGCCCATGCCCGGGCCGCCGCCGCCATGCGGGATGGCGAAGGTCTTGTGCAGGTTCATGTGGCTGACGTCGGCGCCGATGGTGCCGGGCGAGGTCAGGCCGACCTGGGCGTTGAGGTTGGCGCCGTCCATGTACACCTGGCCGCCGTACTGGTGCACGAGGGCGCAGATTTCCTTGACCGCTTCCTCGAACACGCCGTGCGTCGAGGGGTAGGTGAGCATCAGGCAGGCGAGGTTGGCGGCGTGCTGCTCGGCCTTGGCCTTGAGGTCGGCGACGTCGACGTTGCCGTTGTCGTCGCAATCGACGACCACGACCTGCATGTTGCACATCTGCGCCGTCGCGGGGTTGGTGCCGTGCGCCGATTTCGGGATCAGACAGATGTTGCGGTGGGCATCGCCGCGGCTGGCGTGGTAGCGGCTGATCGCCACCAGGCCGGCGTATTCGCCCTGCGCACCGGAGTTCGGCTGCATGCAGATGGCGTCGAAGCCGGTCACCGTCTTCAGGTACTCCGTCAGGCTGCCGATCATTTCGAGATAGCCCTGGGCCTGATCGAGAGGCGCAAACGGGTGGATGTCGCCGAATTCCGGCCAGGTGACGGGGATCATCTCGCTGGTGGCATTCAGCTTCATCGTGCAGGAGCCGAGCGAGATCATCGAGTGATCCATCGCCAGATCGCGGTTCTGCAGCTTTTTCAGGTAGCGCAGCATCGCGTGTTCGGTGTGATGACTGTTGAACACCGGATGCGTGAGGATGGCGTCGTCGCGCAGCAATGCTTCGGCCGGGTCGTTGGCGGCGACGTGGGCGTCGAGCGCGGCGATTTCATTGGCTTCGGCATTGACGTTGGCGATGAGCCTGAGCAGCGCGGCGACATCATCGGCGGTCGTTTTCTCGTCCACCGCAAGGCCGAGCTGGCCGTTAACGGCCTGGCGCAGGTTGTAGCCGGCTTGCTGGGCGGCCTGATAGACCGCCAGTGCGCGCGCCCCGAGGTCGATGCGCAAGGTGTCGAAGAAGCTCTTGTTGGCAACGGTGACACCAGCGCGCTTCAGGCCTTCGGCGAGGATCGCGGCGAGGCGGTGGATCCGGCCGGCGATCGTCTTCAGGCCCTGCGGACCGTGATAGACGGCGTACATGCCGGCCATGTTGGCGAGCAGCACCTGCGAGGTACAGATGTTGGAGTTGGCCTTCTCGCGGCGGATGTGCTGCTCGCGGGTCTGCAGGGTCATGCGGTAGGCGGTCTTGCCGCGCGCATCCTTGGAGACGCCGATGATGCGGCCGGCCATGGAGCGGACGTTGGCTTCTCGGGTAGCGAAGAAGGCGGCGTGCGGGCCGCCGAAGCCCATCGGGATGCCGAAGCGCTGCGAGGAACCGAAGGCGATGTCGGCGCCCATGGCGCCCGGCGACTTGAGCAGCACCAGCGCCATCAGGTCGGTGGCCACTGCAACCACGCCGCCGCGCGCCTTGACGGCGTCGATCGCGCCGCTGAGGTCGGTTGCGTCACCGCGGTCGTTCGGATACTGGAAGAGGGCGCCGAAGCATTCCTGCTGGGCAGCTTCGTCCGGCGTACCGTACTTCAGCTCGAAGCCGAAGAAGGTGGCGCGGGTCTTCACCACGTCGATGGTCTGCGGGAAGCAGTCTTCATCAACGAAGAAGACGTTCGATTTCGACTTCGAGGCACGGCGCGCCATGGTCATGGCTTCAGCGGCAGCCGTGGCTTCGTCGAGCAGCGATGCATTCGCGAGCTCGAGTCCGGTCAGGTCGATCACCGTTTGCTGGAAGTTCATCAGCGCTTCAAGGCGGCCCTGTGCGATTTCGGCCTGATACGGCGTGTAGGCGGTGTACCAGCCCGGATTTTCGAGGACGTTGCGCAGGATGACCTTGGGCGTCAGCGTGTCGTAGTAGCCCATGCCGATCAGCGATTTCTTCACCACGTTCTTCGCAGCGAGCGCCTTGATGCGGGCCAGCGCCTCATGTTCGCGCAGCGGCGCGGCGAGCGGCAGCGGGGCCGACAGGCGGATGCCGGCAGGGACGGTCTGGTCGATCAGGTCGTCGAGATTGCCGGCACCGATGGCGGCCAGCATGGTGGCCTGTTCAACGGCGTTCGGGCCAAGGTGGCGATGGATGAATTCGTCGTGCTGTTCGAGCGCGCTGAGCGGCAGGGTTGTCATACGGCATATCCTCGGAGGGTTCGGTGCCAGCCCGTGATCACCGGCAGGGCATCCCGAAGGAAATTCCCTGGCGGCATCGGAATCGAGCCGGCGGACAAACTGCCCCCCGGCGTCGGCAAAGCCCGGCTGCTACCAAGCTTGCCGACGGGCCGGGGGGATGGTGATCTCGCTGTTCTCAGGCGTCAGCGACTTTTGCGTAGGCAGCGGCATCGAGCAGGGCGTCGAGATCCCCGGCGTTGGCCGGCTTGAGCTTGAACAGCCAGGCCGCGTAAGCGTCCTGGTTCACGCTTTCCGGCGCGTCGACAGCCTCCTGGTTGACGGCGGTCACTTCACCAGCGATCGGCGCATAGACATCGGCAGCAGCCTTCACCGATTCGACCACGCAGGTTTCCTGTCCGGCGGCGTAGGTCTTGCCGATTTCCGGCAGTTCGACGAAGACGAGGTCACCCAGCGCTTCCTGCGCGTGATCGGTGATGCCGATGGTGACCGTGCCGTCCGCTTCGACGCGGACCCATTCGTGGCTTTCGGTGTACTTCAGATTGGCGGGAACATTCGACATTTTTCTTTCTCCTTGAGTGGGGCGTTCAGTGTGTTCGTTCAGGCGACGGCCTTGCCGTTGCGCGCAAATACGGGCTTGACGACCTTTGCCTTGAGGCGCTTGTCGCGGATTTCGACATCAACGATGTCGCCGACAGCGACGCCCATCGGCAGGCGGGCCAGTGCGATCGACTGCTGCAATGTCGGCGAGAAGGTGCCGCTGGTGATCTCGCCCTGACCCTGGGCGCAGAAAACCTTCTGGTGTCCGCGCAGTACGCCCTTGTCCTGCAGCACGAGTCCGAGGAACTGGGCCTTCTGGCCGTTGGCGAGCAGTGCCGCCTTGCCGACAAAGTCGCGTTCGGATTTGAGGTCGACGGTCCATGCCAGCCCGGCGTCGAGCGGCGACACGGTCTCGTCCATGTCGTTGCCGTAGAGGTTCATGCCGGCCTCCAGCCGCAACGTGTCGCGCGCGCCGAGGCCGCACTGGGCGACGCCGGCCGCATGCAGCTTGCGCCACAGGTCAGCGGCCTGCGCCGCGGGCAGGGCGATCTCGAAGCCTTCCTCGCCGGTGTAGCCGGTGGTGGCGACGAAATAGTCGCCGACCTGGACGCCGAAGAACGGTCCGAGACCTTCGGTTGCCGCCTTCACCTGCGGCAGCACTTCCCAGACCTTGGCCTTGGCGTTCGGGCCCTGCACGGCGATCATGCCGAGCGGGTCGTTGCCGTCGCGGCGTTCCGTGATGGTGAGGTTCAGCCCCCAATCCTTCTGGCGGGCGGCCATCCAGGCGAGATCCTTGGTCGCCGTGCCGGCATTGATGACGACGCGGAAGGTGGTGTCGTTGAGGTAATAGATGATCAGGTCGTCGACCACGCCGCCGGCTTCGTTGAGCATGGCGGAGTAGAGCGCCTTGCCGGGCAGCTTGAGCTTGTCGACGTTGTTGGCCACCAGCTTGCGCAGGAAGGCTTTCGCATCCGGGCCGACGACGTCGACGGCGCACATGTGGGAGACATCGAACATGCCGCAGTTGGAGCGCACGGCATGGTGCTCCTCGATCTGCGAGCCATAGTTGACCGGCATGTCCCAGCCGCCGAAATCGACCATGCGGGCGCCGGCTGCGCGATGAACGTCATTGAGTACGGTTTTTTGCGTCATAT
>Ga0268298_10002460_pt1 | contig 20253 bp, 16 predicted proteins | sample WWTPWeurt_MetaG_FD_194462 | JGI IMG/M metagenome (GOLD analysis project Ga0268298, IMG submission 194462) | Activated sludge microbial communities from WWTP in Nijmegen, Gelderland, Netherland - WWTP Weurt | ecosystem: Engineered > WWTP > Aerobic digester > Activated sludge | place... | reverse complement strand
CGATACGGTGCGCCTGATCCTGTCCGGCTACACCGATGCCGAGGACATCATCGCCGGCATCAACCACGCCGGCATCTGGCAATACCTGCTCAAGCCCTGGCACCCGGAGCAGCTGCTGCTGACGCTGAAAAGCGCCGCCGAGCTTTGGCGCTTGCAGCAGGAGAACCAGCGCCTTTCGCTGGATCTGCGCGACAGCCCCGAATACCTGGTGCAGCGGGTCGCCAACCGGCGCGGCAGGCTCAAGGCGCGCTCCGGCTTCGACCGCCTGGTGCGCGCCGCCGACAGCCCGCTCAACGCCGTCTGCGAACTGGCGCATAAGGTCGCCGGCCATGAACTGTCGGTGCTGATCACCGGCGAGTCGGGAACCGGCAAGGAATTGCTCGCCCGCGCGATCCATTTTTCCAGCGACCGCGCCGGGCGCGGTTTCGTCGTCGAGAACTGCGGCGCGCTGCCGGATACCTTGCTCGAGGCGGAACTGTTCGGCCACAAGAAAGGTGCCTTCACCGGCGCCCACGAGGACCGCATCGGCCTCTTTCAGCAGGCCGACGGCGGCACGATGTTCCTCGACGAGATCGGCGACACCTCGCCGGCCTTCCAGGTCAAGTTGCTGCGTGCCCTGCAGGAAGGCGAGGTTCGCCCGGTAGGCAGCGCGCGCACCGTGCCGGTGGATGTGCGCGTCATCACCGCGACCAACCGCGACCTCGAAGCCGACGTCGCCAGCGGACGCTTCCGCCGCGACCTCTACTACCGCATCGCCGGGATCGGCCTGCACATGCCGGCGCTGCGCGAACGGCCGCAGGACATCCCGCTGATCATCGGCAGCCTGCTCAAGGAGTCGGCGCTGGCGGGACGGCGATTTTCCGACACAGCACTCAAGGCACTGCTGGCCCATCGCTGGCCAGGCAATGTGCGCGAACTGCAGAACGAAGTGCTGCGCGCGCTGGCCCTGGGCGACGGTGCGGTACTCGGCGTGGAGCTGCTTTCGCCGCGCCTTCGCGTTGCACAGGCGATCGGCGGCGCCAGTTTCGATGTCGATGGCGAAGGCGGCACGCTCAAGGACCAGCTTGATCGCCTCGAAGGCCGGGTGATCGCAAAAACCATGGATCGGTACAAGGGCAACAAGACGCGCGTCGCCGAGGAGCTCGGCCTGACCCGCGTCGGCCTGCGCATGAAACTCGCGCGCCTCGGCCTCGACGGGGGCGGGGAATGAATCTGCTCTGGCTCCAGTCCGGCGGTTGCGGCGGCTGCACCCTGTCCTGGCTCGGTAGCGAGAACGGGCCGCTGTTCCGCCTGCTGGCCGACGAAGGCATCGACATCCTCTGGCATCCCAGCCTTTCCGAGGCCTGCCTCGACGATGCGCGCGAACTGATCGCGCGCTGCACCGACGGCCGGGAGACCGTCGACGTGCTCTGCATCGAAGGCTCGCTGCTGCGCGGACCGCTCGGCAGCGGCGGCTTTCACCGCTTCGGCGGGGGTGCCAAGCCGATGGTGGACTGGGTCCGGCAGATCGCCGGACGGGCCCGGCATGTGGTTGCCGTCGGCAGCTGCTCGGCCTGGGGCGGCATCACCGCCGCGGGGATGAATCCGACCGATGCCTGCGGGTTGCAATACGACGGCGAGGTCGCCGGCGGCCTGCTCGGCCCCGAGTTTCGGGACCCGAGCGGCCTGCCGGTGATCAACGTTGCCGGCTGCCCGCCGCATCCGGACTGGATCACCGAGACCCTGGCGATGCTGGCGCACGGCCGCCTGGGTGCGGCACAGCTTGACGATCTTGGCCGGCCCCGCTTTTTTGCCGACCAGCTGGTGCACCACGGCTGCCCGCGCAACGAGTACTACGAGTTCAAGGCCAGCGCCGAGAAGCATTCCGACCAGGGTTGCCTGATGGAGCATCTCGGCTGCGGCGGCACTCAGGCTCACGCCGATTGCAATCAGCGCCTGTGGAACGGCGAAGGCTCCTGCCTGCGCGGCGGATACGCCTGCATCCGCTGCACCGAGCCCGGTTTCGAGGAGCCGGGGCATGCCTTTGAAAGCACACCGAAGGTTGCCGGCATCCCGATCGGCCTGCCGGCCGACATGCCCAAGGCCTGGTTCATCGCGCTGGCGGCCCTGTCGAAATCGGCGACACCGGCGCGCGTGCGGGAAAACGCGACCGCCGACCACCAGTTGCGCGCGCCTTCGGTGAAGCGGATCAAGAAATGACGATCCGGCGCGTCGTCGGCCCTTTCAATCGCGTCGAGGGCGATCTCGAAGTCAGTCTCGCCATCTCCGACGGACGGGTGGCGGCGGCCTACGTTAACTCGCCGCTGTATCGCGGCTTCGAGCAGATACTGCAGGGCAAACTGCCGGCCGATGCGCTGGTGCTGGTGCCGCGCATCTGCGGCATCTGCTCCGTCGCCCAGTCGGCCGCGGCGGCGCTGGCGCTGGCCGATGCGGCCGGCATCGCGCCTCCCGCGAATGGCCGGATCGCGGCGAATCTAACGCTGGCAGCGGAAAACCTGGCCGATCACCTGACCCATTTCTACCTGTTCTTCATGCCCGACTTCGCGCGCGAGGACTACAAAAGTCGGCGCTGGCACGACGGCGCCGTGGCGCGTTTTCGCGCCACGGCCGGCACGGCGCACAACGAAGTGCTGCCGGTTCGCGCGCGCTTCATGCAGACCATGGGTCTGCTCGCCGGCAAATGGCCGCACACGCTGGCGGTCCAGCCCGGTGGATCGACGCGGCCGTTGCAAAGCTCCGAGATATTCCGCCTGCACCGCATCCTGCGCGAGTTTCGCGGATTTCTCGAGGGTGTGACCTTTGGCGCCAAGCTCGAGCAGCTTGCCGCCATCGCCAGTCGCCAACAGTTGGACACTTGGCATGCAAAGACGGGGGGCGGGGACTTGCGCGCCTTTCTGGATATCGCCGCGGACCTCGATCTTTGGCACGTCGGGCGCGGCACCGACCGTTTCATGAGTTACGGCTGCTACCAGGAGCCGGACCGGCGCCTGTTTCCCGCAGGGCTGTGGGCGGGGAGCGCGTCGCCGCTCGACGTAGCGCAGATCAGCGAGGACATCAGCCACGCCTGGTACGCCGCGGCCGGGCTGCCACAGCATCCCGCCGCGGGCAGCACGCTGCCGGTGGCGGCGAAGGAGGGCGCTTATTCATGGTGCAAGGCGCCGCGCCTGGCCGGTCAGGTGGTCGAAACCGGCGCCTTGGCGCGCCAGCTGGTGGCCGGCCATCCGCTGGCGCGCGACATGGTGGCTGGCAGCGGCGGCAGCGTCGCCGCGCGCGTCGTGGCCCGGATGCTGGAAATCGTGCTGGTGCTGCCCGCCATGGAGCGCTGGCTCGCTGAACTGACGCCCGGCGAACCGTGGTGCGCCACGCATAAGCTTGCGGACGAGACGGCCGGCGTCGGTCTCATCGAAGCCGCGCGCGGCTCGCTCGGCCACTGGCTGACGGTGCGTCGCGGCCGCATCCATACCTACCAGATCATCGCGCCGACCACCTGGAACTTTTCACCCCGCGATGGCGCGGGCACGCCGGGCGTGCTGGAACAGGCGCTGGCGGGCCTGCCGGCGAGCTCCGCGGAACCACTGCCGGCAATGATCCACCACGTCGTGCGCAGTTTCGATCCCTGCATGGTATGTACGGTACATTGAGGCCCCGGGCGCCTCCGGCGGCCGGGCGTCGCGCTGCAAGGCGGCGCTCCGGAATCCGGCGACGCAGGTACTCGGCTGCCAAATTCGCGGGGAAGCGTATCCCGTCACCGCAGAATGGCCGGGTTCGCTAGAGTGGTATGTGCCGAAGCCGGCCGGTTTCGGGTTATGCTTCGCACCTGCGGCAAGGGCGCTGCAAAACGGTCTGCATGGTGCCCCCGCGGCTTGATGTATTGCCGTTTGGACGCGACAATAAAACCTTGATATCGAAACCTGTTTACACCCATGGATCTTCGTGAAGTACCTGTCGAAAAACTGACCTTCGGGATGTTCATCTCGAAGCTGGACAGGCCATGGACAGAAACGCCATTTGCCTTTCAGGGCTTCGTGCTGCAAAAGGACAAGCAGCTCGAAGTACTGAAGAAATTCTGCAAGTATGTCTTCGTGGATCCCGAGAAAACCGTGGTGCAGGACGTGGCCAAGGTCACGGCCGAAGACATTGCAAAAGTTCGCGGCACCACGGTCTACAAGGACGTGGCGAGCGTCGAGAACGAATTGCCGGTTGCGCAAAAGGCCTTCACCAATACCGCCGTGGTTCTCGGCGAAATCGCGCGCGTGGTCGCATCCGGCAACACGATCGACAGCGCCCGTTCGCACCAGGCCGCGGCGCAGATCACCGCCAGCGTCGTGCGCAATCCGGACGCCATGGCCCTGCTGATCAAACTGCAGGAAAAAAGCGGTACCACGCTCAGCCGCGCCGCGGAAGTTTCGGTGATGATGACCATCTTCGGCCGCTTCCTGCAACTGCCGCCGGAACGCCTGGAAATTCTGGGCATGCTCGGCCTGCTGCAGGACGTCGGGAAACTGAAACTGCCACCGGAGCTTGCGTCGCGCGGGCCTGGCAATGATGAGGAAACGGAGCTCTACAAGACGCACGTGATCAATTCGGTTCGGATCCTCAGCGATACGCCGGGCCTGCCGCCTGAACTGCCCGGGCTTGCGTCGCTGCACCACGAGCGTTATGACGGTGCCGGTTATCCGCGCGGCCTCAAGGGGGATGCCATCGCATTTCCCGGACTGATCGCGGCCATCGTCGATGCCTTCGACACGCTGACCGCGCCTAAGCCGTTTGGGCAGGCCCTCTCGCCGGCCAACGCGCTGAGCATGATCTACAAGGAGCGCGGCCGGCAGTTCCACCCGGCGCTGGTCGAACAGTTCATCCAGTGCGTTGGTGTTTTCCCGGTCGGCAGCGTGGTCGAACTGAACAGCGGCGAGGTCGCCATCGTGATCGCCCAGAACATGGTCCGGCGCATGCAGCCGCGCATCATGGTGGTCAAGGACATGAACGGCAATCCGCTGCGGCCGTACAGGATGCTTGACCTGATGAAGGAGCCCAAGGTCAGGCCCGACGAACCCTATCGTATCCAGCGCTCCCTGGAGTACGGCTCCGTCGAAATCGATCCCAGAGAGTTGTTCCTGTGAGCGAGGCCGGGTCGGTATCGACGCCGGCGCCCGGTAGCGAAACAGTGGCCGCCGTTCCCTTCATCGACGCGTTGCGCGCCCGGGTTGCGGAACGGCAGGCCGACGGCGGAAATCTTGCCGTCCTGCTGATCGAATGCGGCGTGATCAGTCGCATCGATGCGGTGTGGGGCTACCATGTGGGCGATTCGGTGCGCGCGCGCGTCAGTGGATTGTTGCGGGCCGAAGTACTCCGTCCCGACGACCTGCTCGGTGACATGGGCCGCGACGACTTCGCCTGCGTCCTGTCGACCGTGGATGGCCCGGCCGTGGCGATGATGGCGGCGACGAAGTCCTTGCGGGCGTTGAACACGCCGTTCTGGATCGGAGAGGAAGAGATCTTTGCCAGCCCCGCCATCGGGATCGCGATGTTTCCGGCGCATGGCGAGCAGGCGGAGACGCTATTGCAGCGTGCCAAGAGCGCCTGCGCACTGGCCCGCGACCTGGATGGCAGCGTCGCCGAATACGGTGAAGACCGCGACAATCATGAGGCATCGCTGCTTCTCTACGAAAACCGCCTGCGCACCGCCGTTGCGGAGGATGCGATCAACCTGATCTTCCAGCCGCAATATGATCTGCGGCTGGGCCAGGTCATGGGAGCGGAAGGCCTGTTGCGCTGGCGCGATCCGGCGCTGGGCATGATTCCGTCACTGGATGCTTTCGCTGCGGCGGAATCGGCTGACGTGGTGATCCAGCTGGTCTCCTCGATCCTGAACCGGGCGCTGCACAACATTTCCGAGTTCCGCTACAGCGCCGGGCTGGATCTTCGGGTCGGCGTCAAATTGCCGGCGCGCGTGCTGCGGCATCCGGAACTCATCGAAGTGGTCGAGCGCGCACTCGGCACCTGGAGCAGGCGGCCGGGCACGCTGATCCTGGAGATCGGGGAAACCGCGGTGCTGGGTGCGGAGCAGGTTACCAGGGACACGCTTGGGCGCCTGAAGGAGCTCGGCGTAAAGCTGTCGATCGACGATCCTGACATGGCGTTGACATCGCTGTTCTGGCTGGCGACCTTGCCCTTCCAGGAAATCAAGATCGATGTCTCGGCGGGAAACAAGCTTGGCGCCGGTTTGAAAACGGAGCGCATCCTGCAGTCGATCATCGAACTCGCCCATCATCTGCGGCTCGCGGTAGTGGCGGTCGGTGTCGCCGACGATGCGGCGGCGGCCCGTCTCAAGGAACTGCGCTGCGACTTCATGCAGGCGGACTACAAGGGACCGGCGCTTGCCCCGTCCGACTTCGTTGCGCGCTTCGGGGTCAAGGAAGACTGACGCTGGGCGCGGGCGGGGCGAACCCGTCGGCCCGGAGTGAGGTACATTGCGCCGATGGACAAGGAATCCGTATCCGCCTCCGTGGTGCCGGACAGTGGCAAGCCCGAGGAACCGCGCTCCGCGCTCACGGTCGAGATGCTGGCGGCCGCGGCAGGGGCCTCGGCCGAGGATGGCATCTGGCTCGACGTGATCCGCAAGATGGACGAGGTCTATAACGACCTGCTGCAGTACGAAGTCGCGCTCGAAGAGAAAAACGCGACGCTGGAGGATACCCAGCAGTTCATTTCCTCGGTGCTGACCTCGATGTCAGACCTGCTGATCGTCTGCAGCAGGTCCGGCGTGATCGAAAGCGTGAACGCGGCACTGGCCTCGCTGCTCGGCGTCGATGCCGATGCGCTGCACGGACGCCCGGTGTTCGACCTCTTCGCCGACGAAGAATCGCGCAGTCACGCGGGACGGCTCTTCGCCGACCAGAGCGGGCAGGCGGTGGAAGATATCGAGATGCAGCTGAAAGCCGCCAACGGCAGCGCGATTCCGGTGTCGCTCAACTGCACCCCACGCTACAACGGGGTCGGCAAGATGCTCGGACTCGTCATCACCGGCCGCCCCGTGGGCGAGCTGCGCCGCGCCTACCAGGCCCTGCGGCGGGCCCACGAGGACCTCAAGACCACCCAGCAGCAGCTGATCCATTCCGAAAAGATGGCCTCGCTGGGGCGACTCGTCGCCGGCGTCGCGCATGAACTCAACAACCCGATCAGCTTCGTCTACGGCAATACCCTGGCCATGAAGCGCTATGCCGCACGGCTGGAACGATATCTGGCCGCCGTCCATGGCAATGTGCCGCCAGGCGAGCTGGAGACTTTGCGCGGCGAACTTCGGATCGACCGCCTGATCGACGATCTTCCATCGCTGATCGACGGCACCGTCGAGGGTGCCGAGCGCACGCGTGACATCGTCGATGCCCTCAAGCGTTTCTCGGCTCCGGATCGCGACGAAAGGCGCGTCTTCGACCTGGTCGAAGTCATCGAACGCGCGGTGCAGTGGGTGGCAAAGGCCACCGCGAACCAGTTCGAAGTCACCCTCAAGCTTCCGCCCGTGCTCGAAGTGGCCGGATCGCCCGGGCAGGTGCAGCAGGTGGTGATGAATCTGGTGCAGAACGCCGCGGATGCCACGGAAAACGCTCGCGAGCGGCATCTTGAAATCACCGGTCGCATCGAGGATGGACAGGCCGTGATCGAATTCCGCGACAGCGGTCCGGGGATCCCCGCCGGCAACCTCGACAAGCTGTTCGATCCCTTCTTTACCACCAAGCCGGTCGGGCGCGGCACCGGTCTCGGCCTCGCGATCAGCTATGGTATCGTCGAGCGCCATGGCGGCAAATTGACGGCCGGCAACCATCCCAGGGGCGGCGCGCTGTTTTCACTGCGCTTGCCGCTGGCATGAGTGGAGGCATCGATCCGGGTCGCGTGCGGGTTCGCCTGACACTGGCCGGGGATCGCGTCGCCGGGGTCGAGGTAGCGAGCGAGCGCCCGCAAGTGGCTGCCGTGTTGCGCGGCCGCGATGCGGAAGAGGCGGTCCGCCTGGTGCCGCTGCTGTTCGCCCTGTGCGGCAAGGCCCAGGGGTGCGCGGCGAGTCTGGCCCTGTCTGCTGCGCGCGGCGACGCCGTCGCGCCATACCTCGATCCGGCAATTCAGGCCGAGGCAATGCGCGAGCACCTGTGGCGCTGGCTGCTCGACCTGCCGGCCCTGCTGGGAGCCGCGCCGATGAAGGCGGAGTTCGCGCTGGCCGTATCCTGGATCGCCGCCGGCGAACGGAAGCGCATGCTGTCATTGCTCGGTGATTCGCGCATCGGGGCGTTGGCGACACGGTTGGACGAGGCGAAGGATTTCGCGGCATCGTCTGTCGCGCTCTTGCCGGTCATGGGTGCGAGCTCAACGGCCGGGCTTTGGCCGCGTCTGGATGCCGGCTTTTGTCGCCAGCCACAGTGGCAGGGCGCGCCGGCCGAGACCGGGGCGTATGCCCGGATCGGCGGTAGCGGAGGAGGGGGCAGCGCCGGGCGTTGGCTGGCGCGCCTGGCCGAACTGCGTGACTGGGCGCAAGGCAATGCAAAAGTCGGCGCTGGCGGTACGGCGAGTTCAGTCAGCCTGGCGCCGGGCGTCGGCCGGGCGCTGGTGGAAACGGCGCGCGGCCTGTTGATGCACGAGATCGCGCTCGACGGCGAGCGCATCGCCGATTACCGCAGCGTCGCGCCGACGGAATGGAACTTCCACCCGCAGGGTACACTGCCAGCCTGGCTGGCCGGGAGCGATGCCCGGGATCGCAACGCCTTGCGCGCCAGGGTGATGCGCGCCGTGATGGCGCTCGATCCCTGCGTGCGCTGGGAACTCGAAGTCCTATGAGCGCTGACAGGCTACCAGGCTCAGCGCCACGGCCTCGGCGACCTTGATGCCGTCGACTGCCGCCGAGAGAATGCCACCGGCGTAACCGGCGCCTTCGCCGGCAGGGTAGAGACCGCGCGTGTTGAGACTCTGGAAGTCCGCGCCGCGCGTGACGCGCAGTGGTGACGAAGTGCGCGTCTCGACGCCGGTGAGCAGCGCGTCCTCCATGTCGAAGCCGCGGATCTGGCGGCCGAAGGCGGGCAGGGCTTCGCGCAGCGCGGCGACTACGTAATCGGGCAGGCAGGTCGCGAGGTCGGTCGGGCGCACGCCCGGCGTATAGGAAGGATGCACGCTGCCCAGCCGGGTCGACGGCCGGCCGGCGAGAAAGTCGCCGACACGTTGTGCCGGGGCGCTGTAGTCGCCGCCGCCAGCTGCGAAGGCAAGGCTTTCCCAGCGGCGCTGGAACTCGATGCCGGCCAGCGGATCGGCGGCATCGCCCTGAAAGTCGGCCGGCGTGACGCCGACCACGATGGCGGCGTTGGCGTTGCGCTCGTTGCGCGAATACTGGCTCATGCCGTTGGTGACGACGCGGCCTTCCTCGGAAGTCGCCGCGACCACGGTGCCGCCGGGGCACATGCAGAAACTGTAGGCCGAGCGACCGTTGCCGCAGTGGTGCACCAGCTTGTAGTCGGCGGCGCCGAGCAGCTTGTGGCCGGCGAAGCTGCCGAAGCGGGCGCGGTCGATCAGCGACTGCGGATGCTCGATACGGACGCCGATCGAGAAGGGCTTGGCTTCGATATGCACGCCGCGTGCGTGCAGCATCTGGAAGGTGTCGCGCGCGCTGTGGCCGACGGCCAGCACGACATGGTCGGCGACGATGAACACGCCATCGGCCAGGCGCAGGCCGCGCACTTTTCCGTTGTCTATATCGATGTCCTCGACGCGCGCGCCGAAGCGGATCTCTCCGCCCAGGGCCTCGATTTCCGCGCGCATGGTTTCGACCATCCCCACCAGCTTGAAGGTGCCGATGTGCGGCTTGCTGACGTAGAGGATCTCCGCCGGTGCGCCGGCATTGACGAACTCGGTCAGCACCTTGCGTCCGCGCCAGGCCGGATCCTTGATCTGGCTGTAGAGCTTGCCGTCGGAGAAGGTGCCGGCACCGCCTTCGCCAAACTGGACGTTGGACTCGGGATTGAGCTGTTTCCTGCGCCACAGCCCCCAGGTGTCCTGCGTGCGTTCGCGCACCGCCTTGCCGCGCTCCAGAAGCAGCGGACGGAAGCCCATTTGCGCGAGTAGCAGGCAGGCGAACAGGCCGCAGGGACCGCTGCCGATCACCACCGGGCGCGGCGCCGGAGACGGTTCGGGCGCACGGGCGACGAAGCGGTAGGTGGTATCCGGCGTCGGGCCGAAGTGGGGATCGCCGGCATGGCGCGCCAGTACGCTTGCCTCGTCTCTCAGTTCGAGGTCGAGCGTGTAGGTCAGGACGATTGTCGAGCGTTTGCGGGCGTCATAACCGCGGCGAAATACCGTCCAGCCAAGCAGATCCGTGGCGGCGATACCCAGCCGCGCGAGGATCGCCGCGCGCAGTTCGGCATCGCCGTGGTCGAGGGGCAGGCGGAGTTCGGTGAGCCGCATCGACTATGCGGCGGGTCGTGGCGACAGGGCCTTGACGAAGCCGACGTAGGTGGCATCGACGGTCAGGATGTGCTGGTAGAACCAGCCGTTGATCAGGTCCTCGGCGCGATCGGCTATCTGGTCCAGGGTCAGGTTGCGCGCTTCGTCGTGCAACTGGCGCAGCAGGCGGCGGAACTCATGGTGGTGCAGTCGGTGCTCGTCGAGGCCGGGATAACCCAGCGCGGCAAGCATCGTCTCTTCGTCCTTCAAGTGTGTATTGGCGTACTCGACAAGCCTGGACAGGGTATGCATCACGCGAATCTGGTCGCCCTCGCCGCGAAACGAGGCCGCCATGTCGAACAGTTCCTTGTGCTGGCCGTCAATGACCGGGAGGCCGGTGACGATGGCCTGCGACCAGTTCGCCTTGGGGTGCTTCATGTTCGGGTTCCTGAAGTTCAGCCGGGTAGCGGAATCGGCATCATGGTGACGCTACCGGTGGCGGCGTAGGTGTCGCAGCGTTCGACGAATTCGCGGGTGCTCTTGGGCATCGTGACGCGAGCCCGCGCGATATGAAAGATCAGATCGCGGCCGTTGCAGATCAACTGCGTGCCGAACGAGGCGACGCGCTGTTCATGCTCGCTGTCCGGGTTCGCCAGGATTGGGCGAAAACTCGCCAGACGCTCGCCGGCAGTGACCATCTCGGCCCAGATGTCGAAAATATCGCGATCGGTGCGCAGGGTTTCCACCTTGTTGCGGGCGGCGCGGGCAAAGTCGCGGATGCTGGGCTCGATGCCGGGAAACATCCCGACGGCGAAGGTGCGGATCATGGTCTCGGCAATGGTGTCGATGCCGCGCATGGCCTGGGCAATCTTGATGTAGCGCGTCGCGTAGAAATCCGCGAGGGGCACCGAAAAGGCGCGGAAGGGCTCGCCCCAGAGCTCGTCGATGCCTTCCTCGCCACTGCGGTGTCGCACCAGGGAACACAGACTCAGCGCCTCCTGCAGGCAGCGTCCGCATTCGCGCATCAGATCGTTGGAGGACGAAATCTCGACGCCGGCGGCTTGCAGGTCCACCAACCGGGTGAAGATGTCGGTGGCGCGATTGAACAGGGTACCGGCATACATGGCGCCCTTGACCCGCTTGCGGCCGGGGTCGGTTTCGGCCGCGTAGGACTGTCTGGCTTCGGCCAGGCGGTGACCGGGAATGTTGAGACCGTGTTCGGTATGGTTTAACAGGCGTCGCGTCAGTGCCTCGATCAGGCGACGTTTGCCCTGCAGCGTGTCTTCCGGAACCAGATAGGTCTTGATCCAGTAACCGTCGGTGTAGCTGCGTTCGCAGCCGTCGATGATGCGTAGCGTGCCGTTGGGGATGTTGTGATCCATGTCGTTCATGTTGTGGCAGGGGGTTCGATCAGCGCCCGATAGGCATGCCAGGTGGCGTGGCCTACCAGCGGCATGAGGAATATCAGCCCGATGAAAGCGGTGGCGATGCCGATGGCCGTCAGCAGCACGATCAGCGCGGCCCAGATCAGCATCATCGGCAGGTTGCGCACCAGTGCCAGGAAGCTGGCCAGCATCGCTGTAACGGTATCCTGGTTGCGCTCCAGCATCATCGGGATGGAAACCACGGAAAAGGCAAATACCAGGGCGGCGAAGAATCCCCCGACGGCAAGGTAGGCCAGCAGGAATTCGATATTGTCGAACTTCAGGATCTGCGTCATGAAGCTGCCCAGGGTCGGCATGCCGCCCTGGTAGAACAGCGCGAACATCACCAATGAGGCTCGGGCCCAGACCAGATAGATGACGATCAGGATCAGGGAGTAGATGCCGAAGCAGCCGAGGTTGCGCTTCCAGACGGCGAGTGTCGCGGTCAGGTTCAGCGGCTCGCCGGTTTCGCGACGGCGCGAGAGTTCGTAGAGGCCCAGCGCCAGAAACGGTCCAAGCAGCATGAAGCCGGCAGTGACGGCGGTGACCAGCTGCACGGCATGGCGGAATGCGAGGACGAGTAGCACGCCGCCGGCGGCAAAGCAAAAGCCATAGAACAGGCTGGCGAATCCACCGGCCTTGAGATCAGCGGCACCGCGCCGCAGCCAGTCGAAAGGCGCCGACAGCGGCAGGCCGGTGCGGATCACCGGAAACTGATGGGGCTGCTTTCTGGCGGTTTCCATGGCTTCAGGCGATGAAGCCGCGCAGGGCGTCGAGCACCGCATCGGGCTGTTCGGCCATCAGCGAGTGGCCGGCGCCGGCGAGACTGACGCTTCGGGCGTCCTTGATGACCGCTGCCAGCTTCGCGGCGGCCTTGGGGTGGGTCATCATGTCCCTGCTGCCGCTGATGATCAGGGCAGGGCAGGCCAGAGCGGCGGCGGCCTCCATGCCATGCGTGTAGGCATTGCAGGCCGCGAGATCGTTGTGCAGCACGCCCGGTTGCTGCCGCTCCATGAGACGGCGCGAAGCGCCCAGCAGCCACATGCCCGGCACGGTATTGCCGCCGATGCTGCCGCGCGGGGAATGCGACCAGGTGTTGATCATGGAAATCGCTTTGGGCTCTTTGTCTTTCGCCGCGCCCAGCAGCGCGTCGGAGACCGGCATCGGCACGGCGGTGCCGACCAGCGCGATGCGGGCAATGCGACCCGGATGGCGCGACGCGCATTCCAGTGCGGTCAGCGAACCCATGCTGTGGCCGACCAGGGAGACGTTTTTCGCCGTGTCGCCGGCGCCGACTTTTTCCAGCAGCAGTTCGATCCAGTCCGCCAGCGCCTCGATCGATGGCAGCGGTGCGCCGGTGCTGCGGCCGTGGCCGGGCAGGTCGACGGCCAGCACGGCAAAGCCGTGATGGGCGAACCAGCGGCTTTGCAGGCTCCAGACGCTGTGGTCGTTCTGCGCGCCGTGGATGAAGACGACGCAGGGCAGGGTGGTGTCGAAGGATTTGCCGCCGGTGTAGGCGTAGGCGGCCTGGCCGTTGAGTTCGAGTTCCACGTCAGGTCCGCATTCAGGTTTTCTGGGCGGCTGCGAGACCGCGATCCAGGTCTTCGAGCAGATCCCCGGCGTCCTCGAGGCCGATAGACAAGCGCACGGTGCCGGGATGGATGCCGGCGGCCACCAGTGCCGCATCGGACATGCGGAAATGCGTGGTCGATGCGGGATGGATGACCAGCGACTTGGCATCGCCGACATTGGCCAGATGCGAGAACACGCGCAGTGCTTCGATGAACTTGCGGCCGGCGCTGCGGCCACCCTTGAGTGTGAAGCTGAACACCGCGCCGGCGCCGCGCGGCAGGAGCTTTTGCGCCAGTGCATGGTCGGGGTGGTTTGACAGTTCTGGATAGCCGACGCTTGAGATGGCTTCATGCTTCACTAGGTGCTCGACCGCCCGGCGGGTATTGGCGATGTGGCGTTCCATGCGCAGCGGCAGGGTTTCCACGCCCTGCAGCAACTGGAAGGCGGTGAGCGGGCTCATGCAGGCGCCAAAATCGCGCAAGCCTTCGCGCCGTGCCCTCAGCAGGAAGGCGGCGACGGTAGACTCCTCGCTGAAGTCCATGCCGTGGAAGCCGGCGTAGGGTTCCGTCAGGGTCGGGAATTTGCCCGACCTGTCCCAGTCGAAGCGGCCGCTGTCGACCAGCAGGCCGCCGATGGCGACGCCGTGTCCGCCGAGGAACTTGGTCGCGGAATGGAAGATCAGGTCGGCACCGTGGTCGAAGGGGCGCATCAGCCAGGGTGTGGTGAAGGTGCTGTCCACCAGCAGCGGCAGGCCGTGCTCGTGGGCCAGCGCCGATACCGATGGAATATCCAGCACGTCGAGACCGGGATTGCCCAGTGTCTCGCCGAACAGCAGGCGGGTTTCCGGGCGGATCGCGGCGCGCCAAGCGTCGAGATCGCGCGGATCGACAAAGGTGGTCTGGATGCCGAAGCGCGGTAATGTGTAGTCGAGCAGGTTGTGCGAGCCGCCGTAGAGGGAGCGGCTGGCGACGATGTGGGAACCTGCGCCCATCAGCGTGGCGATCGCCAGATGCAGCGCGGCCTGGCCGGAGGAGACGGCAATCGTGCCGACGCCGCCCTCGAGCGCGGCGATGCGTTCCTCGAGCACCGCATTTGTCGGGTTGGAGATGCGCGAGTAGACGTGGCCGGCGCGTTCCATGTTGAACAGCGCTGCCGCCTGGTCGGAATCCTTGAAGACGTAGGAGGTGGTCAGGTAGATCGGCGTCGCGCGGGCGCCGAAGGTTTCGTCCGGCACCTGGCCGGCGTGCAGGGCGAGGGTATCGAAATTGTAGGTCATGGCGGGGCCCGGTCAGGCGTATTCGTCGGGATCGGGATCGAGCATGCGCTCGAGCTGGGTGATGCGGTCCTTGATCAGCAGCTTGCGCTTCTTCAGGCGCCGCAGCATCAGCTGGTCGTCCGGCGGCGCCAGCGTCAGGCGGTTGATGGCTTCGTCGAGATCGCGATGCTCGATGCGCAGTTCGACCAGGCGGGCCTGCACCCCTTCGTTTGTATCCCCCGGATCATTGGCCGCCATAGTGCGATTCCGGCCGCATCAGCCGGCGATGTACTGCTCCAGCTGCTTGATCAGGAAGGCCTGCTGGGAGATGGTTTCCTTGACCAGGTCGCCGATCGAGACCATGCCGATCACGCGTTTGTCGGAATCGAGAACCGGCAGGTGACGGATGTGCTTTTCGGTCATCAGGGCCATCGCCTCGTCGGTCGTCTGCGCCGGCAGGGCATAGAGCACCTTCTCGGTCATGATCTCGCGCACCAGGGTTTCCTTGGACGACTTGCCGAGCAGGATGATCTTGCGCGCGTAGTCGCGCTCGCTGAAGATGCCGGCCAGCTGACCGTCACGCATTGCCAGCACGGCACCGATATCGTGCTTGGCCATTAGCTCCAGAGCCGAAAACACCGTGTCGTCCGGGGAAACGGAAAGCGGCGCGCGCGCGGGGCGTTCTTCAAGCAGTTTCTTCAAGGTTTTCATGTGGTTCCTCTCTCTATTTCAGTGCGGCCTCGCGTGGCCGGCTTGCCTGATGGCAGCCGGCATGGCTGACGACAGGTTTTTACGCCATTCTGCAGGAAGTTGCACGCTTGGTGTTTCCGTTCACTCCGCCAAGCCGTGTTCCAGCCCATAGCGGATCAGTTCCGCGGTGCTCTTGAGTCCCATTTTCTCCAGCAGGCGCGCACGATAGGTGCTGACGGTGGCTACGCCAAGATTGAGCGCATCGGCGATCTGCGTCAGTGTCTTGCCGGCTGCGATCATCACCAGCACCTGGTATTCGCGATCGGTGATGCGCTCGTGGGGCGATTTGTCGGAGTTGTCCGAGATCGCCTCGGCGAGTTGCTGGGCAACCGCCGGGCTCAGGTATTTCTTGCCCGAGGCGACCTGGCGGATGGCGGTGACCAGGAGTTCCGGCGCGCTCTGCTTGGTCAGGTAGCCCGAAGCCCCGGCCTTCAGGGCGCGCACCGCGTATTGTTCTTCCGGATGCATGCTGAGGATCAGCACCGGCAGGCGCGGGAATTCCTTCTTCAGCTGCTTCAGGGTGTCGATGCCGTTGCGGTTGGGCATGGAAACATCGAGCAGGAACACATCCCAGGGTTGATGCCGGGCAAGGTTCAGGGCTTCTGCGCCGTCGTCGGCTTCACCGGTAACCAGCAGGTCTTCGGTTTCGGAAAGAATCTGCCTGAGACCCTGGCGCACAATGGCGTGGTCATCGGCAATCAGGACGTGGATCTTGTCGGCCATATTCAGAACAGGTTGCGTTGCACTTCTTCTTCGCCGGGCGGTTCGATGCCGGCGCGTTCCGGAACCCGCAGCATGATATGCGTGCCGCCATGTTCCGCCGGTCCGATGGAAAACTCGCCGGCAAGGCTCAGGACCCGCTCGCGAATTCCGCGCAGACCGAAGGACTTCGGCTTCTGCATATCCACCTCGGAAATGCCGCGACCGTTGTCCCGAATCTCGAGCAGGATGTTACCGCGTTCGCGCCGCAAACGCATGACGACAAGCGATGCGTGCGCATGTTTCGCGACATTGGTCAGCGCCTCCTGCGCGATGCGGAACAGCGCCAGCGAGGTATCCGGTTCCGGCTCGATGCTGTCTTCGTCGCATTGCACCCGGCAGGCGATGCCGAAACGCTGGGTGAAATCCTCCGCCTGGCACTCGATGGCAGCCGGCAGGCCGAATTCCTTGAGGATTCCGGGGCGCAGTTCGCGCGCCACGCGACTTGCCGTGCTCATGGCCTGGCCGAGCAGGGTTTCGATCGAGCGGGCTTTTTCGCGCAGGCGGACCGCGTCGGCCGGCAGCTTGGCGGCAAGCTGGGCCGCCTCGATCTTGAGAAATACCAGGATCGAGCCGAGCTCGTCGTGGATGTCGCGCGAGATCCGCTCGCGCTCTTCTTCCTTGACGGCTTCGAGGTGGGTGGAAAGCTCGGCCAGCTGCTGCCGTGACGATCGCAGCTGGGCTTCGCTTTCCTTGCTTTCCGTGATGTTGCTGGCGATTCCGCGCCATTCGACGACACCATTGTCGAAGCGATGCGGCGTCGAGCGCAGGTTGATCCACTTTTGCCGGCTGCGTCCCCTGGTGTAGCCTTCCCAGTTGAGCAGCGTGCCTTTCGCGGCTGATTCGCCCAGGGCACTTTCGAGGCTCTTGCGTTTGTCGGTCTCCAGCGCGTCGAACAGTTTGCTCGCGGAAGCCAGCAAGTGCTGCTGCTTGAAGCCGAACAGCTTCTGGCAGCCTTCGCTGACGAACAGGAAACGATATCCGCCCTCCGCATCGCGCCGCAGGTGAAACAGCATGCCGGGCAGGTTGGAGGCCAGCGCATCGAAGCGCGCCTGGCTTTCATTGAGCATTTCCAGCGCGGCGCGGTGGTCGGCGCGATGGCGCGCCTCGCGCACTTCGCGCTCTATCGCCGGTATCAGGCGTTCCAGCCGGTCGGCGTCGATCATGTCGCGGGCGCCGGCCTTCATGGCGCGCTGCAGGGAAAAGTCCTCCTCCGCACCGGCGACCAGAATCAGCGGCAGGTCGAGGTCAGCGTCGTCGATCTGCCGTAGTGCATTCGGCAGCGACAGTGCGGCCACCGCCGGCAGATAGAGCACGGCATCCCACGGCTGGTCGGCCAGCGCGGTGCGTAAAAAGTCGACGCTGTCGACTCGGTGAATTTCGTCCGACCTGCCCAGCACCGGCCGCAGTCGCTCCACCTCCGCCTCGGATGCGGCGACGACAAGCAGGTGCATGGGTTGGCGGGGAGGCGAACTAGCGACCATTTGTAGCGTTGGACGTGATGGAAGGTAAGTTTATAGCGGGACAGCTCCGCTATAATTCGCGGCGAGCCGGCATAGCTCAGATGGTAGAGCAACCGCCTTGTAAGCGGTAGGTCCCCAGTTCGAGTCCGGGTGCCGGCACCATAAAAACAATCACTTAGGTCATTCTTCGGAGTGGCCTTTGTGCTTTTTCGGCTTCCGTGTAGGGGCTATGTAGGGGTTGGCGGGCAATGCGGGCGGGTTATGCGTCGGGGGCGGCGCGTTCTCGCAGTTTCTCGTAAAGCCCCGCGTGATTCAGCAGAATATCTTTCATGCCACCCTGTATGGTCGGCGAGTTCAGCGCCTGGGTGCTCATGGCGTTGTGCGCGTCCAGCGCGCCCATGATGGCGTTCAGCAGCTCGGTTTTCAGGTCGGGTGAATTGGCGAACTGCTCCTTGGTGTTGTTGGTCGCCTGCTGCTGCAAGGTTGCCGATTCCAGCAGCTTGCCCTTGATGACGTTGTTCACGTAGACCAGCTTGTCCTGCTCGGTGAGGTCGCCGTCGAAGAGGTTGTTCACCTTCTCGATGATCTCGTTCAGCCAGGCTTTCTCTTTTTCCTGCACGCTGCCGCTGCCGGCTTCGGTGATGGGGTAGAGCATGGGCTTCTCGCCATCGCCCAGCGGCATGGCCTGCTTGCCGAGGTTCTTCAGGTGGTGATGGGTCAGCACCACTTTCGAGAGGTCGATGCCTTCGCGCTCGCGGCCGAACTCCAGCAGCGGCAGCAGGCGTTTGTAGAAGATGGCGCGCTTTTCGATGGCGGTGTTGCCGTAGTCGAAGATTTGCGACAGGAATGTGTAGAGCCGGATGAACGCGCCCATGTCGTTCTTGAACAGGATCAGCGCGTTCAACTCGTCCTGCGCGGCCTTGGTGGCGGCCTCGTCCTCCTTGGCCTGTGCAGCGGCCAGCGCCTGCCGGGCGGCCTTGTAGCGTTTCATCACGCGGTCCTGCACCGGCTCCAGCGCGGCGATCAGATCACTCTGTTTGGCGTTCGGGTTCAGCTCCACGGCGACCACGCGATCCACCTCGAAGTCGTCGTAGTGGCCGGCGGCGTCCAGCTTGGCGCGCAGGTTGAACACCAGATTCGGGTCCGTGGTCGTCGCAAGCTCGACCGTGGCGTAGTAGGTCTTGAAGGCGGCCAGCACTTCCTCGGTGTCGTTCACGAAATCCAGCACGTAGGTCGTGTCCTTGCCGGGCCAGGCGCGGTTCAGGCGCGAGAGGGTCTGCACCGCCTGGATGCCTGCCAGCCGCTTGTCTACATACATGCCGCACAGCAGCGGCTGATCGAAGCCGGTCTGGAACTTGTTCGCCACCAGCAGGATTTGATACTCGTCGCCCTTGAAGGCCTCGCGGATGTCGCGGCCCTTGAGGTTGGGGTTCAACGCCGGGCTGTTCTCGGTGAAGCCGTCGGGGCCGGATTCCTTGTCGTTCACGTCGCCGGAAAAGGCGACCAGGGTGCCGATCTTGTAGCCGTGTTGCTTGATGTATTTGTCGATGGCCAGTTGCCAGCGCACGGCCTCCAGCCGGCTGCCGACCACCACCATGGCCTTGGCCTGCCCTCCCAGCAGCGGGGCGACGTAGCGGCGGAAGTGCTCGACCACGATCTCGACCTTCTGCGCGATGTTGTAGGGGTGGAGCTTGACCCAGCCCATGATGCGCTTCAGGGCCGCGTTGCGCTCGACCTCCTTGTCGTCCATCTCCTTGCCTTCGTGGGCCAGCTTGAAGGCGAGGCTGTAGGGCGTGTAGTTTTGCAGCACGTCGAGGATGAACTTTTCCTCGATGGCCTGACGCATGGAATAGACATGGAAGGGGGCGGGCACGTTGTCCGGCGCCGGCTTGCGCGCGGGATCGGGGCGCGTGCCGAAAATCTCCAGGGTCTTGTTCTTCGGCGTGGCGGTAAAGGCGACGAAGGTGATGCCGCCTATTTCGCCCTCGGCGGCCCGCGCCGCCATCTGCGCCGCGAGGATGTCTTCCGTGCTGACTTCGCCGCCGTCGTTCAGCTCCGCCAGTTCTTCCGGGCTCAGTACCGCCTTCAGCTTCGCCGCCGCCTCGCCGGTTTGCGAGCTGTGCGCCTCGTCGGCGATCACGGCGAAGCGTTTGCCCTGCGTGGCGGCCAGTTTGGTTACGGCCTCCAGCGCGAAAGGGAAGGTCTGGATGGTGCAGACCACGATTTTCTTGTCGCCGGATAGCGCCTCGGCCAGCTTGCCGCTCTTGCTGCCGTCCTTGTTGGTGATGGTGGCGACCACGCCGCTGGTACGCTGAAAATCGAACAGCGCCTCCTGCAACTGCGCGTCGATCACGTTGCGGTCGGACACCACCAGTACGCTGTCGAAAACCTTCTTGTGCTGGGCGTCGTGCAGTTCGGCGAGGAAGTGCGCGGTCCAGGCGATGGAGTTGGTCTTGCCCGAGCCGGCCGAGTGCTGGACCAGATACTTGCCGCCCGGCCCTTCGCGGAGCACGGCGGCCTGGAGCTTCCTCGTCACGTCGAGCTGATGGTAGCGGGGGAAGATGATTTCCCTGATCTGCTTCTTCTTGTCTCGCTGGGCGATCAGGTAGCGGCC
>Ga0268298_10002459_pt1 | contig 20254 bp, 15 predicted proteins | sample WWTPWeurt_MetaG_FD_194462 | JGI IMG/M metagenome (GOLD analysis project Ga0268298, IMG submission 194462) | Activated sludge microbial communities from WWTP in Nijmegen, Gelderland, Netherland - WWTP Weurt | ecosystem: Engineered > WWTP > Aerobic digester > Activated sludge | place... | reverse complement strand
GCAGGATTGGGAAATATCTCAATTTGCATTTTCAAATTATTGTCACCACTTGTATGCGTTGTACCAAGATTCAAGCTGCGACACAAGGTGTCTGCGCCATTATGATTCTTTACAATAAGACAAACGTCATAGACTCCTCCTTTTGAATAGCAATGAACGGGCGAAGTGTCTGTGCTTTGAACACCATCTCCAAAGTCCCAGAACCACTCTGATACTTCATAAGCACTGAGATCTCTGAATTTAATACAAAGAGACCTACTAGTATCCTGTTCATATCTCCACCAGCACCATGGAATATTGTTTATCCCAAGACTGTCACAGATGCTTCCGTCGATTGGTCCCAATCGATAATTGGGGAATGATGGGATTGTTGTTATGATGGATTTAAGGCGGACAGAATGCTGTCTGAAATCGCAATCAGATCCCGGCTTATTCGGTTCATTGATGACATGCATATACCTGGACTGTATGAATTCAGGATTGGAATAGATTCTTCCGTCAGGAGCCAATTGAAGATTTCCAAATGTGGAAGACGATCTGTTATTCTGAAAAATGTGTCCGTAATGTCCATCGTATTCAGCAATGACCTGCTTATTGGAAAGCTTGCCATTGATGATTTCGTATTGATAAAGATAATAACTTGAACTCAGATACAGAAATCTATTGTCTGGCGAAAATGCACATCCAACAGCTAGTGTTGGAGTAGTATCAATAAGGTCAAATTGCCGATTAGACAGCAATCCGGAGCACCTGTCAAACGAATAAAACTCTACACGACCCTCACCTGATATTAAATCTTCTTTCTTACTTGTTACACAATAATATTTACCATCAGGCGAGAAACAGCAATATCCACTTGTTGTTTCAGGAATTCTTCCAATATTTTGAATGGAAGAACTTACTACTTTGTTGCCATCGAATAGAAGAGTATAAACTTCGGACTTGTTATATCGCCCAATAATAATCCACCAATCCCTCCCATTGGCGTGACGACAAGCTGTAATTTTTCCTATATCAATGGAATCCGATACAAGAATATTGTTGGTAGATAAAATTCTTATACCTGAATTGTTATCCGTATTCACCAATTTGTGAAAGTTATCTCTTAAGTTGATTATATATGCAATAGTATCTCCTACCACCTTGGAATTCGTTGTGAGCAAATTGTAACTGCTGTCATTCATTCCAGCTGGAAGTACCAAACAGGATTGTGGATCATAAGCACAGAATTCATCTGGACAAATATTTTGATAACCTTTGACCCATTTATTGTTATAATCGAATAAAAAATGCCCACTAAAATTGAACATAAAATTTCCTTTTATGTCTGATATTAATGTTACATAATGATACATAAAATTTGGAAATTTATTAGAAGATTGGATTAAGGGATTGCCAGTCTGTGTGTTAAAATTCAGAATGGCAGCCCCTTCCAATGAATCAATCTTCAATGTAGTCAACTCTCCCATTATCCAATTGAAGTCGTACTTCTGAGAATACAGATCAATAAGAAATAAATTAAAAGCAATAGCCAAAAAGAATTTATGCATAAGAAGATATTAATTTAATCATTTCAATATAACAATTGAAAGTCTTCCTAAAAATTTGTGTGAACTATACAAAACAAGATTGTATATTCCGGCTGTCCATTCATGACAGTGTACTCTAATAGGATCGGAAACCTGCACTCCAGAATCAAACATCTCCTTCCCATCCAAGGAAATAATCTTAAAATGAAGCTCCTCATTATTTATTCTTCCAAATGACACCTCAAATATATCCTTCACAGGATTAGGTGAAATATTTAAAATATGCTCAATATCGGATTCATTAAAATTATCCAAAATTAAATTTTCTGGTGTAGTGCAGATTGTACTGTCATTAAAGATTGCCTGATCATTGTACAAGTTGTAAAGGTCCCTTGCCCAGAATACCAGATTTCCATCTTTATAAGGACAAAGTGCTGATAGCGCAGACAACTGATTCAACTGACTCGGACTTGCAATTAACAAGTCTGGAAGGATTAGATCAATGTGTAGCTGTCGAACCATCTTCTCGTTGTCTTCTAAAGCATTAACACTGGCGATTGAGTTTAGAATGGCTTGTACAGTATCCTTCATTGTAGTGATCAAAGCAATATGTTCTACAAAATTCTGATTCAGTTCATTCCACACAATCTCTTGATTAATCTCATTCTCATTCATTTCTAGTATTAGGTTAGCAATATCCTGAGAATCGGTCGCTATTCTAAATGAATCTAATAATTCTTCTCTTAGCACTGAGTAACTAACTAACTGTAATAAAAGCGAATCATTAGTAGAAATTTCCTCCAAAGAAAGATTAGACGCACGGAACAGAAAGCTATCAATGAGATAGAATTTCATTAGGTTAGTCCCAAGAATTGCATTATAGAAGGAATCAACACTTGAATTAAGCCCCAACAAATTCGAATTAATCCTAAGGTTGAGAATCAGATGCTTCATTCCCTCCCATTCAAGTATGTTGCCATTTTCAACTTGACCTAATTCCCCTCTTGCAATAGCAATGTCATTTTCTGAGATATAATTCTCAGGGTCTCCCCTAACACCTACGATTGGAATTTGGCAATCAGGAAGAGTTCCACAGAATTGATTGCTACCACCTGAGGGAATAGACATAAACCAATTCAATGGATTCACATCACAATTCTGATTAGGTAAGATAATCGATGGCCACTCAGGTAGAATACATCCCTTAGCAGTAACTTCTGATCTTCTGGCTAAGGCTCCTGTGCCATTCAAATTTCTTGCATCTGCAATTCTTCCCCCTGATTGAGGGTTCCAGTAGTTATAGGAAGACTTGGGATGGGTATTATTAACATTGTTAGGTTGTGGACCAATGATTGAACCACGGTTGATTAGGAATCCATCATTATATGTCCCTATATTGCCATTTCCTTGTAATATTGATCTGTCGCAAATGCCAGAAAATTGAAAACACTTAGCTGCATTTGTCACTGTGTTACAACATATCGTGTTACCAATACTTGCAGCACAAGTTACCCCTGCACTTACTCTGTCCGGTGGATTATTGCAATTAATATGGTTGCTTATTATATAATTTTGGCCAAGTGATTTCACAAGAATTCCTTCCCCTGAAACCAATCCGATATTACTATAGGTAATTGAATAAAAAATTTGATTATTTGTCACAACATGACCAACACAATTATCTAACAAAACACCATAACAAAAGACATCTAAGTCCATTATATTATTAGAAATTACCCCTCCTGAGTTTCTTACTTGTTCTACTTTAATTCCCGCACTCTCCTGTTCATTGGAATATGCATTACGACTTATTGTATTGTTATGAATATTAGGAGCAACACCAGGAAGACTGAATCGTTCGAATATGCCGTATCTGCCTATATTAAATTCATTATCCCGCACCATTGCATTAGATCTGGCATGAAAATTATAAATGCCTGCATCTATGGTATCAAAACGATTGTGATGAATATCAATTAGAGAAGATTTGTCTGCCCAAATACCCACATATGATCCGGCCATAGTATTATTTGTAAAATTTGAAAAGGTACTTTCACTGGAAAAAACACAATATCCACCATCACCGGGACTAAATGTAGTTGGTGAGAAAGTTTTTATTAACATGTATCTAAATACATTATTAGTTGCGGCAATTGTAGATCGAATAGCGACAATTCCGTGATATAAGGATTCAAAATAATTTGAGGAGGAGAGAATATTGGATCCATTATTGCCAGCAATTCCAGCATAGGACCTTTCGCCATTAGGGTTAAAAGGTAAAGTAATATCTTGCCTTATAGCAACTGGGCAAGTAAAGGTATTTTCGAATGTTCCAATCATGGTAGCTGAGTTCAAATTCACTCCGACTTTATTACGCTCGAAATGGCTATGAATAATTCGGCCTGGACAATTACCGATTACATTAATTGCATTTTTTGCATCAAAAAATTGTGAATCATCAATTGTAAGAAATGCATTATTAATAAAACGGATGCCCTTCCATAAAAAGTCAGTACAAGCCCGAAATTCAGAATTAATAGTACCAAAAGTTTGTCCATCTACAACGATTTCTGCTTCAGAATTCATAAAAACAAAACAATCCTCCATGCTGACAGAAGTGTTGATTGTTAATGTTCCAGAAATACATAATGTAGTTCCAATTAATTGAGAAGGAAGATTTGTGGATGTGTACAGCGTATTTGAACCTTGTGAACCAATTTGAATTGCACCTTGAGGGCAATTGCAGTTGGTTTGGCCAAACAAGTTTCCAACCCCATTGGCCATTACAAGTACTAGAAGTAAGCAATTCAATTTGAAGCTTGTGTTTCCAAGTTTCAAAATTTGTCCGTAGATCGTTGTCAGACTGTCTGAGGAGAATAATAATCTTTTCATATCCTGAATTTTTATAAATATTTTCCAAAAAAAACTTTTAAAAAATCGCAGTCAATCTCTAAATTCAAACAAAATAATAAGATTACTAAGGATTGAATTTCTTCAAAAATCAACAGCAAGAAAGTTTTCACTTAAAAATATTATGATTCAAATAATGAAAATCTGATTCCAAACTTAATACAAGAATTACACAAAATTGTTAATATTTCAAAAAAATCAGGGTTTACACCTATTAAAATCAGGGTTTACCCTTAGGTTTATATTTCCTGACATGACCTTTCAAGATAAGAAATTTCAATCTTGTTTGATAAATGTCACTAAAAATTTCTTTTTATGGAAATTAATTTAGACTTGGATTGAATGTCATTTTTAATTCAACTAAATATATAGGTTACAAATAATTAGGGTTTAAATTATCCTAATACGCACTAAAGTTTTTAACTTTTTGACTCATGTTGGCGATAGGTTTGAGTCAAAATGGATCGTTGTACTAAATGATTGTGGTGTCAGACCGCATTAAAAATGCTATAATCATATGGCGTCGCAGTTTATAACTGCGACGAACAACGGAAAGTATCAAACAACCGATTCGTTATTAACTCATTTCCACATTAGCTCATTTTCTCATTAGCTCATTTCCACGCCTTATCTTTGTATTCCAAATAATGACAAATCCTCCATTTACCACCACCACAGGAACTGACATCGGAATTGCTAGAGATTTCCTGCAGAATGACGAACTCGTAGCCATTCCCACCGAAACAGTTTATGGACTGGCAGGAAATGCATTGAAACCCGAGACCATTCGAAAAATATTTGAAACCAAAAACCGCCCTACCAACAATCCGCTCATCCTGCATGCGGCGCATATCGAACAAATAAAATCCTATGTGATAGAATGGCCCGCCTGGGCCGATACGCTGGCTGCCAAATTTTGGCCCGGCCCATTAACCTTGCTGTTGAGAAAAAATGAAAACATTCCCTACGAACTTACGGCCGGTTCAGCTTACGTGGCGGTAAGAATTCCCGATCATACGATGACCCTAGAGTTGTTAAAATCTCTTCCGTTTCCGCTTGCAGCTCCAAGTGCTAATCCATTCACCTACATAAGCCCTACAACCGCTGAACATGTATTCCATCAACTGGAAGGAAAGATTCCTTATATTTTAGATGGTGGCCCTTGCAGGAAAGGTTTGGAATCTACGATTGTAGGGGAATCTGACCAAAGCCCCTGTATATATAGGCTTGGGGCCATAGATGTGGAATCGATAGAACAATGCATCGGCCCGGTCAAGGTAAAAAATAAGGCCGCAGATGATCAAAATCTGGAGGCTCCGGGGATGTTGATGCGACATTATTCACCCAGCACTCCCTTTTTGCTGACCGACAATGTCCATCAAAGCATTGCCCACCATCCGGGGAAGAAAATAGGCTGCATGGTGTTTGGCAGAGTGGAAGAATTGCCTGAAGTGGCTGCAGTCATTGTCTTGTCCGGATCCAGAAATCTTTCAGAAGCTGCACAGAAGATTTATGAATCCATGCATGCCCTCGACCGGATGCAGCTGGACCTCATCATAGCAGAACGCATGCCCGATGAGGGTCTAGGGCAAAGTATCAATGACCGATTGGAACGAGCTCACAACGTCAGCTGATGATTCGAAAGAACCGTAAGCTTGCTTTATGCCTTCCGGCATAAGTCTCAAGCATTTATCTTTGTATTTATAATCTCCGTCATGCATCATCCATTACGCATTTCCATTGTACAGTCTTCCATCGTTTGGGAAAATCCACCACAGGCCATCCGCGAATTGGAAGTTCTCTTGTTGAGCGAATTAAGGGAAGATACCGATCTGATCATCTTTTGCGAAATGTTCACCACCGGCTTCACCATGAATACAACCGGTATGGGTGAACTGATGGATGGACCTTGCATTCAGTGGATGAAAAAACTTGCAGCTACCAGAAAGTGCGCGGTGTGCGGCAGTTTGATCATTTTTGAAAACCATCAGTATTTCAACCGATTCGTATTCGTCCATCCGGATGGGAAAATAGACCACTACGATAAAGCGCACTTGTTCAATTTGGCCAATGAAGGAGAATATTATACGGCAGGGAAATCCAAAACCTTGATTGATTATCGGAATTGGAAAATAATGCCCTTCATCTGCTACGATTTGAGATTTCCAGTATGGCTGCGCAATACAGAGGAGGCCGATTTGATGATCTTCGTAGCCCAATTTCCGGAAAGACGACGGCTGGCCTTTACTTCACTGCTTCCGGCAAGGGCCATAGAAAATGTGTGTTTCGTGGCCGGTGTCAATGCGCTGGGTCGTGATGGCAACGACATGATCTACTGCGGTGACTCCAATGTTTGGGATTATGAAGGTCACCGTATGGGCCACGACACTTACAATAAACCGGGTATCTGGACGTTTACACTGTCCAAAGAAAAACTACATGCCTTTAGAAAAGCATACCCTTTTCTCCGCGACCGCGATAAATTTATTTTGGAACAATAAACCAAAATATCATATATTAGCGTTTTGTTTAATATATAAAATGCTACCAATATGAATTTTGTACCATTTTTTACCCGCATTTTAAGAATTTCCTTACTGGCCATTGTGTTGATGGGTTTTCAGTCTTGTGCCTCGGCATCAAAAGATACGCTGAGCCAAAATAAGGTAAACCAGGATAGCCTGGACAAGGGTTTTCGAAATGAAGTGTTAAGCGTTGCAAGAAGCCTGAAGGGGAAAAAATATAAAAGTGGTGGCAAAAACCCCAAAGGTTTTGACTGCAGCGGTTTTGTGATTTACGTCCTGGACAAAGTAGGCATACAAATGGCTTCCTGCTCTGCCGATCAGTCAAAATGCGGAAGGACCATTAAAGTCGACAATGCTAAACCTGGAGACCTCATCTACTTTGGCACCAAAGGTCGTATCAATCACGTTGGTATCATTACCGAAAACAGCAAAAACAAATTGATGATCATCCACAGCTCTTCCTCCCAAGGCGTGATGGAAGAAAATATACTCCAATATGACTATTGGCTTAAACGCATCAGAATGGCCAAGGACCTAAACAGCTTTCCTAGAGAAAAGCCCATCAGTTTAAACTAATACCATAAGGCAGATTTTCGTACCTTTGCGGTTTATTTGACCATTACGACAGCCTTCCTTCGATAATATTCATGCTTGGAGATGTCCGGAAGTTCCTGTCTGCCTTATTGACTGATTATGCTTCATCTAATTTTATTTGGACCTCCGGGGTCCGGCAAAGGCACACAAGCGGCCAAGCTGGTGGACCGGTATAACCTTTACCACATCTCAACAGGAGACCTTTTTCGCGCAGAAATTGCCAACAAAACACCATTGGGACTGAAAGCTTTGGAATTTATGAATCAGGGGATTCTGGTACCCGACGAAGTCACCATCGAAATGTTGCGCAATAAGGTAGAGTCCGAACCATCCGTAAATGGTTTTATTTATGATGGATTTCCAAGAACCATTGCTCAGGCAATAGCCCTGGATCATATGCTTACCGAAAAAGGAGAACAAATAAGTGCACTGGTTGCCCTGGAAGTTCCGGATGATGAAATCGTCCGAAGAATTCTTAAACGCGGCACTTCTTCAGGCAGAGCCGACGACAACGACGAAACCATCATCCGTAAAAGAATGGACGAGTATCGCCAGAAAACTGCGGAAGTTTTTGGCCATTATCAACAATCAGGTAAATCGCATCAGATCAACGGAATAGGCACTATCGAGAATATCTTCGAAGAAATCAGTACCCATCTGGACGAAATCTGCTGCTAAACACTAATCTCATTCCAAAACCCCACTCCAATTGGCTGAACAGAACTTCGTTGACTATGTCAAAATTTGTTTCCGCTCCGGCAACGGTGGCGCAGGTTCTGTGCATTTCTTCCGCAGCAAACACAACCCAAAGGGCGGACCGGACGGCGGTGCAGGTGGCCGTGGCGCAAACATTATCCTACGTGGTAACAGCCAACTGTGGACACTCATTCACCTTAAATATCGCAAACACATTTATGCGGACAATGGCCAGAACGGCAGTGAAAACAATTGTACCGGTCGGGATGGAGAAGACATTATCCTGGATGTTCCCCTGGGAACGGTTGCCATAGATGCGGAGACAGGAGTAAAAGAATTTGAAATAACGGAAGACGGAGAAACAAAAGTTCTGCTCTCCGGCGGTCGTGGGGGTAAAGGAAATGCTTTCTTTATGTCCGCAACCCAACAAGCTCCCGATTATGCCCAGCCTGGCGAACCGGGTGTAGAAGCCTGGAAAATACTCGAACTAAAGGTGCTGGCAGATGTCGGCCTGGTTGGATTCCCAAATGCGGGTAAATCTACTCTGCTTTCTGTCCTCTCTGCCGCCAAACCAAAAATCGCCAACTACGCCTTCACCACCCTGGTACCCAATCTTGGCATTGTAAAATACCGCGATTCAAGATCATTCATCATGGCCGACATTCCAGGCATCATCGAAGATGCACATCTTGGAAAAGGTCTTGGCACAAGATTCCTCAGACACATCGAGCGCAATTCTTTGTTGCTATTTATGATCCCGTGCGACAGTCAGGATATTCAAAAAGAATACGAAATCCTCTCCAACGAGTTGCATCAGTTCAATCCTGAACTCACCGACAAACCCCGTCTGCTGGCCATCACTAAAACGGACATTGCAGAACCGGAATGGAAAGATCTGATTAAATCAAATCTTCCCAAGGATATTCCCCATGTTTTTATTTCTGCGGTAGCTCATCAGGGCCTCGAAGAACTGAAAGACCTGATTTGGGCACAACTGAATAAACCAATGATCTGATTTTAGATTCCTAAAATTTAAATCGGTGTAATTTCCTTCTGTTCAACTCATTTCCGAAACCAAAGTTTTTTAGTCCGATTTCCCTTGCTAAAATCCAATTATTCATTACAAATGCTTAGTCTTCTTAAAGCAAGTTCAAACATTTCAGAAGGACAAGGAAAATTTCAACGCCATAAAATTTGAAGTTCAATATTAAGATATTGTTATGGTGTTATTCGCTGTCTTTAAAATTATTTTATGTCACCATATTAGCGCCAAATTTAAATCATGAAAGTTGGATTGAATTCAGTCATCAAAAAATTAGAGGAAATCGATCAAAAAATGGCCTCTACAGAATTCCAATACCAAAATTTAATAAAAGATTTAAATCCTTCGAATCAGAAGAATGCACGTAATTTTTTACACTATTTGGCATTGAGAAGTATGGATATCAGGGAAATACAAAATCAATTACACTCTTTAGGCTTATCCTCAATGGCTAGTGCAGAAAGCCACATTAGAAGACAATTGCATGCGATATTGAACATTCTGGGGGGAAGTAAAATGGATGGCCTTCCACTATATGATGCCACTTCAGCACAGAAATCACTACATGAAAAAACCGTACAATTGTTTTGCAAAAACAACGAACAACATACACCATATATCATGGTTACCTGCGATACTGAAATTGGTTTGGATCATGAAAAGACAAAAAAATTGTTGTTGGCAGGAATGAATGTTGCCAGAATTAATTGTGCCCACGACAATAAAAAAATCTGGAACAACATGATCCAAAACATTAAAAGCGCCAGCTCGGAAACAGGGATTCCTTGCAAAATATATATGGATCTTGCCGGCCCTAAAATTAGAACAGTCTTTAAATCCAAAAGTAAGCTAAAAATTGAAGAAGGTTGTCGGATCCGATTAGTGGATGAATCCAGAATAAAAGATCAAAAAGATACAGTAGGTTGTACGGTTCCAGACATCCATAAAAGACTCAAACCAGGGGAACCTGTTTTGTTTGATGATGGTACCATTGAAACCACCGTAGAGAAAATATCAAAGGGTTTTGTTTTCCTGCGTGTAAAAAGAATCTCGGCCAAGAAAAAACAAATTAAAGCAGAGAAAGGAATTAATTTTCCTAACTCTAAACTAAATATGCCGGCATTAACGGAATTTGATATCAAGTGCCTTCCTTTTATAAAACGCCATGCAGATATGGTGGGATATTCCTTTGTGCAGTCAGCTGCTGATTTAATGCAACTTCAACAACTGCTCCCACACAATGAAAAACTTGCGATAATTTTGAAAATAGAAACTGCTGAAGCAGTACTCAACCTCCCTTCTTTACTATTGACCGGATTAAAACAACAAAAACTGGGTGTAATGATAGCGAGAGGAGACCTTGCCGTGGAAATTGGTTTCGAAAGAATGAGTGAGATACAAGAAGAAATTCTCTGGCTTTGTGAAGCCGCACACGTACCGGTGATTTGGGCCACACAAGTGTTGGACAACCTCAACAAATTAGGTATGGCAACGAGATCAGAAATTACGGATGCAGCGCATGCGGTACAGGCTGAATGCGTCATGATCAACAAAGGACCACACACTATTCAAACCATTGAAACACTTCGCAATATTTTGGATCGAAGTGGCGGTCACCATGCTAAAAAAAGACACATCTTCAGACTCCTTAACATTGCTTCGAATTTTCTTGATTTGAATTTTACAAATGATGCGATTTAAAACAATTTTTATATACTCAATTTGTATTTAAAAATAAGAGAGAATATTTCGCTAACAAACTTGCCATTTTTCAATTCTATTAAATTTCTCTATTCAGATTTATTGAAAGCGTTAAGCCTGCTTTCCGTTGATTATTTGAAGGAAAATTAAAAACAATAAAAAATAATGTATCCCATAAACTAAAAACCAAGTATCTTAACTGTACAATCATTCGAAATGGTAACCAAGATTTTAAAGTACAGTATTATTTCTTTTTTCCTTTTCCCTATTTTTTCTTACAGTCAGTCAACCCATTTTTCCTGGATAAAACAATTTGGAGATTCCGGCAGCGATGCAGGAAATTGCGTATTGGTCGATGCCTCGGGAGATCTGTTAACTTGTGGATTCTTCAGAGGCAAGGTTGATTTTGATCCTAATGAAGCTATGAGCATTCTCACATCTGCCGGTTCGGAGGATATTTTTGTATCCAAAATAAATTCGGAAGGGCAATTGTTATGGGCTAAAAGAATGGGCGGAAAAGAAGCAGATCGCGGCAATCAAATAACCTCCGATCTGAATGGAAACATATATCTCACTGGAAATTTTAAAGATGTGGTAGATTTTGAATCCGGTATGCCAAATTCAAAACTTACTTCTGCCGGATTCGGCGATGCATTTGTAGCAAAATTAAATCGCAATGGACAATTGATCTGGGTAAAACAAATCGGAGGAAATTTAGATGACGTAGGTAAATCCATTTCATTGGATCAATTCGGAAATATTCTGGTAACAGGCCATTTTCAGGGAACTACTGATTTTGATCCGGGTTTAAATGTCCAACCAATGACTTCGCTCGGAAGCTTTGATGTATTTATGCTCAAATTGGATCCCGATGGAAATTTTATTTGGGTACGACAGATTGGTGGAAGACTGGACGATATGGCAACTGCCATTACATCAGATTTAAATGGGAATGTTGTTGTTTCCGGAAATTTTAAAGACACCGTAGATTTTAACCCAGGCACTGACATTTATATTTTGAAAGATTCCGGAGCAGGCAATGTTTTCGTGCTAAAACTAAATGCAGAAGGTGAATTTATTTGGGCCAAAAGTACAGATGGGCAAAATATTGTTTTTTCCATAGGAATGGCCATCGATCAAACAGGAAATATTTTTACCACAGGATTTTTCAGATCAGAAGTAGATTTTGATCCTGGTCCTGATATATTTAAGTTGACAGCTCCGGGAATTGGTGGTGATGTATTCATCAGCAAATTGGATTCTGATGGAAATTTAATTTGGGTTAAACAATTTAGTGGACCAGCGCACGATGTGGGTTTGGGAATTTGTTTGGATCAACAAGGCAATGTCTATACTACAGGTTGCTATCAGGAATTGGTTGATTTTGATCCTGGTCCGGAAGTTTTTAATTTATACTCCAGCAATCAAAACAACAATGATATTTTTATCACTAAATTAAATCCGCAAGGTAATTTTCAGTGGGCGCGAAGCATGAATGGTCCGGCCAGTGACATTGGTTTCTCCATCGCTGTGAATAAGGACTGGAATGTATTTACAACCGGTGTCTTTGGTTCCACGTTGAATGCAAATCCCGGACCGGATAGCATTCTGATCACAAGCAAGGGTGCAGAAGACGTATTCCTCCTAAAAATTACCCAATCTTCTGTTGGCGTATTAGACAATATGGATCATACACATTTTTCCATTTATCCCATTCCAGTTACTGATGTCCTAACACTAAATTGGATTGCGGAAAATGAAGAAGAAATTCATTTGATGTTACACGATTTAAATGGAAAGGAAATATATAAAATTCGTACTTCCGGACATTCAGGGAATAATGAATTTAGTATGGAGGCAAGACATCTTCCTCCGGGAATTTATTTTGTTTCCATTTTACAATCAGAAAAAATAATTCGGAAAAAAATAATGCTCGAATAATTATAACAAAAATATTTAATTCATAAATAAAATCTCAAACTTGAACTCCCTCAACAGTTGTACACATTCTGTTTCGCATAATTTCCTACTTTTGTAAAATGGAAACACAGGTTTCAAGGAAACTTGTACACTTTGGTAAAAAATAAAGGATGAAACGCAATATCATAGAAAACCAACACTATAATCATCAGGATTATACTACCGATATTCTTGCATCCGGCGATTATGAAGAGTGCAGTTTCTCAAATTGCGAGTTTTCAAACGCCGATTTATCCAATTATAATTTCTCTGAATGCACATTTAATGATTGCAACCTAAGCATGATCAACTTATCAAAAACCTCTTTAAAAACAGTCGCTTTTAAAAATTGTAAGTTGCTCGGCATTCATTTTGACACATGCAATGAGTTTTTACTTTCTGTATCTTTCCATCATTGCACACTCAACTTTTCATCTTTTTATAAACTCAATCTAAGGAAAACAAAATTTATTCATTGTTCCTTGCAGGAGGTTGATTTTACCGAAGCAAATCTGACGCAGGCGATATTCGACTCCTGTGATCTTTCCGGAGCAATATTTGACAATACCCTCCTGGAGTCTGCAGACCTTCGCACCGCACAAAACTATTCCATCGATCCTGAATCCAACTACCTCAGAAAAGCTCGTTTTTCATCAGATGGCCTGGCAGGTCTTTTGCATAAATATGATCTGAGTATTGAATGAATTTTATGTAAAATGAGTTCAAAATTTCTTATTCTGAACTCAGCTGTTCTTAAATATATTACATAGCCTCTTGCAAATTAAAATATCTGACAAAATCAATTACCAGCCATTTAGTCTGGGACCCCATATGTCAATTCAACTTTACTGGTCTGCATAAATAAAATCTTCCTTCTAGAAATAATGATCATTCTGCTATACCCGCTTATTGGTCTGTTTAAGGTTAAGCCAAATTTTGATAAAATTTCCTGAATAATTTCACTGTGCGCCACTACCAGCATATTTGATCCCAGATTTTTCTTCAGCGATTCCACCAATTGACCCAGGCTGTCTTTACGATAAAAAGTAAACGGAAGGTTAAATTGCAATGCAGTAAACCGGGCAGTTTCTCTGGTGCGATTGCTGTCCGTTGTAAATATTTTTGCAATATGTTTATTCCGCATACTGTCTGCCAGCACTCTTGCTCTTTGCAACCCTGCTTCAGTTAAAGAAGGATTCGTGGATCCGGGTAATTTCTCTGCATGCCTGACAAGATAAATGGTTGATCGGCAAGAAAACAAAAAATTTAAAAAAATAAATGCAACCAAAATGCTCCTTAGTTTAAAATAAACTATTATATTCCTTTCTTTCATTGTATAGGTGATTGAAAATAAAAAAGTCCCCGAACAAAATTAATTCAGGGACTTCTAACACTTATTTATTGAGAACTCTTTTTAAAGATTTCCTGACTCCGCCTTTTGCAAGATTAGATTGATCATAACCATTCAATTCTTCCATTGCTTTAGGTGTTCGAATTTTTCCCAAAGCCTCAATTGCCCTTTTCTGATACTGAGCAACATAATTATTCAAGTATAATTTAACGTAAGCTTCCTGACTTATAGTAGGTCTTGATTCCGGATGTTTGGCCCCATAGGCTGCCATTTCCTTATAGGCTTTTCCTAACGCTTCTCTTTTTTCATAGACCTTAACTTTGGAAGGACCCTTTCGCATCGTTTGTGACAAAATTCCAACTACTTCATCCTGGTACTTTGCCACAGCTTCTAATTCGCCATCGGTACATTCCTCACATTCAAAATAATCATTCAAGGCTTTGATCTGTGGTTGCACCTCCTGAGAAATACCAACACTGTATGAAAGAAATACCAAGAAAAAAATGCAACAAGGATAAAAGAGCTGCCAGGTATTTCTTATTTTTTTAATTGTATTCATAATATAAATATTTTAAAATGAGTATAAAAATTAATTATCTGTTAAGTTCTTGTGGAAGACATGGACCTGTTAGATCAGTATCTGTACAAGTACGGGTTGCACCTGTACGTATACCATAAGCATTTAACGATGAAGTTGGATTCAGATTACATCTGAAACATTGCCCCTCCGTGATACTGTTTCTGCCGGTACCACCTGTTATCATCAAATTGGTTGCAGGAAAATCATTTCCAGTTATACCATCCACATTAATATTATTGGTATGTCCCAAACTAAACGCATGACCTATTTCATGGGCCAATGATTCATTGTCTGCAAAACTCGATATCAAGATGATGTTACCAGGAGGATTGGAACACTCCCATCCTCTTGCATTCGGATCGTCCAAATAATAGATGTTAAGAGTGTTGGCTACAAAACCTATGTTATTAATAAATTGAGTTCTGGATCCGCAATCAGCATCCAGCAATCCATTCGTCTGTGGATCGTTGGTAGCATCATGAAAAGTAGTTACAAACTGAACCCCGCAACGCTGTGTGTTGTACAATTGATTGGCCCTGTTAATATCGTTGGTAGCCCTTGTCCTGGTGGTGGCAAAAGGTCCTTGCATGATCCAAACATTCAGCCTCACCACATACATGGGTAATAAATCCACTGTGCGTAGATCTCCAATCAAATTCGACCATCCTGGATTTTGACGAATTGACATTCTATCATCTCTGGAAAAAACTATAATTTCTTCGTTACATCCGTTTCTTAGTAAATGATTGGCAGGTAAGTTGCTCTGACTGGCAGCATTTCTTTCTTCATCATCTCTGCATCCTGTGCTAAGTCTTGAATCCAACATAATTAAGGAGACATCACCACCATCATTGTTTAAGAGCCTGACCCGATCCACCAATCCCGGTGGATTAAAACCACACAAATAAATCCAATAATTGAAATCTTTTATACTGATAATTTTCCCATCAATTTTTTGAATGATTGAAAAAGTGATAGATACGTCCCCTGATTTATCTTCAGCCATCAATTTCTCCTTCATTTTTTTTAATTGCTCCTTGTCAATGTTTATGATGGGACTTATGGTAGGTACTTGATCTGGCTCTGCATCAAAACCGGTAACATTAGATTTACCTTTTTTAATATTCAGTACTTGCTGATTCATTTCAAATCCCTGTGACTTTAACCTCGCTAATATCGACTCATTCACATTCACCTTAAATTGAGCACTGCTGAAAATTTCATTATCCCAGATCAATTCAACTTCAAACCTTTTCCAGTCTATGGGGCCAGGACAACCCGGACAACAATCAATCATCTCACATCCAACAGGGATTCTTCCAGGATCTAGAACGGGATTTAAAAGTAAGTCATCAAAGCAAATGCGACGAATAAAATAAGATTGGGAATTCATTTCCTGATGAATGGAAAAAAACAATAACCCAAAAAGAAAAATAATTTTTTTCATAAGCTGAAGTTTTATTAGATTTTTAAATTAGAATCAAATTCATAATTACATGCACTTAAATTACGATACAAAAATATCTGCATCCAAATCCACATACAAGGGTGCAAATCCTGTAAATTAAAGGGGATTTTTCCTGTATGGTTTCCTGCCTCCTAAATCCAAATCATAGAATTCAATCTGCATTATGACTTGGATATTATAATATCCGGTGGTAATGCAAAGATTCTCTTAAAAGCACGAATGTTAAAGGACACTACTTTTTGTATATTATTATAGACTTAAAATTTTAATCAAGTTAAGATGAACATATTCCTCCTTTATCATGCTTCGTCATTATTCCAATACATTATTCTATCTTTGCTACCTAAATAAGGTAAAATCAATTATGATCGAACAGAAAAAAGATCATCCTGCTGAAAAATCGCGACTTCATTCGCGCAACAAACACAGGGCTCGTTATGACTTCATGGAATTGATTGAAACCTGTCCGGAATTAACACCGTTTGTAAGACCCAATATTTACGATGATGAGACCATAGATTTTGCAGATCCTGAAGCTGTGAAAATGTTGAACCAGGCATTGTTGAAACATTACTATGGAGTGGAACACTACGACATTCCTGAAAATTATCTCTGTCCTCCCATCCCCGGAAGGGCAGATTACATCCACCACATTGCAGATGTATTGTCAACCAGCAATTATGGATCCATCCCTACCGGAAAAAAAATAAAATGTCTCGACATAGGTGTAGGAGCCAATTGCATTTATCCAATCATCGGACATCAAGAATACGGTTGGTCATTTGTTGCCACAGACATTGATCCGGTATCCCTCGATGCCGCTAAAAATATTGTTGAATCCAACTCATTCCTACAAGGGCAGGTAGAATTCAGATTGCAGGAAGAACCAACAGATATTTTTTATGGAATCATACAACCGGAAGAACAATTTGATCTCAGCATCTGCAACCCACCATTTTATGGATCAGCAGATGAAGCACGTGAAGCCTCCCTACGCAAATTAAGCAACCTGAAAGGGAAACCGGTATCAGAAGTAGTTAGAAACTTCGGTGGTCACAACAACGAACTCTGGTGCAAAGGTGGTGAATCTGCCTTCATTGCACAGATGATTCGTCAAAGCAGAAGATTCTCCACCTCTTGCTTTTGGTACTCCACCCTGGTCTCCAAACAGTCTCACCTGAAAGCCGCGTATCAGGCTTTAAAAACTGCCGGCGCAGTAGAAGTAAAAACCATTCCCATGGGACAAGGCAATAAATCCAGCAGACTACTTGCCTGGACCTTCCTCCCAAAAGAACAACAAAAAAATTGGATCAACACCAGATGGAGAATTGAAGAAAATTCATAATCCAAAAACTTTTCTATCTTATCTTTCTGTCCACTTTAATGAGGAAGCCTAAAATTTAATCAGCAAATTAGCTCATTAACTAATTTGCTAATTACTTCTTACTCCTCATCTTGTTTCCGCTCAAAGCATTAAATATTCGCTGACTTGTTTCCGGATCATAAATAAGCGGAATGCCCCTGTCTTTATTGATGGTGTCATTTTTAAAAAATACTTTAGTAATATCATACACCAATGGTTTTGTTCCGCTGATCTTATTGGTGGCCAGCGAAATTATTTTATGAATTTCCCGGCTCTGATCACCGGATCTGTTTTGAAATTCGAATATGTATTCATCTTTTTTACTTTTTGAGAATTTCATTTTCTCAGACATCATTCCTTTGTATCTCCGGATGGAACGGTTGAAACTGTATTGATTACCTGTGACTTGAGTGTCGTCTTCTTTTTTGGGAATGAAATAATAAATAAGTGATCGTTCATACAATTTTTGACTGTTGAGCTTCTCTGATAAAAAAAAGTACAAACGATTGTTTCGAAGGGTGATCAATTCAAATAACCGATAACGCTGATACCCTACCGGACTTGCGAGACAAGGATATACTTCAGGTTTGTAACTCAATGAAATGACCCTAAGATTTCCTTCTTCAATAAGACATTCGGGGAATTCTCCAACCCAGGCTTTTACCGTGGTGATCTCATCATCTTCAAGACTGCTGTTCTTTTTTAAGATGGCGTTGATGGGTGAGTATTCATCTCCTGTATTTGATTTGAGCAAATTTATTGCATCATATTCGCGTTCAGTAAATGTTTTAATCGAACATGAATAATTCAAGCAAACCAGCATTGAACTGAGTAGAAAATAAAATTTATTTAACATAAGTTCTCGCATTATAGGTTGCACCAAAAAATAATCTCGTGTCATCCCTGTTTGGATGCAATACAAATCCCATAGAGGCGTGGATCAAATCCTGCACACCGTAGATCATCTTTTTTCCCTTCTTTTGTTCTACCAGAGAGCCTATTAATCCTATATCAAGCGCCACCGGATATATACTTGGCCAGGCTACTTTCAAATTGTACGCGGAGGAATTGTAGGCCTTGGAAGTGAAAAATTTATCGAGCACTTCGTCATCAAGTTTTTCATAGTTGGGAATATTGGATCCAAGAATTGTAGACAATTCATAAATCAATGGAGAATATCCGGTAAATTGATCAAAAGTGAGCTCGGCATAATTCATAAAATTTTCATAGCCATCTCTTTTATTGGCATGGATAAAAATTCCTCCCCCTCCTGTCCACCAGCGATCAAAATTATCCCCTGATCCTATGTTCTGAATTCCGGGACCACCATCATTGTAATACATGAGTGTAAATCTGTCCGCAACGGTAATGTTGATACAACCCACACTTTGATTCCTGTTGTGATTGTTTAGGATGTAATTGCCACTGAGTATGAGCGCATGGTCAAAATCGTGACGCAGATTGTAGGCAGAAGTGTTGCCGAGCGTTCGCAAATACTTCATGCTGCCCTGCCTTGAATATCCGACACCTGCCGAAAATGAGTTTACCAGATCTATCTGAATATCATTCTCAAGGGGATTTTGACTGTTGCCAAGAGATTTGTTGTAAATCCCGACCGTAGGGCCGTACGCCAGTATCCAGTTTTTACTTTTCAAATTAATCATCCCGGAAACAAACAAACGCAATCCCGTCTGTCCGCTGAACAAATTATGTCCAAGTCTTTCTTTGCCTAGTATTCCCCGGTACAAATTGATATTCGCTCCAAGTCTCACCTCATAACTGAATAGATCCTCATCTCTCTTTTCCTGACCAAACAAAGAAAGAAACGCAAACATTCCTGTGATGAGTAAAAAGTACTGAGTGTAAATTCTATGGTACATGATGATTGATTTTCTGTGATCCAATCCTCCCCTGCTTGGCATGCTTCGAACAAATCTAATCATTCCAAATGTCAAAAAGAATTTTTCAAGGAAATATCTCGTGGAGGAAATAATTTAAAAATGGCAATAACTTGAAGGTAATTTATTCCACCACAAATTTTCCATTCATCATTCTTCCATCATTCAGATATATTACATAAAAATAAATTCCTGACTGCCATCCCGATACTTCTATCTTGTTTTCATTCATACCCGATACCATAGCACTTTCCTTTATTCTTTGGCCGGCTGTATTGTAGATCTGCAATCTCCCTGCATTACTGCTCACTTCCCGCACACTTATATGTATTCTATCTCTTGCAGGATTAGGAAATACATATACTTCAGGTAACACAGGAACCTCGCTAACAGACACCGTAAGTTCCGGATCACATATAGGTGCAAGTCCCAATCGGTAATTTGGAAAATAGGGAAGAGTACCACTATGTGTTTGTGGTAATTTTAAATCATGCGGTCTGAAATCACAGGCTATACCTTTCTCATTGGGCCGATGTATCACATGCAAAGCATCCATACTATTCCGGCAATTGACATAGATTTTACAGTCAGGACCCCACTGCATCCGTCCAATCATAGCGCGCAAGATTCCTTTTGTT